>Ga0209812_10000142_pt1 | contig 65173 bp, 57 predicted proteins | sample JI71714BDNA_FD_187502 | JGI IMG/M metagenome (GOLD analysis project Ga0209812, IMG submission 187502) | Wastewater effluent complex algal communities from Wisconsin, to seasonally profile nutrient transformation and Carbon sequestration -... | ecosystem: Engineered > WWTP > Effluent > Algae...
TCTTCCTTCTTCCTTCTTCCTTCTTCCTTCTTCCTTCTTCCTTCTTCCTTCTTCCTTCTTCCTTCTTCCTTCTTCCTTCTTCCCTCTTCCTTCTTCCTTCTTCCTTCTTCCTTCTTCTTCCTTCTTCCCTCTTGCTTGAAAATTAGAAACGCTCACCGACTGCGAAATTAATTTGGTTTCCGCCCTCTGCATTAAAACCCCAGTCAATTCTCAGAGGGCCCACAGGGGATTGAACACGAAGACCAACACCATAACCCAGTCCACTGCCCGGTTTGCCCCGAATACCCGCGGGAGAACCAGGCACAGTTTTACCAGAACCCAAATCCGTAGCCGCGTCCAGAAATAAAACCCCACCCAGGAAGGAAACTAGAGGGAAACGATATTCAACAGTCCCTTGTAGATAACTACGGCCAGAACCCACCTCACCGTCTCCATAACCCCGTACCGAGTTCGCACCCCCTAAAGGAAATGCTTCATAAGGAGGAAGATTACCCATAACCGTACCCCCTTGAATATTAAAGGCAAGGGTTTGGGGTCCGGGAGAAAACTTGGTGAAAGTCACCGGAATGTAATAACTGTATCCGGCGCGCCAACGGTTCATTAAAATGCCATTAGAACTGGTAGGGATAGACTGTTCCATGCCAAAACGGAACACAGAACCCTTTGTCGGTCGTTGTGGATCATTACGGTTATCGAAGGAAATGCCACCTTGAATGAAGATTAAATCATCCATCCCTGAACGGTTCCAGGCTAATAAATTCCCATATTCATCTCTAGGTGTTACCCGACCATTAGAATCAGATATGAACACATTTTGATATTGCAACCCTATGGAAGCTGTCCAGAGGGCATCCTCAAAGGGATTAGAGACCAAGGGACGAGTAAAGATCCAACTTCCCCCAGTACGCACTACACGAGGCTGATCGCCATTGGGTAAGTAAACTTGCGGGTTTCCTCCATCAAAAATCACACTAATAAAACGCCGTCTAAACACATTGATTGAATAAGACGTGCGATAGGGATCTCCGGCAATCCAAGGGTCTGTAAAATTAAGATCAAATAATAATCCGCGTTCTGCGACTTGTAATTCCCCCCCAAATTTGAGGTTACGTCCTTGGAGATTTTGCTCTTGATAACTCAAGGTTCCAAACAAACCGGACGCGGTACCATAACCAGCCCCCAAGGCTAAAGATCCTGTATTTTTCTCAATGATATTGACAATAACTTTCGCTTTCAGAGGATCTGGACTTCCGGGTTCTAATCCTAAACGGACATCTTCAAAAATTCCTAAATTAAATAGTCGCTTGACATCTTTTTGCGCGATATTGCGGTTAAATACATCCCCTGGTTTAAGTTGCACTTCCCGCGTAACAATGTAGCTACGGGTACGGCCTTTGATGGTTTGTCCCTTAGAATCTGTTGACTCTCCTTCTTTATTAAGGAAGCGGACACTAATGGATTCAACCTCCCCTTCGGCGACAACTAAAGTGACAATTCCTTCATCGCGAACTTGGGGAGTCCCGACGAATTGAGCTAAAACATAACCATTATCTTGATACCATTTGTTAACTTTTTTAATCCCCTCTTCAAAGCGACGCAAATTGAGGGTTTTGCCATATTGATCCGCAAACGCGTCTTCGGCTACTTTTTTCGGTAATACTTTTTGGCCTTCAATAATTACCTTGTCTAAGACGGGGTTTGATTGGACTTCAAATGTCACCCGTACCCCTAGAGGTGTGTCTTCGGGGACTGCTTTGACATTCTTAAAATAACCTGTGGCAAAAATCGCGTTGATGTCTTGTTGGAGTTGAGTTCGAGTCGTGGGGCGGCCTGGTTGTGTGGAAATTGCGCGATAAACTTCATCTTGTAATTCTCCAGTAACTCCACTTACGAGCACTTCCGCGACTAATACTTGGGGTTCTGCTTCAGAGGTGGGGCGGGTTTCTCTTTGAGGGCTCGCAGGTGAGGTTTCTTCTGGAGTGGGAATGGGTGTGGAATTTTGGGGGGGTTGTTCTGGTTTTGTTGGGTTAGGTGTAGTTTTTGCTGGAGTTGTGGGGGATGTTGGTTTCGATGGAGTGGTCCCTTGGGCGACTTGTCCATCATAAGCACTGATTTTGATGTTAGGGAAAAATAGACTTTCTTGTAGGTTTTTCGGGGGTTTAGAGCTACTAGGGGAAAGTGCTGTCGATTTTGGACTTTGACTTTCCGTATTTACTTGCCTAGTTATTGCGGGTGTCTGTTGTGACTTGATTTCCTCTGGTTTTATTGCCACAGAGGTACTGGGGGATAAGGCACGATCGCGCCTTGGCACGAGATATGCAGGTAATGGTGTCCCCCCTGTCATCTGCATCTGTTGGAGTTGAGTATCTGCGGGCGAGCACTGGGGCATCGCCCCTACCCGGGGAACATTACTAGAGGTTAATGTTTGCCCTGGGGGGCAGGGGGCGGGCACTGGGGCACCGCCCCTACCCGGGGAAAGTTCGTCATAGCCTACCGAGTCAGAGTTGACGTTTGTTGATAAGGGAGTTTGGGCATTCGCGGTATGGGATAACCCGAAGGTTGCTGAAACTGTAAAAAATGTCAGCCAGAATAGGGATAAGCGCATTGTATTTCAATTTTGAGAAAATTCACATACCACAAGGAATGAGAAGGGATGAAGGATAAAGGAGGAAAAATTTACCCGGTGTCGCGATCGCGCCTAGACGTGTCTGGGTGATGTCCCCAGCAGACGTGCCTGGGTGGTGTCCCCAGCGCGCGAGGACGCGCGCACTACTTCCCATTGATAAATTTGAATGGGTAAGGATTTATGTGTGTTTTTTCATCCTTTATCCTTGCTCCTTTACGAAACGGTGTTATTGTACCGCACCCTTGGGGATTTTCACTTAGATATTTTGGGATAAAACTCGATTTAGCACTTGTTGATACGCGTTTTCCACATTGCCCAGATCGCGTCGAAAACGGTCTTTATCGAGGACTCGTTTTTGGGGGTCTGTTTCGGCTTGATCCCAAAGACGACAGGTATCTGGGCTGATTTCATCGGCTAGGATGAGGTTTTCATCCTTGTCGAGTCCAAATTCTAGTTTGAAGTCCACTAGGGTAATACCACATTGGTTAAAAAACGCGATCAGAATTTCGTTAATTTGACGGGCAAATTTGTCTAATTGTTCGATTTGTGCTGGGGTTGTGATGTTTAGTAATTCTACGCGATCGCGCGTTAAGAGAGGATCACCCAAGGCATCATCTTTCAAGTAAAATTCGACTAGGGGACGGGGGATGGGAGTCCCTTCGGCAATTCCGGTTTGTTTACAGAGACTTCCCGCCGCGATATTTCTAACAACGACTTCCAGGGGTACAATTTTTACCCGTTTCACGCGCATTTCGGTGGGTGCGGGTGTGTCGATCCAATGGGTGGGAATACCACTTGCTTCTAAGAGGCGAAATAGGTGAGTGGAGATGGTATTGTTGATTTCTCCTTTGCCGATTATCGTACCCCGTTTCAGGGCATTAAAAGCCGTCGCGTCGTCTTTAAAGTGGGTAAGGAGTATGTCGCGATCGTCGGTAGTGTAGAGAATTTTGGCTTTTCCTTCGTAGATTTTTTGTCCTGACATGGGATTTTGTGTTTAAGATTTGAAATAGCAAATTTTACTATATTATGTCAGAAACCGGGTTTCTTAAACTATAGCAATCCTAAATATAGTGTTGGCATGGGAGAGGTGAAACTTGTGGTACAGGCATCTTGCCTGTGACGGCGCTTATCCTCGTTCCACATTTATATCTCATTAAAAAATTATATAGTGTTGGCATGGGAGAAGTGAAACTTGTGATACAGGCATCTTGCCTGTGACGGCGCTTATGCCCGTTCCACATTTATATCTCATTTAAAAATGCTATATAGCAAGTCTAAATCATTGATACAGATTTGTAGGGGTAGCACCAGAGGGCCTACCCCTGATCAATAGGAGCAACCACGGGGGGATTGCCCCTACAAAAATATTACAATTGAAATAGGATTGCTATAAATTGTGAGAGGGGCTACCCCTGATCAATAGGGGCAACCACGGGGGGATTGCCCCTACAAAAATATTACAATTGAAATAGGATTGCTATAGTTATTTTTTAGATAAAATAGAAACTTATCTGAGTTTATAGGGGACGCGTCTTGATTAACTCCTGTCAAAATATTACACCCGGACAATCGCTTACCAATTCTCAAAAAAATGGTCTTGATTTGGTGGCACGTCTATCGGGTGGAAGAGATGTCGTATTGGCGATCGACTTAACAGAAAGTGTCGGGTTAAATGATGAAGGGCGCATTCGTTTGCGTCAAATTGTACAAGATAGTTTATCACCCGGAGATTCGGTTTATGTCGTGCCGTTTGCCACCACCGTAAACCCTCTTAAGCCTGATATTAATACTCTCACCCCGGAAAAGGCGATTAAATTTCATGGCCAACAAGATATTGACCAAATTATCAACGTTATTCCCTTTCAACCCAATCTTAATCTGCAAAATACAGATATTCAACGAGCCGAACTTTTCATTTATCAAAATTTAGCACAACTTAATCAATGTCGTCTTGGGGAAAATCAACCGATTAAACCTCAATCTATTGTTTGGATTACCGATGCACCTCTCTTGACAAAAGCTGGAATTACTAATGATATCTGGGTAGAAACTCCTCTCGATAGTCCCTTTCGTTTAGCCAATTCTGCCGAAAGTATCGCCCGACAAACTTGGTTAGAAAAATTACCCATCAAACAACGCGATCGTGTCATCAAAACCGACAACAATAAACAATATCAATTAACCGTTATTGATATCGCGCCCACTGTTCAAGAATTTTGCACACCCGCCCCCGGAGAAAAAGAAACCTGTCTCGTCAATCCCTATCTAGTGAAACAATTATGGCTACCCGCGCTAATTTCTGGAATCCTCTTAATCGCCCTTGTAGTCACAGGTATCAAATTCTATCGGGTACAAAAGAAATGGCAGTTAATCGTTGATTTTCTGGATACAGAAAAAGAAGACGACAAAATTTGTTCCTTAGGAAATAACCAACGCATAGCCATTGGTGAATATGACTCCAATTGTGTTGATTCCATTGACACTCCGGGTTCAGAAATTCGTGCTTATTTAGTGAGGAAGGGAGAAAAACTTTATATCGATCCGACAGGAGAAGCCACAATTTTTCTAAATGGTCAAGAAATTACCAAAAAAACACTCATTTCTAGTTCTAGTTATCGAATTAATTGTCCTGATACGAAAAGGAAAAAAGATTTTGAAATAACCATCAAAATCAAAAAATAATCGCATAATTTGGGGAGGCGTAAAGTGTTTTCGAGAAAAACTATAGTGTTTCCATTTCAGAGGTAAAACTTGTGGCACAGGCATCTTGCCTGTGACGGGCTCTGAGCCCTGCATTTACATCTCATTTAAAAATGCTATATATAGCACTACAGAAAAATATTAGGACATTTCTTAAGGGCGAGAATCGGCAATTATCGTCCCACAAGTGTCTTAATCTGGGTGTGTAGTGTTAGAAAAAACCACCCCCGATATTGATTATTAATTAAGGGAATTTCACGGTGGGTTGGGGATGGTTTATCAGAGTTATTCCTTGGGTGGGGGCGGGTTTATTAAGGTTATCTGTGGGTGACAAAATTGATCGGTGAACCCGCCCCTACAGGTTTTATTCAATATTTGACATCAATTTTATCTCACATTTAACCATCAATGTAGGGACTCTTTCACCCATATCTTTGAATACCCACAGACAACTTATCAAAACCCGCCCCCACCCCACAGACAAATGATATAGCACGAAAAAATTAGGACATTTCTTAAGGGCGAGAATCGGCAATTATCGTCCCACAAGTGTCTTAATCTGGGTGTGTAGTGTTAGAAAAAACCACCCCCGATATTGATTATTAATTAAGGGAATTTCACGGTGGGTTGGGGATGGTTTATCAGAGTTATTCCTTGGGTGAGGGCGGGTTTATTAAGGTTATCTGTGGGTGACAAAATTGATCGGTGAAAGAGCCCCTACAGGTTTTATTCAATATTTTACGATCAATTCTCTCTCACATTTAACCATCAATGTAGGGGCTCTTTCACCCATATCTTTGAATACCCACAGACAACTTATCAAAACCCGCCCCCACCCCACAGACAAATGATATTGCACTACTCAAAAAAAATTAGGACATTTCTTAAGGGCGAGAATCTACAACTATTGTATCACAAGTGTCTTAATCTCAATGGGTAGCGCTATACTAGAAATGATGTGATAGAGCTATTCCGGTTTATCGATCGCGTGATGGCTTTACCCCCAGAATTACAACAGCAATTCAAACAAGAAGTGAAAACGTATCAGGAGGAAAGAAAAATGCCTTTATTAAGTCCCATAGAAGAAGAAGCAATGGAAGGAAGCGGGTATCCAAGGGCAGACAGGCTGTTACTGTTAATTCTCTAGCCGAATTTCTGCAATTACTCTAGGAATTAAGAAACTTGCTTTAACTGAGTTTATACCCAGTTTCAAAAATTAAAATCCATCAAAATGATGTCTTTCACCAATCAGGATAAATATTATGACTCAAGCCAATAACGATCGTCAATTTCGTGGAATTAACCGCACAATTTGTATCGGTTTAGGGGGAACAGGACGTGATGTAATCATGCGAATTAGACGCTTAATCGTCGATCGCTATGGTGATTTAAGTAACCTACCGATCGTCAGTTTTGTTCATATTGATACCGATAAAACCGCGACGCAAACATCCGGTTTACGCACAGGTAGTACCTATCATGGCATTGACCTAAGTTTCAAGGATTCAGAAAAAATTAGTGCTACCATGACATCTAACGATGTTACTACCTTTGTCCAAGGATTAGAACGTCGTTCGAGTTACGATCGCGAAGGTCCGTATGATCATATAGCCCGATGGTTTCCTCCCCAATTATTACGGAATATTAAAGCCGTTGAAGAAGGAGCCAAAGGGATTCGTCCTGTCGGAAGATTAGCATTTTTTCATAACTACAAAAAAATTCAAGAAGTCATTCAAAAAGCCGAAACCCGCACGCGAGGCCATGACGCAAATTTACTCAAAAACGGATTAAGAGTCGATGCCGGTTTAAATATTTTTATCATCGGTTCCCTCTGTGGAGGAACCGGAAGTGGAATGTTTTTAGATGTGGCTTATAGTCTGCGGAAAATTTACGGCGATCAAGGAGCTCAAATTGTCGGTTATTTAGTCATTAGTCCGCAATTATATGGCAATACTCCTAATATGAGTGCCAATACCTATGCCGCCCTAAAAGAACTGAATCATTATACCACCGCGGGGACAAAATTTGAAGCTTGTTATGATGTCCAAGACTTAGTAATTGTGCAGGAATCTCGTCCACCCTTTGACTATACTTATTTAGTTTCTAGTCAGACAGGAGGAGAATATAAAATTCTGGAACAACGAAAATTATGTAATGTTATTGCCCATAAAATAGCCTTAGACTTTTCCAATGAACTTGCACCCGTTGTTAAGGGAATGAGAGATAATTTTCTGCAACATCTCATTCAATGGGATAATCATCCACGTCCTAACCCTCAACGGTATTTAACATTTGGGTTAGCCGCGATTTATTTTCCTCGTGATACCATTGTCTCCATTGCCTTAACTCGTATTAGTTTGAAACTGGTACAATTTTGGTTAAATGGAGAAGGGCAAAGTCCCGATCCTCAGTTATTACTAGAACAATTTTTAATTCAAAATCGCTGGCATAGTGATCTCCAACAAAGAGATGGTTTTACCACTCGATTAGGGGAAGCCGTCGAAGAAGGAAATAAAACCTTTAGTAGTACGATTAATACTTGGCGCAATAAATTAGAAAGACAGATTTCAGAGACGCAAAATAAAGACGATCGCGTGTCGATTCGTCAACAACTACCCAGAGAATTACGGGAACAATTCCGCAAAACGCTGCCCGGAGAAACGGAAAGTAGCAGAGGCATTTGGTTGACACGACTCCAACAAATTAGCCCAAAGATTTTGGAAGACCTCAAAGCCAATATGACCGAATATATTGCCGTCTTACTGACACCCGGAAATCAGAAATTTTCGATTAAAACTTGCCGTGATTGGCTTGATGCTTTGCGAACTGAATTAGATATTTACCAAAGGCAATTAGAGGAAGAAATTACTAACTTTAGTGGTTTGCGTAAATTAGAAGATTTAGAGAAAAAATGGAGAGAGTCCGAGCAAATTTTAGAAGATATTGAAAATAAATTCGATGTGCCATTACTAGGGGTGAAAAATCGGGAATTTCAAGGCGAAGCCAAAAGAATTGTCAAGCAAATGTGCGATTTAATCAAACATAATTTTGACTTTGCCGTGACTCAGGAAGCTTTAAAAGTAGTGAATGAGTTACAGAAGTATCTAGTAAATCTCTCTACTCAAGTAGGGGCTTTTTCACGCGTGGTCGATATCTTAAAAGGGAATTATGAAAAAGAAGAAAGTGAACTGAAACAACTGAATTTTGATGAAATGAGTGGCGAGGCAATTTTTGAGAATGATGATATCGAGAGATGTTATCAAGCTTTATTACCTGAACCGGAATTTCGCACTCAATTAGTATTAGTCAGTCGCGAAATGACAGAAGGATCTGGACGGGTTGATTCTTTGGCGATTTTTATCCGCGATCGTGTTTCAGGAGAACAACTGCAAACAGAAATCGACTTAACCATCGATCGTTTATTTGCCGATCGCGCTCGTAATATTACCGTATCAGTAATTGAGCGCTTTATTCAAAACTATTCCATCAATGAGCGCTCCACCCGTTTAGGACAAATCATGCAAGAAGCCCAGCCCTTGTTGCGTCTGAGTTTAAATGATCCTTACTTTCGAGATACTCCGGCAAAACAGAGTCAATTAGTCGGATTTAAAGATACAGACAAACCAGAAGTTCAACAATTCAAAAGCACATTAGTAAGAGATGCAGGCATTTCTGAAACCGTCCTCAAACCCACTCAATCCGCCGATGAAATTTTAATTGTGACAGAGTATGCAGGGTTTCCCCTCAGACTCATTCAAGGGTTAGAACAAATGAGAAACCCCTACAGTAGAGAAAAAAATTTAGATGGATCATTTCTCCATAATGACTATCAGACAATGTTTACCGATATTATCCCTCCAGACGCGTTGTTAATGGAGCAATTAGAAGATGTATTTTATCCCTGTTTAGCCTTTGAATTGATCCAGCAAAATCAGGAAAAAAAAACCTGGGAATTTCAATATCATGATGAATTGCGAGACAGTCATTATACAGCTTCTCTCAGTGCAGTTTGGAATCAAGCCTTAGAAGAATTAGCAAACCGCCGCGATATGACAGAGGCATTAAAAAGTTTGTTAGAAAAAGCCATTAACCAAATGGAAAAACAAACGAATCTCTGGCAAGAATACTACTTACCCAAATTGCGAAAATTTGTCAATTTTGTGGATAAATTACCCGAAACTAATCCTAATTATCCCTACCGAGCAACAGTTGTGGGAGTACCCGGAACCCCAGAAAGTCCAGGGAAAGAGGGCATTATTAATCGCTTTCGTCGTCAGATGGAAGCACGATTTAAAAATCCCCAGAAACCGCCGTCAATAGGAGAGAGTGTTAATCCATCAGAAACACCCAATCCCCCTCCAATAATTGACATTGAATATATTGAACCGGAGCCAAATCCCTCAGCAAGTTCAGAAGATGTCATGGCAAAACTGAAGGAATTAGTTCAGATGAAAAAAGAGGGATACTTGAGCGATCGCGAGTTTGAAGCAGCCAAACGCAAATTACTTGGCTGATATCCCGATTAGTAGGTTGGGTTGAGGCCAGCGTAGCGTGCGCGCAGCGCAAAACCCAACTTACTCAAAACTAAAAAACACCAAAAATACCTTCTTAGGAGAAGTGAATGTACGATAATGTCTGTAAATTTTTAACAGAACAATTCACCGCCGATATCAGCACTTGGTTACTGGGTTCACCTGTCAATTTAACAGAATTAAGTCCCTCAGAATTATCCTTAGAACCCATTAGAGCCGATTCCTTAATTTTACAGGATGTCGAGAGTGACTTGGTACTGCATTTAGAATTTCAGACAGATCCCGCACCAGCAATTCCCTTTCGCATGGCCGACTATCGTCTGCGAGTCTATCGTCGTTTTCCCCAAAAAAGAATGCGTCAAGTTGTCATCTATTTAAGACGGACTTCTTCCCAATTAGCATGGGAAAATAGTTTTAGATTAGAGCAGCTAAACCATTCTTTTGAGGTAATTCGTCTCTGGGAAAAACCCCCAGAGGATTTTCTTAATCCCAGTTGTGTCGGGTTATTACCCTTTGCGGTATTAAGTAATACCTCCCAGCCCGAGGTAATATTAAATCAAGCCGCTCAACTTATAGAAGAAATACCCTCACCACGAGTGAAAAGTAATCTGGTAGGAAGTACGGCGATTTTATCTGGGTTAGTATTAAAAGAAGAAGTAATCAGACAAATACTGAGGGAGGACATTATGAAAGAATCTGTGATTTATCAAGAGATTTTTGAAACCGGCTTACAGCGGGGGCTACAGCAAGGCATCGAGCGGGGCATACAGAAAGTTGCTGGCTCTTTGCTGCGAGAAAATATGACATTAGAACAAGTCGCCAAGCTGACTGGACTAACCATTGAACAGTTACAAAATCTACAGGATTCTCTCGATAATAACTGATTTGGGCTAGGTTGGGTTAAGCAAACCCAACCTACTCCCAACTGAAAAACAGAAGAAATCCCCAATTAGGAGGAGTGAATGTACGATAATGTCTGTAAATTTTTAACAGAACAATTCACCGCCGATATCAGCACTTGGTTACTGGGTTCACCCGTCAATTTAACAGAATTAAGTCCCTCAGAATTATCCTTGGAACCTATTAGGGCCGATTCCTTAATTTTACAGGATGTCGAGAGTGACTTGGTACTGCATTTAGAATTTCAGACAGATCCCGTCCCAGAAATTCCCTTTCGCATGGCAGACTATCGTCTGCGAGTCTATCGTCGTTTTCCCCAAAAAAGAATGCGTCAAGTTGTGATCTATTTAAGACGGACTTCTTCCCAATTAGCATGGGAAAATAGTTTTAGATTAGAGCAGCTAAACCATTCTTTTGAGGTAATTCGTCTCTGGGAAAAACCCCCAGAGGATTTTCTCAATCCCAGTTGTGTCGGGTTATTACCCTTTGCGGTATTAAGTAATACCTCCCAGCCCGAGGTAATATTAAATCAAGCCGCTCAACTTATAGAAGAAATACCCTCACCACGAGTGAAAAGTAATCTAGTGGGAAGTACGGCGATTTTATCTGGGTTAGTATTAAAAGAAGAAGTGATCAGGCAAATACTGAGGGAGGACATTATGAAAGAATCTGTGATTTATCAAGAGATTTTTGAAACCGGGTTACAGCGGGGCCTACAGCGGGGCATAGAGCAAGGAAGACAAGAAACTCTCAAACAAATTTCTCGCTCTTTACTGCGAGAAAATATGACATTAGAACAAGTAGCCAAGCTGACTGGACTAACCATTGAACAGTTACAAAATCTACAGGATTCTCTCGATAATAACTGATTTGGGCTAGGTTGGGTTTCCTGCCTCAACCCAACCTACTCAAAACGGAAAAACTCAAGAAATGTCTTCTTAGGAGGAGTGAATGTACGATAACGTCTGTAAATTTTTAACCGAACAATTCACCGCCGATATCAGCACTTGGTTACTGGGTTCGCCTGTCAATTTAACAGAATTAAGTCCCTCAGAATTATCCTTAGAACCCATTAGGGCCGATTCCTTAATTTTACAGGATGTCGAGAGTGACTTGGTACTGCATTTAGAATTTCAGACAGATCCCGTCCCAGCAATTCCCTTTCGCATGGCCGACTATCGTCTGCGAGTCTATCGTCGTTTTCCCCAAAAAAGAATGCGTCAAGTTGTCATCTATTTAAGACGGACTTCTTCCCAATTAGCATGGGAAAATAGTTTTAGATTAGAGCAGCTAAACCATTCTTTTGAGGTAATTCGTCTCTGGGAAAAACCCCCAGAGGATTTTCTTAATCCCAGTTGTGTCGGGTTATTACCCTTTGCGGTATTAAGTAATACCTCCCAGCCCGAGGTAATATTAAATCAAGCCGCTCAACTTATAGAAGAAATACCCTCACCACGAGTGAAAAGTAATCTGGTAGGAAGTACGGCGATTTTATCTGGGTTAGTATTAAAAGAAGAAGTAATCAGACAAATACTGAGGGAGGACATTATGAAAGAATCTGTGATTTATCAAGAGATTTTTGAAACCGGCTTACAGCGGGGGCTACAGCAAGGCATCGAGCGGGGCATACAGAAAGTTGCTGGCTCTTTGCTGCGAGAAAATATGACATTAGAACAAGTCGCCAAGCTGACTGGACTAACCATTGAACAGTTACAAAATCTACAGGATTCTCTCGATAATAACTGATTTGGGCTAGGTTGGGTTAAGCAAACCCAACTTACTCTAAACAGCTTGCGGCAAAGCCGTTAATTCCTGAAAATATAGGGTGGGCATCGCCCACCTTTCTTATATCTGTTAGTCCCGAAAATTAGGAGTTTATTGATCATGTCAGACTTATTTAAACTATTTCCACCCTATTTAATGCTCCTGACTATAGTGTTGGTTATCTTCCCCACTATAGTCGCGGCATTTTTACGAATTACTCTTTACAATAATTTAGTAGATCAAACCCAAAAAGTGAGACTGTTACTAGGTGGGAACGATCAGATAACACCACCTATAATTGTTGACAAACTAAAGAAGAGATTTCAAACGGCGAGTCAGCAGTTAGAACAAGTTAATACTACGGCTTTAATTGATGGGATTTATCCATCTCAATACGATCGCGTTGATTATTTTTGCCGTGTCTTGCCTAATTTGTTACTCGCGTTTGGGTTACTGGGTACTTTTTTAGGAATTACCCTGAACTTATCTAACTTGAGTCAAACTATCCTCCAAAATGGGGCTAATATTAATAATTTAGATGGCCTCTTAAAGCAATTACAGCAACCTCTACAAGGGATGGGTATTGCTTTTATTACTAGCTTGATCGCGGTGGCTTGTAGTTCGATTTTGACGGTGATTAATTTATTCTGGAATACAAGTTTAGCCAAATATCAGCTTATTAGTTCATTAGAAGATTATCTCGATAATGTTTATCAACCCACTATACCAGGTCATACACGAATGGATAAAACAGTCGATCGCCTGCTTTCTGAATTTACAAATTTTTTAAAAAGATTTGGACAAACTGTGCAAGAGGCGGTGGAAAAGTCCCTCAAAGAAGAAATTGGCAAAATCGAAAAAAGCGCGACAGAAGCCCATAACCTTGCCAAACAAGTTAATGAGCGATTTATGGAATCTTCTGGCACTATATCCGCGGCAGCCAATGAGTTCAAACAAGCAACCGCACAATTTTCCGAAGCCGGAAAACTCTTTCAAAATAGTAATTTTCCTGAGAGATTATCCAATGCAACTATGGTTTTAGCAACCAACGGAGAACAATTTAATCAGTCAATTTATAAATTTTCTGATACCGTTGAAGGGATGACATTAAATTTGAATAATATGGAAAAATCTATTAGTTACTTAGTCAATTTAGTCGAGAAAACTAATCGTAATAATGAACAATTAACCAGTAGTCTTGATGTGCAAATAGGTAATAATAATCAGCAAATGCAGGAAGTCGTAGAACAAGTTTCTCAATCAGTGGAGTCTCTGAGAGAAATAGAAGATAAATTAACCGATTTAACCGAAAATCGTTTGATAGAAGTTTTAAGTAATCATACTTCTACGGTTAATGATCGCATTCAAAAGATGAGCGAATTGCTAATTTTTCGTGTGTCTGAACAAGTGGATAGTAACAATACTCTTATTAGTAAGATAACCGAAAAAAGTGATCATAATAATGTGCAAATTGCAGAAATAGTCGAATATTTAGGAGGATATGTTAGTCATCTGAGTGATATCAAATCTGATCTATCTGAATTGATACAAATATTACAAGAAAACCAGGAAAACTTTCTTTCTAATTCCACGGACGATCCTGATTTTCAAGAACTCAAAAAAAATCTTGACAAAATTTAATTAAATTTAATAGAGAGGTAGCATAATGCGTCGTCGTTCCCGAAATCAGGAATTAAATAATGAAGAACTCAATATCTGGCCAGCATTTACGGATTTGATGTCAAATGCTTTTATGATTTTGAATTTATTCTTATTACTCACGTTAGTGAGAGCCTTATTTTTTAAGTCCACGGCAGATACCACGGAAAAAAATATGACTCAAGTACAAGAGGAATTAAAAATAAAGAAGGAGCGTGTGCAAGAACTAGAGCGCGCTGGGGTAAAGCTCCAGACCGAATTAGATCAAAAAGGAAAGGAAATTACTACACTTAATGAACAAATAAAACGGTTAAAATCTCCCCCCTTAATTGTCATTAAAGATTCCGATAAAGATCCCCAAGGTCGTCCCCTGCGATTTGAGACAGGACGAGCCGATTTACCGGAAGGTTTACGTTTATTCATCGAAGATCATGTCGTCAATCAACTCGATAATTTTGCCAAAGAATATCCGGGTTATATAGTTGATGTGATTGGTCATACTGATGGACAAGCTACTGCCGCCCCAGCAAGTAATATCGATCAAACTTTAGAAACTGTCGCCAATGGCAATGAATCTGTGAGTAATTTAAACGCGGGTTCTAATGCTGATTTAGGGTTAATGCGAGCCTTAGCTGTCGTGAAAAAACTTCAAGAAATCCAAGGGGAAAAACGCTTAGGAGGATTAAAATTTCGGGCTTATTCTGCGGCACAACTTTATCTACCTTCGGGAGATTATGCCTCAGTTAATCGTAATGCAGATGAGTCGAGACGTCGCATTGAAATTCGCTTTACTCCTCCCGCGGTTGAAAGATAATTTCTCTATTTCTGTAGGTTGGGTTGAGTAGATAATTTCTTTGTGGAGTGCAAATAGGCGAAAAATCAACCAAGCCTACTACTTAATTCTGTAGGTTACGATCGCGTGTCCCTAAAATCATTCATAAGCTTACGCTCCTGTAATCGCAAGCTCTATAACGGCGAAACCTCTAAAACTTTAAAACAGCCAAGCCATCAATGTCGTCATTGTGGTGCATAAGTCCCGTAAGTATTTATTTAAGTAAAAATACTTAACCAAATTTATGATATAATCAAATTTAAGCCTTCTTCACTTGTTTGTTTTTTCTTCTCAATCAAGTGCGATCATGCTATGCACGGCCCCTAGAGCCATCGCTCTTGTTTTCTCCCCTTCTTGTTTTCTCCCCTTGCTAGAGGTGGATTATGAATAATGATGAATTAAAAAAAGTACACGCGGATTTGGAAAATAAAGACTTTAAAAATGCCGCGAATTTATTAAAACAGTTGAAAACAAACAAACCCAACAATCCTTGGGTCGAATTCTATATTGGTCGATTTTATGAACTGAACGAAAAACGAGAATTAGCCGAAAAAGTCTATCGTCAATTATTACAAGATTCCACAAATCCTAAACTGGTGGCCCAAGCCCGTCAAGGGTTAAAACGTATCGAAGACTTTGAACAGCAAAAAAGACAAGCCGCGGTAGAGGAAACTAAAACTGATCCCAGTCAATTAGAACCGGGTTTATTAATTCTTGAACCTGTTAGTAATGACAAAAAAGCCGCCATTAGTCAAAGTTTCGCCAGAATACTTAAAGTTGATCCTTATACCGTGAGAATGCAATTACAAAGTCGTGGCTGGAGACTTTATAAAACTGGCGCGATCGGGGAATTATCAGTTTATGGTAAAGAATTACAGAATGCTGGCATCCCTGTTTTTTGGGCATCCCACGCGGAGTTACAAAACATTAATATTTTCCGAGTTCATTATTTTCAATCTATCTCTCCCCAACCGACGATCGTTTGTCAAAATGCCCTCGATCAAATAGGAGTAATGAGTTTTAATTGGTCAGAAGTAACACAAAGAGTGGAAGGGTTATTACCAATATTTATGGAAATAATGGACTATGCCCCCCATCGACGTAAAGAGAAATTTCGTCATAAAGAAATTACCCAAGACTACGCGCAAGTATGGGATTTACACTTACCCAAACGAAACTCAATTCTCCGTTTTTGCGATCACTCCTATCAATTTCAAGAAGGCGTTTCCTTTACGCCACCCTCTGAAGTTCAACCCGCCTCTCCTCCCCCTAAAGGGAAAATTACGAAACCACCTAGTACAGGCAAAGTAATTTCTCAAAATACAGCCAGAATTAACTGGAATAATTTAATTAATAATGTATTCTATGAAAATTTACCCGAAACGAGTTTATCTTGGTCTGAATTTACTCCTTTTGCGGAGACGGCTCTCGATTATCCGAATTTATTAAGCCGTTTTAAACATTATATCGATATAGAACGAAAAAGCGAGACCCCTTGGGACCCCGCGTTTCATTTATATAGTACCCTTGTTTTTCTCAAAAGTCAGAGCAGGGGAATAGGTGATAGGTGATAGGTAATAGGTGATAGGTAATAGGTAATAGGTAATTAAGACGTTTCCCTCTTCCTTCTTCCCTCTTCCCTCTTCCTTCTTCCCTCTTCCTTCTTCCCTCTTCCTTCTTCCCTCTTCCTTCTTCCCTCTTCCTTCTTCCTTCTTCCCTCTTCCTTCTTCCTTATTTCTTATTTCTTCACTTGACGAGCCATATCGAGGAAAGAAGTCATATTCGCGCCAGGACGACGACGGGGGGTAGTGTTAGAAATGACACTGCTGGCGGCAAAAGTAGCCGTTGCAGGAGCTGAAACTTTTACAGGAGGTGCTTTCACCGGTTCGGGGGCTTTGGGTGCTGCTGCTACCGCGTCAGTCTTAGACTTAGCAGAAGTCTTCTTACTTGCTTTAGACTCTTTTTTGGCCGGGGCTTCCGCAGCCACAGGGGCTTCCGCAGCCACAGGGGCTTCCGCAGCCACAGGGGCTTCCGCAGCCACAGGAGCTTCCGTTTTCGCGGGTTCTGTGGTTGTGCTGGGTTGACCTTCATTCAGATCCAAGTAATAATCAGACTTTTTGAACAAATTTTTGATAAAACCGGACATTATACTTACTCCTTTTGTTCTTTTAACGAAATGTTTACCACTTTTCTACTTTGTCAGATTAGGGGGTTATGCAACTTTTGTCTATATTTCTTCATAAAACTTTACTTTTTCTCCCTCATCAACCCCAAAAGAGTGCCAGAAAAGGGGGGAAAATGATAAAAGGGGAAATCCTATTTACATTTATTAACAATTTTCGGAAAAAGCCTTAATGCTTTTCTCCCCTTGGTCAAAAGAAGGGTTGAAAATGATAAAATTGTTGATGAGAAACCTGTTTTTTATGGTAATTGTGTCATTTCAGCTTGATGCCGTTAACTATAAACTGGGTTTCTTTCAGAGGGAAGTAACTTGTTTTCTCATATTTAACCTCGTTTTCATAAGTAAGGTATAAAAAAATGACAGAAATACGCGATAGCTTCCCTTGCGCCGAAGGCGATCGTAACCCTATTCTTTTAATTCATGGTATCTGGGATCGCCAGGAAATTTTTAATACGATGTCAACTTATCTGAGTGAGCAAGGGTGGTCGGTTTATCGTTTTAATCTTATTCCTAATGATGGCAGTGCTAAAATGGAAGTATTAGCACAACAAGTCTGCAACTATATTACAGAAAATTTCCCCCCCGAAAAACCCTTTGATTTAGTGGGATTTAGTATGGGAGGTTTGGTTAGTCGTTATTATGTCCAAAGATTAGGGGGCATTGAACGAGTCCAACGGTTTGTGACAATTTCCTCACCCCATCAAGGCACTTATACCGCTTATGCTACAGGGTTAGATGGTTATATGCAAATGCGCCCTAAGAGTGATTTTTTACAAGATTTGGATCGAGATGTTCAGATGTTAGAGCGGATTAATTTTACTTCGATATGGACTCCTTTAGATGCGATTATTATTCCGGCTAGTAGTTCCCAAATGCCTAGGGGTGAAGAGGTGAAAATTAATGTTTTATTTCATTATCTTATGGTTTCAGATCCCAAGAGTCTGAAGGCTATTCGCAACGCGTTACTAGCTCCTTTAAAGAGACAAGATAAGAAGACCATATAAGTTAGTCGTGCATATTAATGCTACGTTAGCATTCAGAACAGACTAAAAGCCCTGGCGGTTGCTATATTTTTTTCATCTGATCTTTTTTCTAACAATGGTTTGAATGACTTTCGCGGGGAGGTCTATAATCATGGGCGACTACCCCCAAAAATACTTAAAGTAAATACTCAACATTGGTGACTCTAAAGAGCTGAATTAGGTGTATTAGAAGTATTGGGAGTGTTAGAAGTATTGGGAGTGTTAGAAGTATTGGGAGTGTTAGAAGTATTAGGAGTATTTGTTGTCGCGGGTGCGGCTTCAATACGATCTTCTTTTCTCGGTTTTTCTACGGGTGCTGGATTGAGAGAGGCTTGCCAAGATTGTAATTTACTTTGGGCTTGGGCGTAAGCACTACTTCCGGGGGGAATTTTCTGTAAAATCACGATCGCGTTTTGTAAATTCCCATCAGATTGTTGTAAGGCTAAATTTAAAAGTTGTTGACTCCACTCATTAATCGCGTCATCAGCTTTCCAACGGAAGGAACTGGAAACAGGGACTTTACTTGCTAACAGAATCGCGCTTTCTAAGGCATCAGGAGTACCCCCTGACGCGGCTTGACGAGCATTCTTTAAATTCAGCTCTGAACTTAATAAAGCCTCCCATTTTTCGATTTTTTGACGTGCTTCTGCATAGAAAAATCTTCCGGGTGTAATGCGTTGGGCCGCCGCGATCGCGGAGTCATAATTACCATTATTTGCCAATTGCACTGCCTGATCTAAATAAGGTTGATCTTGCATTTTTTGACTTTTTTCTGTCCAACTTTGAATGCGATTTTGGGCTTCTTGATAAAGACTTCTGCCCGATCCTATTTTTCTCACTTCTCGGATCGCGGCTTCTAAAGCAACCGTATTACCCCCTAATGCTAATTGATCCGCTCGTTGTAAATAAGGTTGATCTTCTAATAATTCTACTTGACGAGTCCATTTGATTAATTCCCCTTGTGCTTCTTTAGCGCGGGGATTTGAGGATGGAATTGTTTGTAATTGCACAATCGCGCCTCTCAATTCATTTACTCCCCCTCGTTGAGCTAAACGACGGGCACTATCGAGAGTTTTGATATCAGCCACTTCCTCTTGCCAACGATTGACTAAATCTTGGGCTTTAGTATACAAAGGACGATTTTCGGGTAATTTTTTCAAGAGCGCGATCGCGCCTTCCAAAGACTTAACATCATTAGGAGTAATTTGAGAAGTTGTCCGCGCCATCATCCCCAAATCATCAACCTCTTCATTTAACTGGGCACGATCAGGAATTTTACTCGCGATTTCTAAACCTTCTTGCCATTTTCCTGCCTGTACTCTTCCATAGGCAATATCAAGAATTTTATTGGCAAAATTCTTGATTTCTTTAATCGCGGCCTCATGGAGATAACTATTCGGTTGTATTGCTTCCAATAACTTAATCGCCTTTAATAAATTATCCAAACTGCCATCTTCACCGACAGTACGAGCTTTAGCTAATTTATTGCCATCATTGCGCGCCCCTTGAATACGATTGGTGAGTTCATTATATTTTGTTGTCGCCCAATAATTATTTTCAACATCTAATAATTTTGTGGTTTCGTGAAACGCGTTCGTCCATTTTTCTTGACGTAAAAAATCTTCGGCAGTCCGATAAATTTTGTCCGCGTCATCCCAAATTGATTTCCATTCCTTTGTCTGTTTTTGCACTTGAGTATAAACAGGTACATTATCAGGAATTTTATCGGCTAACGCGAGGGCTTCGGCAATTTTTCCCTCCTGAAACGCGCCTTCTCCTAATTTGAGAATAGCTTGGGACCAGTTGCCAATTTTATGATTAATATCAGCTCGTAAGGGATGATCTTGGGGTAATTCGTTAACAAGAGCAATAGCTTTGAGGAGATCCTCTAGGGTTTCCTTATTCGCGGTTAAGTCCGCACAATACAGACGTAGAGACGCGGACGCGGTAGGCCAAAAGACATTGGGACAGTCGGGCACCGATGGCAGACGTAACAGAATCGCGATCGCGATCACCGCGGCACTACTGGGAAGTAGTACCATAAGACCAACTAAAAGAGGCAATTTCGGCACAGAGATGGGTTCCGACTCAGTTTCCTCTGGATTTCGACGCAGAAACGTGGGGAGTTTTTGCCTCCAAGATAGCTCACTCTCATCTATTCCCATGCGAAGAGCCAGTTCCCGTCGTCGTTGGGCACGCGAAAGGCGACGGCCTTCACTTACAGGCACGATCGCGCTATTTTCCTGAAGTAATGACTCCTGGGCTCGTGATCTCTGGGATGTTTCTGGCTCTTCACTCATAATCTTTCTACCAAAAGTTTTCTGTAGGGAAACGGCACTGCCGTTTCCTTTCTGTGGGGACACGGCACTGCCGTTTCCTTTCTGTGGGGACACGGCACTGCCGTTTCCTTTCTGTGGGGACACGGCACTGCCGTTTCCTTTCTGTGGGGACACGGCACTGCCGTTTCCCTACCGCGTACCTCAGACAATTTAAAATGGGTATAGATCAAAAAGTATTATTTCTGATCATCTTTATATTCTGGGCCTAAGTCCTGTTTAGCATACCTTATTACCCATTGAGAAGATTACGCGGCAGAAGAGGAGCGTAAATCACCGATTAATTTGCCCAGTTGATCGGGGTTGGCGTGATAAACCGTATTGCAAAAATGACAAGTCGCTTCCGCGCCATGATCTTTTTCGATCATATCTTGGAGTTCCGCTTCTCCTAGTATTTTTAATGCACCCAGGACGCGATCGAAGGAACAACCACAATTAAAGCGTAATTGTTTGACATCGGGGAGAATTTGTAAACCCATGTCTCCTAAGAGATGTTCAAAAATCTCTTGTAAACTTTTGCCTGATCGCAATAAAGAAGTAAACCCAGATATTCCCATAATACGAGATTCCAGGGTTTGCACTAAAGTCGGATCGCCAATATCGGCTAACCACTGATCAAAAACATCCTGTAAAGTTCTCCCAGAATATAAGGAAGGGGAAAAACCGGATAATTCTGCCATTTTCGATTCACGACTTTGGGCTTTGGGATTATTATGAGTCACTTCTGGCAAAATTTGTAACAATAATCCCCCCGCGGCCTTCACTCCTTCTGTGGTGATAAATTCACCCACAATCACCGCGGATGGAGTTTGTTCAGAAGTCGCGAGGTAATGGGTAATATCTTCGCCAATTTCTCCAGAGACAAGTTCAACGGTACTGGAATAGGGAGTCCCCTGCCCCACATCGCGACGGACGTGAAAATATCCTTTTTTTCCCACAGCTTCGGCGACATTTAATTTGCCATCGAGGCTGAGGGGTAATTCTATATTGGGGTTATCCACATAACCGCGTACAGAGCCATCTAAACCCGCGTCAATGTGAATACTACCCAAGGGACCGTCCCCTTGAATATTGACATTGACTCGCGATCGTCTTGCTTTCATATTAGACGCGAGCAACAGTCCCGCGGTCATGGCACGACCTAACGCGGCACTAGCTACATAGGAAAGCTTATGTCGTTTTCGGGCTTCTTGCGCGAGATTGGTGGTAATGACTCCTACGACTCTGATTCCACCATCCATCGCGGTAGCGCGTACTAATTGATCGCCCATGAGCCCTCCTTTACACATTTCTTCACAGTTCTGATCTTTTCTTATTTTAGGGGTGTATGGGGGTAATGCGTCTCGATCGAGATCCCTCACCCCCAACCGCTCTCAATTCAGGAGTTTTAGATAGTTGATCTCCCCCTTCACCTGAGATGAGAAGGGGTTAGGGGATGAGGTTTGTGAGAAAGTTTTTCCGCGCCTCTTGTCATTTGTCAAGGTTTCATGATATGAATAGATGAGAGACTAAGGGTTTATTGTGAAATTTTGTAACATTTTACAATAAACGCATTGAATAGTAAAATAGAATACAGAAACCTGTAAAGGTTTTAAACAAACGCGGTGTCAATCCGAACTTTAGTAAAAGTCCCCTAACCAGAAAAGGAGAAACGATTTATGAGACAAACTTATCGTGGCATTACCCAAGACAAGGAACTCCCTACCATTGAGATGATGGAAGGGCAAGTGGGGGGCAAATATCGGGGCAACGCGTGGACTTATAGCTACCCAAGACATATCCCGACACCGGAAGCCACCACTGCTTTGAAGTATCGGGGGGTTAGTTACCAGAAAGCGGAAACTGATTCAGAAGTGATCGAAGCCTCTTTTGTTAAGGAGCAGACACCACGCCCCTCCCCTTTACCTTTTCCCGTTAAGGAAAAAAGTTTGATTGATGAAGTCAGTAAACGGCCGATCGCGCAGGAATCCTCCCATATTCACAAGGCGAATATTTGTAGTCTGTTGGAGCGTCGCTTACATTCAGCCAGAGTGAGAGGGGATAATAACCTGATCCATTTATTAGAAAGAGAAGCCGCGCAGTTAATCTGCGGGTAAACAAAAAACCTCGTTTCCTCAGAAGCGAGGTTTTTTGTCGGAGGTTCTACACTCCTGTATGCTAGAGTCTCCACATCCAGTCACCGAGATGACCTCAACAGACAAACTCAAGTGCTTACGACAAGTTACCCAGAGTGCAAAGTCATCACAGAAGTTAGCTTTTGGCTCAATTTTACTCGGAGAAAGCTTAAAGCCATTTTGGAATGAGTTATCCGCGGCGATATCCAGTGTCTTGTCATTACCAACTTTGACAGACTTACCAGACTTGGATTCGACGCTCACGGGGAAAAGTTTGGCGCGACAATCTTGGTTCAAAATCAATAACAATACAGTCAGACTCCATAACTCCTACAAGATATGCTGTCCGGTGTCCACTGCTTTCGCGTTCGGTGATACGGAGGACCTAAGTACGAAAAAAAACTCATGAAAAACCCAGAAATATAAACACACAAGACGGCACTGCCAAAAGTTGACAGCCAAACAGCCGCCTAATTCCGTCAGGAAAATACGAGTGTATCCAGACAGCAAATTAAAGGCTATCTGGATACACTGGTTAGCCGGTTGTCGATTGGTTTATAACCGCTCCATTGAAGCCTTGAAGGAAGGGTTTAAAGGTAGTAGTTATGATCTAGAAGCCCTTATTCTTAACAACCTACCGGAGTGGTTAAAAACTGTTCCGAGACACCCAAAAGCCAATGCAGTCCAAGATGCCTATGATGCTTGGAAGCAAGCAAAAACCAATAAGGGTGAGGCTAAATTTCGTAGCTGTCGGCAATCTGTACAGTGCATTAAATTTAAAATTGGCAACTACATCAAAGGAACTTGGTTCCCTCGGCTAACCAAGGGATGTAGCTTAAAAGCTTCATTAGTCTTACCAACTTCTTGTGAATACGGCACTCAATTAGTCCGAGATAGACGACGTTGGTTTGCCGTAATTCCTCAATACATCCCCGCCGAAAATACAACTCAAACGAAGGTGATTGCTCTTGATCCTGGGGTACGAACATTTTTAACAGGTTATGATGGAGAAGCGGTTTTAGAGATTGGCAAGGGAGACATAGAGCGAGTCGTAAGACTATGCTTTCACCTAGACAAATTAATGAGCCGTGCCCATCAAAAACAAGTTAAAGCCAAACAACGCCGCGCTTTACTCAGAGCCGCTTCTCGAATCCGTATTAAGATTCGTAATCTGGTAGATGAATTACATCGCCAAACCGCGAGTTATTTGGTTGGCAACTACAAAGTGATATTTATTCCTACTTTTGAAACATCATCGATGGTGTTGAAGTCAAAAAGACGAATAAATGTTAAATCAGTGCGCTCAATGTTGACTTGGGGCCACTATCGTTTCCAACAGCTACTCAGAGCGATGGCTCAACGAAGTGGAGTTTTAGTTGTAGAGATTTCAGAAGCTTATACTTCTAAGACTTGTGGCAAATGCGGTCATATTCACACCTTCTTAGGTGGAAGTAAAGTTTTTAAGTGTCCCAAATGTGGCTATGTTGCGGATCGAGATTCTAATGGTGCTTTTAACATAATGTTAAAAGCTTTGGCGGGTACGCCCTTCATTCTTAAGAATGATGCTATCGAGGTCTTTTCCGATGTCAGGATTATCAAAAATGTCGGAAATATACCGCGTAAATGTACCACAAACAGGCTATAGTCTGTTTAGATTTCTAGGCAAAATTGCATTCATTAGGTACTCAAGTATGAAAAGATCCATTGCCCTCTCCCTCTGTAGCGCCATTGTTTTAGGCACTTCCGCGGGCTTTTTCTGGAAACAAACTCCCGCTCATGCTGATTCCGCGATTCCTTCTTGTATCCCCCCTGTGCCGAAAATGGTTCCCGAAAAAAGAATTGTTCTCAAGTATGGGGCTTTGGCTCAGTCTATCTGTTTGAGTGATCTGGAAAATTTTGTCAAACCCAAGGGTTATACGTCTCCAGTGCTCCATACGATTTTAGGTGCTACGAAGATCAAACCGGATCAAGCCCGTGGTTTAATGACTTTGGAAGTCGGTATGAATCTTGTCCCTCTGAGCAACTTCCTCTACAGTAAAGCTGGAGAAGATGCCCTCACCGCGATCGCGAATACTCTGCAAACCCGTGGTAATTACGATAGCAAGAAGGCTTTAAGAGCCGCGTTGGTACTCGCAGCAACGGATAATAAGGTTTCGGTGTTGGAAATTCTCCAAAATTATCCGACTTGGCAAATGGATGTGGAATTAGCCAATCTTGGCAAAACAGTTGAGCAATTGCAAGGTTTAGCCAGCACTTTACAAAACCTGAAGTAAACATCCCAAACTCCCGACTTTTGATCGGGAGTTGGATCTTAGTTTTTTTCACTGGGATGCGTCAATTACGGCTTCGAGATATTGACTATCCATTAAAAAGGCGGCCTTTTCAAAGCGCACTGCCCAATATCCCCCCGGACGTCGATCTAATATTGTCCCTTCTTCTCCTAGACAAATAAGGTTGGCCGGCCGTAACATGGGCATACGATCGGCGGTTTTGACATAGGGAGGCAAGGTTTTGACTCGTACTTTTTGATTGATCGCGAATTCTTCCATAGACTTCTTACATAAATAATCAGTAATCATTTATTGATGATAAAGCATTCCTTTGACGGGTTTACCCCCTTTTAAATGTCGTTCAATCACAACAGAAACTTCATCCCCTTGTACCCGACAATACCAAATTTCTTCCGGTAAGACTAACACCATTGGCCCATTACCACATTTCCCTAAACAACCTGATGCCACAACCGTCACCCCTTCGACGGAAGAGTTGTTAAAGGCGGCTAAAATTTGAGCAGAACCCTGTTTGCGACAGGTCCGATTTTGACAAATTAAAACTTGTTTTTTTTCTGAAAAATCTCCCATTTTCCTTTTTTTGTTTCCGCAAGTTTTAGCAATTTTTCCCAGAATCAGGATGTCTTAATGCTTTTATTTCAAAAATTTAATCATATTTGAGTCTTCACTGTAAGATTGAGACTCCGCGTAAGCCAGAGGGGGAGCAATATCAGCCTTTTTCACTAACCAATGTTCCGTAGGAGGAAGCTCCGTAAAACTCACCATTACCACAAATTCAGTTTCAGGATTATAATAATCAACAACCGCATGAAGTTTGGCATAACTTCCACCCGCGGCTTCCTTATTTTGTTTAGCTTTTTCCCAAAATTCCGAGCCTTTAAAATAATAATAACAGGGAATTGGTTCCCCCGGCTTTGCGTCTTTTTTCGGCATTAAAACCAGATAACCAAGCCCATGTTTTTGATAAAACTGCCAAGCTGTGGCCGCGATCATGAATTCATTCACGCGTATTAACTTAGTTGCCACTCTTTCCCGTTCTTGTTTCCAAGAGAGAATAGGTATTTTTCCAAATCCTTTAAATGAAGTCATTTTTTTTCCTTTTACTTTTAGAGCCTTAAAATACCTGAATCTGGGAGCATCTCAATGAGGTAAATTGGTAGGGACACGGCAGTGCCGTGTCCCTACTGTGGCTCCCACAAACGTCTCTCAGGACGGGATTTCAAAGGGATCTCTACGCTCCCACTACAGTTTTTTACTTCTTTGAGATCCTCCCATGAATCTCACAGGAAATCAGTAAGTTTGCTTGGTGACTATTATATAATGTTGACTTTTTGTGAGAGACAGCAATGATATCATAATGCTTTTTACTTATCTGATTGAATCTTCACTATGGCATACTTTGGTAAAATTAGCAATAGGTAATATAATTTTGGGGGTTCTGTAATTTAGATGCGCTCTAATTCTAAGGTGAAATCTTGACCATAGCTGATTATTTCCACTTGACGAGTTTCATCGTCGTGATGGTTTAAATTAATTCGTAAATATTGCCCAGGAATTTCTCTTAATTTTTCCGCCCATTCAATAGCAACAATGCCCAAAGGTGTTTCGATGCCTTCCCAATAGCTCTCTAAATGTAATGCGGCAACTTCCGAGGGTTCTAAGCGATATAAATCTAAATGATAAAGAGGGATTCTGCCCTCAAAATACTCATTGATTAGGGTAAAAGTAGGACTATCAATGGATTCTTGAATGCCTAATCCTTCCCCTATACCTTGGACTAATGTTGTTTTTCCTGCCCCTAAATCTCCTTCTAATAAAATGACGGTTCCAGGGGGGAGCGATCGCGCTAAGACAACCCCTAACTCTTTAGTGGCCAAAGCATTTGGTAAAACCTTCTTCATTCTCTACCTCTAGTCATTACAGTAATGATACAATAATTTGACCATTACCCATTATCCATTATCCATTACCTATTACCCAATCCCATTATGAGCGCGACTATACCAGCGTAATAAAACCGTAGCCAACCGATGAGAATTATGACGAATCAACCCAGTTACTTCATCTTCATCCATGACATTTGCGACAACAATTCGCCGTCCTAATTCTGTGATGGCTTCCCGATCAACAAATACAGGATGAGCATTCTGTTGGGCATAACGAATTAACGTTTTTTCAGAAGGACTTTTCCCTTGAACTAACACCGCGTCAAATAAAGCAATTCCACAGGCTTTATCAATAGCACGAATATGCTCCGCGACGCTATAACCTTGAGTTTCGCCCTCTTGAGTCATGATATTACAAACATAAATGCGAGGGGCTTGACTTTGGGAGATCGCGATCGCGATTTCTGGGACTAACAAATTGGGAATAATACTGGTATAAAGACTCCCCGGACCAATAATAATATAATCAGCTTCTAGAATGGCTTCTAATGCTCTGGGTAACGCGGGAGGATTTTCAGGAGTGCAACCTATTTTCAGTATTTTTCCCTTAGCTTCTGTAATACTAGATTCACCTTCAATGCGCCGCCCATCGTCTAATTGAGCCCAAAGATTAACATCCGTGAGGGTAGCTGGGAGCACTTCACCTCGAATCGCGAGCACTCTGGAACTTGCCACGATCGCTTGTTCTAAATCACCCGTGATATCACTCATCGCGGTGAGAAAAAGATTACCAAAACTGTGTCCCACTAAACCATCACCCGCGCTAAAACGATATTGAAATAACTCCGTTAATAACTTTTCCTCATCCGCGAACGCGGCCAAACAGTTACGAATATCCCCTGGGGGTAAAACCCCAATTTCGCGGCGCAAACGTCCCGATGAACCCCCATCATCGGCCACCGTCACGATCGCGGTAATATTAGAACTATAATCCTTTAGACCACGTAATAATGTGGAAAGACCAGTACCCCCACCGATCGCGACAATTTTCGGCCCACGATGTAAACGACGGCGTTGAAGGAGGCGATCGACCAATTCTTGATCACCTTCGGGCATAAATACTTCACTGATAGAATTAAAAGTGCGACTTTGCCCCCAAAAAAGCAAGAGCAGTCCCCCCAGGATGAGGAAGGGGCCTGAGATATAATTGGGAATAGTTCCAGCAATCAATCCTAAAAGACCTCTTAGGAAACGCAGGGTATAAAAAATAGGAGTCATTCCCGTGGAAATCCCGATACCCACAATAGCAAGGAGCAAGCCTCCTGCGCTGATCAATAACCAACGTTTTACCAACAATCCAGGGGCTAACCACTTAAACCACTGATACATTTGGTCCGTTGCTGCTTTTGCGGAATAGGGTTTAGGTGTTTTCACTTTAGTAAAGGGGCCTATAGTTTTATGAATGAATCAAAGGATTTTAGGATATAGATAAAATAAGACTATTTTGATTCTGGAAGTTATTTTAGCTATTGCCTTATAAATATGGGGATAAAATATCCACTAACAAGACGCGAATCATAATGCACCTTTATGGCCGAACCGTTGATCGAGATTAGGGGAATTTCTAAATCTTTTGGGGATAATATCATTTTAGATAATGTAGATCTAACGATTTACCGGGGAGAGGCTCTGGCGATTATTGGGCCATCGGGTACGGGAAAATCAACTATCCTACGGATTATTGCAGGTTTACTACCTCCTGACACGGGTGATGTGTATGTGGAAGGCAAACGGCGCACAGGATGGGTGGATGATGTTTCTGATCCCATTGGCATTGGCATGGTGTTTCAGCAAGCGGCTTTATTTGATTCCTTGACGGTGGAAGAAAATGTGGGCTTTCTCCTTTATCAACACTCAAAACTTTCGCGACACCGTATTCAGGAATTGGTTGAGGAAAAATTAGAGATGGTGGGATTACCCGGAATTGGTGATCGCTATCCTTCTCAATTATCTGGGGGAATGCGAAAACGGGTAAGTTTTGCCCGCGCAATTATGGCGAACCCTGAAAAAATCAGTGAAACCCCCGAAGTGCTACTTTATGATGAACCTACCGCGGGATTAGATCCGATCGCGTCAACGGTTATTGAGGATTTAATTCGTCAATTACAAGCCTCCAAAGGGGGTTGTAGCACTTATGTTATGGTGACACATCAGGATAGTACAATTCGACGCACCGCGGATCGGGTGATTTTTCTTTATCGGGGTAACATACAATGGCAAGGAAGTATTTCTGATATAGAAACCACTCCTCACCCCATGATACGACAATTTTTAGGGGGTAGTGTTGATGGCCCTATTCAAGTTTTAGGTTAATGTTAAGGAAGAAGGAAGAGGGAAGAAGGAAGAAGGAAGAAGGAAGAAGGAAGAAGGAAGAAGGAAGAAGGAAGAAGGAAGAAGGAAGAAGGAAGAAGGAAGAAGGAAGAAGGAAGAGGGAAGAGGGAAGAGGGAAGAGGGAAGAGGGAGGAGGGAAGAAGGAAAAAGGAAGAGAGCTAATTTTTATACCCTTTCAGGCAAATGATGATAGGAAAGGAAGTGTGCGCGTGGTTCGATGCGGCGAGGAGCGCACTACTTCTGAGCAAATAAACCTATATATTTGTATCAACATTAAAGTCTAATGGTATTTACTCTTTACTATTTACCCATCAAAAACAAATGTCAAATATCAGGAGGTAAAAATGAGATCTCAACGGACAATAAGAGAAGGTTCGGTTGGTTTTTTAGTCTTGTTAGGATTCGGATTATTTATCGGTTTAGTTTTATGGTTGCGTGATGTTAAACTTGGCAATCGTACCTATAAAATCATTGTCGAATTTGCTACCGCCCAGGGATTAGATGATGGGAACGCGGTGCATTATCGTGGTGTTACTGTTGGTAAAATTGTGGCTCTCAAACCCGCGTCTAATGGAGTAGATGTCACGATTGAAATTAACTCTCCTTCTCTGATTATGCCCCGTGATGTGGTCGTAGAAGCCAATAAATCAGGATTAATTGGAGAAGCTTCTGTGGCTATTATCCCTCTTAAACCAGTTCCTGCGGATTTACTCACGGCAAATCCCTTTAGTACCAATTGTTCTCCCCTGATTATTTGTAATGATACTCGTTTAAAAGGTCAGGTTGGTACTAATTTAGATACCTTGATTCGCACCACAACTAAAGTGGCTAATTTATACAGCGATCCTCAATTATTATCTAACTTAAAAGCGGTTTTACAAAAAACAGAAAAAGCGGCTGATGGTATTTATAAATTAACAGAAGAACTTTCCGGTTTAAGTCAGACATTTAAAACTGAAGTGCCTGGTTTAGGTCGTTCTTTAAAACAAGAATTAGGTGATTTAAACCAAGCAATGCAAGGCTCTGTCAGTGTTTTAAAAACCTCTGTAGAACAAAATTTTGGCAAGATATCTGATGCTGTTGATCGTGCTTCCACATCCTTAGAAAAAGTGGCAGATACCGCGGACACAACAACCAAAGAGTTGAAAGAATCAGCCCTGAAAACAACTAATTCCGCTACAGACGCGGCGAATCAAATTAGTATCACCGCGAAGAAAGTTGATGAATTAATTACAACGAATCGAGTCACTCTTGTCGCGACTCTCAATAATCTTAATCAAAGTTCTCAAGATTTACAGGTGACAATACAAAGTTTAACCCCTATTATTACTCAAGTTCAAAAGGGAAATTTAATCAATAATTTAGAAGTTTTAACGGCGAACACAGCCCAAGCCAGTGCTAATTTACGGGATTTGTCTAGTGCGGTTAATAATCCGACGAATTTATTACTATTACAACAAACTTTAGAGTCTGCGCGTACTACTTTTGCGAATATACAAAAGATGACTTCAGATATTGATGATTTAACGGGTGATCCGAAGTTTCGTAATAGTCTGCGTAATTTAATTAAAGCGTTAGGTAATTTATTTGGCACGGCCCAAGAATTGGAAAAACAAACCGCGATCGCGCAACAATTAGCCCCTTTAGAAGCCGCGTTTAAAGATCCTCAGACGGTAAAGAAAATCTCGGAAAATCCTTCCCTCCAGTGGGAAATATCAAACTCGATCCCAAAATTACAACCTTTGGTGCTTCCTTCTCCAGACGCGTCTGCCTTCTCAACGTCCCCTCCCTCAGAAGTTTTTTTTACTGAGCGCGATCGTTTTTGAGTCTTTCTTGGGTATTCTAAAATTAGGAGTTTCCTAGTGGTTAGGACCTTAGGGCAAAAAAATCTATGGATTATATCGAAAAACAAAAGCTAGAAAAACAAAAGTTGGAGAAGGAGTATGGTACTATCCAAGTCCGCAAAATGGAGAAACAGAAGCAGCTACAAAAAATAATGATCGCGCTTTCTGTGGTATCTTTGATGGGTTCTACTATATTTGGCTTAGGAAAAGTTTTTACGGGAGCCAACAGTCAGCAAAATCAACCGAAAACTCCCACAGCTCAATCGACGGGGCTCTCTTTAGCTGCACAAGAAAAGGGCTATCTGACGGTATTAGAGCGGGAGCCGAATAATCAAACGGCTTTGGAGGGACTTGTTAATACTCGTGTCGAGATGAATAATTTACCAGGCGCGATCGAGCCTTTAGAAAAACTGATACAATTATATCCTGCTCAAGCCGAATATAAGACGATTTTGGCAAAAATTAAAGAAGATGTCAAAGGCAAAAAATAAGGAACTCTTCGGCAAGTCTTAAAATATCTAGTCAACCTAAATTCAGGAAAAAAGATTGTTATCATGTTATTTTTACCAAGTTTAAAAAAAAGTGGTCATTTAGAAAAAGTAAATATTACAGTTGCTATTGTTGGTTCACGAAAAATAGAGACTCGTGATGATTACGCGAGTCAATGTTGGGATATCTTTGCGCCTAATTTGACAATTTATGGATTTGATGCCGATGTAGAAGCTTGTAATCAAGCCAATGCTAACTTAGCAGCACGACAAGTTAATTGGACAGAAAAACATATTCCCTTAGCCCTCAGTAATACAGAAGGAAACAGTACCCTTTATGTGACAAAATATCCTGGTTGTAGTTCATTATATCCCCCCAGTGAACATTATATTAAACGTTTTTCGGGAGATTCAGAGCTGATCGAGTTGGAATCGACTATTGAGGTATCTACAACAACTTTGGACTTATTTTGTCAACGAGAAGGCGTGAAAGAAATAGACTTTCTCCACTTAGATATTCAAGGGGCCGAACTTAATGTTGTCAAAGGTGCTTCCCAGATTTTAGAGAGTGTATTAGGATTAATAACAGAAGTAGAATTTACCGAGATATATTCAGGACAGCCCCTATTTAGTGATATCGATATTTCTTTAAGAAAAAATGGTTTTTCCTTGTTTGACTTTGCCATGTTAAATCACGATCATCGCCGTGATATCCCCCTGTTTTCGCAAAAGCATCCGGGTGCATTAATTTGGACTGATGCTTTCTATTTTCGTGACTTAATGCGTTCTGATTTGAGTCCTCATCTGAAAACACCTGATCGACTCCTGAAATTAGCTTGTTTAGCTGACTTAATGGAATTTCCAGATTATGCACTAGAGATTCTGGAATATTTGACAGTGAATTATGGCAGAGATCCTCAATATAATTTCGCACAGAATATTATGGGATGTTTGACCAATATTCCAGATTTGGTCAAACTAGGTTTAGAATCTTTGCCCATCGTTGAAAGATTGCGAGAGTATTTACCAAGGAATAATACAGGGGAAGATAATCTGGATGATTTGACAAATTTAGAGCCAGAATTGGTGACGAATTCTACGAGAAATTGGTCGCGCACTTTTCTTTATAAAGGGAACCCTCTTCCCTATAATCGTATCGGGTACAATAATGTGGGAGAAAGGGCTGTTGAAATTCCTATTGCTTGGAATTTTCTCGCGAGCCTAGAGAAAAAAAATAAGATTTTGGAAGTGGGGAATACTCTCTCTCATTATGAAAATGTCTTAAGTGATTATCTCGGAATTTGCGATCGACAAATTGTGGATAAATTTGAAGTGGCTCCGGGTGTTGATAATATTGACTTAATGGATCTGGCTACCAGTGAAAAATATGATGGGATTATCTCTGTTTCTACAGTAGAACATATTGGTCAAGGAGTTGAGCCATCTGGGACCTATGGTGAAAACATAAAAAAGGGTGATTTAGAAGGCCCTCTCAAGGCGATCGCGAAAATTTATGACTTGTTAGCTGTGGGTGGGAAAGCTTTAATTACTGTTCCCTTTGGCAAATTAATTGATGGAGAATGGTATATTCAATTCAGCTATGAATATTTAGAGCTTTTAAGTGAAAAATATCAAATTCCCCAGGAGGCGATTACCACTATATTTATGCGAATTTTAGACATGGAATTACCCCTTAGTAATCCCAGAGAAATATGGGTTGAAGAAACCGCGAACAAATTAAATTATGTTGAATATAATTATCCCTATCCCTGTGCTAACGCGATCGCGCTCATCGAATTAACCAAGCAGGAAATGCCATTTCGTCTTAACCTAGAAGTTCCGACAACTGAGTTAACTTACCATAGATCAGTCTGGGAAAAAGCTTCAATGTTTGTCGATTTAGTAACAGAGAAATTCTTAGAGTTATTATCTCAGCTAAAAACAGTGAATTTCATCTTTTGCCCAGATTGGTTACAACCAGAAGAGTCTTTATTTACTGACTTAGAAAAAATCATAAAAACCTGGGTAAGTCATCCTGAACAAAATCAAATGACTTTACTGATTGAACGTGGTAATTTTGATGAAGAAGAAGCTAATTTAATTTTAGGAAGTGTGACTATGAATATGCTGATGGAAGAAAATTTAGAAGGATTTGATGATCCGACAATTATTTTACTAGAGGAACTTACTCCCGTTCAGTTATCTGCACTATTCCCCCGCCTTCACTCTCAAATTATTGTCGAGTCTTCTCTCCCCAATTCCCCCAAAGATGAATTTATCAATCTGTCTCAGCTTAAGTTAGAATCTTTTAGAGAGGGGCGGTTTTTGCCGCAAGCATAATTTAGACTCCCTGGTTGTCGTCTAAAATTAATCCTTAATTATTGCCAAAAATAACTATGAAAATTGCCATAGATGGTGTATTTTTCCAACTGTATAACACGGGAATTGCTCGTGTTTGGCGTTCATTATTAGAAGAATGGGCTATCAATGGTTTTGCTGAAAATATTGTCGTACTCGATCGCGTAGGAAGTGCGCCCAAAATTGAGGGGATTAACTATGTAACCATCCCACCCTATGATTATGGAAATACCGATGCTGATCGAGAAATGCTACAACAAGTCTGTGATGAAGAGGGGGTGAATTTATTTATCTCAACTTACTACACGACTCCTTTATCAACACCTTCTGTATTTATGGCCTATGATATGATTCCAGAAGTTTTAGGGGGTAATTTCAATGAACCCATGTGGCAAGAAAAACATTATGGAATTCGTCATGCTTGTGCCTATATTTCTATTTCGGAAAATACCGCGAAGGATCTTGTTAAGTTTTTTCCTGAGATTTCCCCTGATTTAGTCACGGTTGCCCATTGTGGGGTTAACCCTATTTTTTCTCCCGCGTCTTCTGAAGAAGTTAATCAATTTAAAAATAAATACGGCATTACTAAACCTTACTTTATTTTAGTCGGTTCAGGAAGTAATTATAAAAATGCTCCCTTATTCTTTGAAGCTTTTGGAAAATTGCCAAGCCGACAAGGTTTTGAAATTATTTGTACGGGGAGTGGTGTGATATTAAATCCAGAATTTCGTGCCTATACCGGGGGTTCTGTTATTCATCCTCTCATTCTTACTGATGATGAATTGAGGTTAGCTTATGGAGGCGCGATCGCGCTGGTTTATCCTTCCAAATATGAGGGTTTTGGTTTGCCTGTTTTAGAAGCTATTTCCTGCGGTTGTCCTGTGATTACTTGTGCTAATGCTTCTATTCCTGAAGTCGCGGGAGACGCGGCATTATACATCAAGGATAATGATGTAGATGAACTGGCAGAAGCCCTTTGTGAAGTGCAAAAACCCAAGGTTTTTCAAGATTTAATCACGGCGGGTTTGTCACAGGCGCAAAATTTTTCTTGGTCAAAAATGGCAAATATTATGAGTTCTGCTTTGATAAACGCGACTCTCTTAAACTTCAATTTAAAGACATTAAATTTGATTATTTTTCCTGATTGGTATTCTTCCGAAGACTCTTTATTGTTAGAATTAGAAGAAGTGGTGAAAGCGATCGCGACTCATCCCCAAAAAGGTGAAATTACCCTGCTGGTTTACCTTGATAAGATTTCAGAAGAAGAGGCAACCCTCGCCCTATCCAGTGTGGCAATGAATCTGTTGATGACAGAAGAAGTGGACGTTTCTGAAGGCCCAGAGATCGCACTCATAGGAACATTGAATCACCTCCAGTGGGAAGCTCTCAAACCCCGCCTCTATGGTAGAATTATCTTAGAGCATGAAAATCACGCGGTGATAGATTTCTTAAACCTATCCCCAATTCCTGGGTTTGATCTCAATAATTTTAATTCAATTAACTACCCTATCAATAAATAAAAGGTAATACTCATGGATGTACAAAGATTTCTGGAAACATTGTCCTCTCTTTACGAAAACTGGAATCTTCCTTCTGTTAAACCCAAATCTGAAAAATTTACCGCGGTATTACAACAAGTCGAGGGAATGACAACGGCTAATATTATGCAGTTGCTCAACTGGGCTGTAGAATGTTTGCATCCGGGTGAAGTCTATTGTGAAGTCGGTTGCTGGCGCGGCGCGACTTTAATCGGCGCACTTCTGGAGCATCCTGATTGTTTAGCCTACGCGATCGATGATTTTTCGGAATTTGATCAATCTGGGGAAACCTTAGACATTTTTCAACAAAATTTATCAAATTTTAATTTAGATGAACAAGTATTTTTTGCCCAGGAAGATTTTACCAAATTTTTTCAAGAACTACAAACAATAGGTTTAGAAGAAAAAATCGGCGTTTATTTCTATGATGCTGCTTATAATTATCGTTCAATCTTCTTAGCTTTACTTTTAGTCAAACCATTTTTAGCTGATCAGGCAATTCTCGTTTTCACCAATACTAATTTTGATGATACTCAACAGGCGATATTTGATTTTACCTCCACTCATTCCCAAAGTCAAGTAATTTTAGATTGGCAAACTCCCAAATATTTTGATGAAAGTTTTTGGAATGGTGTGTCAATTCTCACTTGGGATATTAATAGATTAAATGGGGAACTGAATCTTGAGCGCAAACCTAATCTAAAGGTTCTCAAATGTTTTAAAGATAATGAGATCCAACAGCATCAAGACGCGCTCTCTAGTCTTTTTACCGAAGCCGGAATTTTAACTCATGGAGGGCGTTTAAGAGAAGCAGAGCAAAAGTATAAAACTTTTTTAATGTATGAAAAGAATAATTCTCGCGCCTTGATGAATCTAGGAAGTTTATATTATTTGAGTGAAAGATATCAGGAGGCATTTGAGACAATTTCCCAATCTCTACAAATCGAACCAGATAATGCCGCCTGTTATTATAGCTTAGGATTAATCTTCGAGAAAACATCTAATGAAGAGTTGGCAATAAAAGCTTATCGACAGGCGATCGCGCTCAATCGAGAAAATATTGATGCTTATAACAATCTCGGTAATATTTTACTAAAAACCGGACAATTAGATGAAGCCGAAGGGATTTATCATCAAGCCATTAAAGTCAGTCCCCAAAATTTTGGCAGTTATCAAAATTTAGGAAATACTCTGATGGCTTCTCAAAAATGGGATGAAGCCATTGAGACATATCAACAAGCCTTAAACCTCAAACCCCGCGATCCAGATATTCTATATAATCTCTCCTTAGCTTATGAAGGGAAAGGCGATCGCGTGTCATCCCTTAATTATTTAGCATTTTCCTACTATCGCCAAGGAAATTTAACTGAAGCCATTAAATATTTTCAACAATTATTAGAAATCACGGAAAAAGTGGAACCCGATGATTATATTGCCATAGCCACTTGTTTGATTCAATTAGATCGGGAAGAAGAAAGTATCAAAATTCTTCAGCAAGGAATTAATTTTTATCCTGATACTCCTAAATTAGATGCCGCGTTAATTTCTATTTTTCAGGAAAGTGGTCGCAATGAAGACGCGATCGCGATGGTGAATGAAGCCACAGTCAAATATCCCGATAATTTATTTTTTGCCGGCCGAAAAATATTATTATTACCAGTCTGTTATGAAACCCATGAACAAATAAAAAATTACCGGACTCAAATCCTCAATGGGATCAAAAAACTTATTAGCCAAACTCAACTAGACTGTGCCGAAGACAGAATAAAAGCCCTAGATGCCGCCAATCAATTAACTAATTTTTATCTAGCTTACCAAGGTTATAATGATCGAGAGATTCAGCAAGATTATGGAGAATTTATTCAGAAAATCGCGACAGCTAATTATCCAGCTTTCGTCAAGCCAAGAGTCATGCCACCCCTAGGAAATAATGGCAAAATTCGGATTGGTTATGTATCCGATCAAATGATTAATTCCAGTGCAACAAAATGGATACTCGGCTGGCTTCAATATAGCAACCCAGAAAACTTTGAGATTTATTGCTACATGACGAGTTCCAAATATGGGATGGATGCTACCACACAAAAAATCAGAACATTAAGTAATCATTTTTATTACATACCTGATAATTTAGAAGCTCTGGCTCAACAAATTATCAAAGATGAATTACATATTCTCGTCTTTTTAGCCATTGGAATGTATCCGCCAACTACGATATTAGCCTCTTTGCGTTTAGCACCCATTCAATGTACTACTTGGGGACATCCTATGACATCTGGACTCCCCACAATTGATTACTTTTTATCCGGTGATTTACTTGAACCGGAAAACGCCCAAGAACACTATACAGAAACCCTAGTTCGTTTGCAAAATCTGGGAATTTCCTATCCTATTCCCTTCATCGGTGAACCCACAAAAACCATAGCGGATTTTCAGATTCGTGAAGATGCTGTTATTTATCTATCTTGTCAATCTCTTTTTAAATATTTACCACAGCATGACTTTATCTTTGCGGAAATTGCGCGTCAAGTGCCCCAAGCTCAATTTGTTTTCGTCTTGCGACTTCCATCGGTTTATTTTAAAAAGCCCAGTCAAAAGATGGAAAAGCTATTCCGTCAGCGTTTAAAGAACGCGTTTGATGCTGTTAATTTAAACAGCGAAGATTATTGTCTATTTTTACAGGAAAAAAATTGGAATGATTATACCAGTTTGCTCTTCCATTCCGATGTTTTTCTTGATACTTTAAGTTTTTCTGGCGGTCATACCAGCTTTGATGCTGTCGCGTGTCATTTACCTCTGGTGACTTGTGCGGGTGAATTGATGCGAGGTCGTCAATCCTATGGCATTCTGCAAATGTTAGGAGTAACGGATACTATTGCTTATAATGAAGCCGAATATATTGACATTGCTGTTAAGTTAGGATTAAACCCCCAATGGCGACGGGATATTTCACAAAAAATGCGCGATCGCGAAGCCTATCTTTTTGATGATAAAACCTCGGTTCAATCCCTAGAACAATTCTATGAACAAGTGGTAAAAGAACGGTTAGAGGCACAAGAAAAATCTCCCTTGATGTTGGCAAATTCTATATTATCGACCACTTCAAATCAAAAAAATGTCCTCCATGTTGGTTGTGGGGCTTACTATCGTGATAAGTTACCAGAAATCTTTCGCTGTGATGAATGGCGAGAAGTAAGACTTGATATTGACGCGGGGGTAATTCCAGATATTATCGGTTCCATTACAGATATGAGTGCTGTCCCTAATGAGTCTGTTGATGCTGTTTATTCATCCCATAATCTGGAACATGTTTATCACCATGAAGTACCCCAAGCTTTAGGAGAATTTATACGGGTATTAAAACCGGGTGGTTTTGCTTTAATTACTTTGCCGGATATACAAAAGGTGGCTGAATTTGTCGCCCAAGGAAAATTAGAAGAAACGGTTTATGTTTCCCCCGCGGGCGCGATCGCGCCGATTGATATTATCTATGGATTTGGAGACGCGATCGCGCAGGGAAATCATTACATGGCTCATCGTACCGGATTTACCGCCCAAACTCTGCGTCAGAAAATGGAAAACGCGGGTTTTGACAATGTGACAATCCGTCAAGAGGATCTCAATTTATGGGCGACGGGCTATAAAACTATTAAGAATGAGAATGGCTAAGGAATGAAAATTTAATAAAGTAGTGCAGGCATCTTGCCTGCTTTCGATCTCAAGGGTTCCCCGACAAACCAAATGTTCAAGTTATTTAATTTCCCTTCCGAAGATTAAGAATGAGAATTGAGATATTTTTGCCACATTTGCTCATAGGCATTTTCCATCTCACGCGCAAATTGTTTCCCATTCCAAAGAGGAGAAGTTTGGCGAGATTGTCGTAATTTCCAGGCGACATCTTTTCGTAATGCTTCATCTTTTCCGAAGCGCACTCCCCATTCAATATATTCTTCGGCACTCCAAGCAATACCCTCAGTTACCCCTACATTCATCATCATCGTGTAACTATTACGCGCGGCAAATTGTTCACCCACAAGAGTCACTAAAGGAATACCAACCCAAAGGGTTTCTAACGTCGTTGTGGCACCATTATAGGGATAAGTATCTAATACCACATCAGCAATACTGAAATTAGCTCGGTGAATCCCTTCCGTTAAATCTCCGGGTATAAAACGCAGGCGATCCCGTTTAACCCCCTCTGCTTCTGCCAATTGGATAAAGAAATTTTTATGAGAATCATCTCCCGAACCCCCTTTAAGTAAGAAATAACTATTAGGGACTTGCGCGAGAATTTTCATTTGCCATCGTGTCGTCTCTGGATGACGTTTGTAGCCCACCTGAGAACTTAGATAAATAATAGCATCGGCGGGAATTTCCAAATTTTCCCGACGTAGAGTTGGTATTTCAACTTCAAAACCATCCACCGCGATATAAGTTTGAGGTAAACGCCAAATTTTTTCACTGTAATATTCCTCGGCTGACTCTGGTAATACATAGGGATCGGCAATAAAATAATCAATGGCAGGAATTCCCGACGCGTCCCAACCCAACCAAGTCACCTGCACTGGAGCGGGTTTCAATGCCAATATTTCACAACTCAAATCTAAGGTAATACTATCAAGATCGATAAGAAGATCAACCTCATCGTTATAAATCTCATCGGCCATTTCCCAAGTGGAAAAAGTGCCTTTATAAGCTTTATCAACATTGTGCATATACCAATCTTCTAAGGGATCTTCCATCGCCTTTTTGCGATAACCCACAAAATAGGCATTAATTTCAAAGCGATCGCGATCGTGATAATTAAAAAGCCATCGGGCTAACCAGCCCACAGAATGTCGACCGAAACAATGAGACAAATAACCGATTTTCAAACGCGTTTTAGGTGTTGGCGTTTTTGAGCGTAATAAATGTCCCTGCCGGTATCGCGCCACCGGAGTCTTCGCGTAAACTTCAATATTCGCCTGACATAGTTGCGCGATCTGATTTTGCAGTTCTCGATTCTGTTGTGCGCGATCCTCAAAATAGGGGAAAAAATAAGCAGTCGTAAGTAAATCTAGCACTTCTGATTGCCCCAAAGAAACAGGATGTTGGGCAATTAATGACTGCAACTGAGTTTTATGTCGCTCTATTAGCGCACAAACCTCATCCCAATATCCCACTGCCCCCATTAAGCCACGCAAAATCTTGTAATTGGCATAAATAATCTCAATTAATTTTTCCGATAAAGAGAGACATAATTTCGCGAGTTCGATGCCTTGATCATATCGATGATAATTTTGGTAAAAAGTTGCTAACAAATGCAAAATCGCTAACCGCTGTGACAAGTCGAGTTGAGATTCCAAACGGCGACCAATTTCTAGTAACTCCGCGGCTATTTGCGATGAGGAATTAGAAATTTTGAGAGAAGCCACAAGAATGATGGGGAGAAAAACTGAAGGCTGGGAAATATGGGGAATAGACGCGGAGACTAATTCCAGAGAAGAAGACTGAAAAGGTGCATACTCCAAAACACTGTGTAAAACCTGCATTAATAAATCAAAATTAACCTCGGTTGGTGGTTGTAATTGTAGGAGTTCTATAAGTCCTAAAGACGTTAATTCTTCTCCTGTATAAGTCTTAAGCAGAATTGATAACCCAATTAAATGTAAAAGATTATTAATATCATGGGGATTGATTTCGTGAATATGTTGACGAATTGCCCAAGCTACCGAATATTGTGCTAAATTCCCTTGACGTTGCGCTTCCCCTTGTAATACATCTAACAATTCAATAGTCCAGCGATCGACTTCTTCTTCCTCCCCCTCTGCCATCCCCAGCAGCCAAGTAGTCTGAGCTTCTGCTTCTTGGCCCTGCAAAAGCAGCATCAACCCCAAATCCCAGTACAGAGACTTAGTTTCTGGCTCGGCTTCAATAGCCTTTTCATAAAGATTCGCCGCCCCAAAATAATCACCTTGCAGCCAATATTTTTGGGCTTTTTGTTGCAAACTAGAAGACTCAGAGGACATAAAGTGTTAATGAGCGAAAAATTTAGATATATAAACAAATAGGGTAGCGTACAGAGACACTACCCATACTTTCTCAAATTTAGGCTAGACAGGTACAAAACCTGAGCAAGGGAACAGCTTCTTACTTCTTAACTTCTTCACTACCCGCAGGACAGGTTGCCGTGTTGCCTGTAGCTGTTAGCCCTGCAAGCGCAGTTGTTTGAGGACCAGTGCTGACACACAATACTGCCAAAGTCGTTGTTTCACTCGTTGTTGCATTATTACCCGTAATTACAGAACCAGTGTAAGCTCTCAGAGCGGCAACTACAGGAATCGCTTGGTTATTAACGTAGCCGTTTGTTGTACCAGAAATTGTATACTGGAAATTAGTGGTTTGAGTTTTGATGCCCATCGATAACAGGTTAATATCTGTAACAAAACCACCAACTTCGGCAAATTTGGATTGTTGAGCACGGTTCATCGAACCTGTGTACTGCTTGGCTTCAGATTCTTTCGCCTTGTTAGCTTGGTTGAGGAAGGAAGGTAACGCGATCGCAGACAAAATACCGATAATGATAATAACGACCAGTAGCTCAATCAGGGTAAAGCCTTTTTCTTCTTGATTTCTTTGATTGAGGTATTGCAGGAACTTTGTTTTAAATTCGGTCTTCATAATGGTTCTCCTTCAGGGGGTGGGATGCTTGATTTCTAACTTATGAGAATAGCTTACCCAGTCTTGCACAGTTTCATATCACTCTCGCAAATTTTTTTTTTTACGGGTCACACGGAACGCTCCAAAAGTACATACAGTAAGGATTCAAGTCGCATTAAGAGGGTTTTAATATCCGAGGCGGCCATCTCATCACTGACAGATTCTAAGGTAATAGGGTCTAGGGGTCTTAACTTCTGCCAGAGTTGGACTAAGCTACTGAGCGACTGTACCCCATCCCATAGAGGCAATAGACACGCGGCCAAGTGACTCTCTAGGAAGATCGGGACTGTAGTCGGTAAAGGGACATAACGACTAATCTCAAAAGATTGATGGGAACTGATAGACTCCAGCAAGTGTGCTTTTACTTCGGGGGTTCTCAGTTGAGGATGCAGATGCACCTGTGCTTGTTGCCAGTCTGACTCTGTCCATTGGGCAATGGGCGTAAAGAGTTCGCCGTTGTCAGTATGTCCACACCAAAAGTCAAGTAATCGATGAATGGGATGTAACAGTTCAAAAAGATGCAATTGTTCTTCTGGGGAGGTTTCGGGCAGACTCAACGCCAAAAACGTGGGTAAATCATCCGGTTTTTTAAACAGATCTGTCAGTTCCCAGTGTCGCCAATTTAACATACTGATAAACTGTAAATTTGTTTTCCTTAACGCCGCAAATAGTTCGGGAATTGTATAACCCTTGTCCCCGACAAATAAATAATTCATTAATACTCTTTCATCATCTTGTTCTAAGTCTAAACTCCAAGTTTTTGTTTTTAATACGACATCATCTTTCAGGTTTCTCATCGTATCCCGTGCTATTTCAATTTCTAATTCTCCGGGTACTTCATCCATTAATCCCATTATTTTGAAAACTTTTTGCACCCGAAAATAAGAAGTTCGCTGCAGCTCACTATGCAAATTTGCTCTGATAATTCCTTGGGGCTTTAAAACTGACTTTAACGCGTTTAATCCCACTGTTATGTCTTCAAACAGATAAAGGACATCATCCACATTAATATAATCAAATTCTTGTCCTAACTGTCCTACTTCTTCAATGGATAAAACATGAAACGCCGACTGGTCAATTTCGTGATATTCTAAACGCTTTCTCGCGAGGTCGATCGCTTCTTCTGATAAATCAATTCCGACAATTTTAGCACCCGGATTTGCCAGGGCTAAAATTAAAGACTTGTAGCCAGTTCCGCAACCGGCATCCAAAATTACTTTTTCTTCAGTGCTAATAACTTTTTGATTTCTCAGATAATAGGGAGTGACAATGCTATGAAGGTAGAGAGCTTCCCAATAGTTTTTCGGAGTAGTTTCTAAATCAATCCGTGGATAAGGGGCTGTTTTAAATTGCTGACGGATTTTTTCGACTAACTCAGGGTTTTGCTTGTACATAATTATAGATAATTAATTTCACTTAATTTCTGGTAAGAAAGTAGAATATTTTTGCGTTATATACAAAAATGATTCTCACCTAATGAGAAGTTTTTTCCTTCCTTCTTTTATCATTTTTTCAGATGGAATTGGTAAGAGCTATTTTTTCTATATCGCGACTCGATCAGACTCTTTGTTAAAATCTCCGATCGCGTCTCTGCTTTCCGATTCTCCCACACAAGGAGCCTTCCCCTTGCGATAATGGTCTTGAAAGACAGAGTTATCTTACCCCAAAACCAATGGAAATCGATCGCGAACTCGATAATACTATCTTAAGTTTTGCTGACATTCAAGCCGAACTCAACTTACGCCACGCGAAGGACACCCTACGCGACATTGTAACCCATCTGGACTTAACCCCCCAAGAAAGGGAGGGACTCGAACCCGCGATTAATGGCCTAGACCAAATGTTGGATAAACTAGAACGGGCTAGTGTCCAAATAGCCGTTTTTGGCATGGTGGGACGCGGTAAGTCCTCCCTACTTAACGCCCTTTTAGGTCAAGATATCTTTGAAACTGGTCCCATTCATGGCGTGACTCGCACCACTACCATTGGCCAATGGGATGTTAAGTCCTCTGGAGATGAGGATATTTATAAAGGTAAATCTCCTATTATTTATCGTCTTTCCCAAGTGGAATTAATTGATACTCCGGGTATTGATGAAGTGGATGGAGAAACACGGGAAGCTTTAGCCCGTCAAGTCGCGAAACAAGCGGATTTAATTTTATTTGTCGTTTCCGGTGATATTACTAAAGTTGAATATCAAGCTCTTTCTCTGTTGAGAAACGCGGGTAAACCGATGTTATTAGTCTTTAATAAAATCGACCAATATCCTGATGCTGATCGCATGATAATTTATGAGAAAATCCGTGATGAACGAGTCAAAGAATTACTTTCACCTGATGAAATTGTCATGGCCGCGGCATCGCCTTTAGTTCCCGACGCGGTACGTCGTGCTGATGGTAGTATCGCGGTAAAAATTACGCGAGGACTTCCCCAAATTGCTCAATTAAAATTAAAAATTTTGGAAATTTTAGATCGGGAAGGGAAATCTTTAGTCGCGCTCAATACTATGCTCTATGCCGGTGAAGTTAATGAACAGTTAGTTGAACGCAAAATGGCCATTCGAGAAGATAGTGCTAATCGTATTATTTGGAATGGTGTCATTACCAAATCTGTCGCGATCGCGCTTAACCCCATCACCGTTATTGATCTTTTTAGTGGAGCCGCGATCGATGTCACTCTCATTTTAATTTTATCCAAACTTTATGGCATTCCCATGACTGAATCCGGCGCGGTGGAATTATTACAAAAAATTGCCTTGAGTATGGGAGGAATTACCGCGAGTGAATTATTAGTTAATTTTGGGTTAAGTTCTTTAAAAGGAGTATTCGGAATTGCAGCACCCGCGACAGGAGGATTATCTTTAATTCCTTATCTATCAGTCGCGATGACACAAGCGGGTATCGCGGGTTTATCTTCCTATGCCATTGGACAAATTACCAAAGCTTATTTAGCTAATGGTGCTTCTTGGGGAGATGATGGCCCTAAAGCTGTCGTTACCAAAATTTTAGAATCTTTGGATGAAGATTCTATTTTAAATCGCATTAAAGATGAATTACGCGCTAAATTAGATTTGACTCACAAGATGGGTAATGGGTAATGGGTAATGGGTAATGGGTAATGGGTAATAGGTAATAGGGGAAAGATTTGAGAAGCGGAGTTGGTTTAAGAAAAATAGTCATTAATTAGCCCGATCGCGCTCCTCGTTACCCGGTTTATTGGGTAGGAAAAGGTAAGTATTGTACTCGATAAAATTACGTCAAAAAAAAGCGCGATCATGTTCCATTATCTCTTGACAAACCCGCAATTAAATGGTAGAATTAAAAATGGTGTAAAATTATCTATTATGCCAATACCATCAGAAATAACCCAACTTGTCCAACGGGTGAACCAAGAACTCGATCAAATCGAGCAGGATGCAACGGAAGGACTGACTCTCGCGAGGGCTATTCTCAATCAGTTTCCTGAAAATTTTATAGTGGTTCAACTACTTGCTTTTTTGAATACCTCTATATTTTATGCGGAAACATCTCGAACTTGGATTCAGACTCGTGTTGAAGATATTTCCGACTCTCAAGTGAGTCGGGAGCAAGTCATTCAAGAAGCTGGATAAGAGTTAGCTAGAGAGCTAGGTCGAGCCCTGGAAACTAAAATCAGAGTGAGAAACATTAAAAGTCGTTTGGAGTTTTGGCAATGAGACAAAAAGAAATTGATGAAAAAGAATTGTTAGAAATTCTGGAACTTGCCAAAGAAGCTGAACAAAAATCGAGAGAAATGTGTGAGTTAATTATGGCTAATTCCCAAAAGTGGCGACTGATGGCTGAGGCTAAACGTGCTGAAAATGCCGAAAAACAATATGAGCAAGTTTGAAGAAAAGAACGGGTTTTCGCGAGCGATCGCGTCTTTGATTTCGCCCGCCTCCCAAAGAAGCCAAAGTAGGGGCGAAGCATTCCGGCAGTAAATATCAAATTACAACTAATAACCTATATACCGGAATGCTTCGCCCTCTTCTCTTCAAAACTGAGATGCACCCAATCTCCTTGACATTTAGCAGGGAAAATCTCCTTGACATTTAGCAGGGGAAATATCCTTGACATATTACAGGGAAAATATCCTTAGCGAGCGAGACGCTCGCACTGCATAAAAAACGGCTTTTCACCTAATTGGGAGCTTTCCTTTCTTGCCTTAAAAATGGGGACACGGCAGTGCCATGTCCCTACGTATTTTATTCTCTTTCTAACAAAGGGAAAAAGTGACCGACTGGCCCTTGTCCTTTCCCAATACTTAAGGCATATTTTAACGCGGTAGTCACATAACGTTTAGCATCTTTCACCGCGTTAAATAACTCTTTTCCTAATGCTAAATTAGCCACGATCGCGGCAGATAAAGTACAACCCGTACCATGAGTATTAGTCGTTTCTACCCGTACCGTTTTTAACCGTTGGAGATGATTGCCATCAAACCAAACATCAATTCCCCGTAATTCCCCCTTCATTCCACCCCCTTTAACTAAGACAGTTTTCGCCCCTAAACGATGAATTTTATACGCGGCAGCTTCCATATCATCCACGGAAAAAATCTCTAAACCACTTAAAATTTCTGCTTCATCACGATTCGGTGTTACGATCCTTGCTAAAGGAATTAATTCCTGGCGTAAAATCCCGATCGCGTCCTCATCAATTAAACGTGAACCCGTCCGCGATACCATCACCGGATCGAGGACAAAATTGGGTAAATCCCACTCTTTTATCTGTTTAGCAACAGCCTTCATAATATCCTTATTTAATAACATTCCCGTCTTAAAAGCTTGCACACCAATATCTGTGACAACGGCTTCAATTTGGGCAGTAACCGCGTCAGGGGGCAGTGCATCCACCCGTGTTACCCCTAAGGTATTTTGTGCAGTTACACAAGTCAAAGCACTGGCTCCATGTACACAATGAAAAGCAAAAGTGCGTAAGTCAGCTTGTATTCCCGCGCCACCTCCACTATCAGAACCCGCGATCGTTAATGCCACAGGAATTTGAGATTTTACCGAATTTGTCATTGGTTTTTTCCTCTTTTTTAACCTCGATATAGTGTTGATCTTTGAGAGGTAAAACTTGTGGCACAGGCAGAGAGCCTGTGACGGGCTCTGAGCCCGGCATTTACATCTCATTTAAAAATGCTATATACTAAATATTATTCTAATATTATCTGGCTTTCTCTGTCTTACCCCTTGACATTTTACCATTTTTGTGAATCAACAGGTCAAAGGAAAACGCGATCGCGCCCTCCCAGAAAAAGGACAAACAAAAAAAGCTGAAATAACGCAATTACGTTAAGAAGCCCGGAGAGGAGATAAGCCCCGATCAATTTATCAAGGTAATATGTCGAGAGAGTACCCTCAAGCCTTAAAATAGAAAATTGCATATCAAATAGTTCCTAAATTTACTATCATTAACCGTGCGAAAAATCGTTCTTGCTGGCAACTGGAAAATGTTTAAAACCCAAGCGGAAGCTATGGAGTTTTTAAAGGGGTTTACACTCCAATTAACCGAGACTCCCGACGATCGGGAAGTCGTTCTCTGTGTACCTTTCACGGCTTTGGCAATATTGTCACAGACATTACATGGCAGTCGTATCCGCTTAGGTGCTCAAAATGTTCACTGGGAAAAATCCGGTGCTTATACTGGAGAAATTTCCGGGCAAATGTTAACCGAATTCGGCGTGCGTTATGTGGTGATAGGCCACAGTGAACGCCGTCAATATTTTGGAGAAACGGATGAAACCGTAAATAAACGTTTACTCGCGGCACAAGAAAATGGTTTAATCCCCATTCTTTGTGTAGGTGAAACCAAGGAACAACGAGATGCCAATCAAATCGAATCTCTGATTTTTTCCCAATTAGAAAAAGACTTAGTTGGAGTCGATCAAAACCAATTAGTAATTGCCTATGAACCGATCTGGGCTATTGGTACTGGAGAGACTTGCGAATCATCAGAAGCTAACCGTGTCATTGGTTTAATTCGTAGTAAATTAACCAATCCTGATGTACCCATTCAATATGGCGGGTCCGTGAAACCTGATAATATTGATGAGATTATGGCACAGTCAGAAATTGATGGTGTTCTCGTTGGCGGCGCGAGTTTAGAACCTAACAGTTTTGCTCGCATTGTCAATTACAAGTAGGTAATTGGTAATGGGGAATAGGTAATCGGTAATTCTTAATGGTTAAAGCGTAGCAGAAACCGGGTTTCTTCAGCAAATCTCGTCATTTAGCCAACCGATGAACCCCAGAAACCCGGTTTCTTTTGTCCGCGTAAGTCTATTACCCATTACCCATTACCTATTACCTATTCCCTATTACCTATTACCTATTACCCATTACCTATTACCTACAGCAGTTTTCATTGCTGTGAGGTACAGTAGTGAGCCTAGGGGCGAATGGCCATTCGCCCCTAGGCCATTCGGGCGAATGGCCATTCGCCCCTACTGCTGTATTACCCATTACCTAACACCTAAATATGAGACAATTAATAATTAGAAATCATACTTTTGATTGGGGTTCTCGGACTTATTTAATGGGAATTTTGAATTTCACACCCGATAGTTTTAGTGATGGTGGTTTATTTAATTCCCAGGAAAGTGCTTTAAATCAAGCACGAAAGATGATAGAATCAGGGGCGGATATTATTGATATAGGCGGTCAATCAACTCGTCCCGGGGCGACGGAAATTTCTTTAGAAGAAGAACTTGATCGCGTGATTCCTCTTATCTCCAAAATGAGAAGTCAGCAAGATGGTTGTGGGACTATTCCCATTTCCATTGATACCACTAGATCAGAAGTAGCCAAAGCCGGCATCGAAGCCGGGGCCGATATTGTTAATGATATTTCCGGGGCAGTTTTTGACGAAAAAATGTTATCAACTGTTGCTAGTTTAGGAGTTCCTTTGATTTTAATGCACATTCGAGGAAAGCCCCAAAATATGCAGCAATTAACCGATTATCAAGATTTAATTGGTGAAATTTATACCTTTTTAGAAGAACGCGTAAAAGCAGCGATCGCGTCCGGTATTTACCCCGAAAAAATTATCATCGATCCGGGGATAGGTTTTGCCAAAACCTCCGAACAAAACTTAGAAATTTTACGAAAAATTCCTCAATTTCAAGGGTTAAATTGTCCGATTTTAATCGGAGTCTCTCGGAAAAGTTTTATCGGTCATATTTTACATCAACCCGATCCTCAAAAAAGAGTTTGGGGAACCGCGGCAGCTTGCGTCAGCGCGATCGTGAATCATGCCGATATTCTCCGAGTCCATGATGTCAAAGAAATGTACGATGTCACCTGTGTCGCCGACGCGATCTGGAGAACAAAAAATTAAAGTTTACTATAGCAGAAGGAAGAAGGAAGAAGGAAGAAGGAAAAAGGAAGAAGGAAGAAGGAAGAAGGAAGAAGAAGGTTCTAACATCTGCTTGGACTGCTATACTATTTGGTGGTTTCGGGTTTAATTTCGGGTTTGATTTCCGGTTTGATTTCCGGTTTAATTTCGGGTTTGATTTCATGGCTTTTTTCCGGTTCAGTTTCAGTTTTATCACCTAATAACTGATTTAAGGAACGATTTAAAGAATTAGGGTCCATAAATAACACCTTAGAATTTTGACTAGAACCTAATTTTTGATTAGCCTCAACATACTTTTGGGCAATAACAAACTTCAAAAATTCCTGACTATTAGGCTCTAAATTTAATGCTTGTGCCAACACTTGCATCGCCTCCGCGGTTCCTTTCGCATCCAAGATCGCGGCACGTCGGCGAATTTCCGCGGCTCGTTCCATTTCCATTGATTCTAATAAAGTTTTCGCGGGAGTAATTTGTTGAACTTCCACGCGAGTCACCTTCACTCCCCAAGTATCTGTCGCCTCATCTAATTGTTGCAATAAAGCTTTATTAATAGACTTGCGGGAAGAAAAAGTTTCATCCAAAGTCATCCGGCCAATTTCTGAACGTACAGTGGTTACAACCAGAGTGTGAATAGCATTTTCCACATTACGAATTTCATAATGAGAACGCTTCAGCTCACGAATTTGCCAATAGACAACCGCATCCGCGGTGAGAGAAACGCTATCTCTAGTAATGACTTGCTGAGGTTTAATATCTAATACCTGTTCAGTCATGGGTCGTTCCACCACAATTTTATCAATAAAAGGCCAAATAAAACTTAAACCGGGTTTGAGAGTTTTATCATATTTACCCAAACGCTCAACGATCGCTTGATTTGGTTGAACAATCACTTTTGCCGAAGCGAAAACAACCCATAATATGATCGCGATTACTAAGAAAAAAAACAAGAAAAAAAACATAGAAAAAAAAGGTAATTGTTGGGCTAAGAAGACTCGGTAAAAACCCGAGCAAGACTCTAGTCTGCTGTCTGATGGGCAGAAGAGTCAATCTCCCTCTAGTTTCTCCATCTTAACTTGCCAATTTTCCCTGCAACAATAATGGACAAGAATACCCCATCTTTCTCAAGAGCTATGCTATAATTTTAGCGTCATGGTTATACCCTCAGCCTTTGGCTGTAGTTCACCCAACCCTATCAACATCTGATGACGATGATACAGAAAAACCATAAAGAGATATCCTCTATGAGATCACTGTTTAGACTCAGTTTATGCCTCTTGACGGCAGTAGGATCGTTTCCCTTGATTGTAACTCAACCGGCTTTAGCCCAACGCTCAGAAAATTCGCCTTCTAACGCGACTCAACCACCTATAACCCCAGATCAAATATTTTATGAAGTGAAGGGAAGTGAATTAAAAGCTTGTCGAAAATTGGCTAAACCGACAAAGGATAAAGATAAGGAATGTGTGGAAGCTGGTAGGGGTTATTCTACGATTTTAAGAACAGCAAATTCTCTTTATAGTGATGGTAATGCTGCTGATGCGGAAACCCTTTATCGCAAATTGATTGAGCGATTTCCCAAAGAAGCTGAAGCTTATTATAAGTTGGGTTCCCTCCTTTTAACTCAACAAAAAAATAGTGACGCGATCGATCTATTAAAGAAAGCTATTTCTCTTAATGCCGATCATGCCAAGGCTCATAATGATTTAGGTATTGCCTTCGCGAATAATGGTGAAATGGATGGCGCGATCGGGGAATGGCGTGCCGCGGTTAAAATTAATCCCGATTTCCCAGATGCTTTAACTAATTTAGGATTAGGTTTATTGCAGCCAGGGCAGAATAAAGATGAAGCGATCGCGAATCTCAAAAAAGCCAAGGAATTATTTATTAAACAGGGTAGAAACCAACAAGCTGATCGCGTCGATCAAGTGTTACAAGAAGTTTCTAAAGAGTCCAGTAAATCTTAACCATTCTGGAGGGGGTTTGGTTGAAGAAAACACTTAATTTTTAGCTAGATTTATGTCAGGAATGAAACTTTAAAAAAGTAGAGCAGGCTTCTCGCCTGCTTTTGCGCCCCTGAAACACATACCCAATACTCAAGTGATTTAATTTTAATTCCTAAATCTGAACAAAACCTAGATATCACATAAAAAGTCACGGACTATTTGTACATAAGTATTCGCGTCTTCCAACATAGGAAAATGACCTGTATTAGGGATCACAGAAAATTCGATTAAATCATTGAGTTTAGCCGCGTTTTGTCCTAAAGAAACAGGAATAATTTGATCGTAATCCCCGGAAATTAAGAGAGTAGGAATTTTAAGTTGAGAGAAGGCTAAGGGCATTTTTTCGGCAGTCTTTTTACTAACCGATGCAAAAATAGTACCTAAAGCCGCATCATAGTCAGCCATTAAAAAATCTTCTAAAAAAGCCCGATTTAGTTCTTGTGCCAGGGGACGATGTAAGAAACGTGCCATAAAAACTTGATCAACAAAAGGAATAGAAGTTAACCAAGATGGACGAAATTTAACAACATAACCCCCAAATTGATAAAAAGCCTCAAAAGCTTTTTCATCGTATTCAAAAATCCCACTACAAGTAAGAATTACACGGTTAACTCGTTGGGGATAAAGATTGACAAATAGGGTAGTAATAGACGCGCCCATTGAGTGACCATTGATATAGACTTTATCTAATTTTAGAGCATCTAATAAGTCAGATAAATCCTGAACATAAGTGTCTAATTCATAACTAAATTCTCTTGATTTTGGTAGTAAACGAGAACGTCCAAACCCTTTTAAATCATAAAGTAAACAATCAAATTTTTCCGAAAGTGTAGAAGCCGTCATTTGCCAATAGCGAGAAGATCCTCCCCATCCATGCAGAAAAACCATGACAGGTTTGTTGTGAGAAAGAGAGTGATCCGTCTGACGTATCCACTCATAATAATGATCAACGTCACGAATTTTGATATAAGGCATTTTCCCTGATGTTTTTGATTAAATTTTGTGGACTAAAAAAAGCGTTTACTTCTCCAGTAAGTCACCGAGAGAAGAGTTAAATTTAAGAGAAATCGGGAATTATTGACCAAATTCTAAACGGGCTTGTTCCACGATATCAACTGTAACAATATCTTGATCAGCTTCACGAGTTAATTGTTCAATGCGTTGACGAGCTTTGGTGCGAACAAAATAGGGAATATTTTTCAGTTTCTCCTTAGCGTCTGGAGTCCATTCTAGTTCATCAATGTATTCTGTCTCAGTCATAGTATAGGGGTGGATAAATAGGGATAATATTAGAATTATAGCATAATTGTCGAAAAATTATCAAGTTAATTTTTTTGAAGGGGGAAATAGACGCGATACTTACTATGCAAAGGCTTCGTAAAAACGACTCAATGGAATCAAACTTGCTTAGGATTAGAGTTTGTAGTATAAGAACAAAGTACAATGACAATGCTAATCAATGGCTATTCCGTCAGAAATCCCAGCTTTGATTGAGCGATTGAATCATGAACTAGAGGAAACTGATCAACACGCGATAACAGGAATCAACAAGCTTAGACCTCTCATGTCTCGATTTCCTGATAATATTCTATTGATCCAGTTTTTTGCCTATTTTAATGATATCTTACTATTCGTGGAAATCAGCCGACGTAGGATTCGGATGAATGTGGCAACGATCTCACCTGCTAATGTGACAGATCAAGAGATTCAGGAAGCGGGAGAAGATTTAGCAACTTTACTGGGTCGCATCAGAGAAGCTAAAATAGAAGTTGAACAAATTATGACTCGTTTGGAGGCATTACGGTGAAAGAACTACCGGATGAAAAAACACTGTCTGAACTGGTAGAAATGGCAAAAATAACAGCCGAAAAAGCTAAAGCAATGAGTGATTTAGCAACAGAAATTGAGGAAAAGTGGCGACGCGGTTAGAATACCGACGCTTTGCGGCTCTTGAAGAATCGACAAGTTTTAAGTAGGTTCAGATCGCTTATTTATTAAGGTAGCTGTAGGCATCGCGATCGCGTTCCCTTATCTAATACCAAGTAGGGACACGGCAGTGCCGTGTCCCTACGATTGGAGATTAGGGATTAGGGAAGATTCCTTTTTCCCTCTTCCTTCTTCCTTTTCCCAGCAAATACCTTCGAGATTAAATCCCTAAAACTTCTTTGGCTTTTTCCAAAACTTCATCAGGATCAAAAGGTTTCGTCATATACAAATCTGCCCCCATCTCCTTCGCTTTCACTCTCTCTAATTCCTGCCCCTTTGCCGTCAGCATAATAATATAGACCTCTGGCAGTTTCCAAACATTTTTCACTTCATTGCAAACATCAAAACCGTTTTTTTTCGGCATCATCACGTCGAGAAAAACCAGGTTTGGTTTCTCGGATTTAATTTTTTCCAAAGCATCCTCGCCATTTACGGCCGTCAGCAACTCGACACCCTCATCTTCCAATTCTTCGAGGGTTTGCTCTAACAGCATCCTGATGTGAGGTTCGTCATCTACGATTAAAATTTTGGGAGTCATTGTCAGACGCTCATTGTAATAGGTTGTTGGCAAGTGCCAATTGCTAATTGCTAATTATTCCTTTGATTAGCCCTTAACCATTAGCCTCTCGCCATTACTAATAGACATCTCCTAAAAATAAGGTATAGTAATTCCAATTAAAGTTGGAACTTCCCATCAGTCATAAAAGTTGGGTTTCACTACCGTTCAACCCAACCTACCTGTTTCATTCTTATTAGGAATTACTATAAAAGGCAGGCAAGATGCCTACCCTACAGTAGTTTTTGGTGATGTCTAATATATTACCTCGAAAACTGTCACACTCTTGCGTTTGCCTTTAACATTAATCACGCCTACTTCTCGATAACTGAAACTGTCCTTGGCGGCTTCGTAAACGCTACTGCTGACGAGGATTTGCCCCCCCTGCGCGATGCTTTGCAGGCGTGATGCCAAATTCACCTGATCGCCGATCGCGGTATAATCCATGTGTTGAGGCGAGCCGATATTGCCCACCACCACATCACCAGAGCTAATGCCAATCCCGGTGAGGAAATTCTCCCGAATCCAAGTAACCGGAATCTCTCTGAGGCGCAACTGCATCGCGATCGCGGCCTTGATGGCCTGCTTTTCATTATCAATCAATTTCGCAGGAGCTCCAAACATTGCCACAATCATATCTCCAACAAACTTATTTACCGTTCCCTCGTGGCTAAAAATCACATCCACCATCTGAGTAAAATACTCGTTCAAATATGCCACAATCATCTCCGGGGGGAGTTCCTCACATTTAGTAGTAAAACTCCTAATATCTGAAAACAAAATAGTAATAGATTTCTTCGCGGGTGCAAAAGAAATATCTCCGTCTTTGGCTGCAATAATAGCATTCACCAATTGCATTGGTATATAGCGTTCCAGTTGATGTTTAATCCGATCTTCTTGTAGCTTCTCTTCGTGCAGCAGAGCATTTTCAATCGCGGCCGCCGCCAGGGAAGCAAAACCCGTCGCTAACTTCAAATCTTGGGAAGTATAATTATAAAGCTCATTGCTGCTAATATTAATCACTCCATTCGCTCCCTTCTCACCTTTTAAGGGGACGCAAATTAAAGAACGAATAATATTATTACCCGGTACAAATCTGGGGTCATTTTCCACATCATTGATGATTTCCCCGGTTTCCGAAAGCAGTACGCAACCCGCGATACCCTGCCCTGGATTTAAGACGGTTTTAGTAGGACTTTCTTCCCCCAAAGCCGCGACAATTTCCAGTTTTTTATCGGAATTTAATAACATTAATGAAATGCAGGTCGAATGAATAATTTTGTGGGCTTCATCAATGACCAATTTCGCAATTTCTTCTCGGTTTAAACAAGCCGTGAATTTGTCAGATAGCGCGTAAAGCAGGTGAATTTCTCGATACTTATCTAACACTTCCTTGGCAAGAGCTTTTTTTTCCAATTCTTGTGCAGCTAGATAGTTTAGTAAAGACGCGATCGCGTCCCCTTTCTCATGGCCCCGCACCCAGCCAATCACTTCCTCCTGTGCCACGATCGCGTATTCAGGCAGTTTGTCGCCATGAGGGTTCCCCAATAACAACTTACCCTCTGCTGTTTCAATCGCGATCGGGAGTTCAAAAGTGTTAAGGAGAGTATCCATGAGAATAGATACCTCTTTATTTGCCATAAGGCGTTTCAAACTAATTTGACTCATTTTTTTTCGCATCTCCCTGAGTCATCTGTACTTTATTTTCTCCTAACATCAGGAAAAAAGTATTTTCTAAGTCTTTTTCAAATCGCAGAGCTTGGAAAATCTCAGACTTCTGCCAAATATCCGCGTTGGCAATCACCATATCCGGTTTAATTGACATCGCTTTTTGCCTAAACTCCTCTCCTGTGAGAGCCTCAGTAACATGATAACCTCTTACTTTTAGTGCTTCCGCTAAAGTCCGGGCATCCGATACATTTTCATCCACAATTAACACTTTTTTCTTAGAAGTACCTTGAGACAAAAGTAAGCTAATTTCCTTGAGCATAGGTTCGGAATCACTCGACTTGACAAAATAGCGATCAACCCCGATGCGATATCCCCGCTCTTTATCTTCCACCCCAGAATTAATCACAATGGGAATACTCATTGTCGTGGGATTATTTTTCAGAATCGCGGCTACGTCAAACCCATTCATGTCTGGCATCATCACGTCTAAAATAATAAGATCCGGTATCTCATGTTTGGCTAAATCAACAGCATCCTTGCCATTACTTGCCTCTTTCACTGCATAACCTTCCCCCTCCAATTGTTGCCTCAATAGATGGCGGATACTTTCCTCATCATCCACAACCAAGATAGTTTTCTGTTGCTTTTCAGTCGCGTTTGGAGTCTGAGAAACGTGCTCTTTTAACTGCTTAAGGAAAGCATTCATATCCAACTGACTAATGCCCGTCTCTGCTGTGGCTACTACTTCTAAAGGAAGCGTAAATGAGAAGGTACTGCCCTTACCTAGCTCACTTTCTACCCAAATTTTACCTCCATGATGTTCAATAATTTGTTTGCAAATTGGTAGCCCTAAACCTGTCCCTTTGGGTTTATCTGTGAGGGTGTCGCCCACTTGCTTGAATTTTTCAAAGACTTTGGGCTGATCCGCTTCGGCAATGCCAATTCCCCTATCAATAATGCTAATTTTAATTTCATCTCCTACCCTGAGAGCCTGACAGGTAATAGAACCCATATCCGTAAATTTGATAGAATTAGAAATTAAATTAATCATCACCTGAATCAATCGATCACGATCGCCGACAAACTCAGGCAACCCTTCCTCAATATTTTTAATAGCCACTAAACCTTTTTGTTCAAATAAAGCAGAAGTAGCCGCCATCCCCCGGTTAATTAACTCCTCCACCTCCATCGGTTGCATCTTCCAATCAATTTTGCCCGCCTCCATTTTGGCAATGTCGAGAAGTTCATTAATTAGAGTCGTTAAGCGTTGGCCTTCAGTGAGAATAATGTCGAGATTTTCCCCAACTTGCTTGACGGCTCGCTGCACTTTTTTCTCTTCTCTGGGTACGATGGGGAAAATATTCTCATCTAGTTTCTTATGGATTAGTTTAGCAAAACCCAGCACAGAAGTGAGGGGAGTCCGCAATTCGTGAGAAACCGTAGAAATGAAGTCAGTCTTCATTTGATCAATTTCTTTTTCTGCTGTAATATCACGGATCGATATGACAGAACCAATATAGATAGGCTCCTCATTCTCCGATAAATTTTTCTTCAGAATTGCCACCGCAGAGGCTTTGGCAACTCTCTTTCCTACCAGCCCTAATTCAATGGTAAAAATTTCATGGGGAGGGTGCATTGTATTCCGAATCAATTCCGATAACTCAAGGCCGAAAATGTCCTGAGCCAATTGGCCCGTCAGATCGAGTTCTGGCAAGCCGAACATCTTCACCAAGGCTGGATTAAATCTCGTAATTCTACCATCAGCATTTGTTACCAGTAAACCATCGGCAATAGTGTCAATAATAGAGGCAAGATAACTAAGGGTATCTTGGAGTTCGCTAGTAGCTCCTTTCACCCGATCTTCCAGAGTTTGACTATAATTAGAAAGTTCTTGATTTGAGAGTTTTAATTGGCTAGTCATCTGGTTAAATGCTTTTGCCAAAATACCAATTTCATCCTCCGTCAAAACAGGAGCAGTAGCATTAAGATTGCCACTGGCTACCTCAATGGCTGTATCAGCAATATTGAGAATGGGCTGGGTAATACGGCGAGAAATTAGATACACTGCTGTTAAGAGGATACCCGCAGAACTTAACCCGATGAGCAGAATTTCTCTGGAGAGGGTATTAGCAGGTTCAAAGGCTTCTGCTTGACTCATTTCTGCCATGAGGGCGAGATTTTGATTAGTAAGCCAGCGATAGCTACCAATGACGGGAATCCCTTTATAGTTATTGTAAATTCCTTGGCCGCTATTCCTTGCCATTGCCGCGTCAATCCCATCACTTTGCACCCCTTCATTTTTATTTCCCGCTTCTGCTTCCCCAGATATAAATACATTTTTCGTCGCTCCTCGCCCTACTAAATAGGTTTCCCCTGTTTTGCCTAAGCCAGTTTTTTCACGAATCAATTCATTGACTTCTTGTAAGTCTAAATTAACCACGATCGCGCCCATTCGCACACCCTTCTTATCTAATATGGGTGTGGCAAAGGTGATATTGGCTGTTCCCGTTTTGGAGGATCTATAAAAGTTGGGGACAACGGCATCAGCACCTTGCGCGGTAAAATAAGTAGCCGGATCTCCTAGGGGTTTGACAGTTCCCTCAAGAGCTTTATCTTGAGAGGAAAATAGGACAAAACCGCCATTAGTCGTGATGACAACGCTTTCCAAATTGGGCTTAACTCGGAGAATGTCCGTAAAATATTTGTTGAGGCTATTGTAAGCTTGACTATAGACAGGTGCAAATTTATTGCTTAAGCAATTAGATGCTTTTTGATAATCTCCTTGAGATTGTTTGAGGCAGTCGGTAACATCTTGATACGCGATCGCGTCGAGGGGAGATTTTTCCAGACAGTCAGAAGCCTTCTCAAAGTTTGTACCTGATTTCTGCAAACACTCGCGCACTTGTTGATAGGTTGGCGAGATTTCTGTTGTCAGTAATACTTCTATCAGAGTGCGAATTTCAGGTAATTGACTCATCAACAAAACATCTTTTCGTTGGTTGTTAACCCACTGGCTCAGTTGAAATTCTTTGAGGGAGGTGGCAACGGTGAGACGCTCTTGCACGGATATCTGTAGAGAGTCCCTAGCACGAGTATACGCAGCCCACGCGACAATGCTCACCGTCACGACTGACAGGAGAGAGAAATAGCTGACAAGTTGAGCTAAGAGGCTACTCTTCCAGAAATTCATAAGGGAATTGGGTAATGGGAATTGGAGAATGGGGATTGGGGGGGATGGGGCGGGTTTTCTCCGATATCTGTTTGGTGGCGATAGATATGAGTTCCCCCCCCCCCTCTACAGGTGGCGTAAATTAAATCCGCCCAAAACCCGTTTCGATGGGGTGGGGCGGGTTTTTGGGGATATCTGTTTTGTCGCGATCGATCTGGGTGAACCCGCCCCTACGGCTGGAAAAAATTTTCTCAATCTGCGCGATCGCGTCCTCCGCGGCTTGCTCTGGGGAAACACCCTTCTGAATAATGCTGAGGACTGCTTTAGCCCAAATATTTTCCTTCATCACCTCACTGTAAGCCGGGTTAAATACCACAGGAAAGACTTGCATTTTCCCCGCGTATTGTCTCGCGGCTGCCGCCATGTGGGGATCTGCGGGATTATTCCAGAAAGAATCCTCTAAAAGTTTTGGCATCACTGGAAAAAGACGGCCCTTATTAGCCTCTTTCAGAAATTGATTCAAATTTTCTGGTTTCAGCAAATAAGTCAGGAAACTCTTCGCAGCCTCTTTATGTTGAGAAGCTTCAAATATAATAGCCTGCTTCACGCTCGATATTGGTTCCATTGGCATTTTATCAGGTTTCAAAGGCCAAGGGGAAGTAACCATTTTGTTAAAGTAGATATCTGTGGAAAGTTGATTGTAGATATTTTGTTCCTGTCTCTGAGTAAATGGAATTGACATCGAACTGTTAATCGTCATCATAATTTGACCATTCAAGAAACTAGAATTATTGCCTGAATCCGTCCACGCGATCGCGTCATCGGGTACATATTTCCCTTTATAAAAGTCGGAGAACTCTCTTAAAGCATTAACAACTCCCCGACGGCTCTCAGGACTACCTAAAAGTAACTGACCATTTTCCCCTACTATTTTTACATTATGGGCGAGGAGAAAATGTTCAAACTCCCAAGAAGTATCAGTGCCCTGAGCAGACATACACAAACCTATGCCGTAAATATCCTGTTGCCCAAGCTGTCGCAGCCGAGTTTGTGCTTGTTGCCAAAACTTCCAGAAAGCATCCCATTCTTTCGGAATTTCTTGTTCATTTAGTCCGACTTTTTCTAGCATATTTCGCCAGTAATGAATGTGGGCAGTCTGCTGTCCGAGGGGGATGGCATAGTAGCTGCGCTTCTTAGTTATTTTGTTCTCATAGTATGCCGATTGTAGCGCGGTGGGGCTGTAAGAATTTTTGACGGGTTCAATCAAGTCTGATACATCTGCTAATTGGTTTTTCCAGGCGAGAATGGGAAATAAATTTGTGTCTCCCCGCAGTGAAAATAAAACATCTGGCTGGGTTCCTTTTTCGACAGCTTTCGCGGCTTCATCAAGGATATAATCATTGGGGATTAATCGCAATTCTGCTTTTAAGCCCGTCTCTTTTTCCCATTGGGATTTTATCTGGGCAATTACCTCATTTTCCTCTGGCAAGAAACCTTGAGACCACCAAATTCTAAATTCCGATTTCTGTTGAGGTAATCCCCGATTTGTCACCCGAACTGTGTTGTGAGTGCAGGTCGTTAGCCCCAAAAACACCAGAAATAGTAATATCAAAGTGAAAACACGCGATCGTATCATTTTCTTTTACCCTGTTAATAATTTAGACTAGGCAGAAAATTAATCTATCCTTATTTTTCCTTGATTTTATCGGAATTTTGGCTGACTTATAAAGAAATTTGTTGAGCAAAAGTAAAGATTCAACAAAGCTAATATTTTTTCCATACTTTTGGAATAAAAAATAATAGGAAGAAGCTAAAGCAGTTTGATAATTCAGCTCGTATTTACGAGAAGAAATCAATTTTTTTTCAGCTTTTTCTAAAACCGTACAAAAACTTTTTACAAGGAGCCTTTTATTGGCGGTAGAAACTGTAATATTTCCATATCTTCGATAGACTGAATCAAACCCAAACTGATAGACTATTTTGGCATTGTTCAGCAGTAGGGAGATTAAAAAATCTCTATCTTGAGCCGCTTTTAATGTTTCATCCCATCCCCTACTCTTAAGGATAGTTTCTCTCCGAAAAAGATAAGCAACTGGAGGCAAACAGCCATAGGCAAGCAACGATTCCAGAACATCTGTATGCTCTCCAGAAATGCCCAAAAAGTGGGCCGGCTCTAAAACAATTTTACCGTCAGGTAAGTGATGTTGATAAGTGACATCCCCATAGACAATATCGGCCTTTGTTTCTTCTAAGCATTTAACTTGCTTTTCAATTTTATCAGGTGCGAAGTAATCGTCAGCATCTAAGTATTGTATATATTCGCCCTTGGAAAGAGAAAATCCTCTGTTTCTCGCGTAGTTTCCACCTCTGTTAGGCCCTGTTTCCCAAATAACTTTACCCTGATAGCTTTTGATAATTTCCAAACTTCTATCAGTAGAGCCATCATCAATAACGATAATCTCAATCAAGGGATAAGACTGTTGCAAGCAGCTTTCTATCGCCTCTTTTATCCACTTTTCGGCATTAAAACAAGGTACAATAATTGAAACAAGTTTCATCATGATCTTAACGGGAGATACACCTGATGTTACAACTAGCTATATGGCAACGATTCAACTTTTTTTAGTTGAGATAAACCTTGAGCCTTTCATCAAAATACACCCATTGGCTATCATTGTCCAGGCTCAATTTTGCTCCTTCCACGATCGCGGTTGAGACTAAAGCATCACGAAATGTAGGGCGAATACCTTCAAAATAAGCTGGAGAATGATCACCTTGTGCTATTGATTCTACATCTTGTAAAAATTGAGTAATACTATCAATGCCATAGCCTTTATATTCAGTCAATTTTGTTTCGATATTCCTGTAAGGCTGGCAAAAATAAGGGTTAATATCTTGGATGCCTCCTGTATCACTAATTAGCTTAACTCCCCGATTAGTTTGGTCGCTTTCTAATCGCCCTTGAGTACCTATTACTTCGATTTTCTGTTGGGACATTGCCCCGTTACAGTTAGGATCGATCCAATTAGTGAGAATTGTGGAGGTAAAACCAGGGGACCATTCAATAAGTACCTCGATGGCATCGTAAGTAGGAATGCCTTGTTGAGAAAGCCACTTTTTTTGCCCTGTTGCTAACATTCTTCGAGGCAGGGCTTTGGTGACAAAATAGATCATGTCAGCATAATGCACTCCCAAATATTGGAAAATATTAGTGTCTGCTACCCAAGGGGAAAAGGTGTCACTAGGAATGCTTTTGCGCTGACTAAATTCAACGTGAAAGTATAGCGGATCGCCAATGACACCGCTCTCTAGTGTCTGACGCAGTTGCAAGTTAGCCCAGTCAAGGCGCTTGTGAAATTCTACTGCACCGTAAACGCCCGCGTTTTCAGCAGCTTGAATCAGTTGTTGAGCTTCGGCTACGGTAGGGCAAAGGGGTTTAACTACGAGGACGTGTTTGCCCGACGCGATCGCGCTCTGAGCCATTTCCGCGTGCAAACTATCTGGCGTACTGATAATCACCGCGCCGGGATCGGGCAAAGACGCGATCGCGTCTTGATAACCATGAGTCTCTGTACCGGAGTTTTCTGCCCATGAGAGATAAGGCATCTCTATCCCCAATAACTTTTGCAAGTCCCTGAGTTTGGCATCAAAAGTCAGGAATGAGTCAGCAGACTTACTAGCAACGATTACTTGGTTAATCCTTCCTGTGCGGTATCGCTGCATGACGGCCGGCAGTATCGTCCCGTACCCCTCAGTACCGCGCCCGCAAACATACATCCCTGTACCAATAATTAATACATTAATCTTGTGATAACTACTATTCACTATCCTCCAGAACATCAGTTTTTGTGCTTAACTATTTGATTTTAGAACAGATAAAAATGATTGATCCTCACTCACTCTCCCAAGGAGGTAAATTTTTATGAAGTTTTAAGATTTATGACTGCGGATATCCCTTACTTGCTGAAGTTGCTAGTGACAAACCCGCCGTGCTAATCCGTCTCTAATTCCCCCTAAAAAAGGCACGGTATCTGTCTGAGAATTATAACTACGGACATGGCTGACTTGCTACAGTGAAGAGAGGAATCTATAAATGGTTACTTTTTTAGGGATAAAGTTTATCTCGAAAAAGCCTTACCAGTTGTACTCTTTTGCTTAATTTTTATCAAACAATGCTAACGTTAGAAAATCCTATTGTTCAACTCTATACCCGTTTAATCGGGGGGGTTTTAGCCGGATTCATTCTCGGTCGCGTTTTGCCCAAAGTTTCTTCTAGTTACTTAGGCAAATTTCTATTTTTTGTAGGAACACCCTTCAGCATTATCGCGTTCATGCGCCGCGCTCAACTATCTGGCGCAATTTTGATTGCTCCCTTGACGGCATGGATCGCGATCTTTGTAGGTGCTGGTTTAGCTTGGATCTGGATTGACATCGGGGTAAGCGATGAGCGGCTTAAGACAATTTCTCGCGGGATAAAATATGTCACTCAACTCGATCCAGAAGCCGCGATCGCGCTTGAGAGTCCAGAGTTAAAAACCTCTTGGAGCAAACGAACACAAGGCAGTTTCCTCCTGGCTATGATGGTTGGCAATACAGCTTTTTTGGGCATTCCTGTCATCTTGTCACTATTAGGTACTGAATACTTTGCTTGGGGGCTCTTCTACGAATTGCTAGGGACAGCAATGGGAGTCAATATATTAGGAATTGTGATCGCGTCTCACTATGGCACTGTGAAGAAGAGCCAAGGGTGGTTGGGTCCAATTCAGGCGATCTTAAAAAATCCGGCTCTGTGGGCTTTTGCCATCGGATTTTTTTCGCGCCAAATTCCCCTTCCCACTCCCATAGAAGAATTCCTAAAAACGGGAGCTTGGTGCGTGATTAGTTTGTCTCTGATGATGATTGGAATGCAGTTGAGCAAGTTAACTTCATTGCGCAACCTGAAACAGGGATTAACCTGTCTAGCCATTAAAATGCTGTTAACTCCCTTGGTAGTTGGCACGGGACTTATGTTTTTTGGCATCACAGGCGCACCGCGATTATTGCTCGTACTGCAAATGGGAATGCCCCCTTCTTTTAGTACCACCTTATTAGCAGAAGCCTTCAACCTCGATCGCGAATTGGCCGTAACAACAGTAGCTATTGGCTGCGCGGCCTTGCTATTCACGATCCCGATTTGGATGTGGCTATTTGGTTTCTGATGGGAATTAAGGGAAGTCCGAAGTCCGAAGTCCGAAGTCCGAAGAAATAATGAACCACAAAGGCACAGAGACACAAAGGATGAAGGATGAAGGATGAAGGATGAAGAAAACTTCCCCATCACCCCATCACCCCATCACCCCATCACCCCATTTCCCCATTACCTATTACCTATTACCTATTACCTATTACCTATTACCTATTACCTATTACCTATTACCCCAGACGATGATTATGCTCTAATTCTAAACTAGAATCTTGAGATTTTTTGGGGGTTAAAAGAGGATTAGCCGGTTTGAACGCGGCCTGGATCATTTGCACAAAACGATTAGGGTTTTGTGCCGTGAGTTGTTGACGACGATCGCGTACTTTTTTCGCCAAATGTCGCATCACCGATAAATCTAATTCATCAATAAATTGTTCCGCGATCCTCTCACCCATCACATCAATAGCTTCTGAGTATTGTTGGGTTAACATTTCGATCGCGGCATAAGCATCTTCTGTTACCTCAGAAGCAGAAACCGGCTCATTATTAGTAATAGGCGTGGCCGCGACAGGAGTGGGAGCTACAGCAGTGGGAGCTACAGGGGTAGGAGCTACAGGAGTGGGAGCTACAGGGGCGCGTGTCACAGACGGGGGTGCAACAGGTTTGCGAGAGCGATCAATTAAACTTTCATACTCCCCCACACTCATACCCAAATTTTGAATATGATGATGTGCATGATCTAACAAATCAACTTCTGTGGGATAAAACACACCACGACTACTATTAATGCCATGAACTTGCGCCCAAAGGTGTAAAATTCTTTCATCTTTAAGATGATATCGTTCTAAGAGTTGAGTCATGGTTAACTCTACTTCCGGTGTCACTTTAAAATCACTCATAGGAATTTCCTCTTTTAGTCAAAAGATCAATGTTGTATTTTGACATCCTCACCGCCGTGAACGGACGGTGATTCCTAAACCTCACGATTTAGGTTTCTGCTTCTTAGCACCCGCCTTCACAGACTTACTCTGTTCTGGTCTTACAGGAGCGACCCAGACTGACACG
>Ga0209812_10000143_pt1 | contig 65168 bp, 57 predicted proteins | sample JI71714BDNA_FD_187502 | JGI IMG/M metagenome (GOLD analysis project Ga0209812, IMG submission 187502) | Wastewater effluent complex algal communities from Wisconsin, to seasonally profile nutrient transformation and Carbon sequestration -... | ecosystem: Engineered > WWTP > Effluent > Algae...
GGCCGCCTCGGTGGTGATCAGGGTCAACGGATGCCCGCGCGCCTGCAGCAGTTGCGCCAGAAACAGCAGATAGGGGATGAAGTGATGGCCGCCGGCTTCCGGTTCGACCAGCACGATCGGCGTGCCGGGGGCGATCCCGGGCGGTTCACCGCCACCTCCCGACCCGCTCACCGAGCTGGTTCCATGACCAGAAGCCCGGCGTCGACCAGGCGCGGCAGGAACTGCAGCAAGCTGCCCACGCGATGGCCACAGGCCTCTGCGATCTCCAGCAGGCTGTGCTGGCCGTCCGCCATCGACAGCAGGTCCAGCATGGGTCGCACGCCCGCCGTGCTGCCCTTGACCGACAGCGAGGGATACAGGCCACGCCGGCCGAGCTGCGGCTCGCCGAGCACGGTGATCCGTGGCTTCAGGGTGTCGACGCCGGCGTCCAGCAGCGTCAGCACCTCGCGCAGCATCGCGAAGCTCTGGCCGAGCCCGGTCGGCGTCACCACGCGCTCCAGATCATCCAGCGAGGTGTGGTACTCCGGGTAACTACCGTACTTCGAGCGGGTCAGCGTCGCGACCGGCAGGTCGACCCCGGGCGCGCAATAGTTGCTTTCGTCGCTGCCGCGATCGGTCCAGCGCCAGCGCCGGTAACCCGGATCAATCCCGCCGAGCACGTGGCGGGCGACCCGGTCGGCCGGGGTGTCGCCGGCGCGCGAGGGCAGAAAGCCCCACTCGCGCTCGTCACCGATGCAGCTCAGGTTGTAGCCGGCATGGATGCGGCCGCGTACCGCGTCGAGTCGCAGGGACAGCCAGGCGACCGAGCCGATCATCTCGGGTAGCAGCAGCAGACGGACGCCGAGCCGCCGCGGCCGGGTCGCCAGCCAGCGGCCGAGCAGGTGCAGCAGCACCGGCCCGGACAGCTCGTTGTTGGCCATGCTCGGATGGCAGCAGTAGCTCGACAGCAGGATCTCGCGCGGCTCGGTCCCCGGCAGCAGACATTCGGCCAGGGTGATCGAACCGGCGACATGGCGGGCATCGATGTGCACCCGGTAGCGGCCCGGCGGCAACGCCAGCCGCTCACGGTGCGGCAGGCAGAAGCCCCAGCGGCGCTGGTAATAGCTGGTGACGTACGGGATCGCGTCGGGCTGCTCAGGCAACGAATGCAGGTGCGACTCAAGGTCGGCCAGATCCAGCTCGGCGTCGACGCCGACCGAGTAGCCGACCAGGTGCAGCGGATCCACCGCGAAGTCGCAAATCCGCTGTCCATCGGGCCGTTCGATCCACGCGGTGCGGACCGCCCATTCGTCGGGGACGATCCAGTCCAGCACCGGCGTGCCACTCGGCACCTCGATCAGCCGGTAGTCCGGCAGGCCCTCGCCCAGCCGGCGCAGCGTGGCGCGCAGCCCCTCGCCAGAGATGCTGCGCGGCAGCGGCCACAGCTCGCGGGCCAGCGCATGCGCGGCCCGGCCGATCGCCGCGACGTCGTCGAAATCGAGCTCAGCCACGGCGGATCAGCCAGGCGCGATTGCCGGACGCCACGATCGGCGCGTACTCGTGCGTCAGGCGCCCGCCCGCAGCGCCCGCCAGACGGACCAGCGCCGGCTCGGTCCAGCCGGTGTAGTGCTGGATCGCCGTCGGCTGGTCGATGCCGTCGAGAATCAGCAGCACGCTGGGCGCAGCCTGTAGTGCCTCGACCAGAAAGCCGCGCGGATCCTCCAGGTGGTCGAGGTACTGATAAGCGCCAATCAGGTCCAGCTCCAGCGCGCTCGCCGCCGACCAGGCATGCACCGCCACCGGTGCGGAGCGGCAGGTGGCGCCCAGACAGTGCAGACCCTCGCGGCGACACCCTTCCGCCCAGTAGTTCGGTTCCTCGCGCCGCAGATAGACGCGCTCCACACCCACGGCGCAGGGCCGGGGCAGGAAGCCCCATTGCGGGCAGCCGACCTCCGCGAAGCGCCGAATCGGGCCGCAGTGCTGCTGCAGCCACGCCCACAACCCGACGTCACCGAAGCCGACGAAGCGACTGAACGGCCGCTCGGCTGCGAACAGCCCGCGCGACTCGGCGCCGGCCGCCAGCGCCTGCAGTGCCGGCGCATCGCCGAGCGCGAGAGCAACGTCCGCCTCGGCCAGCAGTTTCGGCGCACCCGGAGCCCCCGAGGCCAGCAGGATCGACCGCAAGCTGCGTCCGGCCCGCGCTGCGCTCAACCCGTCGCCACGCCGGATTGCTTCGGCGTAAGCCGTGGCCTGGGCGCCGAGCGCGCTGGCGCAGAAGCCGCCGCTGCCGGCATCCCAACCTTTCGGATGGTCCGGCACCCGCTCGCCGAACAGGCGCAGCAGGTCGGCACGCTGGAACCAGCGCGGCTTCCACCAGACCCCGCAGTCGCGACATTCGACATTGGGGACGGCATCGAGCAGCGCGGACTCCTCGATACCCAGCAACAGGGCGAGCTGTTCGGAGTAGAGATTGCGGAGCGCCGGACCCCGCGGTGTCGCGTGGGTGCTGCCGCAGGCCGGACAGGCGGGGATGCTGCGCAGACTGGCGAGCGGGCTCATGGCGCCGGCGGTTCCACGGCATAGGAGGTGTAGCGCCCGGTGCGCAGCACCGTGGGAACGGCGCCGCCCAAGGCATCGGCCAGCACCTCGGCATAGCGTTGCCGCAGCTGACCTGCCTCGTCGAAGCGCCGCGACGCCACCCACCCGGCATAGCTCGCCAGTCGTCGCAGCCGGAATCCACCGCTGCCGCGCTCGGTCCCGTCGTCCTCGGGACGGCCGTGCAACCAGCCGCCGAGGTCGAGCGCGTCCTCGATCTCGTCGCAGAGGTGCAGGATCGCCACCGCCCGCGCCCGCGGGTCGTCGGCCGGCAGGTCGGCGCCGGCCTCGACGGCGTGGTACGCGGAGACCAGCGCTTCGACAGCGGCGCCATGCGTGGCGGCAATCCTGGCCTGCGCGGCCGCCAGCGACTCGCCGCCGAGCACGCGGTCCTGATAGCTGGCGTGCAGCAGCGCGGCGACGATGACGTCGGCCGGCTCATCCGCTTCGGCGACCAACCCGGCCACGCCGACCAGATGGGCCGAAAACGGCTTCAACGAGCCGCGAAACATCAAGGCCGTCGCATGCACGACCTCGGCTGCCGCCACCGCCACGCGACGCAGCGTGGCGTCATCGTGGCCGTGCGACAGCAGTTGTCGATACAGCTGCGGCACGGTCTGCGGCACCGGCGGCAGGGCGCTCACAGGGACTCCCCCAGCACCAGCGCGCCGAAAGCCGGGGTATCGGCGAGCACCGGCCGCCCCACGACCGTGTCCCAGTCGCGAGCATCCACGCCCACCAGGGGCCGCAGACAGACCAGATCCTCGGCACGCGGCGCCTCGCCGGCCGCCAGCGCACGCCGGCTGTAGACCGCCCGGCGGAAACTGCGGACATGCTGCTGATCGAGCTCCCCAGCCGTGGGCGCCTTGACCACCGTGCCGAGCAGCGTCTCGATCCGGCGCAGATCGACGATCAACTGTTCCAGCTGCGGGCCGGTCAGCGAAATCGCGTGGTCACGGAAGCTGCGGCCTTCGCGCTGGTCGGTGAAATGGAACTCGAGGATCTCGGCCCCGCGGGCCGCCGCGATCAGTAGCGGGAACGCATCGGAGACGTGATGCGAGTAGCCGACCGGCAGACCGGTCGCCGCGCGCAGCGTGTCCATCACTCGCAGGTTCACCTCGGCATCGATGGTGGGGTAGCTGGTCGTGCACTGCAGCACGGCCAGCTGCCCGGACTCGGCGTAGGCGGAATTGGCCTCCCGGATGCAGTCCAGCGCTGCAGTGACCTCACCCAGCGTGGCGAGCCCGGTGGACAACAGAATCGGTTTGCCGGTCGCCGCCAGCTGGCGCAGCAGGGGAACCGCAGTCAGATCCCCGGAGCCAACCTTGAAGAAGCTCACTCGCTCGGCCAGCGCCTCGACCGATGCCGGATCCCAGACCGAGGCCGAATACTGGGCACCGGCCGCAATGACGGCGTCGGCGAGCCTGACGTGCTCGGCCAGCGGCAGCTCGAAGCGACGGAAGTGCCGGTGTCGGTCCGGCGACTCGACCGGGCTGACCAGCGTGTCGGCAAAGTAGATCTGGAACTTGACCACGTCGGCGCCGGCGGCCAGCGCCTGCTCGGTCAGCCGCCAGGCCGCATCCAGCGAGCCCTCGTGGTTGCCGCCGATTTCGGCGATCAACAGCGGTCCGTGTCGCCCGCACCAGGTCATGACGACCTCCCGGCCAGTTCCTGCTCGATCAGCCAGCGCTCCTCGGGGTGTTTCATCCGCAAGCTCTCCCTCCGCGTACAAGTGACATGGCCGACCCGGCCCCGCAACAATCGCCCCGGCAGCAGGGCCTCGCGCCACAGCGCATGCACGGCACCGGTCCAGGTGAACAAGGTTTCGCGCTCGGCCTGGACACCGGCCGTCTGCGAGGCATTCAGGGCCTCCAGTCCGTTGCGGCCGTAGCGCAGATGCAGTTCGTGAGTCTCGCGCACGCTCAGGACCTCGTCGAAGGGAAACAGGCGCAGCGAGTCGACCGCCTCGTCGATGCTGCGTGCGGTCCGCAGCGGCGTATGCACGCTCAGGAAGACCACGACATCCGGCGCCGGGTCCATCCGTGCCGACAGCTGCTGCCAGGCATCCACATACACCTCACGCAGGCCCGCGCTCGGGTGCAGCGCCCGCTCGCCGCGCAGCAGCACCCCGACCGAGGGATCCAGGCCGTCACGATCCAGCGTCGGATCGTCGGTACTCACCCAGACCGCGCTCAAGGCGGCCGCTGCCAGCGCGCTGTCCGCGGCATGGCTGAGCAGCGTGCGTGCACCGACCCGGAAACCGGCGTTGAGCCAGGATTCGGAATAGCCGTTCTTCGCCAGCAGCACGCCCACGGCGCGACACGGCAAGGCCCCGGACTGCCGATCCAGTTCGGCCCGCTTGATCGCCCGCCTGGAGCGGATCTGCCGTTCCGGATCGCGCGACAGCGAATCGGCGTGCTGCCGGTAGAAAAACAGCGGCGTGCTGACTTGGCCGATCTCATAACGTGATTTCAATTTCAGCCACAGCTCGTGGCCATCCAGCGATTCGTGCCGGGGGTCGTAACCGCCCACCGCAACCAGCGCCCGCCGTCGCACCAGCGTGCAGGCACCATGAAACGGCAATTCCAGAAACGCCTGCTCGCCATGAATCAGCCGGCGCTGTTCGACACCCAGCAGCGCTCCCTGCTCATCGACCCAGAACCAGTTCGGAAACACGGCGGCCCGCTCGGGATGTCGGTCGAGATCATCGACCAGCACCAGCAGCGCGCTTTCGTCCAGCCAGTCGTCGGCATCCAGCCGCATCACGTATTCGCCCCGCGCCAGTTCAACCGCACGATTGGCGTTTCGCCGCAGTCCCTGCGGCGTGTCGTTCCGCAGCAGGCGCACGCGACTCGCCTGCCCGGCGGTCAGGCGCTCGGCCTCCGCCCAGGTCGAGTCACTGCTGGCATCGTCGATCAGGATCAGCTCCCAATCCTGAAACGATTGGCGATACAACGACCCGAGACAAACCTCCAGATAGCGGCCGTAGTTTCGCGAGCACACATAGACCGTCACGCGCGGACTGCTCATGCACCCCCCACGAGGGCTTCCAGTCGCGGCAGCAATCGCTCCCGACAGACCGTGGCGAAATCCGGTGGACGCCAGCGCAGGTCCGGCGCACGCCGCGCCGCTTCATCCAGCGCAACGGCGATCGACTGCGGATCCTCGCGTTGATAGGGGATGGCCAGTGCTGCCGGGAACTGATCCAGCGGGACGTCGTCCGGCACCAGGGTCGGCAATCCATGCCAGGCGTACTCGTTCAATTTGTTCGAAGCGCCGTCGATCAACGTGTGATTCAGATTGAAGGGATGCGGACGAAAACCGGCAAAGGCGGCATCTGCCTGGATCAGCATTTCATGCAGACGGGCATTCGGCAATGCGCCGTGGAAGCGCAGGCGCGGGCCGAGACCGGCGTCCTCGGCCGCCGCCAGCAGGGCATCCAGATGGGCCTGATGGCCGACGGCGTAGCCATACAGATCCAGCGCCCACTCCGGACGACTCGCCAGTGCCGGCACCAGCGCGAGCGGCAGCGCCATCGGGCTGATCGAGCCGTGAAAATGCAGCCGGCGTGACACACGATCTTCGTTCCGCCGGGAGTGCGACGCCTTCGGCGCGGCTGGGAGATTCGGCAGCACCACCGCATCGGCGACCGGGAAACCCGCTTCACCGTGCACGAAAGCCAGCCGCGCCGCATTCGGGAACACCCGCAGGGCGGCGGTGTCGAGCAGGATCCGCCGCAGCAATCGGCGCAGCGGCCTGCCCTCCCTGAGCGGATCCGGACAGGGGCTGTCGTGCTCGATATAGACCACCGGGATGCCAGCTGCGGCCGCCATCAACGCCGGACCGGCGGCGTCCGGGTCGGAGGCCAGCAGCAGATGCGGACGCCGTCGCAAGACCGCCGGCAGGGCCAGCACCAGACGCAGGGCGCGTCGGAGCCGGCCGGCACCCGGACGGCTGCGGCCGATATCGATCACTTCGATGCGACGGGCCAGCTCCGGTGGCAGCGCCAAGCCGTCGGCACCGGCCCCGCCGATCAGCTGCAGCGACCACGCCTTCTCCAGAAGGACATTCATCAGATGCAGGAGCGGCGGATACGCTGCCGGCGAGTTCGGGTGAAGCACGATCGCGCGGCGCCGGCCGGCCGAGTTCGGGCAGACCTCCGCAGACTCCAAAACGCGTCGGGGCTCCGGAGGTCCTGGATCGGGTCCTGTCGGGACGCCCATCGGCTCAGCTCCGCTCGCCCGCTTCCGACCGGACCTGGCGGTACAAGACCGCCATGTCGGCCGCAACACCCGCCATCGTTCGTGGCGGGCGGATCGCCGCGATCCGCGACGCCAGCAGGCCACGGTCGTTCACCAGCGTCTCGAACAGTCGCGCCCAGGCGACCGGATCGCGTGCCGGCAACAACCAGCCATCGACACCATCGCGAACCAACTCGGCGATGCCGCCCAATCGCGAACCGATCACTGGCCGACCTGCGGCGAAGGCCTCCAGGACCACCAGCGGACCGGTTTCCAACCACTGCGAAGGCACCAGCACCGCGTCGTAGTCCTGCATGGTCCGAACCACCGCGGCGCTGGGCACCGGGGCCAGCAGCCGGACCCGCGGGTCACGAGCGACCTTGACCGCGAGGCGCTCACGGTACGCGGGGCTGCTGGGGACGCCATAGAGGTCCAGGGTCAGCGACAGCGCCGGCACTCTGGCGAGGGCATCCAGCAACAGTTCGACCCCCTTGGTCGGATCGAGTCGGCCGAAGAAGCAACATCGCAGATTCCGATCCACGAGGGGCGCTGTCGCCGGCGAAAGCGCCTGTTGTGGCAAGCCTTGCCGCGACAGCACGATCCGCTCGGCAGGCAGGCCCTGCCGCAGCAGGACCTCGCGGACCCATTCGCAGACGGCGACGACCCGTGCCGCCTGCGTACAGACCGCCTGGAACTGTCGCTGCTGTCGCCGCACCGAAGCCTTCAGGCCCAGCGCCGTGCCGAGTCGTCCCGGCATTTGTTGTCCGAGCCGCTCCGAGAGCGTCATGGGCAGCGCGGCCAGCAGGGCTCCCCGCTCCGGTCGGCCGGAGAGTTTCTGACCAACACATGCCGTACATCGCCAGAGCCGATGACGGCCGTCACAGGGCTCGGTGCCGAAAGCCATCAGGGTGCCGCGCGGACAGCTGAGAGTCGGCGTGTGATAGGTCAGGATCAGCGGCAGGCCGCGCTCACGGACCGCCTCGGCGCAGCGTAAATCGATGCCCGGGCTCAGGGCATGGAAATGCACGAGCCGCGGTCGTACCCGATCCAGCATCGCGCCGAAGCTGCGCTTCAATTCGGCCAGACGGGTCGGCACGGCGCTGCCAACCAGCTGCTGTGGTATCGCGTAGCGGTGCACCGGCACGCCGTCCCAGCCGTATTCGGCATCGGCCGTGGCCGGCGCCGCCACAGCGGGTTCAAGGCCGTGATCCCGGAGTTCCCGACACAGGGCAGCCACATAGACCTCGGTACCACCCACCGGATCCGGGTAGTACTCGAAGGGCACGTGCAGGACATCGACCACGGGCTCTGACCCGGGTCAGGAGATCGGAAGCTCATCGGCCGGCCGGAGCCGCTCGATGCGCTGACAGCACGCCAGCGTGGACTCGCGGTGCGCGATGATGACCAGCGTCTTGCGCCCGCTGAGTCCGCGAATGGTCTCGATGATCTCCAGCTCGGTCTGTTCGTCCAGCGCGCTGGTTGCCTCGTCCATCACGATCAGGCTGCGGTCGTGATAGAGCGCACGGGCGATCGAGACCCGCTGCCGCTGACCGCCCGAAATCCGCACGCCGCGCTCACCGAGCGGGGTGTCCAGCTTTTCCGGCAGACGCTCCAGCAGACCCGTCAGACTGGCGCCCTCGATTGCCGCCATCACACGCGCATCATCGATGTCTTCATCGGTAACGCCGAGCGCGATGTTGCGGCGCAGCGTGTCGTCCAGCAGATAGGGCGCCTGCGGAATGTAGGCCACCGTGGCCTGCCAGCGGCGGCGATCGAAATCGGCTTCGCCATTCACCCGCACAACCCCCTGCTCGGGCTCGAGGAAACTGAGCAGCAGATCGGCGATCGTGCTCTTTCCGGCACCCGACGGGCCCATCAAGCCGACCGACTCCCCAGCCTCGATGCGCATCGAGTGCCCGCGCAGGACCCAGGGCAGTTGCGGACCGTAGCGGAACCAGACCTTGTCCAGTTCGATCGTCTGCAAGTCGATCTGGGCCGGGCGGGACGCCTGCGACGCAGGCAGCAGATCCTCTTCGACCGTCAGATCCACATACAGTCGTTCCAGCAGAATGCGGTTGGCGCGCACGGCATTGAAGTTAGACAACAGCGAGGTCGCCGCCGGAGCCAGCCGTACCGCCGAAGCACCGATCATGCCCAGCACCGGCACCAGACTGCCGGCGCCACCATCGCGTACGCCGACCAGCACGATCACCACGATGAACACGATGATCGCGACCTCGATACTGTTTCGCGGCACCAGTTGCAGGACGGACAGGCGCGTCGCGTTGTGGACGAGGCCATCGGTAATCCGGTGCAGGCGATCGAGGAAATACAGCTCACAGCCAATGAGTCGGATTTCTCGCAATCCGCCAACCGCCTGATTGACACTCTGGATGGCGTCGCCGTAGAGCATCATGTTCGCCCGCGTCACCCGCGCGGACTGGCGCCGAACCAACTGGTGCACCACCACCGCCACCGTCCCCAGCAGCAGAACCAGCAGCAGGAAGGCCTGCGGATCGACCGCGAAAATCAAGGCGCCGATCAATACGAACACCAGGACATCGGCGACCAGGCGCAAACCGGCACCGATGAAGCCGCCGCTGAAGTTGTTGCTGACATACATGACCTGGTTGACCAGGTCACCCGAGTTCATCGACAAGTGCCAGCGATACGTCTTGCGCTGATAGGCCGACAGCAGCCGGACCATCACCGAAGCCCGAATCCGCTCGGAGAAGCGCACGATCAGACCCTGGACCACAAAGATCCCGATTGCCTTCAGGCTGAACATCAGGATCAAGCCCAGACCGACCACCTCGATCAGACGCGATCCGGCCAGGTCGCGCACGAAACCGGGCAGCCAGACGTCGGCGTTGCTGCCGCCAATGACCAGCCCGAGAAAGGGAATGATCAAGGCCACTCCGAGCAGGTCGAAAATCGAGGAGGTCAGCATCAGGGCCAGCAGCAGTGGAATCCGCCGCAATTCGCTACCCCCGACGACCCGGATCTGGTGACCCAGTACCGCCAATCGCTGCAGCTGCGTTTGCCGGACCTTGCTCATCGCTCCAGTACCCGCGTCAGGATGCTGCAGATCCGCCGGACCTGGAGCTCCTCCAGCTCCGCCCACAGCGGCAGACACACGACGCGGCCGGCGACCGATTCGGCGATCGGCACATCGCCGCGATCGACATAGTTCAACTGCGACAGACTCGGGTGGAAATAGCGCCGCGGAAAGATCTGCTCGCCATTCAACTGGGTCAATGCCGCGCGCATCACCGTCTCGCTCTGGAAAATGACGGGAAAATAGGCGCCATTGCGCTCGAGCCCGGGACGCCAGATCGGGTATTGCAACGGGAGGTCCTTCAGCAATTCCTCGTACAGCGCACTCAGGCGGCGACGCTGGGCGAGCAATTGCGGGAAGCGATCCAGATTGCAGAGCCCCATCGCCGCATGCAGCTCGCTCATCTTGGCGTTGGTGCCGACGCCATCGAAGCGATCCGGGCCGTCATGGCCGAAATTGCGCAGACGCTCGATCCGTGAGGCGTACTCATCGCTGGCGGTAATCAGCAGCCCGCCCTCGACGGTGTGGAACAGCTTGGTGGCATGCAGGCTGACCATCGCGATATCGCCGTAGCCGCAGAGACTGCGCCCGTCGAGCTTCGCGCCGAAGGCGTGTGCCGCGTCGTACAGCAAGGGCACGCCCCGCTCCCGCGCCAAACGACCCAGCGCTGGAACATCGCAGGCATTACCGTAGACATGCGTCGCGATGATGCCGCCCACGTCGTCGCGCCAGACCCGCGCCGCGGCATCCGGATCCAGGCAGCAGCTGGCATCGATATCGGCGAAGACCGGGGTCAGTCCCTCCCAGACCGGCGCTGCCGTCGTGGCGACATAAGAGAAGGGAGTGGTGACCACCCTGCCCTTCATGCCCAGCGCACGGATGGCGATATGCAGACCCAGCATGCCGTTCGTCACCAGGTAGACATGCGGCACGTCGAGGTACTCGCGGAGTCGTCGCTCCAGCTCGACCACCAGCGGACCATTGTTGGTCAGATGGCATCGGGACCAGATCCCCTCCAGGTAGCGAACGTAATCCTTCAGCGGCGGCAGGGTCGCGCGGGTGACGGGGGTCATGTCGGGTCTCCTGTGATCAGGGAGTCGAACAGGGAGCGGGCGCGGGTCGTGAACGTCACGCGGCCGAATCGGTCTTCAAGCCTGGACTGAGTCGCGGGTTGCACCGTCACCGGATCGGACAGCAACTGCGCCAGCACCATGCCCACCGTTGCTTCGGTCGCGACACCTTCCGGAAACAGGGTCAGGGGATCGGCCGCACCGGCCGCGCCGAGGCCCAGCACGGGCGTTCCGCAACGCAACGCCTCCACGAACGCGATGCCGAAGCCCTCGCCGGTCGACGGCAAAGCCATGACATCGGCCGCGCGATAAAGCTCGACCAGATCGTCGTCCTTCGGCAAATCCAGAAACCGGACCGCCGCCAGCACACCGTGATCGGCGGCGAGGGTCTCCAGCCGCTCGCGGTCAGCGCCTCGACCGGCGATGAGATAGCGAATCCCGGGCCAGCGCTGTTGCAGCGACGGCAGGCTGGCGATCACGCGATCGTGGCCCTTGTAGCGTTCGCCGGGCGACAACCGACCGACCGTGACGATCAGACGCTCGGCATCCGGAGCGAAGCGCTGGCGCGCGGCCAGCCGCTGCCCCGGCGTAAACATCGGGCGAACCGTATTCGGCAGTACGCGAACACGTTCCGGCGGCAACTCCGCCCAGGACAGTACCCGGCGTCGCGTATCGCGACTGACCGCGAGAACCAGATCGGCCGACTCCGTGGCGGTTCGGTGCCAGGATCGCGGCGCTGCCCAGACATCGATGCCGTGCGTCTGCACCACGAGGCGAGCGGCAGCCGCGCGCGCGGCCAGTCGCGCCAGCGCCGCAAACTGCACATGTCCCGCGAAAACCACCGCAGGCCTCAGTTGCAGGGCCAGGCCCAGCGCTGCACGCGAATACGCGAATCGTCCGCGACGCGATGGATACTGCACCACCCCGGTCGGCAACCCGCTACTCGCCGGATCGTATCGAGCGAGTACATGCACTTCCCAGCAACCGGCAAGTGCCGACAACAGATCACGGTTGTACTGGGCGATTCCACCATGCCCGGCAAAGCCGTCGGTCACCAGCGCCAACAGGCGCGGACGCATCCCGGCGTTGATACTCAAGCAACCCCCGGTGCAGTCAGTCCGAGGCCTGTCAGCAATTGCAGCGCCCATCGCCGCGAGCCTGCACCGAAGTCATGCGAACTTCCGGGGGCCGTATCCGACAGCCAGGCCGACAACGGCACCGAGAAACCGGACTTGGGCCTGGTCAGCCAGGAGGCCGGCAAGGCCTGCAGCGGCGCCCGCGCCAGCAACTGCTTGCGTCCAGCCCGGTAGACCTTCGGCAACAGCGGCCCGCAAGTCTGAAGCAATGTGTAGTCGACCAGTGGCGTCCGGATCTCCAGGCCATGGTCCATTCCGGCCCAGTCCGAATCACGCAGCAGCTGATTTCGCAAATACTGCAGGGACTCCAGCGCACCGACCTTCGACACCGCTTCCGGACCGGCGGCACTGGCCACCGCTTCCAGACCTGCCACGGTTGTCAGTCGGCGCAGCCCCTCTGTAGCCAGATCGGGTCCGAGGATCGACCCGATCTCGGCCGGCAGGAACAAGGCCCGCTTCAACAGATAGCACTGCGCCAGCGACCCGCCGTGATCCAGCAGGCCAGCCAGTTTCGGCTGACGCGCCCGCGGCCCCGTCAACAGGCCCGTCATCCGTCGCCACAACGGCCCCGCAGCCGGCAATCGGGCCGGCCAGTGCAGCTGTCGCGCCCAACGCGGCACCGTCGCGAAGGTATCGTAGCCACCAAACAGTTCGTCACCACCGACGCCACTGAGCGCGACCTTGAGCCCGGCTTCGCGCGCGGCCTGCGACACGAACCAGGTGTTGATGCCATCGATGCTCGGCTGATCCATGGCGGCGAGGATCGCCGGCAGCGCAGCACGAAACTCCGCCGCACCCACCGTCGCCACGTGGTGCCGACCGCCATGCTGGCGCACCCACTCGCGAGCCAGCGGCAACTCCTCGTGCTGACCACCGCGAAAATCGGCGAAATCCACCGTCACCGCAACCGGCGGGCGTCCCAGCGCTTCTGTCGCGACCCGGTAAAGCACCGACGAATCGATGCCCGCCGAAAGGAAAACGCCAACCTCCACATCCGCCAGCAGATGCGCCGTGATGCTGTCGCGCACTGCTCGGGCGACCGTGTTCGCGAGGGACTCCGGATCCATCGGCGCTGCGGCAGCTTCCGGCCGAAAAGCCGCAGCCACATCGGCAAACCGAACCGGTGCGCACGGCCCCAGAGCGCCGACACGCTGCCAGTGACCCGCCGGCAAGGCACGAATCCCGCGGTGCAGCGTCCAGGGCTCCGGTACCGATCCCCACAACAGGAAACCGGTGACACCGGCAGGATCCACTGCCGTGTCGACCCCGGGAACAGCTGCCAGCGCCTTGACGCTGCTGGCGAAGTGCACGGTCCAACCATCATCCGCAACGTAGAGCGGCTTGATGCCGTAGGGATCGCGCGCCAGCGTCAGGTGGCGCTCCGCCGCGTCCCAGATGGCGATCGCGTACATGCCGCGCAGGCGGGCGAACGCAGCCACCCCCTCACGCGCGTACAGATGCAGGATCGTCTCGGTGTCGGAACTGCCCCGGTACTGCACACCCTGCGCCTGCAGTTCACGCATCAACGCAGGGTGGTTGTAGATCTCGCCGTTGAAGACCAGCTGGTAACGGCCGTCGGCGCTGGCCATCGGCTGTGCGCCGGCTTCGCTCAGATCAATGATTGCCAGACGGCGATGACCGAGTCCCACCCGACCGTCGTCACCGTGCCAGAGACCCCGCCCGTCGGGGCCACGGCGCTGCATTCGATCGGTCAGGTCGGCAAGCGTGGCGGGCACCAGCGCTGGCGCGGCCGTGTGATAAGCGAAGCTGCCAGCCAGTCCGCACATTCAATGCCCCACGCGAGAAAGACTAGGCGCAACCGCAGACGCCGTCGACGGAATCACCACCGAGTCAAAGCCAAGCACACGCGCAACGAATGGGCTGCCGAGAGCAACCATAAACCCACGCGCGACGAACTGTGCCGCGACATAGGAGGTCGTGATTTCCATCAAATTCCCGCCAGGATTGATCAGGGTCAACCCCGGAAGTCCATACAGGACGACCGCCCGCAGATCATTGCGTTGCAGGCCCGAAAACAGGTTCCGGTCATGCCATGACAACAGGAGCCCGAGCAGCAGGAACCCGCCCACGACCCCCGGCCAACCAAAATTGATATAGAATTCGAAGGGATTTCCCGCACCTACGCTGGTATTTGCAGCAAATGCGATCCCGGTAAAGTTGGATACGACACTACCACCACCACCCACCTGCGGCTTGTCCGGCCAAAGTGCACGCGGCACCAGGCTCCAGAGCGGCACGGTGCTGCCGTATTGCAACTGCGAAAATCCGTTCGCATGCGCCTGCAAGCCGATCCCGATCAACATGTTCTGGTTCAGACGCCCTTCAATCGCCAGCACCGTTTCCGGATCATTGACATCGTAGAAGCGGAAATCGCGAAAGATCCCGAGCGTGGCATCAATCCGATTTGAATAATCCTCACCGCCCCAGACCGCATTGCGAATCTGATCACGCTGCAGGAAGTAACTGGCGCCGAGCGACAGACCCAGATAGGCCAGCAGCGGCATGACCGCGATCAGCGGCAGCTTCGTTGGCCAGACCACCAGAACCATGACCATGACGCTCAATGCCAGGCCCACGCCGAAGCCCAGAAATCCCGAAACCAGAACCGTTGCCACCGGCAGCATGAGTGTTGCAAGCATGATCCGTCCCAACTCGGGCCACGGTCGATCAGATTTCGCTGCGTTGGCAGCCCAGAACCAGAATCCCAATGACAACAGGCCCGCCAATGGCGCCGCAATTGCAGTACCGGACGGCAGCAGGGCCGCCAACGGCGTCAGCACGAAGTAGGTCAGTGCGCCGACCAGAATGATTCGATAGACGGTCCGCATGGACAGCGCAAGCGATTCGGTCGGCTTGCTGACGCGAGCCAGACTCAGGACCCGAGCGACACCAACCACCGACAGAAGCACGGTCATACCGATCAGTGTCAACTGGAACCCGGCATAGGTCTCCCGCTCATGATAGAGCTGCACGGAACGACCCGTATAATTCAGAGCCCCGGGAGCATGAATGATCGACAAGGAGAAAAAATAAGCCAGCAACAACGGGCTCTCACTACCCTTCCGCGTGCCCAGCCAGATCGCGACGATGGCCAATGCCAGCCACCAGATCAGCAACTCGGTCATAATCGATAAACTCCCGGCGCTACGGGCAGCACGCCCTTCACATCATAAACGATGGCCTGGGGGCGACGTTGATTCAGCCAGCTCGGATTGATAAACGCAGCATGCGGCACCGCCAGTACGACGGCATCATAATTCTCGACCATCGGTCTCTCGCACAGGACGATGCCGGTTTGCTGCTGGCAATCCGCCGCATGCGCCACTGGATCATGGACTTCGACGCGCGCGTTGCACGCCGCCAGTTCACGCACGATATCCAGTACCCGCGTATTGCGCAGATCCGGGCAATCTTCTTTGAAGGTGATGCCCAGCACCAGAATTCGAGCGTCCACGATCGACAGCCGATGGACGGCCATCAGGCGCATCAACTCATGGGCAACATAAGTGCCCATCCGCTGGTTGATTCGGCGCGCCGCCAGGATCAATTCCGGGTGGTAGCCGACGGTCGTCGCCTTGTAGGTCAGATAGTAGGGATCCACCCCGATACAATGGCCGCCGACCAAGCCGGGCTGAAATGGGAGAAAATTCCACTTGCTGCGTGCTGCAGCCAGCACCTCACCCGTGTCGATACCCATCTTGGCAAAGATCATCGCCAGTTCGTTCATCAACGCAATGTTGACATCACGTTGGGTGTTCTCGATGACCTTGGCCGCTTCTGCCACCCGGATGCTGGGCGCCTCATGCACACCCGCCGCCACGACCCGCCGATACAACGACGCAACCCGGTCAGCGGCGCGCGGTGAGGAGCCCGAGGTCACCTTGCAAATCGTGGAGAGCGTGTGCACGCGGTCGCCCGGATTGATCCGCTCCGGACTGTAGCCGACTTCGAAATCCACGTTGCAGCACAAACCGGAACCCTGCTCGAGCAGCGGCACACAGATTTCTTCGGTGGTACCCGGGTAGACCGTGCTTTCGTAGATCACGAGGTCACCGGGCTTCAACACCCCCGCCACAGTCCGGGAGGCGGCCTGCAGAGGCCCCAGATCCGGACGATTCGCCTCATCCACCGGTGTGGGCACAGTCACGATGAAGACTCGTGCAGCCGCCAGTGGCGCCGGATCTGCCGAGAATTGCAGGCGATCCACGACCGATGCCAGTGCAGCGGCTTCGACCTCGCCATTCGGATCGACGCCCGCGGTCAGTGTCGCCAGACGCTCGACATCGATATCGAAGCCAATCACCGGAAAGTGCGCTGCAAAAGCCACCGCCAGCGGCAAACCCACGTACCCCAGACCGATCACGGCCAGAGTCGCGAACTCCGCAGCGGGGGCCTCGTTCTGCATCAGCATCGCGCCAACACGCGATCCCCGAGCACCAGCAGATCCATCTTGGTCCGCAAGAAGCAATCCAACGCTTCCTGTGGACGGCAGACCACCGGCTCATTCTCGTTGAACGAGGTATTGAGCAGGATCGGAACCCCGGTCCGTGCGGCGAAACTGCTGATCAACTGGTGGTAGCGCGGATTGGTGGCTGCCGAAACCGTCTGCAGTCGACCACTGCCGTCCACGTGGGTGACTGCCGGAATCTGCGCACGGCGCTCGGCGCGAATCGGGAAAACCATCGCCATGAAAGGCACCGGCGCCGATTCCTCGAACCATTCGCCAACGGCTTCTTCCAGAATACTGGGCGCGAACGGCCGAAAGGACTCGCGCCGCTTGATCTTGAGGTTCAGGATGTCCTTGATGTCGGCCCGCCGCGGATCCGCCAGAATCGAGCGATTGCCGAGCGCTCGCGGACCCCATTCCATCCGGCCCTGGAACCAGCCGACCACGCCGCCTTCGACGATGCAGTCGATGACCCGCTCGCAGAGTGCCTGCAAGTCCGGATAATGCGTCACGCGGATGCCGGCATCGACCAGTCGAACCGACTCGGCTTCGATGACAACCCGGCATGCGTCGTCATCGTAGGACGGACCCAGATACGCATGCGGCACCGCTGCAGTTCGCGGTTGACCCAGTTTGCGGGCCGCCACCAACGCCGCGCCGATCGCGCCACCGGCATCGGCACCCGAAGCCGCGACATAGACCTCACGAAAGGGGGTCTGACGCACGATCTTGCCGTTCGCCACCGAGTTTTGCGCGCATCCACCGGCCAGTGCCAGCCGATTCAGTCCGTAGCGGGCATGCAAGCCGCGCAACATCTCGAACAGAACTTCCTCATACAGCGCCTGGGCACTGGAGGCGAGATCGCGGTGTGCGTCGGTGAGGGGCTCGTCCTTCTTCCGAGCCGGCCCGAGCAACGCCTCCAGTTTCTCGCTGTACAGCGCAGCGAATTTCGGCTCACCGTCGTCCCACTGGTAATTCAGGCTTTCGCGATGGTGTCGGAAAAAATCCAGCCCCAGTTCGTAGGCACCGTCGACCGGCTTCAGCAGTTGGCGCAACGTCTCGACCCGGGTCGGCTTGCCATACGGCGCCAGGCCCATCACCTTGTATTCGTCCCCATAATTCATGAAACCGAGATACTGGGTGATCGACTGATAGAAAATCCCCATCGAATGCGGGAAATAGACATGGCCATCGATCGACAGCTGAGCGTCCCGACCCACGCCCCAGGCACCGCTGGCAAAATCCCCGAAGCCATCGACCGAGACGGCCAGCGCCTCGGGAAAACCGGACGGATCATAGGCAGAGGCCAGATGCGCAAGGTGATGCTCGATCGGCATCAGCTGGCCCGTGAATCGCTCACCGGGAAACGCGCGCGCCAGATGTTCGGTCGCGTTCATGCGCTCGCCGCGGGCTTTCAGCTTCTCGAAGATCAGCCCCAGACTCGGCCGATGTTTCAACGTGAACAACAGCTTCTGGGTCCGCGCCGCGGCTGGATCGGTGTTGACGGCCAATCCCGCAACCTGATCCAGTCCGACGCCGGCCTCGCGCAGGCAATAACGAATCGCCTCGCTGGGGAAACCTGCCCAATGCTTGATCCGGCGAAAACGCTCTTCTTCCGCAGCAGCGATCAATTGACCGTCGACCACGATCGCCGCCGCACTGTCGGCGTGAAACGCGTTCAAACCCAGGACGATATGCGCCATCAGTTACTCCAGAAATCGGACAGGCTCACGTCCGGACCTGCTCGCTCAAACCCAGCCAATGGCGATTGTCCGCCATGATGTCGGCAAAGGCCGGCGAATCACCCTGCTCGACCACCCGGCGCAATTCCGCCAAGGCACGGGACAGACTGTCCCAGGCCAGCTCACGATGCTGGTTGAGGGCCTGGATCTCGTAGTACAGGGCCGGATTCTCGCCGTTGACCTGCCGGCTCACGGCCAGCTGGCGGTCGAACGTGGTGCTGGACAATCGCGCCAGGTGTGGCGCATCCGCACCGGAACCCGCCAGCGCCCGCACGAAGCCGAGATTCAGCCAGTGCGACAGACCCAGCACGTAGGCCACCAGTCGGTCGTGATCGGCCAGTGGCAGCTCGACCAGCTCGGCGCTGGTCACCGAGAACAGCGCCCGAGCCTCGGCGAGCGCGTCGGCTTGCGCACCCACCTGCATCAGCAGGATGTGGCGGCCGGCCAGCAGCGTGACGCCGGGGCCGTACATCGGATGCACGCTGCAGAGCCTGAGGCCCGCTGCATCCGCCTCGGCCAGCGCAGCAAGCAGTGGCGTCTTCAGCGAAGCGATGTCGATCACCAGCGCCTGCGTACCCAATCCGGCCAGCGCGCGCAGGGTCGGCCCGCAGGCGGCCAGCGGCGTCGCCAGCACGATCAGGTCGACCGCCGCGTTCTCCGCAGTCAATTCGACGTGACGCGAATAAGCCGAAGATTCCGGCACGGCGCCCGGATCGACGATCTCGACCCGATAATCCTGCGCGTCGAGGAAGTCGGCGAACCACGCACCCATCTTTCCGGCGCCGCCGACAACCAGAGCACGACGACCGCCGCCCTGATTCGACTGGCGGATCCGATCGCGTTCCTGCTTCGACAACGAGGCCTCGATCAACCGCTTCAGCACGTCCTCGGCCAGCGCCGGATCCAGCCCCGCGGACGCGGCGCGGCGACGTACGCCGTCCAGCACCTGACGCTCGCGGGCGTAATCGCGCAGCTGCCGGCCGACCGCCTGCTTGCGCCGACCGATCTCGGCCACGATTGCCTGACGTCGCGCCATCGCCGCAACCAGATCGCCGTCGAGCTGATCCAGTTCCTGACGCAGGCGGAGAATCTCGGGATCGACGCTGCTCATGCTGCGGCCTCGACCGGCTCGCGACCGATCAGCTCGGCGGCCAGTGCCGTATAGGCCTGGGCGCCGCGGGAATCGGGGTCGTACAGCGTCACCGGCTTGCCGTGGCTCGGCGCCTCGGCCAGCCGGACATTGCGCGGCACCAGCGTGGCGAACACCTTGTCGCCAAAGCGCTGGACCAGCTGCGCCGAGACCTCGGCGCCGAGGTTGTTGCGACCGTCGAACATGGTGCGCAGCAGACCCTCGACGATCAGTTCCGGGTTGACCGTGCCGCGCACGGCGCGAATCGTGCCGACGAGTTCGGACAGGCCGTCCAGCGCGTAGTACTCGCACTGCACCGGCACCAGCACGCTGTGCGCGGCGGCCAGCGCGTTCAAGGTCAGCACGCCCAGCGAGGGCGGGCAGTCGATCAGCACGTACTGGTAGTTCGCTCGCACCGACTGCAGCAGGCGCTTCAGGCGCAGCTCGCGGCCAGGCTGCGGCATCAGCCGCAGGTCGGCGGCGGTCAGGTCGCCGTTGCCGGGCAGCAGGTCGTAGCCATGCGGGAGCGAGCGGATGGCGTCCTCGATCGACACCTCTTCCAGCAGCACTTCGCAACCGGTGGGCCGGACGGTCTTCTTGTCGACGCCGGAACCCATCGTCGCGTGACCTTGCGGATCGAGGTCGATCAGCAACACGCGACGACCTGCAGCGGCCAGGGCCGCCGCGAGGTTCACGCAGGTGGTGGTTTTGCCGACTCCACCCTTCTGGTTGCAGATCGCGATGATGCGGGCCATGAAATGCCGACGGGTCAGGGGCGGCCGAGTGTAGCGGGCGTCAAGCCGAGCACCATGACGGTCTTCAGACGCCGGATTCAGCCAGCGCCGAAGCCAGTGCAGTGACGTCGACCGGCGTCACGAAGGCCTGACCGACGCCGCGCCAGAGCACCAGCCGCAACTCGCCGGCGCGGTTCTTCTTGTCCAGCTGCATCCACTCGATCATCCGCACGTGACCCAGATCGGCCGGCCGCGCCAGCGGCAGGCCGAGACGGCCGAGCAGCTCGGCCAGTCGATCGGCATCGGTGGCCGGCGCCAGCCCCAGCGCGCCGCTGACTCGGGCGGCCATGACCATGCCGATCGCGACCGCCTCGCCGTGCAGATGGCTGCGGTAGGCGCCGTGTGCCTCGATGGCGTGGCCGAAGGTGTGGCCGAAGTTGAGCAGCGCGCGCTCACCTTCCTCGCGCTCGTCGCGGACCACCACGCCGGCCTTGTGCCTGCACGAGCGCTCGACCGCCTCGGCGACGATCTCCGGCTCGCGCGCCAGCAGCGCGTCGGCCTGCGCCTCCAGCCACTCGAAGAACGCGGTGTCACCAATCGCGCCGTACTTGACCACCTCGGCCAGACCGGCGCGGTACTCGCGTTCGGGCAGCGTCGCCAGCGTGTCCAGATCGGCGAGCACCGCGCGCGGCTGCCAGAACGCGCCGACCAGGTTCTTGCCCTGCGGCAGGTTGACGGCCGTCTTGCCGCCCACCGAGGAATCGACCATCGCGAGCAAGGTGGTCGGCAGCTGCACGAAGCCGATCCCGCGCATCCACAGGGACGCGCAGAAACCGCCCAAGTCGCCGATCACGCCGCCGCCCAGGGCCACCAGCAGCGCGTCGCGACGCGCCTTCATCTCGGCCAGCGCCGCCAGCACCTTGCCGGCGTTGTCCCAGGACTTCTGGATCTCGCCATCCGGCAGCACGCAGACCGACAGCTGCCGATCCGCCAGCGCTCCGGTCACCCGCTCCAGATAGTGGGCGGCGACGATTTCATTGCTCAGGATCAGTACCTGTCGGGCCGGAATCGCCGCCGCCAGCTCAGCCGGATCGGACAGCAGGCCGCGGCCGATGCGGATCGGGTAGGCGCGTTCGGGCAGCGGGACGGTCAGTTCTCGATGCATGCGACTCAGCCCAGCTGTCGCGCGACGACGGCCAGCAGCGCGTCGACGTCGGCCTCGGTGGAGTACAGCGGGGTCGGCGCCATGCGGATCACGTCGGGCTCGCGCCAGTCGACGATCACGCCGGCGGCACCGAGCGCTTCGAACAGCGCGCGGCCGGCGCTGCGACCGGCGCGGACGCGGATCGACAGCTGGCAGCCGCGGCGGGCCGGATCGCGCGGGGTGATCTGCGTAAGCGAACGGTCGAAGGCCGCGAGGCCCTGCTCCAGCCGCGCGGTCAGGACTTCCGAGCGTGCGCGCAGCCGATCCATACCAGCCTCGACGAACAGCGGTAGCGAGGCGGTCAGCGGCGCGAGGCCGAGGATCGGCGGGTTGCTCAGTTGCCAGCCATCGGCGCCGCGGGCCGGCACGAACTCGGGCCCCATCGCGAAGCGCGTCCCCGGATCGTGGCCCCACCAGCCCGCCAGTCGCGGCAGCTCGGCGTCGTGGTGGCGCTGGTGCACGAAGGCGCCGGCGACCGCACCGGGTCCGCTGTTCAGATACTTGTAGGAGCACCAGACCGCGAAATCGACACCGGCGGCGTGCAGGTCGACCGGCACGTTGCCGATCGCGTGCGCCAGATCGGTGCCGAACACCGCGCCGGCCGCCTGCGCCGCCCGGGCCAGTCGCGCCAGATCAAAACGCTGGCCGGTCACGTACTGCACGCCCGGCCACAGCACCAGCGCGATGTCGTCACGGGCAGCCAGCAGCGCCTCGACCTCGGCCTCGTCGATCAGCCCGGTGGCGCGCTCGGGGCCGAACTCGATCAGGCACTGGTCCGGGTCGTAGCCGTGGTGGACGATCTGCGAGGCCACCGCGTGGCGATCGGACGGAAAGGCGCCCCGCTCGATCAGGATCGCCGCGCGGCCGGGCTTCGGCCGATAGAAGCTCGCCATCAGCAGATGCAGGTTGGCGGTCAGCGAGTTCATCGCCACCACCTCGTCCGGCCGCGCCCCGGCGATCACGGCGAGGCCATCGCGCACTCGCTCGTGGTACGGCATCCACGGCGCCGGATCGAGGAAATGCCCCTCCACCGCCTGGTGCTGCCACTTCCACAGCACCTCCTCGACCGCCGCCCGCGCCGCAATCGGCATCAAGCCCAGCGAATTGCCGCAGAAGTAGTGGGCCGGCGCACCGTGGGCGCCCTCCGGCAGATGAAAGGCCGCGGTGGCGGGCAACAGCAGCGACATGGCGGACTCCGGCTTCAGGCGATCGCGGCGCGCATCGCGGCGATGGTGGCGGCGTAGTCGGCGCTGTTGAAGATCGCGCTGCCGGCCACGAAGGTGTCGGCGCCAGCGGCGGCCACCGCGGCGATGTTGTCGAGCTTGACGCCGCCATCGACCTCCAGCCGGATCGGCTTGCCGCACGCGTCGATGCGTTCGCGGATCGCCTTGAGCTTCGCCAGCTGCGAGGCGAGGAAGGACTGGCCGCCGAAGCCGGGATTCACGCTCATCACCAGCACCAGATCCAGCTGCTCCAGCGTCCAGTCCAGCACCGACAACGGCGTCGCCGGATTCAGCACCAGCCCGACCTGACAGCCCTGATCGCGGATCAGCTTGATCGTGCGGTCGATGTGCTTGGACGCCTCCGGGTGGAAGCTGATCAGCGAGGCGCCGGCCGCGGCGAAGTCCGGGATCAGCCGATCGACCGGCTCGACCATCAGATGCACGTCGATCGGCGCGGTGATGCCGTCCTTGCGCAGCGCCTCCAGCACCAGCGGCCCGATGGTCAGGTTCGGCACGTAGTGGTTGTCCATCACGTCGAAATGCACCCAGTCGGCCCCCGCCGCCAGCACGGCGCGGACATCGTCACCCAGTCGGGCGAAGTTGGCAGACAGGATCGACGGGGCGATGACGGCGGGCTGCAGCATGGTGGGGTCTGCGGAAAACGGGGCGCGCAGTGTACGGGGCCGCGCCGGAATGACCGAACCGCAGGCCGGCCATCAACCATGGAAGGCCTGCGGATTCAGTGCCGGCTCGGACTCGGCTGCCATGCTGGCCGGATGACCGCCACCCCCGCCGACGACGCCGACTTCGAGGCGCGCAGTGCATTTCTGGCGCTGCTGGCGCGGCGGCTGCACGAGGCCGGCACCAGCGCACCACGACTGGAGGTCGCGCTGACCCGTGCGGCCGAGCGGCTGGGCCTGACTGCCGAGGTCTGGTCCAGTCCGACCGCGCTGATCCTCGGCACCCGCGATGTCGCCGATCCGCGCCGCAAGGACCACGAGGTGCTGCGGTTGAATCCGGGCTCGATCAATCTGCGGCGTCTGTGTCGGGTGGACGCGATCGCCGAAGCGGTGATCCGCGGCGATATCGACATCGCCGAGGGTCGCGCGCAGCTGGAGCAGGCCAATCAGGCACAGCTGTCGAAACGCTTCCAGGTCGAGACGGTGATGGGCTACGGCCTCGCCTCCACCGGGGTCGCCGGTCTGCTCGGCGGCGGACCCACCGAAATGGCGGTGGCCGGCGGCCTCAGCATGCTGATCGGGCTGCTGGATCTGGCCTCGGGTCGGCGGCCGCAGCTCGGCCAGGCGCTGGATGCGATCGCCGCGTTGCTGGTCGCGGTGGTCGCCGGCGCGCTGGCGCATTACCTGCTGCCGATGTCCAGCCGCGTCGTGCTGATCGCCAGCCTGATCGTGCTGCTGCCGGGCCTGACGCTGACCACCGCCGCCTCGGAGATCGCCACCGGCCATCTGGTGTCGGGCACCGCGCGAATGGTCGGGGCGATCGCGACGCTGCTGAAGCTGGCCTTCGGCACGCTGGTCGGCAGCCAGATCGTCGCGCGACTGGAGTGGACCGCCCTGCCCGTGCAGCCGCACGCCCTGCCCGGCTGGGCCGAATGGGTGTGTCTGGCGGTGGCAGCCCTGTCCTTCGCGATGCTGTTCCGGGCCCGACTGGTCGACTACCCCCTGGCGATGAGCGCTGCCGCCGCCAGCTTCCTGGTGAGCCGCTTCGGCAGTGAACAGCTCGGCCCGGAATTCGGCGTGTTCCTCGCGGGTTTCGTCATCAACCTCGCGGCGAACTTCTACGCCACCCGCTTCGGCCGCCCCGGTGCGGTGGTGCGACTGCCGGGCATCATCCTGCTGGTGCCGGGCAGCGTTGGCTTCCGGACGCTGTCCTTCGTGTTCCAGAAGGACGTGTTCCTCGGTCTGGACACCGCCGTCAGCCTGCTGTTGCTGCTGGTCTCGCTGGTGGCCGGTCTGTTGTTCGCCAACACGCTGGTGCCGCCGCGTCGAGCACTGTAGGGGCAACGTTCAATGTGGCCGGGCTGCGCGGCCGCGGGCGTCGATCAATGCGGCGCGAACCGCCTCGGCATCGTCGGCGCGGGCACGCGCCTTCAAATAGGCGTCCAGATCGACCGCCGCTGCCGCATGGGCCCCAACTGCCTGATACAGCAGCCCGCGATCGCGTCGTTCGGCGATGTCACCGGTCAGTTGCACCAGTCGGTCGCACGCAATCAAGGCGCGCTCCGGCTCCTCACGCTGGCTGTAGATACCCTTCAGGTTGCCGAGCATCCGCACCAGCACGTCACGGCGCTCGGCCGGTCCGAGCAGGCCGCGGAGGTCGGCATCGGTCAGGGATTCCTGACCCAGCACGTTGCGGGCGCGCAGCTTCAGCTCCTCGGCGCCTACCGATTTGCCGCCGTGGAAGGGATCCAGCACGATCAATCCGCCGTCCACCGGCAGGCGCACGAGGAAATGTCCCGGGAAGGACACCCCTTCCAGCTTCAACCCGAGGCGCTGTCCCAGCTCCATGTACAGCACCGACAGCGAGATCGGAATGCCGAGCTTGCGGTCGAGCACTTCGTGCAGATAGCTGTTACGTGGATCGTAATAATCGAGAAAATTCCCGGAAAATCCTTGCTGATCAAATAGATAGCGGTTAAGCAGCCGCAGACCGTCGATCGCTGACGCAGCCGAAGCAGCTCCAGCTTGCAGCGTCTGAACGTGGGTATCGAAACGATCCAGATAGCGCTCCGGATCCAGATCCGGATAGGCGTCACAAGCCATCAGCAGCCCGGCCTCGAACAGCGGCAACTCCGCCGGATCGGCCTGGCGCAGCCAGCCCCACGGGTCGGTTCGAGTTCCCAGCCAGCGTCTGCTCATCACTCACGATCCTCCATCCCACCATCCTACTGCCGAGGCCGACCCGCATCCGCAACATTGTCGAACTCGGCCGAGAAAGCCACGTCGACTCCCCGCCGCAACGTCGCCACACTCCACCCATGAACGCACGCTTCGACAGCACTGCCACCTACGTCGCCAGCGACGATCTCAAGATCGCCGTCAACGCCGCCGTCCGCCTCGAGCGCCCCCTGTTGGTCAAGGGTGAACCGGGCACCGGCAAGACCCTGCTGGCCGAGGAGATTGCCCGCAGCCTCGGCGCTCCCCTGATCGAATGGCACATCAAGAGCAGTACCCGCGCGCAACAGGGCCTGTACGAGTACGACGCCGTCAGCCGACTGCGCGACGGCCAGTTGGGTGACCCACGCGTCAACGACATCGCGAACTACATCCGGCCCGGGAAACTCTGGGAAGCCTTCGGCAGCGAGCAACGATCGGTGCTGTTGATCGACGAGATCGACAAGGCCGACATCGAATTTCCGAATGACCTGCTGCGTGAACTCGACCGGATGGAGTTTCACGTCTACGAAACCCAGCAGACCGTGCGTGCCCGGGTCCGGCCGGTGGTCATCATCACCAGCAACAACGAGAAGGAGCTGCCGGACGCTTTCCTGCGCCGCTGCTTCTTCCACTACATCCGTTTTCCGGATGCAGAAATGCTGGCGAAAATCATCGAAGTCCATTTTCCTGGCCTGAAGCGCGAATTGCTGCGCGAAGCGCTGACCAGTTTCTTCCAGGTCCGGGAATTGCCCGGCCTGCGCAAGAAGCCCTCGACCAGCGAATTGATCGACTGGCTGAAGCTCTTGCTGGCCGACGACATTCCCGCCGAGGTGCTACGCGAGAAGAACAGCCGCAAGGCGATCCCGCCACTCTACGGCGCACTGCTGAAGAACGAGCAGGACGTTCAGTTGTTCGAGAAGCTCGCATTCCTCGCCCGCCGGGGGCAGTAGGGGGCTTGGCGACAGTGCTCGCTGCACCGCAAGGCCCTTCTCAAACCAGCAACATCGAGACGCCAGGCAAAATCATTCTGCCCCACAACGGTCGTTGAAGATATCATCGCGACCATCCACTCTGGCTGCAGGATGACTGCCGTGGAACGCTCTGACATACGGCGCGATCACAAAAATCCCGACCATTTTCAGATTGCTCTGGTCCTCGCGATCGCCTTTTCGCTGGTCGCCGAATTTCTATCCGGAATCTACGAAACCGATATCGATCACGAGATTTATTTCGGACAACGACTATTTGCTGGCGAACTGCTTTGGACCGTCGAATACCACGACAAATTGCCAGTCGTGCAGTGGCTTTTTGCGATACCCGCATACTTCGAATCAGTACAAGTCTGGCGAGTATTCAGCCTGGGCAGCTGTCTCGGTGCCGCCTGGGCCATCTCGACACTCCTGCCGAAGGTCTCCGGACTTCAGGGCCCATGGCCGTTGCGTTCCAGTCACCTGTCGCTGATCTTCGTGTTGGCGATGATCCTGCTCCCTGATTCGATTACGCACTTCAACTGCGTGGCAGCAAGTTTTGCGGTGACGGGAATCCTGATCTTCTGCAGAAATCCGACTTTCGGATTCGGGTTCCTGGGCGCAGCGGCACTTGCGGCACTTGCGATTTCAATCCGACCTTATCTTCTGCTTCCGATTCTTGCCGTGGCAGTCTGGTTCGGGTTGCGAACCGCCGATTCCGTCAGATCAAGAATAAGGCCCATGCTTCGATTGCTCTTTATCTGGGCCGCTTCGATCGCCGCATTCGGATTCTTCTTCAATGCAGGCGCTTACGTTGCTTCCGGAAACATGGCAAGCTTCTGGGCAGGAATCCAGGTACTTGCTCAGGAAACAACTCCACAATCGGCTTACTCGATCCTCAAGGCGCAAGCTCATGTGATCCGAGCCTTCCCCTGGCTGACCATCGCAACGACTTTCGCCGTCATCGCATGGTCCGCACTCGCCATCCTGGCCGTTCGCCGCAGAATCAACCAGCTTGCCATCATCGACTTTTTCTTCGTTGCCGTCGCCTTTCCTCTGTTGCTGCAACTGGCCATCTTTTCAAAGCATTTCTGGGATGGATACATGAGTTTTGTTTTTCCTTTCGGCATGCTCGCAGCATATTTTTGCGTCGCACATCTGGAAACCGTACTGAAGGAAAGCGAAAATCGGAAAATCCTGCACGGCCTGATGATTTTCGGATCGGTACTTTTCGTCATTGCCACACTTCCGAAGTCATTACTGGACACGATCCACGCATCAACCCGAAAGGGCGAGCACAGAACCGATGCCGAATTCTCATTCCTGAGGAACTTCCTGACGCCCTTGACCGCCGAGGAAAGGAAGTTCCTGGTTCCATCCGACATGTACCCACACTGGAAATTGCGTGAAACCCGACGGGGATTCCCGCATGCCGCAAACATCGACCACATCGCCGCGAAGTCCTGGTGGACGAGGGTGATCGTTCCCGGTGCTCTGGATATCCCAACCGACTACCGTACACTTTGTGAAAAGATCAGAACCGATGCACCGAATGTGGTTGCCGAGTGGGAATCACAGCCACTTTACGCCTGCCTGAGTTCGTCCGAATCCGGATACATGGCCGCCACGGACTTGCCATTACCAGACAAGAAGGACAGGTTTGTAATCTTCGTCAAACAGCGCCCCCTGGACCCATCGGCAGCCTCCGCCAGCGATTCGCAAAAATGAGCATACCCGCAAATTCATATCTTGTCTCCATCATCATTCCCTGTTACAACGAGGAAGAAATCATCAATGAGACCATCCTCCGCATCAATGCCACGTGCGACGACTTGAAGGATTACCGGTTCGAACTGATCTTTGTCGACGATGGCAGTCAGGATCGAACATTGAGTATCCTCGAAACCACTGTTCAATCGAGGCACCAGACGCGAATTCTGAGCTTTTCAAGAAATTTTGGGCACCAGTTGGCAGTCACTGCGGGTGTTGATGCGGCCAACGGCAGTGCTGTGATCATCATCGATGCCGATCTTCAGGATCCTCCCGAGTTGATCAGGGACATGCTCGGACAGTGGAGAATCGGCAACGACGTTGTCTACGGTGTCCGGCGTACGCGCGAGGGCGAGAGTGCATTCAAGATAGCTTCGGCAAGACAATTTTATCGATTGCTGAATCACCTTTCCGACATACCCATTCCGCTCGACACTGGCGACTTTCGTCTGATGGATCGCAAGGTCGTCGACGTTCTGAAATCCATGCCGGAACGACACCGCTTCGTGCGCGGCATGGTGGCCTGGGCTGGGTTCCGCCAGACTGCCTTGTTTTATGATCGAAAAAAGCGCAGCGCTGGGGCATCCAAATACCCGTTGCGCAAAATGATCAGATTCGCCACTGACGGCGTCTTGTCATTTTCTTCCAAACCATTGCAAATTTCAATCAATCTCGGATTGATCGCTGCCAGCGTTGCGCTGCTCGGAATTGTGTATGCCATCATGATGAGAGTCCTGACATCAACCTGGGTGGAGGGCTGGACGGCTCTGATGATCGCGATCCTGTTCATGGGTGGCGTCCAACTTGTATCACTGGGGATTATTGGGGAGTACGTTGGCCGAATTCACGAAGAAGCCAAGAGACGACCACTGTACGTTGTTCATCGAAGGATAGGCTTCGGTGAAGAAACCCAGTCGGCGAGCACTGATCGTGAGCAATAGAAGGCTATTTAAGTTTCTCATCGGAATTGCATTTTCCGCCATTTTCCTCTGGGCGATCTTCGGCAAGATTTCCGGCGTTTCGATTACGGACTCATTGAAGGACCTGCAGCATGGCTGGCTGTTTTCAGGGCTTGCGTCTTTCATTCTCGGCTACGCTTGCAGAATCTGGCGCTGGAAAGTCATGCTTGCCGTTTCAAATCCACGATTGAGTTGGTTGCAGTGCGCCGTACCCTTCATGGCATCCATTGCTGCCAACAACGTCCTGCCATTGCGCGCCGGCGACGCCATCCGAGCGTTTGGCTGCTCGAAGTGGCTGAGTGTCCCGACCCCGAGTGTATTCGCAACGCTTCTGGTCGAGCGAATACTTGACTTCCTGACGCTGATCTTGGCATTGGTTTTGGGGCTTGGCCTCGCCTCTGCTTATCTGGAGCAGGGGATTCCCCAGATTATCATCAACCTGACTGGGGCTGTGTTGATTGGCATCACAGCGACAGCTTGCCTTGCATTGACCTTCCGGGGACATCTCCACAATCTGGTCAATTCTGTTTTCAATAGCCTGTCTTCGCGAAAACCGGAATTGGCTGAAAAACTCGAATCCCACTCACATTCGGCGCTGATGATGTTCTCCACACTTTCAGCACGCCGGCACTTGAAAGTTCTGATCGCCTGGTCAATCCTCGCATGGTTTTTCGAAGGCCTGCTTTTCTACTCCATTGCTCGATCAATTCCCGACATGACCAATCCGGGAGCTGCCTGGCTTGCAATGTCGATTGGCACATTATCCACCTTGCTGCCGTCAACGCCCGGCTACGTAGGCACCTTCCATTACTTCGTACTGAGTGCTGTCGAGATGTTCGGCAACCCCACTGCCGCAGCCGCGGCCTATTGCATACTGGTACACCTTGCACTCTGGCTGCCTGCAACATCATTCGGGGCCTTCAGCATGCTGTACTGGATGCTGTCAAGCCCCGCATCCGTGCCGTCCATCCAGGAGTCGATCAATGAATCAGACGCGCCCAAGTCATGAACGGACAGGCACCGCAGTCATCGGCGGCGGCTTCACCGGTCTATCGGCAGCTTATGACCTTTCACGTACCGGAACTGACGTTGTGGTCCTGGAAGGAGAGCCTACGGTAGGCGGCTTGGCTGGCGCATTCGAAACCAGCGGAGAAAGGCTCGACAGATTTTATCATCACTGGTTCACCAATGATGTCGAGGTGATGGCACTCATCGAAGAGCTTGGTCTGTCGTCACAAGTCGTGACCAAACCGACCAATACCGGAGTCTTTTTCGCAAATAAAATTCACAGACTCTCGACACCAATGGATCTCTTGAGGTTCAAAGCGCTACCAGTGATCGACAGATTCCGGCTGGGCTTTTTGGCACTGCGCGCACGACAACTCAAGAACTGGCGATCCCTCGAAAGCAAGTCGGCAGGCGAATGGTTGCGAGAACTGGGTGGTGAAAACGTCTACCGTGTCGTGTGGGAGCCTTTGCTCAAGGGAAAATTCGGCCCCTACGCCGAGCAAATTTCAGCAGTCTGGTTCTGGAACAAACTCAAGCTGCGGGGCAGCAGTCGAGGCAAAGGCGGCGAGGAGCGACTTGCCTATCTGCAAGGAAGTTTTGCCCGACTGGCCGAATCGCTCGCTCAATCCGTGACCGCAGCTGGAGGTTCGATCCGAACTGATTGCAGAGTCAATGAAATCGAACGCTTGGAAACCGGGCGCTGGCTCTGCCGAGGCTCATGGGGAACGATTGAAGCCGACCGAATTGTCGTGACGATCGCACTCCCACTGCTCGCCGACCTGATTGAATCATGGGCACCCAAGGAATATCTTTCCAGCTTGCGCCGAATTAATTATCTCGCCAATGTTTGCCTGATCCTGCGTCTCAAACGATCACTGTCGGATACCTATTGGCTGAACGTCAATGACACATCATTCCCCTTCGTGGGCGTTGTCGAGCATACCAACTTCGAGAGCCAGGCCAGCTACGGAGGTGATCATGTGGTGTATCTTTCCAAATATCTGCCTCATACCGATCACATGTATCTGATGACCGATGACGAGATTCTGGACTTTGCGATTCCACACCTGAAACGCATGTTTCCGGAGTTTGACAAGGAGTGGATTGTTCAACACCACGTCTGGAGAGCGCGCTGGGCACAACCAGTCATCGAGAGGAACTACTCGGAAATGATTCCCAGTCACAAGGGACCCTGGCCCGGGCTCTATATTCATACCATGGCACAAATATATCCGGAAGATCGCGGAACCAATTACGCGATCAGAGCGGGGCGCGCAGCCGCCCGGGAAATAATATCAGAAAAGCCCTGAAAATGAACACGCCGATCGAGAGAAATTTTCAACCATTGCAACGCAAGGCATGCTCGATCGATTTTTTTCATATCATCATTGCAATCTCAGCAGCGCTGGCGTTGTTCGCAGATTTTTTTACGAAGAGCTATGACGGAGACATTGATCATGAGATGTATTTCGGGCAACGGTTGCTCAGTGGCGAATTGATCTGGACTGTGGAATATCACGACAAGCTTTTCGTCGTGCAACTACTCCATGCCATACCTGCCTATTTCGAATCCGTGCAAGTGCTGCGGATCATGAGTCTGGCAAGCTGCCTTGGCGCCGCATGGGCGCTGTGGAGACTACTGCCGAAGTTTTCGGGTCCCGGAGCAATCTGGCCACTCAAATCCAGCCACGCAGCACTGATCTACGTTTTGGGAATGACCCTTCTGCCCGATTCGATCGCCCACATCAACTCTATTGCCGGCAATCTTGCCTTAGTCTCAGTTCTGCTTTTTTTCAATCAAGGGAAATCACCAACCAGATTGCTGGGTGCCGCCGTCATTGCTGCACTCGCTATCTCGATCAGACCCTATCTCTTGCTACCGATTCTGGCAGTTGCGATCTGGTACGGATTGAGGAACGAGGAGCCGGTCAGGACAAAAGCGATCCCAACCCTCAGACTGTTCGTGGCTTGGTCGGTCACCATCGGCGCAGCAGGTGTGTTTCTCAACGTCGGAGTTTATGCAGTCACGGGTAACATGGAGAGTTTCTGGGCAGGAATCACAATGTTGGCACAGAAAGCCACCTCAGATACAACATTCTCGATCCTCAAGAATCAGGCACGAGTGTTTTTTTCTGCAAACTGGATCATGGTTTCGGCTGTGACTGCAGTGACAGCTTGGCTGACTCTGGCCATGCTCATGCTTCGGCACGGACAGGAGACAAGAATTGCATTAATCGACCTGATTTTTATCGGAGCGGTTTTCCCGATCCTATTTCAATTGAGCTTCATTTCCAAACACTTCTGGCCAAGCTACGCGAACTTCGTGTTTCCATTTGCATTGTTGGGAACCTGTGTTTTGGTATCCCACACGGCCGCAACGCTGCGCTCGGAGATTGATCGTGTCTTTCTTCAAGGAGCAATGGTCGGATACTTGATTTTCTTCACCGGCACTGCACTATTCAAATCATTTTCTGAAGCTCGCGAAACAATTAAAACCCCGCACGATCACGTCAACCATTGGGAATTTGCTTTTCTGGCCGAATTCCTGTCACGTCAACCGGAAGAACGAAGGGACTTTCTGGTTCCGACAGACATGTACTCACACTGGAAATTGAACGAACCAAGAAGAGGCTTTCCGCACGCCACAAACATTGAACACATAACCGAGCTTTCTTTTCTAGAGTGGCTTGAAGTTCCGCAGCATTTCGATTTTCCAAAAACATACTCACTAACATGCGAAAAGCTAATAAAGGATGCCCCTCACCTCGTCGCAATCTGGCAGTCCAAACCACTTTTCGGATGCCTAAACGCCGCCAATTCAGGATTCGATATCGCGGCAGAAATTCAGATACCTCACAAACAGGACCGATTCATCATCTTCGCCAGACCCACGCAATCAATACCGAACGACTCTCCCTGAATCAAATTCACGCCGACCGTGCTTCCTGAACACTCCTGATCCGACCAACCACATCAAGAGCTACAGCAGTCCAACCGAGCTTGACCAATAACGCCACAACGGCGAGCGCGGATTCGCGAACGTCACAGGCATCGGCGCTGCCGATCATTGGCGCCGTTGGTGCCGCCATTGTCGCGCCAGATACAGAGCACGCTGAGGCAAGTAACTCGTCTTGAGCCAGTTTCTGACGCCCTGCGCAAAGTCGCGCTTGATGACAGGTTCCAAGCCAAGATGGATGACCCACCGCGGTTTCTTCCGCGCAGTCCCACCGAGGTGCAGAAACCGTCCGCCGTCAAACAGAATGGAATCAGAACCGGTGAATACCTTCAAGTGCGGCAACAGCGCGCCAGCCGTTTCAGATTGATCCAGAATATCGTCACCAAAATGACTTTGCACCTGCAACGCACGTGGCAGAGACAACCACCAGCGACGCCCCAGTTCGCCGTCGAAACCCGTACGATAATAGTTTCCCGGGCCCCCTGCCGGAGTTGGAACAACCGTATGCGAAAAATTCCCGAACGCGTATTGGAATTCGTTGCGCAACCATGCGCCACTACCTTCCAGCATGGCGAAGGGACCTGCGTCTTCATCAACTTCGTGAAGACAAATCATCGCCTTGATCAAGCTCGCGTCTTTATCATAATGAAGATATGACCAACGAGCAGTAGGCAGGCCGGCATCATGATAGCAATCCCTGTACCAAGTTTGCGCCGCATGCGCATGATGCAGTGTGATGAAGCGCAATTCGCATGGGCTACCACGATTTTGCTCTGCAACCTCCAGCAAACCGCTTGTTCGCAGCACGCGCTGTGCCGCACGAACCAGTTCCGCGCCACGCGGTAACTCATGCGACAATCGCGCCGTCGGATAGGCGATGGCACGACTTTCAAGAATTTCAATGAATGGCCGGGCCAATCGATACAGATTGTCGCGCTCACTCTGTCCTATTTCTGCAGTGACGTACCCCCGCTCGCGCAGACTGTGGTCCGCAGGACTGGTTGCGGACCGGGAACGCCGCAATTCGTGTCGCGCGTTATTCCATAATGTCTGTACTGCACCATCAACACACTTCGCGACCGCCGTCTGGAACGGAGCTTGCAGGGTCTCTGCCAACACTTGCTTCAGCGCATCGGCCCTGTCCGCGACATTGATCCGAAACAATGACACCAACTCGTCCACATCAGTCGCTGCCTGCGCCTTTCGATAGCCCTGATCCAGAGCTTCAAGGTAATCGGCAATCTCATCCTCGCTCCCCGGAAACGCTTGGACTGGATCGAGCGAGGCGTAGGCCGGATGCGCGCGGTAATCCGGAAAAGGAATGGTCAGACCTGGTTTTCCATGATTGATCATCGGATTCGCTTCCTTTGGCAGTCGACACCTACGCAGCCAGAAATCCGCAGTTCAGACCTTCTGACAGGAGTGCACGTTCCGGGATCGGTGACTTGGTCAGCAAGAATGCCAATCTTGACGCCTACTGGCAAGCTGTTTCTCAGCGTCTTGCAAAGAAGCATCTGAAGCGATCAGGAGAAAATGGCAATTCAACAACATGAAGGCAACAAAAATGATTTTCCCTCGGAGCGAACTCACACTTTCCGATTGTTGCCAAGCGCGCCTCGAGAAGCGTGGATCACGATTTTCAGAATCGCGCCGAGCCAATAGAGATCAGGTGCGATATCGGAAACCTGAAGAATTCCTTCAAGACTCATGATGAAATTGAAAACCAGGCGATTGCATCAACTTGCAAGACCTGCGCCAGAGAAACGAAAAATCATTTCGCTGCACATTCGCAGTTGGAGATTGCAGCGCAGGCGGCGGTGTTTTCAACAATCCTCTGTTCCAGGCCAACTTCCACGACGCCATCAGGATTCATAAACCATTCAGAACAGAAACCGAGCATGCCTACATCCGCCGCGAGTTGCGGCGGGCTCCTCGGAGGTCACCATGCGCGTCGCCACTGCCCTGTTCGTCAGCGTCCTCGGTCTGTCCAGCCTTGCCCTGTCGCCGACCGCGGCGGCGCAGTCCCAGTACGCCTGGGCCCGGGTGATCGATGCCCAGCCGATCTACGACGAAGTCGAACTACCGGGCCAGACGCGCCGCGAGTGTCGTCAGCGACCGCTGAGCCATTACAGCTACCGCGACGACCGCTCGGCCTACGATGAGGACTATGGCTACGAGTACGAGCCGACCTATCGCGAGCCTTATGGCCAGCGACGCAGCGATGCCGGCGTGGTGTTCGGCGCCATCCTCGGCGGCGTGATCGGCAATCAGTTCGGCTCCGGGAACGGCCGGGTCGCGGCCACGGTCGCCGGGGCGGCGCTGGGCTCGGCGATCGCCTCCGACGCCCAGCGGCAGGAGTACTACGACGATTACCGCTATCGCAGCAGCGGCCGCTACGGTCGGCATGCCGACGGGGCCGTGGAGGAAATCTGCGAGACCACCCGCGAGTACCACCGCGAACAGCAGGTCAGCGGCTTTGATGTCACCTGGGAATACGGCGACCAGATCGGCTACACGCGCACCCGCAACCATCCGGGCGAGCAGATCCAGGTTGAGGTGCAGGTCCGCGCGATCGAGGATTGACGGCGCAGCGCCGTCGGTGCTTGCCGCCAGCGGACCAGACAGCAGAAAGGCGCGGTTTCCCGCGCCTTTCTGCATTGCAGTCCCCGAACCTGGACTCTCAGGCGGCCTGGGCCGTGGCCTCGGCGCCTTCCGGGGCCGGTGGCGGACGGTCCAGCCTGCCGGCATCACCGAAGATCTTCAGCGCGCGCGTCCAGCTGTCGTCGACCGGCGCCTCGACCATGGTTTCCTCGCCGGTGGCCGGATCGCGGAACTTGAGCTTCCAGGCGTGCAGCATCAGCCGATGCACGTCGTAGTTCTGCCGGAACACACGGTTGTGGTCGCCCTTGCCGTACTGGACGTCACCGATGATCGGATGCGCCAGGACCTTGAAATGACGGCGGATCTGGTGGTGACGGCCGGTTTCCGGACGGACCTCGACCAGGCTGTAGCGCGACACGGGGAACTTGTCGACCGGGATCGGCAGCTCGATGCGGGCCATGGTCTTGAAGCGGGTCAGCGCCGGACGCGCCGGCGAGCCCAGTTGGGCGCCCGGCAGCGGTCGGTCGATCTCGCCCTCGGCCGGGGCATAGCCACGGACAATGACCAGATAGGTCTTCTCGGTCTCCCGCGCTTCGAACTGCTTGGCCAGACCCTGCGCGGTGTCCTCGTCGAAGGCCACCAGCAGCACACCGGAGGTGGCCGAGTCGAGGCGATGGACGGCGTGCAGCTGCTTCCGTCGCAATTGCTTGCGCAGGATCGACAACGCAGTTGCAGGCGCGGGGCCACTATAGGCACTCTCGTGAACCAGCAGGCCGGCAGGCTTGTTCACCGCCACCCAACCCTTGCCCTTGATCAGTACGTCAATCGCCGTGCTGTCGGCTTGCTCCATGCCAAGGCTCCCGATCGCTGCGTAACAAGCGCGGGAGTATCGCAGAAATCACGTCCGTTCTCATCTGGCGGCCGTCTACACGCCCAACACCGACCCGGGAAATTCGCGCAAGATCGACGAAGTACGCCGATATACGGCCATCTCCGATGCATCGATTCAGACTGCGCCAACAGCTCAGGCGCGCCGCGCCGCCAGCAGGACGCCGATCGCGGCCAGCAGCGCGAGCCACGCCGACACCGGCAAGCCCAGCAGCCGCTCGGCATCACCGTCCAGCACGTACAGCAGGCTCGCCGACACGGTGAGGCCCGCGCCGAGCACGGCGTAGACCAGCCGATGCGCGGTGCGGCGCTGTTCGCGGACCAGGGCCTTCAGGCTGCTGCTGTCGATCTGCACGCGCCGCTCGCCCTCGGTGGACTGTCGCAGGTACTCGTAGACCAGCCGCGGCAGTTCCGGCGTCTGCTGGATCCAGCCCGGCAGCCGCCGACGCATCTCCCCGAGCGCCGCCGGTGCGCCGTAGCGTTCGCGCATCAGCTCGGCCAGCACCGGCTGCGCAACCGCCCACAGGTCGATGCCGGGCGCCAGCAGGCGCGCCAGCCCCTCGACGTTGAACAGCGTCTTCTGCAGCAGGATCAGCTGCGGCTGGACGATCAGCTGGTGCCGATGCGCCAGCTCGAACAGCTTCAACATCACCTCGCCGAGATTGACCTCCGACAGCGGCCGGCTGAAGTAGGGCTCGCAGATGGTCCTCACCGCGCCCTCCAGCTCGTCGACCCGGACGCTGGGCGGCATCCAGCCGCTCTCCAGATGCAGCTCGGCGATGCGCCGATAGTCCTTGGTGAACATCGCCATGAAGTTCTCGGCGAGGTAGCGCTGATCCACCGCCGGCAGCTGACCCATGATTCCGAAGTCCAGTGCGATGTAGCGCGGATTGGTCGGGTTGCCGGGCTCCACCAGCAGGTTGCCCGGGTGCAGGTCGGCGTGGAAGAAGTTGTCGCGGAAGACCTGCGTGTAAAACAGCTGGATCGCCTTCTTCGCCAGCAGCTCGAAGTCCACGCCCTGCTCGCGCAGCGCCGGCAGGTCATTGAGCGGCGTGCCGTAGACGCGCTCCATGGTCAGCGCGCCGTCCTTGCTGTGCGTCCAGATCATCTCCGGTACGTACAGATCCGGCGAGCCGCTGAAGTTGCGCCGCAGCAGCGAGCCGCTGGCGCCCTCGCGCAGCAGCTCCAGCTCGTCGCGCAGCGTCCGCTCGATCTCGGTGACGATGGCCCGCGGCCGGATCCGCTCCGCCGCCGACAGCCGCCGTTCGGCAATCCCGGCCAGCGCGTGCAGCAGCGCGAGATCGGCCTCGATCTGCTGGCGAATGGTGGGCCTCAGCACCTTGACCACCACCGCGCGACCGTCGTGCAGCGTTGCGGCGTGGACCTGCGCGATCGACGCCGACGCCAACGGCGTCTCGTCGAAGCTGGCGTAAAGCTCGGCGATGGATGCGCCCAGCGCCTTCTCGACCGCGGCGCGCGCCTGCGCGCCCGGAAACGGCAGCACCCGGTCCTGCAGCGAGGCCAGTTCGTCGGCGATGTCCCACGGCAGCAGGTCGCGGCGGGTCGAGAGAATCTGCCCGAACTTGACGAAGATCGGCCCCAATTCCTCCAGCGCGCGCTTCAGTCGGGCGCCGCGCGATAGTCCGCGCGCCTCGGCGGCTTGCGGCATCCAGGCGGCGAAGGGCGCCACCACCCGGGCCAGCGGCGTGATCTCGTCCAGTCGCCAGCGCATCGCCACCGCGGCGATCCGCCAGACGCGCAGCCCCGCGCGCAGCTGACCCAGCGTGCGGTCGATGATCATCATGGTGTGGCTGACCGCCGGCGCGCTTCGAGCCGGCGAATGCGCAGTTCGGCGCGCTCGACCGCGTCGCGCAGATCGGCGACCTCGCCGGCGTGCGCCTGCAGCTCCGGCACGGCGATCAGGTCGCGGCGTTCTTCACGCAGGTACTCGACCAGCCCGGTACCGAAGTCCTTCGCCCGGGTCAGCGCCCAGTCGGCAAAGCGCTTGCCGCCTTGCGCCAGCTGCACGCCGAGTACGTCGCCGAAGGCCTTGGCGAACAGCTCCTCGACATCGGGACGGAAGCTCTTCGCCAGCGACTCCAGCTGCTGGGCCAGTTCGACGTCACCGGCGATGCTGACCTTGCCAGCCGGCACGTTCAGGCCCTGCCGGCGGGCAATCAGCGCCAGCAGCGCGCCGGGCGTGGTGTCCAGCGCCAGATCGGCGGGGTCGGCATCGGCAGCGACCAGCTGGCCGTCGCGGACGGCGAGCGCCAGCGCGAAGTCGGGCCGGCTGAAGCGCAGCGCGACGCGGCGACCTTCCAGTCGGGCCAGTCGGGCCGGCATCGCCGGGTCCAGCCGGATCAGGCGGTTCAGCAGCGGCAGCAGCCACTGCGCCAGCGTTTCGGCGGGGGAAGCGGATCGAGTGTTCATCCACTCAGTATAGGCAGCCGGGCGCCACGGCTTCGTGGCGAAGCCGGCAATGGTCGTGCTTCCCGAACGGGGCGGTGGCGGTCAGAATCGACCCACACCCCCGCCTGAGCAACTCCGCGCCGATGCCCTTCAGCGACGACCGACCCGGTCCCCGTCCGGCCTCGATGTTCCAGTATCTGGCCGCAGCCTTTGGCTGGCGCTGGAATCTGCTGGTGCTGGCGGGCGGCATCGGTGCCGCGCTGCTCAGCCCCTATCCGGACGTGGTATTGGCCCTGCTCGGCGCCGCCGAGCTGACCTACCTCGCGGGGCTCATGGGCTCCGACCGCTTCCGCAAGGCCATCGACGCCAAGGTCAACGGATACACCAGCAACGCCGACCAGCAGCTGCCGACCCGCACCGGCACCACACCAGAGCTGCAGATGGCGTCGATCCTGCGCGAGCTGGGCCCAGGACCGCGCAACCGCTTCCTGTCGCTGAAGGAACGCTGCGAGTCGATGCTAAAGATTGCCCGCGGCATCAATCCGCAGCATGCGCTGACCGGCAACAGTCGCAACGAGGGCCTGGACAAGCTGCTCTGGGTGTTCCTGCGAATGCTCTCGGCCCAGCAGGGCCTGTGGAAGTTTCTCGACGAAGCCGACGAACGCGCGCTGGAGCAGCAGGTCGCCTCGCTGGAGCGCCGTCGCAAGGAGGTTGGGGACAGCGACGAACGGATGAGTCGGACGCTGACCGATGCGATCGCCACCGCGCAGATGCGGACCGACAACATCCGCAATGCCCGCCGCAATGCCGAGTTCATCTCGCTGGAGCTGGACCGGATCGAGAACAAGATCCTGGCCATCGGCGAGCTGGCGGTGAACAACCAGCAGCCGGACTTCATCTCGGCGCAGGTCGACGCGGTGGCCCACACCATGGCCGAAACCGAGCATGCGATGAAGGAGCTGGACTACCTGAGCGGCATCAGCCGCGAGCTGTCCAACGCGCCCCCCAAGATCATGCAGCTGAACTGAGCCGGTTCCCGCATCGATGAATCATCGCCCATGACTGAGTTTTCGACGACCGACCCGACGTCGACCGGGGTTTTCAAGGTTCCCCCGAGTCGCGGGGTCGGCGCTTGACGCCACGCACGCCAACCGCCATCCGCCTCGACACGCTCTCCGAAGTGGAGACGCCCGAGGGCATCACGCTGGCGCTGCGGGCCGCTGGTCCGCTGCCGCGCTCGCTGGCGTGGGCCATCGACTTCGCGATCCGGGTCGGCCTGTTGTGGCTGCTGGCCATCATCGCCGCCTTTCTGGAGGACGCCGGCCAAGGGGTGATGTTGATCAGCCTGTTTGTGCTGATGTGGGGCTATCCGATCCTGTTCGAGGTGCTGCGCGGCGGCCAGACGCCCGGCAAGCGCGCGCTCGGGCTTCGGGTCGTGCACCAGAACGGCACGCCGGTGGGCTGGCTGGCCTCGATCGTCCGCAACCTGCTGCGCACGGTGGACATCCTGCCCTTCGGCTACGGCTTCGGACTGATGGCCACGCTGATCGATCGCGACAGCCGGCGGATCGGCGATCTGGTCGCCAGCACGCTGGTGGTCCACGCCGAGGCCGAGCTGCCGCACGCGCCGGCCCCGCCGGTCGCGCCGATTGCGGCGCCAGTGCCGCTGACGCCGGCCGAACAGGCGGCGATCGTGGCGTTTGCCGAGCGCGCGCGGCTGTTGAGCCCGGAGCGCCAGCAGGAACTGGCCGACACCATTGCCCCGGCGCTCGGGCTGGGCAGTGGCCCGACCGCCGTTGCGCACGTCTATGGCCTTGCGGCCGCGATCCTGGGGCGCCGCGGATGAAACAGGATGCCTTCGAGCAACGCCATGCCGCCGAGTGGGCCGCGCTGGAGCAGTGGCTGGCCGATCGCAAGCCGGCCAGCGCCGCCCGACCGCCTCCGCTGCCGGGCGAAGTCCGCGGCGGCGCGATCGACACCGAGGCGTTCCCGTCGGCATATCGGCGGCTCTGCCAGCAGCTGGCGCTGGCGCGACGGCGCGGCTACAGCGCGCTGCTGCTGACCCGGCTGGAAGCGATCGCCCACGCGGGCCACCAGCGGCTGTACCGACCCACGCCGCCGCGCTGGCGCACCGCCGTGCGCTTCGTGGCAGTCGACTATCCGCGACTGGTCCGCGCCCACCGTGGCGTGATGCTGGTTTCGGCGCTGCTGTTCTTCGGCCCGCTGTTCGGCTGGATGCTCGCCCTGCAGTTCCGCCCGGAGTGGGTCTACACCGTCTTCAGTCCGGCGCAGATCGCCCAGTTCGAGATGATGTACGACCCGGCGGCCGACCGTCTCGGCCGCGAGAGCGGCTCGGATTTGATGATGTTCGGCTACTACATCATGAACAACATCAGCATCGGCTTCCGCACCTTCGCCAGCGGGCTGCTGGCCGGCCTCGGCAGCGTCATCGTGCTGGTCATGAACGGCGTGGTGATCGGCAGCGTTGCCGGCCATCTGACCGCGATCGGTTACGGCGATCCGTTCTGGCGCTTCGTGGCGGGGCACTCCGGGCCAGAGCTGATCGCCATTGTGCTGGCCGGCGGCGCCGGACTGCAGCTCGGGCTGGCGCTGATCGCGCCCGGGCGCAAGCCGCGACTGAAGGCACTGAGCGATGCCGGCTGGGACGGCGCGCGGCTGGTGCTCGGCGTGTTCCTGCTGCTGCTGTTCGCCGCCTTCGTCGAGGCCTACTGGTCCTCGATCGCCTCGATCCCGGCGATCGTCAAGTACACGGTCGGCATCGCGCTGTGGACGCTGATCGTCGGCTGGCTGCTGCTGGGTGGCCGCCGGCAGGTGCTGGCCGAAGGGGATGCCCGCTGATGCTGCTGGACTCGCTCAGCGTCAGCCTGCGACCGCGCACACCGTGGGAAGCCGCCGACCTCGGGCTGGCCCTGCTGCGGCAGCATGCCCGCGCCGTCTACATCGCCTGGGCCGTGCTGACCCTGCCGATCCTGCTCGTGCTGACTGCCCTCGGACAGCTGTTCGACCAGCCGACCTTGGCGCTGTTGCTGTTCTGGCTGCTGAAGCCGTTCTTCGATCAGGTGCCGCTGCGGGTGCTGGCGGGTGCCGTATTCGGCCGGGTGCCGGCCTGGCGCGACGTGGTGCGCGAGAGCTGGCGCGGGCTGTCGACGATCTATCCGTGGCTGCTGTGGCGCCGGCTGGGCCCGCGGCGGGCCTTGTTCCTGCCGGTGGACCTGCTGGAGGGCCTGAAGGGCGCCCGGCGCAAGGAGCGCACCGCCGTGATCGGTCGCGGCTCGGGCTCGACCGCGGTACTGCTGACCGTCGCCAGCGTCCATCTCGAAACGATGCTGTACCTGTCGATCGGCGCACTCGGCCTGATGTTCGTGCCGACCGAGTTCCTCTCCGAGGCCGGCAAGATCTTCTGGGACACGCTGATCGAGGATCCGCCGGCGTGGACCGCCTGGCTGACCGCACTGGTCTACTGGCTGGCGCTGACGATCATCGAGCCGGTCTATGTCGCCTCCGGCTTCGGCCTGTACCTGAATCGGCGGACCGGGCTCGAGGGCTGGGACATCGAACTCGCCTTCCGCGATTTGCGCCGGCGCCTCGCCGGGCTGGGTCGCACACTGCCGTTGCTGGCGCTGCTGCTGCTGCCGCTGATGCCGATCGAACGCGCTGCGGCGGATCTACCGGCCGAAGCGGAAGCCATCGAGGCAGAGAGCATCTCGGAGGAGCCCGGTGTCCGCGTCGAGGAATCAGCCGCCGATCCCGAGTTCCTGCGCTGCCCGATTCCCGGCGAGGTCGCCGGGGACCTGCCGGAGCTGCTCGGCCAGCCGCTGACCGCCGGGACTGCCGACTTCGTCACGGCCGCCGAGCAGGCGCAGGAGCACCCGGACCTGCGGCCCACCGAGACCATCACCACCTGGCAGCGCCGGGAGCCGGCAGAGGCGCCGACACCCACCGAGGCGCCGCTGTGGGCCGCCGCGCTCGCCGAGGCCTTCGCGCTGGTCACCGAGAACCTGCTCTGGATCGCGGTCGGGCTGCTGATCGCGATCGGGCTGTTTTTTGCGTGGAAGCAGGGCTGGCTGGATGTCGAGCGCTACCGCGACGTGCTCGGCGGCGGGCCGGCGGCAACCACGCTCGGCGAGCTGCCGCCCGAAGACGAGCCGCTGCCGCCGCTGCCGGAGCTGCCGGCGCTGGTGCTCGGGTTGTGGCGCCAGGGGCGCCGCCGCGAGGCACTGGCGCTGGCCTATCGCGGCACCGTCGCGCTGACCGGCGAGGGCCTCGGCCAGCCGCTGCCGCCGGGCTGCACCGAGTCCGAGTGCCTGCGCGCGCTCGGCGGCTGGCCGGATCCGGGCGGCGCCCGCGTGCTGACCGGGCTGGTGCGCTGCTGGCGCAACGCCGCCTACGGCGATCACTGGCCAGCCGAGGACGAACTCGCCGCGCTGCTGGCCGAATGGCCGGCCGGAGTCGCCCGATGAGCCGCACCGGCTGGATCGTGACCGCCGCGGTATCGCTGCTGCTGGCGGCCTTCGGCGCGTGGTGGTTCCTGACCTTCGAGCGCGTCGAACAGACGATTCCGCTGCCACCGCGCGGCGAGGCCCGATACAACCCATTTTTCGCCCTCAAGGAAACGCTGAAGTCCCGCGACATCGCCGTGCGATCCGGCGCCAGCCTGGTGCCGACGCGGCTCAAGCCCGGCGACGTGCTGCTGCTCGGCATGGACGTGCGCGGGCTGAGCCCGGAGAACTCGCAAGCCCTGCTCGGCTTCGTCGAGGGTGGCGGCCATTTGCTGTTCGTGGTGCCGGAGGACGGCGAGCGCCTCGGTGAAGTGCCGGAGGCTTTCGATCTCCAGGTCGGCAGCCCGCGTTATGCCTGCACCGGCTGGTCCGCGAACGCCGACGCCGGCATCCGCGAGGGGCGCTGGTGCAGCAGCCACCGCTTCGACCGCGGCCGGGTTCCCGCTGACGAGGCGACCGGCGCGGGCGAGCGCATCCGCACCGCCGACGGGACGCTGAAGCGCGCACTGCCGAAGGTCCCGCAAGCCGAGGAGGAGATGCCTGCCGAGCGCACCGGCAACCGCCACGGCGCCGGCGACATCGATCCGGAGGACCCGGACGCGGACTCCGACGGCGAGGTCTTCGCGGAAGACACCGTGCTCGGCGCCCTGCCCCACGACGTCGATGGTTTTCTCGCGCTGACCGCCACCCACGGCAGCGGCACCTGGACCGCGCTGGTCTCGGTCGAGCCCTTCACCAGTTTGGCGCTGCGCTACGAGGGCAACGCCGAGCTGGTCTGGCAGCTGCTGGGGCCGCGGATCAGCGAGGGCGCCACCGTCGAACTGGTCTATGGCAGCGACATCCCACCGTGGTACGTGCTGCTGTTCTATCAGGGCTGGCCGGTCTGGATTCCGCTGCTGCTGGCGCTGCTGGCCTGGCTGTGGTGGCGCGCCCAGCGCTTCGGCCCGCTGCTGCCGGCCCTGCCGCCACCGCGCCGCGCCCTGCTCGACCATGTCCGTGCCAGCGGCGAATTCCTGTATCGCCAGGGCGCCACGCAGGTGCTGCTCGACGCGCTGCGCCGACGCTTCCGCCGCACGCTGGAACGCCGCGACCCGGCGCTGGCGGCGCTGAGCCCCCGCGAGCTGATTCCGACGCTGGCTGCTCGCGAGCGGGTGTCCGAGGACGCCCTGCGCGAGGCCCTGCTGCCACCCGTCACGCCGTTGCCGCGTCGCACCCCGCGCGAGCGGCTGGCCGCGATGCTGATCCTGCTCTGGCGGCTTGCCAGTCGCCGCTGACCGTTCACCCTTGCTGATCCGGACCCCGATGAACACGAGCGATGCCCCCGCAACCCTGGAACCGCTGACCGGCCGCGGCCTGATCGACCGCGTGCAGGCCCTGAGGCACGAAGTCGGTCGAGCCTTCATCGGTCAGGAAAGCGTGCTGGAACAGCTGTTGATCGCGCTGCTGGCCGACGGCCATGTACTGCTGGAGGGCGTGCCCGGCCTCGGCAAGACGCTGCTGGTCCGGGCGCTGGCGCAGGCGCTGTCGCTCAGCTTCGCGCGCATCCAGTTCACCCCGGACCTGATGCCCAGCGACGTCAGCGGTCACGCCTTCTACGACCCCAAGAGCGAGAGCTTCAAGATCCGGCGCGGCCCCGTCTTCGCCCAGCTGCTGCTGGCCGACGAGATCAACCGCGCCCCGGCGAAGACCCAATCGGCCCTGCTCGAAGCCATGCAGGAAAAGCAGGTAACCATCGAGTCGCGCAGCTTTCCGCTGGAGCCGCCGTTCCTGTGCGTGGCCACGCAGAACCCGGTCGAGCAGGAGGGCACCTACCCGCTGCCCGAGGCGCAGCTCGACCGCTTCCTGCTCAAGGTACTGATCCCCTATCCGACCGTGCAGGACGAGGTCCGGATGGTCACCGCCGTCACCACCGGCCGCACCGGCGCCGACTTCGATCTCTCGCAGGTGCGCCGCGTCGCAGGCGCCGCCGAGGTGCTGGCGATGCAGGCCGGCTGCGCTCGCCAGCGGGTCGACCCGGTGGTGCTCGACTACGCCGTACGGATCTGTCGGGCCACCCGCGAGTGGCCGGGCGTGCAGCTGGGCGCCGGCCCGCGCGGCGCGCTGGCGCTGGTCCGCGCGGCGCGCGCGGCGGCGGCGCTCGAAGGCATGGACTTCGTGACGCCCGACCACCTGCGCGCGATCGCCAAGCCGGCATTGCGCCATCGGATTGCGCTCGGTCCCGAGCTGATGATCGAGGGCCGCCGCGTCGATGAGGTGCTCGACGCGCTGCTGATGAAGGTCGAGGCCCCGCGGCAGTGAGGCCCTAGGTGAGCACTTCAGGGCGCTGGACGCCCGCGCAATCCATGGCGGTCATTCCCGCGAACGCGCGAATCCGGCGCGGCGACGCGGTCACCGGGTCGCCGCGCGGGCGGGGACGATCCGATACGTCCATGATGGCGCAGGGCGCGAGCCGCCAGCGATGAAAACTCCGGCAACGATGAACGAGAATCTTCCCGGCACCCGCGCCGTGCCGGGCTGGCGCGGGCTCCGACCGGCGCCGGCGCTGCTGCTGCTGATCGCTGCACTGGTCATCCCCGGCGGTCTGGCGATTGGCGGGCTGCTGCCGCTGTGGGCGCTGGGCGCCGCGGCGCTGGCCCTGGCCGCACTGGCGGCCGGCGATGCGCTGGCGCTGCGAGCACAAGCCAGCCCCGAGGTCCGCCGCACGCTGCCCGCCGTGGTGCCGGTCGGCGTCGAGCGCGAGGTCGCCCTGACCCTGCGGCGGCTGGGCCGCTCCGCCATCACCATCGACGTTCACGACCTGCATCCGGGTGGCTGGACCGCTCGTGATCTGCCGCAGCGGTTGCGCCTGACCGACACCCGCCCGCTGACGCTGCGCTATCGACTGACGCCGGCCGAGCGCGGCCCGGCGCGCTTCGACGGCGTCGCTCTGCGGCTGCGCTCGCCGCTCGGCCTCTGGCAACAGCTGCGGGTGACCGGACCCGATGCCGCACTCCGGGTGTTCCCCAACTTCGCCCCGCTGGCGCGATTGGCGCTGATCGGCGCCGAACAGGCCAGCCGGGTGGTCGGCGCACACCTGCGCCGCCGCCGCGGCGAGGGCACCGAGTTCCAGCAGCTGCGCGAGTACCGCACCGGCGATGCCATGCGGCAGATCGACTGGAAGGCCAGCCAGCGCGCCCGCAAGCTGATCTCCCGCGAGTATCAGGACGAGAAGAACCAGCAACTGCTGCTGCTGCTGGACAGCGGCCGGCGGATGCTGGCCCGCGACGACGCGCTCTCGCACTTCGACCATGCGCTCAACGCGACGCTGCTGGTCGCGCACATGGCGCTGCGCCAGGGCGATGCCGTCGGGCTGATGTGCTTCGGCAGCGAGTTGCGCCACGTGCCGCCCTCGCGCGGGCCCGGCACCGTCGATGTGCTGATGGACGCGGTCTACGACCTGAAGCCCTCGATGGTCGCCAGCGATTACCCCGGCGCGGCGGCCGAACTGCTGCGCCGGCAGCCGCGCCGGGCGCTGCTGATCATGGTCACCAACGTCCGCGACGAAGACATCGACGAGCTGCTGCTGGCCGTGCAGCAGTTGAAGCGTCGGCATCTGGTCTGCGTCGCCAGCCTGCGCGAGGCGATCGTCGACCGCACGCTGGCCGACGCGCCAACCGACCCCGACAGCGCGCTGCTGTCGGCCGCGATGGCGCTCTACGCCGAAGCGCGCACCCGCGCCCACGCCCAGCTGCGCGCCCACGGCGCCGAGGTACTCGACGTCACCGCCCCCGAACTGCCGGCCGCGCTGGTCGAGCACTACCTCGCCATCAAGCGCGCCGGTCGGCTGTGAGCCCGATCCATCCCGCGCTGCGACAGCTCCAGCTCGAAGCGGCGGCCCGCCGCCGGCAATGGATCGGCCGCCGCACCGAGCAGGGCTTTCTCGCGCTGGCCTGGATCGCGCTGGGCCTGACGCTAACGCTGGCGTTTGTGGCTCCGCTGGCCGACGGCTTGCGGCTGGCGCCGGAGCACCCGCTGCTGGCGCTGGCGTTCGGCGGCGGACTCGGTGCCTTCCTGCTGCACGGCGCCGCCCGCCACGATCACGGGCGACTGGCGCCGGCGTGGCTCGCCGCCCTGCCGGTGTCACCCGCACAGATCGCGGATGCGCAGCGACGCTCGCGCGGGCGGCGGCGCCTCGAACTGGCCGGTCTGTACGCCGCATTGCCGCCGCTCGGCCTGATCGGCGGCCTGCCGGCCAGCACCCTGCCCGGCCTGCTACTGCTCGCCGCTGGCGCCTGGGCGCTGGCGGCGCTGCTGTCGCTGGCGTTGCCATCGCGCCTGGCAGGGTCGTCGAGCGCCAGTCTTTCCCTTCCGATCGCGACGGTCGCGCCCCTGAGCGGTGCCGCCCGCCCTGACGACGGACCACTGCCCACCCTGCGGCTCTGGCAACGGCGCGTCGCGCACGGTCAGCTCCGCCGCTGGCTGGCCTGGGGCTGGTTGCTGCCGGTGGGCATCCTGCTGCCGATCGGCAGCGGGCTGATGGGCCTGATCGGCCTCGGGCTCGCGGGACTCGGCCTGAGCGCCAGCCTCGCCACGCTGGCACAGACGCAGGCGCTGCTCGCCGACGCCCATCGGCTGCTCGCCAGTCAGCCGCTGTCCGCGCATCGACGCCGCGATGCCGCCAGCCTGGCGCCCTGGCGCACGCTGCTGCTCGCGGCGCTGGCCGGCGGCGTCGGGCTCGCGCTGCTCGGTCTGCCGTGGCCGATGGCGGTCGGCTTCGGCCTGATCCTCGCCTCGGCCAGCAGCTATCGACTGGCGCTCAGCCTGCGCTACCCCGACCAGCCCGGCCGCCAGCGCCGGCATGCGCTCCTCGCTGGCGCACTCGGCCTGCTGCTGTTGCGGGAAGTCTCGCCGCTGGCCCTGCTCCTCGCGCCGCTGGCCGCCGGTTGGCAATGGCGACAGGCCGGCCGATGATCAAAGAAACCGCAAAAAAGTCCGAGCGAGTCAGGAGCCTGAGGGTGCTGCATAGCGGTCAACCGCGGTTTTTAGGATGACGCCACGCCTGTCCATTGAGGCGCTGGACCTGCGCTTCGGATCGAGCACGGTGCTGAGCGGCATCACGCTGACCGTGGCCGCCGGCGAACTGGTCGCCCTGACCGGCGCCAACGGCTCCGGCAAGAGCAGCCTGCTGCGCTGCATCGCCGGACTGTGGCCAGCCAGCGCCGGGCGCATTCGCATCGACGGCCTGGACCCGCTCCAAGACGCGCTGGCCGCCCGCCGCCGCTTCGGACTGGCCGTCGCCCCGGAACTGCTGCCGCCGCTGCTCAGCCCGCGCGAATGCCTCGCCCTGTTCGCCGAAGCCCGCGCCTGCCCCGAGGCACTCGCGCCCGCCCTGGAACGCGCCGAAGCCCTGCGGATGAGTGCCTGGCTGGACACACCCGTCGCCGCCTGCTCACTCGGCACCCGCCAGAAGCTCGGCATCCTGCTCGGCCTGCTCGGCGACCCGCCGCTGCTGCTGCTCGACGAACCGGTCAACGGCCTCGACCCGCCGGCCGCCTGGGCGCTCAAGCAACTCCTCGCCGAACGCGCCCACGCCGGCGCCGCGGTGCTGCTCGCCACCCACGCCATCGGCCTCGCCGAACGTCACGCCACCCGCGTCCTGCTGCTGCACCACGGTCACCTGCGCCGCGACTGGGACCGCGAGGCCTTGGCCGTGCTGCGGGCCGATCCGGAGCGCTCGCTGGAAGCGGAGCTGGTGGCGGCGATGGGTGGGTGAGATCGGATTCCATTCAGACGCCGGTCGGTTGACACCATCACGATGTGGGCGCACGGTGTCAACGGACGGCAGCAGGCACAGACATTGCGCTGGCCGAGCGCACGGAGAGAACAATGTCATCACTCACCACGGACTCCCTGGTCAACAAGCTCCGGTTGCTACCCCCCGAACGCATCCGCGAGGTCGAGGCTTTCATCGACCTCCTGCAACAGCGCGCGCATCAGACTGCTGATCAGCAGAAGCCGGATTTTCCGGTGATCCATGTCGGGTACTGGCCCGACAATCTGAGCCTGCGTCGAGAGGACTGGTATGGCGACGACGGCCGCTGAGCCCAGCCGGCTCAACGAAGGCGCGTTATTCGTCGACACCAACGTGCTGGTCCACGCGAATGTCGTCGAGTCACCGTTTCATGAAGTCGCACTCGGCGCGCTGCAACAAGCTCGCGCGGCCGGCCGTGCCCTGTGGATCAGCCGACAAGTGCTGCGCGAATATCTGGTGGCGTTGACGCGACCCCAGTCCTTCACCATGGTGGATCGGGCTACCGTCCTGGAGCAGGTCCGCCTGTTCACCGAGCACTTCGGGGTCGCCGATGACACGGCGACCGTCACCGCACAGCTGCTGACGCTGTTGGCCGAGGTGCCCGGCGGCGGAAAGCAGGTCCACGACACCGACATCGTTGCAACGATGCTGGCCTTCGGTATACCGACGCTGCTCACCCAGAATGTCGGGGACTTCCGCCGCTTCGACCAGAGAATCAGGATCGAAGCACTTGGCTGATCGGGCCTGTCCGACCTTTTCCTGAGATCTCGCCGCGACGCCAGACACGATCACGTCCGCAAGGACCGGCCGAGAGGCATCGAGCAACCTTCCCCGCGGACCGGACCTTGGCCACGTCTCGCTGAGCGGCGCAGCGGGTAAGCTCCGGCAGAGGTCGCGGCCGAGGGGGCTGCGGGCCGAGGGAGAGACACACGCACGTGGGGGCTTTCGAGTTCCAGGCGCTGGATGCCAGCGGCCGCACGCAGAAGGGCGTACTGCAGGGCGATACCGCCCGGGCAGTGCGGCAGGTGCTGCGCGAGCGCGGGTTGACGCCGGTGGCGGTGACCGAGGTGGCCGGCGAGACGCAGGCTGCCGCGCCGGGCTTGCGCCTGGGGCGCCGGGGCCTGTCGGCCAGCCAGAAGGCGATCCTGACCCGCCAGTTCGCCACGCTGATCCGCGCCGGGCTGCCGCTGGACGAGGCGCTGACCGCGCTGGCCGAGCAATCCGACGGCGAGACGATGCGGCGCCAGTTGATCTCGATCCGCTCGCGGATGATGGAGGGCCAGACGCTGGCGAACAGCCTCGCCGGATTTCCGGAGAGCTTCGACGGGGTGTATTGCGCCGCCGTGGCGGCCGGCGAGAGCAGCGGCAAGCTGTCCGAGGTGCTGGAGCAGCTGGCCGATTACGGCGAACGGCAGGCCAGCTTCGCGCAGAAGCTCGGCACCGCGCTGGTCTATCCGGTGCTGCTGCTGACGCTGGCGCTGGGCGTGACTGCGGCGCTGCTGGGCTATGTGGTGCCGAAGGTGATGGAGGTCTTCACCGACATGGAGGCCGAGCTGCCGCTGCCTACCCGCATCCTGCTCGGGCTGGCCGATGCCATCGAGCAGTGGGGCGCGGTGGGACTCGGAGCGCTGGTGGTGGCGGCCGTGCTGGCGACCGTCGCGCTGAAGCGACCGGCGATCCGGGCGCGCTGGGATCGCTTCCTGCTCGGGCTGCCGGTGATCGGCAGGATGCTGACCATGGTCGAGTCGGCGCGGCTGGCACGGACGCTGGCGATCGCCACCTCGGCGGCGGTGCCGGTGCTGGAGGCGCTGAAGCTGTCCTCGCGGGTCTTGAGCAACACCGCGCTGAAGACCGCGGTCGAGGCCGCCGCGCTGCGCGTGCGCGAGGGCGCCAGCCTGTCCGGAGCGCTGAAGGAGACCGGCCGCTTTCCGCAGCTGCTGGTCCGGCTGATCGCCAGCGGCGAGAAGTCCGGCGAGCTGCCGCGGATGGTGGCGCACGCCGCCGATCTGAACGAGCGGCAGGTGCAGGATCGGCTGGCCACCGCGGTGGCGCTGATCGAGCCGCTGATGATTCTGGCGATGGGCGCCGTGGTGCTGTTCATCGTGCTCGCCATCCTGCTGCCGATCTTCAACTTGAACCAGATCCTCGGAGTGGCGCCGTGATCCGCTTCGAGCGCGTGGCCAAGCGGCATCCGAACGGCATCGTGCCACTGTCGGGACTCAGCACCTTCATCGACCGCGGCGAGATGGTGTTCGTCTGCGGCCACTCGGGCGCGGGCAAGAGCACGCTGCTGAAGCTGATCGCGCTGGTCGAGCGGGTCAGCGAGGGGCGCCTGTCGGTCGGCGGTACCGACCTCGGCACGCTGCCGAAGTCGAAGGTGCCCTCGCATCGGCGGCGGATCGGGCTGGTGTATCAGGACCATCGGCTGTTGATGGATCGCAGCGTGTTCGACAACGTCGCGCTGCCGCTGGTGGTGCAAGGGGTGCCGCACGCCGAACTGGTGCGACGGGTCCGCCAGGCGCTGGACCGGGTCGGCCTGCTGCACAAGGAGCGGCAGCCGCCACTCGCGCTTTCCGGTGGCGAGCAGCAGCGGGTCGGCATCGCCCGCGCGATCGTCGGGCGGCCGGAGGTGATCCTCGCCGACGAGCCCACCGGCAACCTCGACCCGGATCTGGCCGCCGAAATCATGCAGCTGTTCTGCGACCTCGGTGCCGGCGGCTCCACCGTCGTGGTGGCCAGCCATGACCTGCCGCTGGTCAAGCGACTGCGCAAGCGGGTGCTGGTGCTGGACCACGGCCACCTGATCGAGGACTTCCGCCCGGAGGCGCTGCATGGCTGAGCTGCCGACCGAGCCCACCGCCGAGGCCGAGGCGGATACCCGCGCCGCCGAGCGGCGCAGCTGGCTGCGCAGCCATGGCTACAGCGCGCTGTCCTCGCTGGGCCGCTTCATCAAGAGCCCCTTCAGCCACCTGCTGACCATCGGCGTGATCGCGATCGCGCTGACGCTGCCGGCGCTCGGCTACATCGGCCTCAAGAACATGCGCCACCTCTCCGGCACGCTGCAGGAGCCGGCGGATGTCAACGTGTTCCTGAAGATGCCGATGGACCAGACCCGCGCTGGCACGCTGGCCCGGCAGGTCCGCGACTGGGAGGGCATCCGCGATGCGCAGCTGAAGACGCCCGACGAAGCGCTCATCGAATTCCGCGAGCTGACCCAGTTCTCCGACGCGCTGACCGCGCTGGGCGACAACCCGCTGCCGTGGGTGCTGACCCTGAAGCTCGGTGCCGATTACGTCGAGATCGGCGCGGTCGACCAACTGCTGGGCAAGCTGCGTGCGCTGCCCGAGGTCGACATGGTGCAGTTCGACCGCGAATGGGTGGTACGGCTGAAGGCGCTGCTGGCCCTCGGCGATCGCGCGGTGCTGATCATCGGCAGCCTGCTCGGGATCGCCGTGCTGCTGGTGATCGGCAACACCATCCGGCTGGAAATCGGCCAGCGCCGCGAGGAGATCCTGATCGTCAAGCTGGTCGGCGCCAGCGACGCCTTCGTCCGCCGGCCATTCCTGTATTCGGGGCTGTGGTTCGGACTCGCCGGGGCGCTGACCGCATTGCTGCTGATCGTGGTCGGCGTGCAGCTGCTGACCCCGGCGGTGGCCGACCTCGCCGAGGCCTACGCCGGCCGTTTCGAACTCAGGGGCCTCGGCTTCGCCGAAACTGCGCTGGTGCTGGGGCTTGGCGTAAGCTTGGGCCTGAGCGGGGCCTATCTGGCCAGCCTACGCCATCTTGCCGAGGCAGAACCCCAATAAGCCCGGGCACCGACTTGCCGGCCGCGACAGTGATACGGAACGCATGACGACACCACCGCCGACCCAGCAGATCCATACTGAAACTCCTCGCGTCATGATCGTCGACGGCTCGAAGCTGGCGCGGCGGATGATCGAGAAGGAAATCCTCGAGGACCTCCCGGGGGCGCAGATCCAGTCGTTCGACAAGGGCGAGGAGGCCAAGCGCGCGATCGCCGCCGGCCCGGTCGACCTGGTCACCACCGCGCTGGCGCTGCCGGACATGGACGGCGACCAGCTCGCCGCCTACATCCGCGAATGCGGCCATCAGGCCTACATCCCGATCATCGTGGTCTCCGGCGACGTCAATGCCCGTCTGGAGAAGCGCGAGATCTCGCCGCACGTCACCGACTACTTCGACAAGGGACTCGGTCCGAAGGCGCTATCGGCCTTCATCCGCGGCTACGTCAAGTCGGAAAAGCACCTGGGCGGTAACGTGCTGTATGTCGAGGACAGCCGCGTGGTCGCGATGAAGACCCGCAAGCTGATGGAAACCAACGGGCTCATCGTCAGCCACGTGGTCAGCGTCGAAGACGCGCTCGCCATGCTGGAGACCGCAAAGGCGCAGGGCCAGATCGGTTTTGACATTGTCCTCACCGATGTCTACCTGAAGGGCGGGCTGACCGGCAAGGAATTGCTGGAGGAAGTCCGCGGCAAGCTCGGCTGGAACAAGGGCGATCTGCCGATCCTGGTGATGACCGGCGACGACAACCCGGTCAACCAGAGTGCGCTGATCAAGGCCGGCGCCAACGATCTGGTCATGAAGCCCACCGAAGAACGGCTGCTGATGACCAAGATCCTGTTCCAGCTCAAGGTCGGCCAGAACGTCCGCGCCACCCGCCAGGGCAAGGCCGCGGGCTGAAGCCCGGGCGGCAGCCCTGGCAGCCTGACGTAGCCGGGAGTGGTCAACCGCAGGTCAGTCCCGCCGGAACCACCCCGCCACCGACCAGCGCTCGCGGCGGGCCGGCAGCACCTCATGCGGGAGATCGGCCGAGCGGAACAGCACCAGCGTGCCGGCTTCGGGCTGCACGTCGACGGGTTCGGCGTCTTGCGGATACAGCCGCACCTGACCACCGTCGGCCGGATACCAGCCCTCATTGAGGTACAGCACCGCCGAGATCACCCGGGCGTCATCGTCACGGAAGCGATCGAGATGCCGGGCATAGCCGGCACCCGGCGGATAGCAGGCCAGATGCGCCTCGATGCGCTTCAGGCCCAGAAAAAACGTTTCGTTGAGCGTCTGCCGCAGGGCATCGAAGCGCTGCAGCAGGGCGCCGGCAGCCGGATGCTCCGGTTCCAGCCAGGCGATGGAATCCCCGCGGATGGCGGAAGCCGCGACGCGGGCAGCGCCGCGGCCGACACCGGCGAGGATCAGCGGCAGCGGCAAGGTCCGCAGCGCGCGGACCTCCTCGATCGGCAGCCAGCCCGGCAGCACGCACCAGCCGGGGCCGGCGAGGGCGGCGAGTGCCGCCTCGGTCATCCGCGCTGCGTGTAGCGCCAGCCGAGCCCGGCGGTCAGCAACACGCCCAGCGTCAGCGCCAGCAAGCCCCACGGCGTGGTGCTCGGGATCGCCGTGACCGGGCCCTGCACCGCTACCTGACGGACCACCTGGGCGATCTCGGTCTCGATCGGGCCGCCGGTGGGCCGCTCGGTCCAGCCCTTCGTGACGAACAGCTCGCGGAAGGCGCGGCGGTAGATCAGCCGGGCCGTCACGGTGGCCTGGCCATTGACGCCGCGCGGGACGTCGAAGCGATACACCGAGGTATCGGTGGTGCCGGCCGGGATCGCGGTGTCGGAGAAGGTGCGCTCGGCGTCGATGAACAGCACCGGCCGGACGACGGGGCCCTGGCCGTTGATGCGGCCTTCGAGGATCTTGGCAAAGCCCTTGCCGGGCCGGCCGTCGAAGTCGCCGGGCTGCACGCCGGGCACCGCATCGCTGGTCCAGAACGGCAGCGTCGGTCCGGCGATCTGGCTCAGCACGGTGTTGCCGACCCGCGCCTCGATCACCACGAAGGCATTGCGCACCGACACGCCGGTCGGGAAGGCATGGCCGGCGCCGCGATTTTCAACCTCGACGCGGACTTCCAGCTGGTCACCGGCTTGCTGCGCCGTGCTGCGCAGCAGGATCGCGCCCTGCAGGTTGGCCGGCGTCGAGCCGCCGAACTGGTGGCCGCGGCGCTGATCGGCCGGGCGAACGACCGAGCTGGTGGTGGCGATCGTGCCGGGGCCGGCAGCCGGCGGCATGTGGCAGTCCTGACAGACCTTCTGGTTCGAGCCCGGCTGCGAGAACGGCGAGGCCAGCCACTCGACATAGGTGTTCTGGCCCGGCGCGCCGGTTTCCGGGTTGTTGTACTGGTGGCAGCTCGCGCACATCAGCGCCTGCTTGAACAGCGGCGTGTAGAGGTTGCGCATGGTGCCGGTCTCGACGTCGGTCAGCGGACCCCAGACGTAGAACTCGGTCGGATGCTCGGTGCGCGCCGGGAAGCGGTAGTCGCTCTTGCCGCCGACGTGATGCAGGCCGTTCAACTGGTTGGCGTCGACGTCGGCGATCTGGTGGCAGCCGAGACACGACACGCCGTCCAGCCCGATTGCCCCGCTGATCTGGTTGAAGGGCAGCTGCCCCGGCGTGCGCACATCCTGCATCGGCGCGTGGCAGGTGGCGCAGAAGCCGGTCTCGCCCGGGTCGTGGGTCTGGGTGAAGACGTAACCGGCACCGCCACCGGGCGTGCCGTCACCGCTGAACAGGTCGCGCACCCAGACGTTGCGCGCGGAATTGGCGTGCACCGACTGCTGCCACTGCTGGAACTGGTCGGTGTGGCAGGCACCGCAAACCGCCACCGAGGGCACCTGGTAGTCCTGCTCGGTCGCGGTCGGCAGCACCGACAAGCGGATCTCGACGTCGTTCTGACCGTTGACCGCGAACTCGGCGGCGGTGGCGTAATTGACCGCGCCGGGCGCGTGGTCGTAAGGCTTCCACGCCGCGATGTTGACCGGCTTGACCGGGCTGACATTCAGCGTGAAGCGGCCGTCGGCATCGGTGGTGGTCGTCGGCGAGGCGGGATCGGCCTGCACCGCGATATTCAAACCAGCGACCGGCTGGTTGTTGTCGCTGCGGATGACTCGACCGCTGATCGCGGCGAACGCCGGCAAGGCCGTGCAAACGCCAGCCAGAGCCAGCAGGAGAGCGCCAGCGGCGCGCCGGCTGAAGCCGGGACAAACGGTGTCGAACATCGCGGGAACCTGAAACGGCCAGTCGCGGAGTGTACGGCGCGCGCGTCGAGCCGGCGACCGCCCCGCGCTGCCCGGAAGCATCCCGGCTACGCTCCCGGGCCCTGCCCGCCCGAGGTCCGCCCCGCGATGAGCCTGCCCGCCGCCAAGTCGATCCCCGCCGCCGAGCGGCTGATCTTCGCCCTCGATGTCGCCACCGCCGCCGAGGCGCTGGACCTGGTCGACCATCTCGGCGACACCGTCCAGTTCTACAAAATCGGCATGGAACTGCTGACCAGCGGCGACTACTTCACCGTGCTGAAGGCGCTGAACGCCCGCGACAAGCGCGTGTTCGTCGACCTGAAGTTCTTCGACGTGCCGGCCACCGTGGCCTCGGCGATCAAGGGGCTGACCCGCTACCGCGTCGACTTCGCGACCATCCACGGCAACAACGCGATGATGGCCGCCGCCGTGAAGGTCAAGGGCGACATCCAGCTGCTGGCGGTGACCGCGCTGACCAGTCTGGATCAGGGCGACCTCGACGACCTCGGCTTCGCTTGCGATGCCCGCGCGCTGGTGCTGTCGCGCGCCCGCGCCGCGCTGGCGCTCGGCGTCGACGGCGTGGTGTCCAGCGGGCTGGAAGCCGCTGACCTCCGCGCCGAGCTGGGCGAGAAGCTGCTGATCGTCTGCCCCGGCATCCGCCCGGTGGCCAATGTCGACGACCAGAAGCGCACCGTCGATGTGGCGCAGGCCTTCGCCAACGGCGCCGACTACATCGTGGTCGGCCGGCCGATCCGCGAGGCCCACGACCCGCGCGCCGCCGCCGCCGCGATCCAGCAGACCATCGCCGGCTGCTTCGCCTGACCTCCATTCCCCATTGACCCGAGACCCCCGATGCACAAGCTCACCGTCGCCCTCGAATGGTTCTTGAACCCGGATCACCTGCCGCTGATCGCCGGCATCACCGAGGGCTGGTATCGCGACGCCGGCTTCGAATTGACGCTGGTTGAGCCGGATGACCACTACGACGGCCTCGCCAAAGTCGCCGCCGGCGAAATCGCACTGGCCTGCAACGAGCCGCTGCACATGGTCGACGACCATCGGCCGGGCCTGCGCGCGCTGGGCTGCTTCTTCGAGACCGACGGCGGCATCCTGCTGCATCGCGCGGCGGCAGAGTCCCTGCTCTCCGGCGGTGCCATCCGGCTGGCCTCGCCGGTGGCCGGCGGCATCACCGACCGGATCGCTCGGCTGATCCTCGTGCAATGGGCGGCGGGCCAGGGCCGCACGGTCGACCCGGCGCAGATCGCGATCGAGAGCGCCGGCTTCCAGCACCTCGCCAACATGCGCGCCGGCTTCGACGGCGCGTGGCTGTGCTTCGCCAACTTCGAGGGCGTCGAGGCGCGACTGGACGGCATGGACCACGTCTTCGTCACCGCGGCGATGGGCGGCTGCCCGAACTTCAGCGCGCTGGAACTGTTTACGCACGAGGGCTTGCTCCAGCGCGAGCCGGCGCTGATCGCCACGCTCAGCGAGCTGATCGGCCGCGGCGCCGAGCGCTGCCGGCAGGACCCGGCCTTCGCCGCGCGGACCTGGTACGCCTACTCGGGCACCACGCCCGACCCGCTGATGGACGCAATCCTCGCCGACACCGCGCCGCGGCTGGTCGCGCCCTTCCGCCGCAACGCCGAGCGCTGGCGGGCGATGTGGTCCTGGTTCGAGGCCCACGGCCTGTCCGCGGTCGACGCCGAGGGTTACGCCGCGCTCTACGCGGACTGACGTATCGGGTTGGCCTGCCAACCCGACCCACCAACGCCAATGGATCGCAAGGCCGCGGGACTGTAGGTCGGGTTCCGCGCAGCGAAACCCGACGCTTTTCCGGAGCCCCGATGGCCACCACCAAAGCCCCTCGCACCGTCTATGTCTGCGGCGAATGCGGCGCGCAGTTTCCGAAGTGGGCCGGCCAGTGCGCCGACTGCGGCGCCTGGAACTCGCTGACCGAGTCCCTGCCGCCGGCGCCGAGCAGCGGCCGCCGTGCCGGCTATGCGGGCGCAGCCGGACCGGCCCGCGTCACCGACCTGTCCGAGGTCGCCGCGCAGACCGAGCTGCGCATCGGCACCGGCCAGCCCGAGCTGGACCGCGTGCTCGGCGGTGGCCTCGTGGTCGGCTCCGTGGTGCTGATCGGCGGCGATCCGGGCATCGGCAAGTCCACCCTGGTGCTGCAGACGCTGGCCAAGCTCGGCGCCGACCTGCCGGCGCTGTACGTCTCCGGTGAGGAGTCACTCAACCAGATCGCCAACCGCGGCGAGCGCCTCGGCCTGCCGCTGAAGGGCCTGCGCGCGCTGGCCGAGACCAGCGTCGACCGGATCATCGAGGCCGCCCAGCAGGAGCGGCCGAAGGTGCTGGTGGTCGACTCGATCCAGACCGTCTACCTCGAAGAACTGTCCAGCGCGCCGGGCTCGGTCAGCCAGGTCCGCGAGGGCGCCGCGCGGCTGACCCGCTACGCCAAGCAGACCGGCACCGCGCTGTTTCTGGTCGGCCACGTCACCAAGGAGGGCGGCATCGCCGGCCCGCGCGTGCTGGAGCACATGGTCGACGCGGTGCTGTACTTCGAGGGCGAGGCCGGCTCGCGCTTCCGCCTGCTGCGCGCGCTGAAGAACCGCTTCGGCGCCGTCAACGAGATCGGCGTCTTCGCGATGACCGACCGCGGCCTGCGGGAAGTCCCGAACCCCTCGGCGATCTTCCTGTCCGGTGCAACGGAGACCCCCGGCAGCCTGGTGATGGTCACCCGCGAAGGCACCCGGCCGCTGTTGGTCGAAGTGCAGGCGCTGGTCGACGCCTCGCCGCTGTCGAACCCCCGCCGCGTCGTGGTCGGCATCGAGGGCAACCGTCTGGCCATGCTGCTCGCCGTCCTGCACCGCCACGGCGGCGTCGCGCTCTACGACCAGGACGTGTTCGTCAACGTGGTCGGCGGCATCCGCGTCAACGAAACCGCCGCCGACCTGCCGGTCCTGCTCGCCGTCCTGTCCAGCTACCGCGCCCGCAAACCCGAACAGCGCACCATCGCCTTCGGCGAAGTCGGCCTGTCCGGCGAAATCCGCCCGGTCCCGAACGGCGAGGAACGCCTCAAGGAAGCCGCCAACCAGGGCTTCCAGCGCGCCATCGTCCCACTCGCCAACCGGCCGAAGTCCGGCAAGGTCGGCGAGCTGACCGTGCTCGGCGTCAGCCGGCTGGATGAGGCGATCGAGCTGATGTGAGGCGATTGCGGGCGCAGCGAAACACCAGAGCGACAGCGCCTCGAATATTGCTGGGTATTAACTCCGAGGAACACCGCATGTCCGCCGAAGATGATGACGATTACGAAATAACCTGCTTCACTCGCGAGGAAGCATTGGCAATCGCCGTGACCGAGGCGTCCAGGGCCCTGGAAGACGATGGCCAGACGATCCGATATGTCGCCTTTGACCCGACATTAAGCGACTATTGCCTTTGCCAGTTCATCGAAGAAAAAGGCGGCTGGGTCAAGTGCCTTCGCACGCTTGCCAACTCCGAGAGAACCGCCGATGAAATGATTACGGATTCCAGAATCCTGGAACAGGCAAGGGCGGGCAATACGATCACTGCCATACGCCTCTACAGAACCAGATACGAAACCGGATTGAAAGCTGCAAAGATCGCAATAGAAAATCTGCTGCAAGGAAATCCCTGATCACCGCTGATCCGATGTGAGGTGGGCGCGAGTCAGACTGGCGGATTGCAGATTCGGAACCGGCTGCGAAGCTAGCCCGCTGAGCGGCGATTCCGCAGTCGATCGAGTTCACAGGGGCGGCATGCGGCAATGCGCACGATCCTGCCGACCGCTTTACCGCCCAAGCGACCCTGGCGCATTGCGCCAGGGTCGATGCACCGATTACGCCGGACCGACCAGGATCTTGCCGTCGCGCTCGCCCGCAGCCGCGGCCGCGACCGCCTGCTTGATCTGCTCGACCGGATAGGTGGCAGCGACGCGGGCGTGCAGCTTGCCGCTGAGGATGCCCTGGGCGATTTCGCCGAACACGGCCTTCTGATCGGCCGGGGTGGCATTGCGGAACCACTTGGCCAGCCAGAATCCGCGCAGCGTCACGTCACGGAACACGAAGGACGCGGCCGATACCCGGCAGGACTCCCCGCTCATCATCCCGTAATTGACCAGCGTGCCGGCCTCGGCCAGACAGGCGGCCAGACGGTCGGTGGCGTCACCGCCAATCGCGTCGATGCCGAGCTTGATCTTCGCGCCGCCGGTGGCCTCGGCGACCCGCTTTGCCAGCTTGTCGCCGTCGACCAGCACCACGTCGCCGCCGAGCTGCTGCACGCCCTCGGCCGCGGCTTCCCGACGCACCACATTGACGGTCTTCAGGCCGCGCATCGCCGCCAGCTGGACCAGGTAGGAGCCGACCGCCGAATTGGCCGCGTTCTGGATCACCCAGTCGCCGGGCTTCAGATCGACGAAGTCGCGCAGCATCAGCAGCGCGGTCGGCGGGTTGATGGTCATCATCGCCAGCTGCCTCGGATCGGCCTCGTTCGGCAACGGCACCAGTCGCTTCGCCTCGGTCACCACGTGGGTGGCCCAGGTTCCACAGCCCACCGGCAAGAGCACGGTCTGCCCGATCGCGGGGCCCGCAGTGTTCGGACCCAGGGCTGCAATGCGCCCCACCCCTTCGTTGCCACCGACCGCCGGGAGCGGCGGCAACATGCCGTACTGCCCGGTGAGCGTCAGCACATCCGATGGATTGATCGGCGCCGCCAGCACCTCGATCAGGGCCTGGCCCTCTTCCAGCGCGGCGATCTCGAAATCGACCGCGTCGATCACGTCCTGCGGGACCGGACCGCGCGCGGCATAGCTTGCTCGTTTCATGCAGTTCTCCCTGAGGGTGCCCATCGCACCGATCAATGCCGAGTATCAATCAGTCCGCGGCGGCGAGTCCGATCCTCACCGGGAGAGAAACCGAAAGGGCGGCCGTTGCCGGCCGCCGCGTGGACTTCAGAAGTTGACGCGCAGACCGAGGCCGCCGCCAAACAGGTCATTGCCACCCGAGAGGCCGAGGCTGACGCCGACGGTGTCGGTGAAGAACCAGGTACCGGTCACACCGACGGAGGGGTCGGCGTCGTCGGCGTTGACGTAGCTGATGCCGGCGTCCAGTTCGAGGTTCGGCGTGACCAGACCGCGGATGCCGCCAGCGACCACCAGCTCGCTGTCGCTGCTGACGCGACCGAAGGGCGTGGAGATGGTGGCCTTGGCGAGGCCCAGTTCGCCGTACCAGGCGTACTGGGTGCCGCTGGTGCGGATGCCGAGGGTCGCCGAGTAGGCGTTCAGGCTGTCCTCGTAGCGGGCAGCAGAGCCGGTGATGAAGAACAGGTCGGACAGTTCGGCGCTGACACCGACGCCGAAGCCGTCGCAGTCGCTGCTGCAGTCGAAGTCCAGCTGTTCGTAGCCGGCGGTGAAGTTGTTGAAGCTGAGTTCGGCGGCCGTCACCGAACTGCTCAGCAGGGTCAGGGCCAGTGCGGCCAGCGTCGACGTTTGCATGCAAAACCTCCAGAGGATGGTGACCTGCACCGGCCGGGTGCCGGGACAGGTCGTCGAGGTTCCGTGACAAGCCTGAACGTGCGCGGATTCGCATCGGGTGCCGTGACCTCCGGCAGGGCGGGGCCCGGCCGGAGGGTTCAGCAGCGCCGGATCAGCCGGCCTTGCCGTCGGGCTCGCCGCGCGTCTTCCACAGCGAATACAGGACGCCGCCGGCCAGCAGGCCGAAGGTGACCGCCAGGCTGAGTTCGGCCGGCATCTTTCCATCCCAGAACAGATCGCCGAGGAAGATCTTCGAGCCGATGAAGATCAGCACGAAAGCCAGCGCGTATTTCAGGTAATGGAAGCGATGCACCATCGCCGACAACGCGAAATACAACGCGCGCAATCCGAGGATCGCGAAGATGTTCGAGGTGTAGACGATGAACGGATCCGGCGTGATCAGGAAAATTGCCGGGATCGAGTCGATCGCGAAAATCACGTCGGCGATTTCCACCAGCACCAGACACAGAAACAGCGGGGTCGCATAGCGGACGATCTTGCCGCTCCGCGGATCCGCCTGCTGGACGAAGAACTGCTGGCCATGCAGCTGGTCGGTAACCCGCAGGTGCCGGCGCAGAACGCGCAGGATCGGGTTGTTGCCGACATCCGGCTCATCATCGACGGTCAGCAGGATCTTGATGCCGGTGCCGATCATGATCACGGCGAACACGTAGAGGATCCAGGCGAAATTCATCACCAGCGTGGCGCCGAGGCCGATCATGATCGCGCGCAGCACGATGACGCCCAGAATGCCCCAGAACAGCACCCGATGCTGGAATTTCCGGGGAATCGCGAAATAGGTGAAGATCAGCGAGATGACGAAGACGTTGTCCATCGCCAGCGTCTTTTCGACCAGATAACCGGTGATGTACAGCTTGGCGGCTTCCCAGGCCATCGCCTCGGGCGTCGGCAGACTGGCGATATGCGGGTCGATGGCCTTGACGCTGCCGTAGGTGTAATAGATCCACCAGACCGCGACCGCCCACAGCAGGCCCAGGCCGATATACAGCGCCGACATATAGAGGCTCTCGCGAACCTCGATTTCATGGGCGTCGCGATGCAGGATGCCGAGGTCGAAGGCCAGAATGGCGATGACGGCGCCGAGAAAGCTCAGCCAGACCCAGATGGGCATGCCGAGCCAGAGATGCGTAAGGAACTCCATGATGTGCTCCGGTGTGCGTGGTCGGGAACGACACACCGTCGAGGGAACCTAGGGTTCACTCCGTGGACTGCGGGCCGGCGATGCGTCGTGACGACTCCGACATCGCTGCACCGGATCGGCACAACCAGAGGGGCCCGCAATCGTCGACCTGGAGTTTACGCCCGGAGCTTCACTTCATCACGTGAAAGTGCGTAACGCTCAGCGCTTTTTCGGCAGGTACAGGTCGGTGATCGTGCCCTCGTAGACCTCGGCCGCCATGCCCACCGATTCGCTCAGCGTCGGATGCGGGTGGATGGTCAACGCGATGTCGGCGGCGTCGCAGCCCATCTCGATGGCCAGCGTGGCTTCGGCGATCAGGTCGCCGGCGTTCGGGCCGACGATGCCGGCGCCGAGCAGTCGATGGCTCTGCTCATCGAAGATCAGCTTGCTGAAGCCCTCGGTGCGGTGGTTGCCGATGGCGCGGCCGCTGGCCGCATACGGGAACACGCCCTTGCCGACCTTCAGGCCCTGCTTTGCCGCTTCCAGTTCCGTCAGGCCGACCCAGGCGATTTCCGGGTCGGTATAGGCCACCGACGGGATCACGCGGGCGACGAACTCGGTCTTGTGGCCGCAGGCGACCTCGGCGGCGACCTTGCCCTCGTGGGTGGCCTTGTGGGCCAGCATCGGATTCCCGACGATGTCGCCGATCGCGAAGATGTGCGGGATGTTGGTGCGCATCTGCTTGTCGACCGCGATGTAGCCGCGGGCATCGACGATCACGCCGGCGGCTTCGGCGCCGATCTTCTTGCCGTTCGGCGTGCGGCCGACGGCACAGAGCACGCGGTCGTAAAGCTGCGGCGCCGGCGCGTTGGCGCCCTCGAAGTGGGCGGTGAGTCCGTCGGGCCCGGCGTCGATGCGGCTGACCTTGGTGTTCAGCAGGATCGCTTCGTAGCGCTTGCCGATCCGGGTGGCGAGCGGCTTGATCAGGTCCGGATCGGCGCCGGGCATCAGCTGCGACGACAGTTCGACCACGCTGACGCGGGCGCCGAGGGCCTCGTACACGCAGGCCATTTCCAAGCCGATGATGCCGCCGCCGATCACCAGCATCCGGCCAGGAATATCGGCCAGCGCGAGGGCGTCGGTGGAGTCCATCAGGCGCGGATCACCCCAGGGCAGGCCGGGCAACTTCACCGGCTGCGAGCCGGCGGCAATGATCGCGTGGCGGAAACCCAGCGTCCGCGGGCCGGCGGGCGTGTCGACCGCAAGCGCATGCGGGCCGGCGAAGCGTGCGGTGCCCTGCACCACCGTCACGCCGCGCTGCTTCGCCATCCCGGCGAGGCCGCGGGTCAGCTGGCTGACGACCTTGTCCTTCATGCCACGCAGCTTCGGCAGATCCACATCGGGCTCACCGAAGCGGATGCCGAGATCTGCGAAATTGCGGACCTCGTCCATGACCCGCGCCGCGTGCAGCAGCGCCTTCGACGGGATGCAGCCGACGTTGAGGCAGACGCCGCCCAGCGTCGGGTAGCGCTCGACCAGCGCGACCTTCGCGCCGAGGTCGGCCGCCCGAAACGCTGCGGTGTATCCGCCGGGGCCGGCGCCGAGCACCACCACGTCGTAGCTGTCCGCATCGGTCACGGCGATGGCCGGGGCCGGCGCAGGCGACTGCGTCGCAGCCACAGGTGCCGGCGGTGCGGCGGGCGCCGGTGCTGCGGATACCAGGGCAGTGGTTGCGGGGGCGGTGGTTGCGGCGGCACCGACCTTCAGCACCGCGACCAGCATGCCGGCGGAGAGCTTGTCGCCGACCTTCACCGCCAGCGACTCGATCACCCCGGCCGCCGGCGCCGGCACCTCCATGGTCGCCTTGTCCGATTCCAGCGTCAGCAGCCCCTGATCGGCGCGGACGGTGTCGCCGGGCTTCACCAGCAGTTCGATCACCGGGACGTCGGCCATGCCGCCAAGATCGGGGACGCGGGCTTCGATGCGGTCGCTCATGGGCAGGCTCCGGGGCTGCGATCGGAAGGTCGGCAGCA
>Ga0209812_10000148_pt1 | contig 64488 bp, 53 predicted proteins | sample JI71714BDNA_FD_187502 | JGI IMG/M metagenome (GOLD analysis project Ga0209812, IMG submission 187502) | Wastewater effluent complex algal communities from Wisconsin, to seasonally profile nutrient transformation and Carbon sequestration -... | ecosystem: Engineered > WWTP > Effluent > Algae...
TCGCTGGACGGGTTCGCTCTGCTCGGCGAGGTAGACGACGCCCATGCCGCCCTGGGCGAGCTCGTCGAGGATCCGATAACGGCCAATGCGCTGGTTGGCCAGTGGCACCGGAGTCATCGGCGGTGCGGCCGCCTCCGGGAGCGTTGCGGCGACGGGAGCTGGAGCGGGAAACGTGATCGGCTGTGGGTCGACGGGCGCTGGCGGCGCGGTAGGCACGTCGACCGTCTCGGCGATCCGCGGAGCCGGCTTCGGCTGGGTCCAGGCGCGCAAGCCTTCCGAAAGCTCGGCGGCAGTCGGTCGCGTCGCCGGGTCAGGCGCGACGCACCGTTGCAGCAGCCCGGCGATCGGGTCCGGGAGCCCCTCGAATCCGGAAGATTCCAGTCGCTGGAAGTCTCCGCGCAGCGTCTGCGCGATCAGCACACCCAGTGCATACACATCACTAGCCGCACTCACCGGCGCCCCGGCCACGCACTCCGGCGCCGTGTACGCCGTCGCCGGACCCAGCAGCCCAGTCTTCAGACTCAAGTCCTCGCCATCGATCCCCAGCGCCGCCAACCGCTGCCGATCATCCAGCGCCGCCAGACCGAATTCGCCGAGCAGCGCGACCCGCTCGCCGCCGCGCCGATCGACCAGCACGTTGTCCGGACTCAGATTCCGATGGACCACCCCGGCGGCATGGACGGCGGCCAGCGCCTCCGCCACGTCCTGCATCAAGCGCCAGCGCTCGGCTTGTTCCGGCACCGACTTGCCCAGCATCACCCCGCGCAGGTTTCCGCAGGCCGGCGCCGCCAATTCCAGAAAGTAAGGCGGTTCGTCCAGCTGCCAATCGAGGATGGTCGACACATTCTCCCGACTGGCCAGCGCCTCGCGCAGATAGCGCATCAGCACCACCTCGCGACGCAGCTTGCGCAGCTGCTGCTCGTTGCGGCAGAACCGGAAGATCCGCCGGCTGCGGCCATCCTCAGCCAACCAGCTCTCGTGCGCGTCGGTCTGCTCCAGCAGCTGCTTCAGGCGCCAGTCCGGCCGGCCATCGATCACCGACCCGGCGACGAAGGCCACGCCGCCATCTCTGGAAATCCATCGAATGCTCGCCCGCAGCTGATAGCCCCGCCGCGGGATGGTCAGGATCAGCGGATTTTCGCGGTCGTTATCCAGCAACGAGCGGCGCAGCGCCGAGACGGTGTCGGTCAGCCCCTGCTCGCCGACGATCGGATTGCCCTGCCAGACCTGTTCGATGAACACGCTGCGCGCGACCTGCTCGCCGCCAGCCTCCGCCAGCAGCGCCAGCACCTCCAGCTCCTTGCGCCGCAGGTGCTTCTGCACCTCGCGGTAGCTCAGCGTGCCGGTGATCGGGTCGATGCGCCGGCCGGCGAGCAGGTACGGGTGGTCCAGGTAGCGGGCGGTCGGCATGGGTGCACTCCGTCATGAAACGCAATGCCCCGACTATACGAAGCCGGCGGTGCGTGTCCATGTTGGATCACGAGCCTCGACGCTGGTCAGTTGCCTCGCGGATTGCGCAGTCGTCCAGTGTATTGATTTGATTGAATTTTTCATGCCGCTGACTCTGTCAGTATCCTGGAATTTTCCAGAATGCCCCCAAAAGTGCTCACGGATTTCCTGGAAAGAATCCGAAGCGCCAAACATTCTGAAGAGCGGAGGAATCATGTGGGCGCGCATCCGGGCGTGGCTGCAATGAATGTCATCGAACAGTATCCGATCAAGTCGAATTTCCAAGAGTTACCTAGGACTTGGGTTGCTGGATGGTGCTCGAAGACCGAATCTGTGTCGGCGCCAAACGAAAGCGCGATTGACCAAAACCAGTAATTCCTGCATGCAAGCTGCAGCAGGAATCATCAAGAACCAGCAGATTGTCATTCAATGCCATACAGAAGAGAGAAAAGCCGTGAACACCATGACCCAGGATGCAAACCAAGTCCGGATTTCCAACAAGACCATGAGTGCCAAGATGAACAATGCAAAGCTTTCCATCGCAATCAGCCTCGCACTCGCAACCACCTGCGGCTGGGCGACCGATTTGCTGGCTCGGTCTGACATTGCTCCTGCGGGAGTTGGTCTCAGTCAGCCTGAAAAGGAGGTGCGACCGACGATTCTGTCTCTGTCTTCCCATCTGGGGATTGTCGGAATCAACCTGGAGAATCTCGGATGGAAATTCGAGCGCATGGATCTGAACTTGGTCCCGAATCAAGCGAGCACGTTGCTGTATGTGAATTCGAGTGACATCGCGGCAGGTGACCGCGCACTGTCTCAGTTTTTGGCGAGCTTTCGCGGTGTTCTGGTACTCGATAGCGAGACCCTGTATACGACTGGCGGTGAGATGCGAGGCATTCTCGGCGATCAGAAAGAATCGCCAGAGGCGGCAGATAAATATTTGAGTATCTCGGATGGCGTTCCGGGAATTTTGGGTAAAGTTGCCCCGGGCGGTACTGCCATCATTGTCTCGATGAGCAGCAACAGGGTGTACCCGGTGCTCGTTGATGAAAATGGAAATGTCAACGGTGCAGGTGAGGAACACCTGGAGAGCATGCTTCCCCTGTTGGGGATTTCAAAGCAGAATTCAGAGATAAGCGCTCGCGGCAAGAATTTGAGCGCAGACACATCAATCGATGTTGTAGAGATCAAGGACAACTACCGTGCTGCTGCTCGCGTATTCGTTGATGGAACGAAAACGGGCGATGGGCGCAGATGGTTCATTCAAACTATCGTCGATACTGGTGATGTAAGCAATGCGTGTCGTGTTTTGAATAATCTTAGATGTGGAATTTATCCACTGGCAAACAAAAATATCTTCAGTACTACTATCACGGACTCGGGCGTGACGACTGCCAGAGTCAAGGGGTGGGTTACTGCTTATTCGGCATTTTCCATCGTGTATGGCGGGAGAGATACAAGCCAGAACGGAGCGCGGAGTTTTCGTCCAACTGCCGCTAACTGGAATAATCGAGCCCAGATGGATGATAATTCATACGAGGTATCCTATACAACTGGGTATCCGCTTGGAGGTATATGGTCGGTTGCTGGGTTCTTTGATTATGTGGCAGGCGGTATTTTTGGAAAGCCGACTACGCACCGGAAGTCAATGCAAACGTGGTCGGGATTGGAAAACGTGGATAGCAAAGATTATGGATCTTCGGGAAGGGCCTATGAAATTGAGTCGGGAGTCTCGCTGCTTTCGCAACAGCGGAAAGTGTATGTGGGATTTCTTGGCCCGAAAGAGTTGAATGTTGATCGATTCAATAGCATGCTTGCCACGCACACAGTGGCGAACAATGAGCCCTTTTGCGACTCTCGGGATGTGATTCGAAAGCCGAAAATGACCTGGGAGGGCTGGCAGCCCAGCTTGAGTGCGGTTCATGAGGTTGCGCCGGGAACTCGATCTTTCGACAATATTGCTCGGGTTGCAGTTAAGGCGGGAATTCGGTGGAACCGGCAGAGGCTGACTTATGTATGGAGCAAGGATTCAAATCCTGGCGGGAATACTGTCTGTGGAAACACAAACTACAGAAAGAATCACTGGCGGCTTGCTGGTTTTGGTGAAACGCAGCAAAAATTTCAGATTGACAGGCATGAATTGCCAACGGGCGGTACTGATGGCTATGAGGCCTCCAGAACGCTTTATGTCAATCATACTCAGTTCTGATATCCCGGCAGTTGCGTCCGGACAGGTGGTAAAGTGATTGGAAGCCCGCGCGTGTTCACGCGCGGGCAACTTTTTTCATCAGCCGGTGGGCCGTTAAGCGACGGACGGCAAGGGCAGATGAGAGATCGGCTTCCGATGTGAGAGGCATTTTTCTCATGCCTGCCTGACAGGCCGAGGACAGGCCGTAAACCCGCCCGCAGGGCGGGAACCGGCCCCAAAGCCCACTCTCAAACCCCGTCACCGCGCTCCACAATCGCTCCAATCCGCCGACTGAAAAAACCCAGCCAGCACACCCAGGCGCCGCCGCGCCGAAAAATGCCCACTCCGCGACGCTCAGCCGGTCGCCAGCGCCCTCGCAAAGCCAACGCCCCGTAGAAACTGCTGCTGCATGGCTCTGGCTTTCTCTTCGATCGCGTCCACAGCGCCAACCACCCGCCAGAATCCTGATCCGACGCCCTTGACCTGCCGCGTCCAGTGATCCGGGCTCAGGCCCAGCTTCTTCAGCGCTCGTGGTTCTTTGGCCGGAATCGCGCCACGCTTGTCCTTTCGAACCTGCCGCCCCGTGTCATCGACCAGTTCGATGTACTCCGCCACCGTGATCGGCGGCATGGTCGTCGCCGCCACACCCCAGATCGGCCGCACCAGCTCCCCGGCCAACTCGGGATTCGCGGCAACCGCCTTGCAGCGCCGCCGAATCGAGGTGTTCCGCGAGCCCATCAGATTGCAGGCGATCCCCGCGCGGATCGGGTTCAAATCCACGTACGCCATCGCGGCCAGCAGCGCCCGCTCATCCAGCAGCACCTGCGACTTGAACCTCGACTCCCAGAAGTGTCCGTGCGCTTTGTCTTCGGCGTTCGCAATCCGGGAAACGTGCTCGTTGAGGCATTTCATGAACCAGCTCAGCGACCCCAGTCGCTCGCGGGTGAGCTGCATCCGCAGCGGATCCGCCAGCATCTGCGCGCGTCGCTCGGCGTTGGCTTGTTCGCACTTGGAGCGGTAGATCTGCTGCCAGCGTTCGACGACTTCCTCGTCCGACCATGCGCGCACGGCATCGGGTCGAACGGCCAGCGCCAGATGGAAGTGGTTCGACATCCAGGCGAAGGCGTACACGCCGACCGCAAAGACCTCGGCCAGCGCGCGAACGCGGGACTCGATCAGCCCACAGCGGTGGTCGTAGCGTCGATTGCTGAAGCGGTCGTATCCGAACAACCACGCGCGCCGGACACAGCGCGTCGTGACGTGCACGAACACGGCGTGGCCGGACGGGATCAGCGTGGAGCGTGCCTGGGTCATCGGTACAGCCTGACCGCCAGCCCTTGGATCGGCCAGCAGACATCGCCGGCGACTCGTGTGCGATCCGTCTCACAAACTTCAGCGCCAGCGTCGTCTGGCCGAAGACTGGCATCGGTTCGATGCTGGTCGCATGCAAAACGATGCCAGCTACAAGCACCTGTACGCCCACGCCGAACTGGTCGCCGACCTGCTGCGCTCGTGTGTGCGGGAAAGTTGGATCGGACAGCTCGACTTCGCCACGCTGGAGCGGGTCCCCGGCAGCCATGTGGATCACAAGCTGCAGCAGCGCCACTCGGACGTGATCTGGCGGCTACGCTGGTCGCACAGCGAGCGCTGGGTCTACGTCTATCTGCTGCTGGAGTTCCAGAGCAAGTCGGATCGCTGGATGCCGATCCGCATGCTCAACTACGTCGCGCTGTTCTACGACCACCTGTTGCGCACCAAGGCGCTGAAGGCGCGCGAACCCTTGCCGCTGGTGCTGCCGATCGTGCTCTACAACGGGGAGCCCCGCTGGCGCCAGCCGCTGAGTCTGAAAGCGCTGCGTGGCGAGCTGCCGCCGGAGATCGAGCGGCATCAGCCGGAGCTGCAGATTCTGCTGATCGATCAGGGCAAGTTTCTGGCTGAGCTGCCGCAGCCCGAGGCGGCAACGCTCAGCACGTTGCTGTTCCGGATAGATCAGGCGGAGACCGAGGGCACGCTAGCGGAGGCGACCCGGGCGATGGCGACGCTGTTGCAGCAACCGGCGTATCAGCACCTGGCGCACAGCATCGGCATCTGGCTGAAACGCGTGCTGCTGCCGCCGAAGGCCACCGACGTAGAATGGACCGAGATCGACGACTTCTGGGAGCTGACCGACATGCTGCAAGAACGCGCGCGCCGCTGGCCGGAGAAGTGGAAGCAGGAAGGTCGGCTGGAGGGACGGCTGGAGATGCTGCTGCATCAGAGACGCGGCCTGGTGCGGCAGACGCAGAAGCGCTTCGGGACAGAGGTCGCGGCTTTGGCGAGCGATCGGCTGGAGGCGATTGCGGATCCGCAACGTCTGGAGGAGCTGGCCGAGGTGTTCCTGGACTGCGCCAGCGGCGAGCAATGGTTGGAACGGATCGGTCGGCCGTTGAACTGATGGTTCAGACCACTCGATTCTGCGATGCAGGAGCGGGTCACCCGTTGGCCCGAGGCGGCGACATCGCCGGCAATACGTGTGCGATCCGTCTCACAAACTTCCGCGCCATCGTCGTCTGGCCGAAGACTGGCATCGGTTCGATGCTGCGCGAATGCAAAACGATGCCAGCTACAAGCACCTGTACGCCCACGCCGAACTGGTCGCCGACCTGCTGCGGTCATGCGTACGGTCATATCCGAACAACCATGCGCGCCGAGACGTGACGTGCACGAATACGGCATGGCCGGGCGGGATCAGCGTGGAGCGTGCCTGGGTCATCGGTACAGCGTGACGGGCCGGCGTGGAAATCGACGAGTGGACGATGGCGCCGATTCCTGTGCGACCGGTCTTGCAAAGCTGAGTACGAGTCAGGCAGCCCGGTCCTTGCGATGCTGATCAGGCCGAACGCCAGCAAAGATGCTGTGCTCGTCGTGGCTCAGCGGGAGAGCCACGGGTCGAGCACTTGCACGCCCATGGGTCGGAAATCCGCCAGGTTGCGGGTGACCACGATCAGGCGGTGCGCGAGCGCCGTTGCGGCGATCAGTGCATCGCGCTCCGGGCGACGGTCGGGTACGTGCAGACGGGCGCATTGCCGGGCGACCGCCACATCCACCGCAAGGATGCGATCGGTGAAGGCAGGCAGCACTTTGCGATCAATCCATTGACGGAGGATGTTGCCCTGTACGGTGTCGCGTCTGGCGAGTGCGAGTGCTCCCAGTTCGATTTCGAGTACGGTGATCGTCGACAGATACAGCGCTGCCGGATTTACCGAATCTGCCCAGGCTGCCACATTCGGATCCGTACGGTCACGTCGGCGCAGCGCCGACAGCACATTGGTGTCCAGCAGATACATCGGCGAACCCGTCAGTCCAGCACCGCGGCGCGGTACCAGGTTCCTTCCAGCTTCGGGGGCTCGAAATCCACCTCCACGTCGCCGGCCAGATCCGACATATCCAGCAAGCTGCGGATTCCCGGGCGCGCGCCGATCAGCGCAAGGTAGGCGTCATGGCGCAACAGGACGTAAGCAGGCTCGCCGCGGTCGGTGATCACCAGCGGCGCTTGATCCGCCGCATGCTTGGCGCGGCCGGTGTCCTGATTGAACTCCCGACTGGTCATTGTCCCCATGGCTGACCTCCTCCGTGCTCGAAATGTTTCTACGTTACTACGATTGAGTGCGAGCCGCTATCCAGCGCGATCAGGCTCAGCGCAGTGAGGGCGGGCTACAACGGCGAGCCCCGCTGGCGGCAGCCGCTGAGCTTGAAAGCGCTGCGCGGCGAGCTGCCGCTGGAGATCGAGCGGCATCAGCCGGAGTTACTGAGCGTGCTGATCGACCAGGGGAATTTTCTGGCCGAACTGCCGCAGCCCGAGGCGGCAACGCTCAGCACGCTGCTGTTCCGGATGGATCAGGCCGAGACCGAGGGCGCGCTGGCGGAAGCGACCCGAGCGATGGCCGCACTGTCGCAGCAGGCCGCAAACACACTCAGCGCAGGCTGTCCCAGTTCGCGTTGGGCCAGGTCTTCTTGCCCCAGCTGATCAGGCGGTCGACCGAGGCCGGCGCGACGCCGATCTCGCGCAGCTTCGGGATCACGCGGTAGGTGTTGGTGCCCTGGTACTCGCCGAGTTCGAAGACGCAGGTGCCGCTGCAGGGGGTGAAGTCGCGGGCGGGGCTGTTGCGCGGCTGCACGGCGCGGTTCTGGTTGGCGCGGGCCCAGTCCTCGGCGGTGGCGTTGTTGGCGTCCTCGACGAAGTCGTCGACCATCGACTGGGCGAGACGCCCCCACAACGGCTGGCCGACGCTGCTCTGGGTGGCGGTGCTGGTGCGGCCGCGGGCGGTGCCGTAATAGACGTAGGGCTGCGCGGTGCGGAGGTCGAGGCCGGCCTCGATGCCGTAGCGGCCATTGGTCTGCAGCTGACGCTGCTTGATCATCGTCGCCCAGAAGCGGAAGCCCTGCGGCACGCCGGAATACTGCTGCAGCAGCTCGACGTGGCTGTAGGTGTAGGCGAAGTGCGCCGGCATGGTCTGCCGGTAGCCGTGGTTCAACACCATCTGCAGGTGGTACCAGGCGTTGGATTCGAAAATCCCCAGCATCTCGTTCTGGTGGAAGTAGTTCCGCGAGCCGGCCACGCCGGTGAAATGCGGCGGCCGGTCGAAGATGTTGCGGCCCTCGGCCACCCAGCCGCGCGCTTCGCTGGCGTTGATGCAGCGGCCGGCCGAGCAGACCTGGCGGTTCATGCCGCGCGAGGCCTCTTCAAGGTTGTTGCCGTGCACCACTTCCCAGAGCTTCACGGACGCCCAGGCGGTCAGGCCGCGCTTGGCGTGTTCGATGTTCTGCAGCCGATCGCGATCCACCGACCCGCAATTGCTGTTGGTGACCGCGGTGCTGGGGAGCCGGAGGTTGCCGAAGGCGACGCCGTTGAGCCCGCGCCAGGCATCGCTGCTGCCGGGGCCGTTGACCAGGCAGGTGACGTCGCGGCTGATCGTGCGCTTCAGGCCCTCGGACAGCCCGCCCAGCGTGGCGGGGGTCGGGTTGTCGGCGGCACGCGTGTAGAACACCGTGTAGAAATCGTTGCGGAAGGCGTCATCCGGGTGGATCACCGGCAGCCACTGCGACCACTCCGGCATCGGGATGTTCACCGGCAGCTGGCGGAAGTTGAGCGTGGCGTAGCGATCGACCACGCGATCGACCTCGGCCTGCGCGGTCCCGTTCGGGAACAGCCGACCCTGCAGGTCGCGATCGTTGTTCAACACCGCGTCGATGCCGGCGCCGGCCGCCCATTCGTAGGCCGGTCGCGCATCCAGCCCTGCACCGGGCTGATAGGCCGGGTTCCACGGCCGCGCCTGCGCGACCACCGGCTGCGGCAGGCTGCGGAGGTACGAGGCGATCTGCTCGCCCTGGACGCGGCTGAGCCGGTGGAATACCGAGCGGGCGATGATCGATTCGTTGGAGTAATTGAAGTACTTCAGGTCGCGGCCGTCGGCGGCATGGCAATCGGCGCAGGCCGCCCGCAGCCGGCCGGTGACGGCGCCGCCATTCATCTGGTTGTCGAGCGAGTCCACCCACGGGTCGTAGAGCGCATCGCGCTGCGACCAGAGCGCGCGACCGGCACTGATGTCGGCTGGCGCCGACCGCGGCGCCGTCCACTGCGTCGGGTTGTCCAGCGCGATCTGCGCGGTACTCAGCACCCGATTGGCCGGGTTGTCCCCGCGCAGCAGGTTGAAGTCGACGATCCGGAAGCCGAGGCTCTGCAGGTCGGCATCCCGATGCGTGAAGGTGAAGGTGTTGCTGCCGGTGCGCAGGCCACTCACTGGCACGGTCAGCCGCACGGTGCGGAAGCCGCCGCCGAGGCCGCCGTAGTCCTCCTCGCCATCGCCAACGATGCGGATGTTGGTGTTGCCGTAGACCCGCGAGCCCTCGATGAAGTGCTTCAGCGGAATCGCCGCGCCGCCGTTGACGCTGACCGTGGCCTTGACCTTGCCGGTGTTCTTGTCGTCGGCCAGATGGTGATAGCCGCAGGCATTGCAGCGCAGATACAGATGGGTGATGCCGCTGATGTCGCCGAGATTGACCGTGAGCTGCTTGCTGGTGCCGGCCGGGCCGAGCACTTCGACAGGCAGCGCCGCTACCGCCGGGGCCGGCGACGCGCGGACGCTGATCGATACCGGCGCGCTGTTGAGCAGGGTGCCGCGACCGTCGCGGGTGCGCAGCGTCAGCGTGTGGGTGCCGACGGCCAGTCCGCTGACCGAAAAGCTGTAGGGCGCGCTGGTATCGCTGCTGTGCACGGCGCCGTTGAGCAGCAGGGTCGCCTCGGCGATGCCGTCGGGGTCCGAGGCGTTGGCCTGCACGGCCACGGTCTGGCCGGCGGTGAACTGGGCATTCGCGGCCGGCGCGGTGATCGCCGCGACCGGCGGCTGGGTCGGGGCGCGGACCGAGATCGTGACGGCCGGACTGTCCAGCAGATTGCCCAGCGCATCCTTGGTGCGCACCAGCAGGCTGTGCGTGCCGACCGGCAGCGCGTTGACGGTAAAGCTGTAGGGATCGGTGCTGTCCAGGCTGTGGTACACGCCATTGATCCAGAGCCGCGCGGCCTCGATGCCGTCCGGGTCATCGGCCTCGGCACGCACGGTCAGGGTCTGACCCAGCTCGATGACGGTGTTCGCCGCGGGCGCGGTGATGGCCGCACGGGCCGCCGGGTTCACGCTGATCGCGCGCGCAGGGCTGTCGATCAGGGTGCCCTGCGTGTCGCGCGCCCGAACCATCAGGCTGTGGCTGCCGACCGGCAGATCATCAATCGTGAAGGCGTACGGCGCGGTCTCGTCGAGGCTGTGGAACTCGCCATTGATCCAGAGCCGCGCCCCGCTGATGCCGACGCTGGCGAAGGCCTCGGCGCTGACGCTGACCCGCTGGCCCAGCGTGTAGCTCGCATTCGCCGCCGGCGTCGTGATCCGCGCATAGGACGGCTGGCTGGCCGGGTTGACGGTGATGCTGACCGGCGCGCTATCGAGGCTGTTGTCCAGCCGGTCGCGGGTGCGAACGAGCAGCGTGTGCGTGCCCGCCGCCAGACCGCTGACGGTGAAGGCGTAGGGACTGTCCTCGCTGCTGCTCAGGCTGTGGAACTGGCCGTTGACCCACAGCCGCGCCGCCGCGATGCCATCCGGGTCCGCGGCGTCGGCCTGCACCGTGACGGTCTGGCCGACGGTGAAGCGGGCGCCCGCCGCCGGGCTGGTGATCGTGCTGAAGGGCCGGGCCACGGTGATGCTGACCGCCGGACTGTCGACCGTGTTGCCCCGGCGGTCCTTCACCCGGACCATCAGGCGGTGCGTACCCGCGGTCAGCCCGGCCACCGAGAACTCGTAAGGTGCCGTGGTGTCGATGCTGTGGTATTGATCGTTGATCCAGAGCCGCGCTGCCTCGATGCCTTCAGGGTCGCGGGCGGTGGCGTAGACCCGCAAGGTCTCGCCGAGGGCCACGATGCTGCCCTCCGTGGGCGTGCCGATGCGTGCGTAGGTCGTCTGTGCCAGCGCCGACGAACTGAAAAGCAGGCCCAACAGGCCCAGCAGCGGGACCGGATCGAAACGATGCATGAGGGATGCGGCTCTGAGGTCGCCCTGCCGGCGATGACGAAGATTCGGTCGGCACGCCGATGCCGCGGTGGCAGACCGCAGGGCGTTGTGTGAACGCCATCACGGTAGGACCATGCGCATACGTATGCATTGATAAAAAAGCGCGTTTGTCAGTCAAGGTTCAGAAATTATGAAATGCTTTGACGATGGAGTGCGTCGCGGTCGATGGATCAGCACGCTCAGCAAGAGTGATGTGTGATGTACGATGTTTGGCATCAGCGTTCGGAGTCTTGCCATGCGAACCACCCTTGCCATCGACGACGATGTGCTGGCCGCCGCCAGACACCTCGCGGAGCGCGATCACAAGAGCATCGGCGAGATCATCTCGATGCTCGCGCGTCGGGAGCTGACCCGCAGCGCACAAGAAGGACAGGCCGTACGCAATGGCATTCCGCTCCTGCCGAATCGGACTGCGGTGCCGGTAACCATGGATCTGGTCAATCAATTGCGCGACGAGCAGCCATGACGTGCTATCTGCTGGACGTCAATGTACTGATTGCACTCGTCGATTCCGGGCACATTCAACACGACCCGGCTCACGACTGGTTTGGCCGAGTCGGCCACCAGGCATTCGCCACCTGTCCCATTACCGAAAACGGCCTGCTGCGGATCGTCGGTCACCCCAGGTACCCGAACTCGCCAGGCCCGCCCAGCGTGGTTGCGGGCGCCTTGGCAGCCATTCGACGCCTGCCGGGACATATATTCTGGCCCGATAGCATCAGCCTGGTGCAGAGCGAGTTGATCGACCCCTCGTTGCTATCGAGCCACAGTCGCGTGACTGACAGTTACTTGCTGGCACTCGCCAGAGCGAACAAGGGCAAGCTCGCAACCTTTGACCATAAACTGGCCACTCAAGTCATCGCCGAAGGGAGCGGCGCGCTGGAATTGCTGTAATGAGCAGCGCCTGCGGCTCGCGGCACGAACCTCAGCCCATCGGCACATATCGCGGCTCGGCAGCGATCCGCGCCAGCCACGCACGCAGCGCCGGATAACCCGCAAGGTCGAAACCGCCCTCGTGGGCGACGTGGGTGTAGGCGTACAGCGCGAGGTCGGCGGTGGTCAGCGACTCGCCGACCAGATACGGCGTGCGTGCCAGTTGCGCCTCCATCACCGCCAGCGCGCGATGGCCGCCGGCCTGCTTTGCTTCGTACTCGGCGCGGCGGGCCTCCGGCAGGCCGAGGTACTTGGCGATGTAGCGGGCCACCGCGATGTAGGGCTCGTGGCTGTACTGCTCGAAGAACTGCCACTGCTGCACCTGCGCCAGCGCGTAGGGCTCGCTGGGCAACAGCCGGCTGTCGCGGGCGAGGTAATTCAGGATCGCGTTCGACTCCCAGAGGCAGCGCCCGTCGTCCAGCTCCAGCACCGGGATCTTGCCGTTCGGGTTCAGCCGCAGGAACTCGGGCTGCCGGGTGGCGCCGGCCAGAATGTCCACCGGCACCCAGGTGTAGGGCAGCCCCAGCAGCGCGCAGACCAGCTGCAGCTTGTAGCAATTGCCGGACTGCGCATCGCCGTAGAGCTTCATCGCAGGCCCCTCAGCCGGCCAGCAGCGGATCAAGCCCGCCGGCGCGGTCCAGCGCCACCAGATCGTCGTGACCGCCGACGTGGGTGTCGCCGATGTAGATCTGCGGCACCGTCCGCCGCTGCGTGCGCTCCATCATCTCGGTGCGCTTCGCCGGATCCTGGTCGATCCGGATCTCCTGGATCGCGGTAACGCCCTTGGCCTTCAGCACGTTCTTCGCGGCGGTGCAGTAGGGGCAGACGGCGGTGGTGTACATCGTGACCGGGGCCATGCGGGCGTCCTCGTCGGGGGCGGAGAGCCACCTAGCTTGCGGGCCGCGCCCGTGGAATCAAGCCCTGCCCCGGCGTCCGCTCAGGCGGCGCTGGGCGGATCCTCCAGAAACCTCGAAAATCACAGATTCGGCCCCCATTTTATTGAAAGAATTCGGGGAACCTCGAAATACCCACTTTTCCCGATTGTGGTGCCTGAATAGAAGAGCACATGGACCGACGCCGGTTCAGCTTCTGCTTCACGTCCGCGCCCGCCGCACCCAGCTGGCGCTGCACCTCCGCCGCGATCACCGACTCCGCGCCTTAACGGCTCACCCAGTCGATCCAGCTTCCGCACCCGCTCCTGTCCAGCAACTTTATCTGTATACCAACTCATTGAATCTGATAGAGTTTACCATGCCCTCCACGATCGGGTAGTTTCTAGAGATTCCTCTTACAGTCGGCCGATCACCATCGACGAGTATATCGAACTGTCGCCTCTCCTCGTTCCAGATAGAACGAGTGCAGCAGGAGATGCCTGCACTCGTTCCACTGCGCCGCTACGCGCCCTTGACGAACCGGGCCTTGAGGCCAGTCAGACCACACCAAATCACATTGGACGAGAAGAAGCCACGCAAGAATCCGTAATGGCTTTTTGGTTAAAATGATTTACAGCATCATAACTCGACACCTTCAGATCTTGCTGCATTCCGGTCCCCTGAACATCAATTTTAAACGTCGACTCTTGACGGGGATTGCCGACCCCGCACCCAGTGATGAATTCGAGCTTTCCAGTATTCCGATCCTCAGGGCTAATCCCTTTAGAAGAACACTTTGACTTCCTACCGCCATAAGCTTCGGCGGTAGAGCCACTGACATCTGTCGTTGCAGTCGCGTAACAGGCAGGAGGGAAACCCGCGTCGCTGCTGCAGGAGAATACACCTTGACCCTTTCCAACCCTAATTCTCCATAGAAGAATGCCCAGACTCTTACCCTCCCTCGTATAGGCGTTCTTCGTAACCGTATAACGCTCAATGTTCATACTATGGCTCTTGCAGACGATGGACCCGGGTCCCCGGGTTTGTCCCACTGATGCATCAGATGCATCAGGGTAGACTCTTACTGGGGCCCCTTCAGCAAGAATCTTCCGAGAATCACGAACATCACTATCCAAAGTCAGTAACGCCCCATCAACCACTTCGCAATGATCCAGCGCCGACCAGCAGAATTCTACCGCTTCATGCGAACGAGATTCTTTGCCAATTCGGGTAGTTACTTCAAGCTTACGAAAGACTCCAAGCCCCAATGGAAGCCCGTCGCCGGCAAACTTACTGACCTCGAAGCTTCGCACATCAGTATATTCTTTGCTTTCCAAGCGATTGACGAAGCGAGGATTTTCGAAATCGGCACCGTTGTAATCGAGCAATAAACTGTGCGCAGAATTAGCAAAAAAATCACCAGCCATGCGACTCGATACGTCCGACAACTTTCCTGTAGCAATCGTGCGCAACTGAAATTCGACCGCCCCGTCGGAAAATCTACCAGCATCACGATAGAGCTCTTCCGCGTACCCCGCTGGAGTATCGGCAGGAATTTTTGGCGCCTGAGCTTGAGCAACCGAGACCAAAGCGATTCCGAATGCAATCGCAATCTGGCGAGCCAAAGCAGTCTTGCTGTTCATTTCATGCTCCTTTGGTTTGGTGACTTGTGCTTGTCCATTGACCGTCGGTCAATGCGCCGGTTTTCGTTTCGGCCCCTGGCTGATTATTTGCTGACCGGGCGTTTCGATTCCGACGGCGCTCAGTTTCAACCGAATTCCAATGGCTGGCGAAAAATTCGAGGGTCCTAGAGCTTTTTTGAGATGTTCGAGATCATCACCACCACCTCCCACACGTCACACACTGTGACGGCACCATCGAATCCGCCCCGCTGCCGTGCCCCGGCGGTGTCGTCTACCCTTGTGCGATCCGCTGCCGGGACCTGCCGATGTCGACTGCGCGCTACCTGGACCACCCGTACCTGATCGCCGGGCGCCGGATCGACCCGCTCACCGGCACCTTGAGTTACCACGGGGAGCAGAAGCACCTGCGGCGCAAGGAGCTGGAAGCGCTGGCGCTGCTGGCCCGGGCCGGCGACAGCGTGGTGCCGCGCGGCGTGTTCATCGAGCAGATCTGGCAGAGCAATGTGCTGGTCGGCGAGGCGGCGCTGACCGACGCGATTTCCTCGCTGCGGCGCTCGCTGGGCGACACAGACCGCGCGAATCCGCTGATCCTGACCATTCCGCGCCGCGGCTATCAGCTACGCGCGAGCGTCCGGCTGATTCCGCGGGACGGCGGACTGGCCTTCGTGGCCGGCTCGGTGGTCGATGGCCGGCCGGACTGGCGGCTGAAGCAGCTGCTGGAACAGACCAAAGCCCAGGAAAGCTGGCTGGCCGAGGATGGCCGCAGCCGGCGGATCTTCCGCTTCTGCCGGAACGAGCAGGAATTGCGGAAGCTGCGCCGCGAAGTGGTGCTGATGCGCTACCTGCGCGAGGCGCTGGCCGACCACTCGGACGTGTCGATCATCCTCGACTGGCAGCTGGAGGACCCGCCGTACTTTCTGGAACTGGCGGCACCGGCCTGCGGCAACTTGCGCGGGGTGATGCTGGGCAAGGTCGTGCCGGAGCCGGCCGAGCGCTGGCGCCTGATGCTGCAAGTGGCCGAGGCCTTGGCCGCCGTCCACGCGGTGGGCGTGGTGCACCGGAACCTGACGCCGGATGCCGTGCTGGTGGACCGCCGAAGCGGCGCGCGTGTGGCGCTGCTGGGCGAATTCGGTCAGGCGGCGCTGCAGGATCGCGATCGACTGGCGGCGCTCGGGATCGACGCCGAGGGCTTGAGCCTGAAATCGGCCTTGCAAGGACCCGCCTGTGCGTACACCGCACCGGAATGCATAGCCGGCGCTCCGGCAACCGCCGCCAGCGATGTCTATGCGCTGGGCGTGTTGATCACGCAGACGCTGCGCGGGGATTTCGAGGACCTCGAATGTGCTCGATTCGAGGATTTCCCGGCAGAGGTGGCCGAGCTGCTGCGGCGGTGCCACGCCGACGCGCCCGAGGAGCGCCCGGCAGCCGCCGAGGTCGCCGCGACGTTGCGGCAGGTGGTCAAGCCGAAGATCACGGTAACGCCGGCGGCTGCGCCGGAATCTGCAACGCCCGTTGCCACCCCTGCCATTGCACCCGTGGATCCGATCACGCCGGTGGCCGTGTCGGCGACGCCTCCGCACCGTGTCGCAGACACCCCGGCGGAATCAGTCCCGCGCGACGCCCCCACCGCGCCGGAGCCCACCGACGTCGGGGCGGCTCGGGCCGCCCCGTTGTTCCAGCTCATCGGCCGCTACCAGATCCTCAGCGAACTCGCGCAGGGCGGCATGGGCGTGGTCTACCTCGCCGAGCAGAGCGAGCCGGTCCAGCGCCGCGTGGCGCTGAAGCTGATCCGCACCGGGCTGGATTCCGCGCAAGTCCTCGCCCGTTTCGAGGCCGAGCGGCAGGCGCTGGCCATGATGAACCACCCCAACGTCTCCGCCATTTTCGATGCCGGCGCCACATCAGGTGGTTACCCCTACTTCGTCATGGAATATGTCCCCGGCAAGGACATCAAGACCCACTGCGACGACGCCAAGCTCGATCTCCGCGCCCGCATCCGCCTGTTCCTGCAGGTCTGCGACGGCGTCCTGCACGCCCATCAGAAGGGTCTGATCCATCGCGATCTCAAACCCAGCAACATTCTGGTCAAGCACGCCGCGAACCTGCCGGCGCTGGTCAAGCTGATCGACTTCGGCATTGCCAAATCCCTCACCGGCGGGCTCGGCAGCGGGCTCCATACGCGCGTTGGCAGTTTCGTCGGCACGCCGGTCTACAGCAGCCCCGAACAGGTCGTCGACCCGACCCGCGAGATCGACACCCGCGCCGATCTGTATTCGCTGGGCGTGGTGTTGTATGAACTGCTCGCCGGCGTGCCGCCGCGCTCGGCCGAAGACCTCGACGCGGATACGCCCTCGGAACTGGCCCGCAAGATCCGCAATGCCCGGACCCCACCCATGGGCACGCGCTACACCGGCCTGAACCCGGACGAGCGCCAACGCCTCGCCGAACTCCGTGCGCTGTCCACCGAAGGGCTCTCGATGCAGCTCGGCAGCGACCTCGACTGGATCGTCGGCAAGTGCATTGCCCTGGATCCGGACGACCGCTACGCCACCGTCCAGGACCTCCGGCTCGACCTGCAGCGCTGGCTCGATGACCGCCCCGTTGAGGCCCGGCCCAGCTCCGCCTGGTACCGTTTCCGCAAGTTGATCCGGCGCAATCGACTCAACACGGCCATCGTCACGATCACCGCCGCGGCCCTGGTCGCGACGACCTCGGCAGCGGTCATCGCAGAACGACGTGCAGAAGCGGCGCGGGCCGACGCGGTGCTGGCTGCCGAGTTTCAGGAATCGAGATATTCAAAGATTGATCCTGCGGCGCTGGGGCTGAATCTCCGGGATTTTCTGACGGGGATGATCGTGGATCAGGCCAAACAGGATCCTGCACGCGCCGCGGATCCGAACGAAACCCGGCGGCAGATCGAGCGACTGTTGGGCGGGGTCGATTTCACGGAATTGAGCTTGAAGGTGCTGGATCAGGCGGTGCTCGACCCTTCCCTGACCGAGATCGTTTCCCACTTTGCCGGAAATCCCGAGCTTCAGGTGCAACTGCTGCATTCAGTGGCGAGAAGCTGGTATAATCTGGGTCGATTGGATAAGTCGCTTCAGGCCCACGCCGTGGCGCTCAGAATCTCGCAAGCCAGTTTCGGGCCAGTCGATCGCCGAACGCTGCTGTCCATGGAAATGTCAGAATTTTTGAAACTGCAGATCATCTCCAATAAAGGCTCCGGGATCGGCGGCGTATTGATGGCGCCGTTCGAAATCCCGCCGAGTTACCCTACGATTATTGATCTTCTACAGAAAAATCTCGATACGAGCGATGAGCTGTTGCCTGCTGCGCTGAATCGCTACAGCGTGTTGCTTTGCAGAACTGGAAAATTCGATGAATGTGTTTCGGTCGCACACCGCAGCCTGGCTGTGTTGAACGCCGGTTTTCCGCCTGAACATGAATTGACCTTGCAGGCGCTGTCATATCTTGGATCCGGACTGGCGAAAGTGGGAGATCGCGAGGCAGCAAATCAGACCTACATTGATGCGCTTTCGCGGCTGCGTCGCGTACATGGCGAAGACCATCTCCAGACGATCCAGACCGCCAGCAGCTACAGCATATTTCTCCGTGATGGGGGCGATTTGAAAAGCGCCGCACAGTATTCCAGCGTGGCCTACGAAAGCTGCCTGCGCGCCAAGGGGAAGCTGCATCCCAACACCGTGCAATATGCAGCCAACTATTCCAGTCTTCTACATTCGATGGGGAGGTTGAAAGATGCAAGTGCGTTAACAGAACAAGTCATAGAATCCCGAACTTCGATTTTTGGGGCGAATCACCCAAAAACCCAATCCACCAAACTCGGGCTCGCCTTGGTGCATATCGAGGCAGGTGATGCGGGCAAGGCCGTCGACCTGCTCGGCGAGTTCCTGGCCGCCAATCAGTCCACGCCGGTCAATTCTCTCATCGAGATTTACTATGCCAAGCTCCGGCTGGCCGAGGCCTTTCGAGCGCTGGGTAAACTCGAAGCCGCCGAAGCCCTGCTCACCGAACTGCGCGCCGCGAAGGAATTCGAAACTCCAGCCTATTCCCGACCCCGATGTCTGGTGCTGGACAGCGCTGCACAACTGCTCGACCAGCAGGGCAAGCCAGCCGAAGCCTTGGCCACGCAACGGGAAGCCCATGATTGCCTCGCCAAGACCGTCGGGCCCTCGAACTATATGACCTTGCATGCGCTGTCACGGCTGGCCGATTCTCTGCGCCGCCGTGGTGAATTGGCCGAGGCCGCGCAGCTGAGCGGTCAACTGCTGGACCAAGCTCGGCGCGGACTGGCGCCGGAGCATTATCTGCTGGGCGTCTTCTATCGGGTCGACGGGCAGATTCTGGCCGCCCAGATGCGTTTCAAGGAGGCCCAATCCCGTTATCGGGAAGCCTGGGAGGGCTTGCGCCGGGAGCTTGCGGCAGATCCGAAATACCGGATTGAATTGCAGGCCGCCATCGGTGAACTGGAGCAGCAGGCTCGGCGGAATGGGTTTGAATTGACGCAGTCTGCCGAGGACCAGCAATGGCGGGCTGCGCTGGCGGATTCGCTGGAGGGCGCCTGATCACGCTCGGGCCGCAAAGGCCGCCATCGCCGCTTCTTTCTCCTTCGGCTTCAGCCGACCGTGCACCAGCCCGACACGGACTTCCGGCAGCGCGGCGGCCAGCAGTTCGGCGGTGGCGAGCAGCGCCTGTATCCCGGACTCGATCGCGGCCAGCGCCGCCACCACGGTCCTGCCGGCGCCGACATCGCCCTGCACCAGCCGCAGCATCGGCGCGTCCTCGGCCAGATCGGCGGAGGAGCTGCGGGGGCTGAGTCAACATGCAGGCGAAGTCATCCCTTGACGCACTGCCTCCAGTTATGTTCTTCCTGCATCCGGGAGGACTTCGGCGTGCATTTCCGTCGGAAACAATCTGTACCGCGCTTCCAAGGAGGATTCCGCCAATGCTGACTATCGACCAGGTCAAGGCCTTGGCCGCCGACCTCGAGAGCTTCAATGTGGAGCGCAAGAGTGCTTTCAAACCCGTCAAAAGCGACATCGAAGAGGCCATCTGTGCTTTCGCCAACGACCTGCCGGGCACAGGCAGGCGCGGAGTCTTGCTCATCGGCGTTGACGATAAACGAGGCAATCCAACCGCACTTCCCATCACCGATGAGCTGCTGCGCGAGATCACCGATATCCGAAGCGCGGGCAACATCCTCCCTCTACCGATGCTCACGGTGTACAAGTCGCAACTCGACGGAATCGACATCGCCGTCGTTGAGGTTGAACCGAGCCACGACACACCAGTTCGTTTGCGCGGCCGAGTCTGCGTGCGTGTGGGACCTCGTCGAGGAACCGCAAGTCGCGAAGAAGAACGGGTACTTACCGAGCGTCGAAGGGCCGCCGATTTGCCATTTGATAGCCGACCGGTCGGCGGCACCACACTGACCGAGGTCGACGAGCTTCGGCTCCGCCAGGAGTATCTTCCGCTCGCAATCGACACCGACACACTCGCCGAGAATCATCGACCGCTGGCCTACCAGCTCGAATCCCTGCACCTCGCGAATGCCGCGGGAACTCCAACCGTGGCACTGTTGCTCCTCTATGGCCGTGATGCCCGCGCAAGGCTGCCTGGGGCGTATGTGCAGTTTGTTCGTTTCGATGGTCTGCTCGATACCGACCCTATTGTTGCTCATCAGGAGCTCAACGGATCATTACCCGAGGTCCTTCGCGATGCCTATCGCCTCATGGAGCTCAATATTCGCGCTGCCCTTGATCCGAGCAATGCTCCGCATATCGAACGACCGGATTATCCCATCGTCGCACTCAAGCAGATCCTCGCCAATGCGCTGATGCACCGCACCTACGAAGTCCACGCGCCAGTTCGGATCTATTGGTACTCTGACCGAGTGGAAATCGAAAGCCCCGGTGGACTCTACGGCCGCGTGAACGAAGCGAACTTTGGCCAAAGGGGAGCCACAGACTACCGGAACCCAGTTCTGGCAGCCGGCCTGAAAATATTGGGGTTTGTTCAAACATTCGGGATGGGTATTGCACTCGCGCGACGCAGGTGCGCCGAGAACGGCAATCCACCACCAGAATTTGCATTCGGACCGTCGCATGTACTTGTGACTGTCAGGCGCGCAGCATGACGACGACCATCGCTTTTTTCAACAACAAAGGCGGCGTTGGCAAGACCACGCTAGTCTACCACTTCGCCCATATATTGGCTGATTTGGGACATCGGGTCCTCCTGCTTGACCTCGATCCGCAGTCAAACCTCACCGCAATGTGTTTGGGTGAAGAACAACTCGAAGAGATCTGGCCCGACTCCGCAGAACACCCGATGTCGATCCTCGGCTGTCTGCGTCCGATCATTCGGGGAATTGGTGACATCGCAGACCCTCGCACCACTGCACTCAATGACCGAATCGCGCTAGTACCGGGTGACCTGGGGCTCTCGACCTTCGAGGACAAGCTTTCAGACGCCTGGCCTCGCGCCATGGATGGCGATGAGTCCGCTTTTCGGACCCTGTCAGCATTTCACCGAGCAGCTCGACGCGCGGCAGCGATTGAAGGCCCTTTCGATCTCGTGGTGATCGATGTGGGACCCAACCTCGGCGCCATTAATCGGGCCGTATTGCTCGCCACCGATTTTGTGGTCACACCGCTGGCTCCCGACTTGTTTTCCATTCAAGGGCTCAGAAATCTGGGTCCTACGCTAGCCGGCTGGCGGCGCAATTGGGCGGACCGACTCGAACGCAACCCTGACCCGACCCTGGACTTGCCACAAGGCCGCGCGCGGCCGCTCGGTTATGTCGTCATGCAGGCGGGCATGCGACTGTCCCGCCCTGTCCGCGCCTACGAAAAATGGGTCGAACGCCTCCCTGGCGAGTATTCACGTTCGATGCTCGCTCAGTCTGCAGTACCGCCCGATTTCAGTGCAGATCCCGCGTGCTTGGGCGTCATGCGCCATTACCAGAGTCTTATGCCTCTGGCTCAAGACGCACAACGGCCAATGTTCCACTTGCGTCCAGCCGACGGGGCGATCGGCGCCCATATGGATGCAGTTCGACGGTGCGGAGACGACTTTCGTCTGCTCGCAAAAACAATTCTCTCCAGAATTCAATCACTCGAAACAGACAACAAAAAGGCACACACGGGTTTGCGCGTGAGTGGAAATCCATCATCGTACTGATATCGCAAGCCTGCCGATCAAGGCAGGCCCAGTCGCTGATTACCCACCCAGCCACCGGAATACCCCCAATGCTACGCCACCAAGATCATCAAATTGACACCTCGTCTAAACATTGGTCATCGCCGAAAAAACTGCGACCCAAGCACCGCAGCACCAATCCGCTCGACGGACACCCCGCTTCACCCGCTCAGGCGGCGCTGTAGCGCAGCGACGCGCCGACCCAGCGTTGCACCAGCGCGTCGGCGCGCTTGGGGTCTTCGCGCAGCAGCTGGTCGGCGGCGGCGCGGGCGGGGGTGAGCAGGTCCTGGTGGCGGGAGAGGTCAGCGACGCGGAAGCCGAGGTGGCCGGTCTGGCGGGTGCCGAGCAGTTCGCCGGGGCCGCGCAGGCGCAGGTCTTCTTCGGCAATCCGGAAGCCGTCGTTGCTCTCGCGCAGCACGCCGAGCCGCGAGCGGGCCAGTTCGCCGAGTGGTGGCTGGTACAGCAGCACGCAGCTGCTCTGCGCCGAGCCGCGACCGACCCGGCCGCGCAACTGGTGCAGCTGGGCGAGCCCCAGGCGCTCGGGGTTCTCGATGATCATCAGGCTGGCGTTCGGCACGTCGACGCCGACCTCGATCACGGTGGTGGCGACCAGCAGTTGCGTCTCGCCGGCGGCAAACGCCGCCATCGCCGCTTCTTTCTCCTTCGGCTTCAGCCGACCGTGCACCAGCCCGACGCGGACGTCCGGCAGCGCGGCGGCCAGCAGTTCGGCGGTGGCTTCGGCGTCCTCGGCGCGGATTTCCTCGCTGGCCTCGATCAGCGTGCAGACCCAATAGGCCTGCCGACCGGCGGCGCAGGCGGCGCGGATCCGGGCGACCACCTCGTCGCGGCGGTCCGACGACACCACCACGGTCTGGATCGGCTTCCTGCCCGGCGGCAGCTCGTCCAGTACCGAGACGTCGAGGTCGGCGTAGTCGACCATCGCCAGCGTCCGCGGGATCGGCGTGGCGGTCAGTGTCAGCTGGTGCGGCACCTGCCCGCCGTCCGGCGACAGGCCCTTGTCGCGCAGGGCAAGGCGCTGGCCGACGCCGAAGCGGTGCTGTTCGTCGATGATGACGAGCCCCAGCCGCGGGAAGGCGACCGCCTCGGTGATCAGCGCGTGGGTGCCGACCGCGAGCGGCGCGCCGGCGGCGATGTCGGCCAGCGCCTTCGCCTTCGCGCGGCCGGTCAGCTTGCCGGCCAGCCACACCGGCGGCAGGCCCAGCGGCGTCAGCCAGCGGGTAAAGTTGCGGTAATGCTGCTCGGCCAGCAGTTCGGTGGGGGCGAGCAGCGCCGCCTGCATCCCGGACTCGATCGCGGCCAGCGCGGCCAGCGCCGCCACCACGGTCTTGCCGGCGCCGACATCGCCCTGCACCAGCCGCAGCATCGGCGCGTCCTCGGCGAGGTCGGCGGCGATCTCTGCGCTGACCCGGGTCTGCGCGCCGGTCAGCGGGAAGGGCAGCTGTTCGAGGTAACGCTGGCGCAGGCCGCCGTCCCCGCCGAGTCGCGGCGCCTGCTGCCGCCGCTGCGCCGCCCGCTTCAGCCGCATCGACAGCTGATGCGCCAGCAGCTCCTCGAAGGCCAGCCGACGCTGCGCCGCGGTCGCGCCCTCCAGCAGCGCCTTGCGGTCGATCTCCGGCGGCGGCCGATGCACGGTCAACAGCGCCTCGCGCAGTGACGGCAGCTCCAGCTCGCGGCGCAGGCGGGTCGGCAGCAGGTCCAGCTCGGCGTCCGGCGGCAGCAGCGCCAACGCCAGCCCGATCAGCTTGCGCAGATGCTCGGGCGACAGGCCGTCGGTGGTCGGATAGACCGGGGTCAGCGTCTCCTCGACCGGCGCCGGCGCGTCCGCGTCGACCCGCTGGATCTTCGGATGGGTGAACTCGGCGCCGTACATGCCCACCCGCGGCGTGCCGTAGAGGCGCAGCCGCGTGCCGGGCGTGTAGGCCTCCACCTGCGAGGCGCTGAAATGCAGCAGCCGCAGGCGCAGCGTGCCGGTGCCATCGGACAGCTCCGCCACGTACTGCCGCCGACCGCCGATCCGGACCCCGCCGCTCTGCACCTCCGCCTCCACCTGCGCGTCGACGCCGTGGCGCAGGTCGCGGATCGCGGTCAGCCGGGTGCGGTCCTCCCAGCGCAGCGGCAGGTGGAACCACAAGTCGCCAACCGTGTGCAGATCCAGCTTCGCAAGCATCGGCTCGAAGCGCGGTCCGACCCCTTTCAGGAAGCGGACCGGCTGCGCCGCCTGCGTGGCGTAGTCGGCCGGCTTGCGGCCCGGCGTCCGCGCGGGTCCGGCGGCTGCCGGTTTCTCCGTCACCGACGCAACCGCAGTCGATGGCGGCGAACTGGACGGTGGCCGGGTCGACGGCATCGCAAGGACTGCGGCTCAGTCCAGCACCAGCACCGCGTCGATCTCGACGTCGGTGCCGCGCGGCAGCGCCGACACCTGCACCGTCGCCCGCGCCGGGTACGGCGTCGGCAGCAGCTCCTGCATCACCGCATTGACCGTCGGGAACTGGCCCAGATCGGTCAGGAAGATCGTGTACCGCACCACCTTCGACAGATCCCCGCCGGCGGCCTCGGCAATCGCCGCCAGATTGCGGAACACCTGCCGCGTCCGCTCGGCGAAATCGCCGTCGATCAGCTGGCCGGTCGCCGGATCCAGCGGGATCTGACCGGAGACATACACCGTGCTGCCGACCGCCACGGCCTGCGAGTAAGTACCGATCGCCGCCGGCGCGGCGGCGGTGCTGATGATGCGACGCGACATGCGGGCGCTCCGGAGGACTGGGGCGGCCAGTGTAGCTGCGGGCGGTGCGCGCTTGGTTCTCTGGGTGGAGCGAATGTGATGTCTGCTGAACGCATGCATTGCCACGAAGTAATGAACGGTGCGGACTTGCTGGCTGGTCCGATGGGGCGTAGGCTCGCCAGCGTTGTAGGTGCGTCAAGACATAACGGCGATATGCGTCGTGGTCCGGGATGATGTAGACGACAAAATGACAGACACGGCAAATGCCTCCTTGGAGGACAGACTCAATCCCGGGTGTTGTTTGTCGGCACGGCGCAGTACACACCAAGACTGACATGCGGTAGATTGGCGTCGAGTAACCGTTGGCCATATGAATCGACAACTTCTCACCAGATTGTCTGCAACCGGGATCTCCGCGCTTGCATTCTCAGATACAGCAAATGCAAATGCCGGCGTTCCGATGCTATTCGTAACGCTGCCCGCAATGATTCTCGCGCTGGCTCCAGTAATTGTCATTGAGGCCATTATAATTGGCCGAATTCTTCGCTCGCCAGCGATTTCGCATGCAAAATCCGTAACCATCTCGAACGCTGTGTCCACGATCGTGGGCATACCAATAACATGGTTTTTATTGGTTGCGTTGCAGATTTTTAGTGGGGGCAGCTCTGCGCATGGTCTGGCCACGCCAACACAGAAATTTCTTGCGGTCACATGGCAGGCTCCGTGGCTAATACCATATGAAAGCGACTTGTACTGGATGCTCCCGGCAGCATCACTGTCGCTTCTAATTCCATTTTTCTTCACGTCCTTTTTAATCGAAACTCCGCTCGTCGCCACTTTCGAGCGCTCGCACTCTCGATCCGAAATAAGGGCGGCAGTTTTTCGAGCAAACGCTTCCAGTTATTCTCTATTGGCTCTGTTCAACGTTGCTTGGTTGTTTTGGTCAATCCAGCGCGGGCCATGAATGACCAATATCTTCGTTGCAGGTGACCAACGAGGCGCCCGATCGGACACTGGGGTCGTCTCGACAAAAGACCAAACACCATAAAATCAAGAGCATTTGTGAGCGCAAAATCATGTCCAATCACGCTGGCAGCTATTTGATAAATGATATCCTGAAAATACTTGAAAAAGAATCGATATTCGATATTTTGGGAAAAGAAAAAACACAAAATTTGATTTTAGAAATTCTGGGGGCTGCGCATCAATACGACTGCAATCCAGGAGAACTATTGCAAGATATCGGAGAGAAAATTGGGATATGTTATTACTGTCAAAGCATCGCGGAAGAATTTCATGATGAAATTTGCAATGTCTGTCATGAAAGATATTTTGGCTGAAGCATCTTTCGATTGGCTTTTGCTATTGGATGCCGGAGGCAGGCGGGATTCGTGAAGTGCTCGGGTTTCGGCACGGTCGCGAACGCTGCATCGATAGCCAATGCCAGGGCCTCGCAAGCCGGCGTGAGCTGCCACCAGCGCGGGCAGCTTTCAATATGCGAGAGCCATTGCAACGCGATCGCATGGTCGCATCGCAGGAATCCGGCCGCCTCAAAGATGGCGGTCTCTCGACGGCCACTGTCCATCACCGCATAGATTCGATCCATCCCGCGATGATCGGGCTTGGGTAGCATCGGTGAATCGGTGCCGCAGTGCGGGCATTTCTGATATTCCATGAAAGCATTATTCCGAAATTGGTCGGAACCTTGGCAGTAGAGATTGCGCCGGTCCATTTTGACCGATCATGCAAACCGCTCAGCCCTTGCCCAACGGCAGATACAGTGACAGGGCGCCGCTCCGGATGCGGCGGAAGCCGTAGGCTTCGTAGAACTCGACGATGCGGTCGTTCAGGGTATCCACCAGCAACACCCGCACGCCCAGATCGGCACGCAGGCGCAGGCAGCGCGCGACCGCATCCCCGATCAGGCGTTCACCGTAGCCGCGTCCTCGTTGACGCGCATCCACGGCCAGTCGACCCATTCGCACGGCCGGGATCGGATACCTCGGCAGGCGCTGCCGGTCGGATTCCTGCAAGTCATCGAGCAGCACCTGTGCGGCAGACAGGCTGTAGTAGCCGAGGATGGCGGTGGGCGCCGCGATATCGATCAGCACATGGGTGGTGCTGATGCCGTCGCGTTGATGTTGCGTGGCTTGCCGCTGCAGGTAGGCATCCAGCGTGGGCTCGCCGCAACGGAAGGCGGCACGGTCATGGATCCGCGGATCCAGCGGCAAGACCTGCAGCATGGGGTCAGGATGCAGCCGCCAGTGCGCGAGCGAGCTTCGCGTTCGGCGTCCAGGGCTCGTCCAGCGCCTCGAGGAGTCGTCGGGATTCTTCGGTCGAGAGGGACACGGCGAGCTCGGCCGTCGCGATCTGCGCGGCTTCGCGCAGGGCGACTTCACGGATGAAGGTCGAGAGCGGAACGCCGCGCAGTCGGGCGGCTCTCTCGATACGGGCCTTGTCCTCGGGGGCAATGCGCAGGTCGAGACGCGCGAGCGTGGACATGGTGGCGGGCCTCTGCAGCGACAAACGTACGGAAGCTTACCGTACGCTCATGCGACTCCAGCCCAGCAGCGCCCCGACTACCGGAACGCCTTCCACAGCGTGCTGGCGGTGGCGACGCTGCGTTCGGCGGTGAACAGTTCGACGGTGACGTGGTACAGGCCCTGCGATTGCTTGAGCAGCAGGCCTTCGCCGTACAGCCATTGGCCGCTCTTGGCGACGCCGAGGTATTGCAGGCTGGTCTGGATCGGGGCGACGCGGGGCGGGGTGCCGTTGGTGGTGTCGGCGATCGCGCGCCAGGCGACGAAGTCGGCGAAGGCGGAGATGGCGCCGCCGTGGACGGTGCCGTCGGCGCCGAGGTGGCGGCGGTCCAGCGGGAGGACGCGGCGCCAGCCGCCGGCAAGCTGGGTCTCGTAGACCGGTCCGATGTGGCTGATGTAGCCCTCCTGCTGCTCGGCGAGCTTCAGGCGAGGGCGCTCGGCGGCGATGGGGGCTGCGGACACGGGCGTGGACACCTGACAGGCGGGAGGCGCCGCAGTGTGCGTCAGCCGGCGCGAGGGAACCAGCCGTGGCGGTGAATGAGTGGCGGCGTGGAGCGGCGTCTGCGGCTGGGGCTGGTCGATGCCGTCGTGTTGCGGCGCATCGGCCTTCGACCGCGGTCGACGGCGACTACCATCGGCGGCCAACCCCGTCCGAGCCCTGCCGTGCCCGCTCGCCGCGATCAACCCTGCCGCAGTCGCCGATCCGCCCCGGGTGTCCTGACGCCGCGCGGGACGCAGGTCCGCCATGTCGGCTGAGGCCCGCCACGAGGCGCTGGCGCTGGTGCTGACGCTGTCCACGCAGCTGGACGCGCTGGTGGTCCGCGGCCTGCGCGCAACGGGTGCGGAGGATCGCGCGCGGCTGGCCGGGCATTGCGAAGCGCTGAAGCAGATGGGCGCCACGCAGCTGGCGGCGGCGCTGGGCGAGCTGCTGGCGGCGATGGGCGACGGCCGTCGCGAGGCGGCGCAGGCGCTGCTGGCGCTGCGCGCGCGGCTCAGGGTGTTCGAGCGGCTGCTGACCCAGCGCGCGGTGGTCGCCGAATGGGCGGCGGCTGAGGCTGCCGGAGCCCTGCCGTGAGCGCGGAGGCCCAGCGGCTGCTGGAGGAGCTGGGCCAGGCGCTGGAAGCGCTGCTGCTGGCCGGCACGACGACCGCGTCGAGTGCGACGCAGCGGACACTGACGGCGGCCTTCGAGGCGGCGTCGAAGGCGCGTTTCCTGCGGCTGGGCGCGACGCTGCGGCTGGTGCTGGAGGAGCTGAAGCGCTTCGACAGCGCGCCGGAGCGCTTCTCCGGGGCGCGGCTGGCCTTCTTCGTCGACCGCGCCTGGCTGCTGGCGCAGGCGACCCGCCGCGCGCTGGCCGCGGGCGACACCGCCGCGCTGGAGCGGCTCAACGCCAGCCCGACGCAAGTGCGCGCCGAGTCGCTGACGGTGGCGACCCTCGGCGTGCAGCGGCGCTACGTGCCGGGGGCCTTCAGCGCCTTCGAATTCCGGCTGCGGTTGCTCGACGCCGCGCCGCTGGCCGACGGTCGCGTGCTCGACCGCGGCACGCCGCTGGTCTACGGCATGGTGTTCCCGGCGACCGCCGGCGGCCAGCTGCCGCCCGAGGCGATGCTGGCGCTGCCGCAGAAGCAGGGCTACCGGCCGGCCGAGCTGCTGGAGGGCAAGGCGTTGACGATCACGCCGGCGCTGCTCGGCGGCAGCCCGCTGCGGCTGGCGCTGCTGCCGGACAGCCGGGTCACGACCGGCGTCGCGGTCACCGACTGGCGGACGCTGGCGCCGCGCGACCCGGCCCACTGGCGCGCGCGGGTCGCGGCGTATCGGCCGGATCCGCTGGAGCTGCCGATCGAGTTCGCCGACGAGCTGCTGCTGGAGGACTGGACGCTGCTCGGCGACTTCGCACCCTCGACGGTGCCTGGCCGCGAGGCCGAACGCGAGGCGCCGCTCGCCGCGCTCGGCTGCCGCTTCACGCTGCGCATCGACGCCGAGCCGGCGACGCTGGCCCAGCGTCTGCAGGCGGTCAACGGCGCGCAGGCGCTGTATGCCGCGGTGCATCTGGAATACGGCCGGCAGGTGCTGACGCCGCTGGCCCTGCTGGGCGAGTCGCCGGAGTACCCCGGCCTCGACCCGACGAAGTTCAACCGCACCACGCTGGTTCGCGCGCTGCACGCCAGTGTGGTGTCCCAAAAGTAATTCGACTTGTTTCCGATGGATGTGGTTCCGAGGCAAGGCGCGAGAAGGAAGCTGTAGCAGCGCTACAGCGACGCGCCATCGGGGCCACAGACGCGGAAACAAGCGAAGGAATTGCTGGGACACCACACTTGCAGCCGTTGAAGCCCCGAGGACACCCGCCATGAGCCGTCGCAAGAGTCCCGCCGTCCCAGCCGAGCCCGCCGCTGCCGCGGGGGTCGACGCCGTCGAGTCCGTGCTGCGCCGGCCGGCCGAGGAGGCGCACGCCGACGAGCTGGCGGCGCTGGCGCAGGTCGACCGCGACCCGAAGCCGCCGCAGTGGCGGCTGTCGCCGCGGGCGGTGCTGGCCTATGTGCTGGGCCGCGAGCCGGTCGAGGCCGAGATCGACGGCACCCGCCGCGCGGTGGCGATTCCGCGCAAGTTTTTCGGCGACACCGCACTGGTCGAGCGGGCCATCGTCACGCTGGCCAGCGAGCGGGCGCTGCTGTTGGTCGGCGAGCCCGGCACCGGCAAGAGCTGGCTGTCCGAGCACCTGGCGGCGGCGATCTCCGGCTGCTCGACGCTGACCCTGCAGGGCACCGCCGGCACCACCGAGGACCAGATCAAGTACGCCTGGAACATCGCCCGGGTGATCGCCGAGGGGCCGACGCCGGACAACCTGATTCCCTCGCCGACCATGCTGGCGATGCGCCGCGGCGCGCTGCTGCGCTTCGAGGAGCTGACCCGCTGCGTGCCGGACGTGCAGGACGCGCTGGTCTCGATCCTCTCCGACAAGCGCATCGCCATCCCCGAGCTGCCGGGCGATGCCGGAGTGGCGGCGCGGCCGGGCTTCAACGTGATCGCCACCGCCAACACCCGCGATCAGGGCGTCAATCAGCTGAGCGCCGCACTGAAACGCCGCTTCAACTACCTGCACATCCCGCTGGTGGCCGACAAGGCCACCGAACTCGCGATCGTCCGCGAGCGCAGCGCCCAGCTGATCGCCCACTACCGGCTGCCGATCACGCTGGACGAGCCGGTGCTGGAGCTGCTGACCACCGTGTTCCGCGAGATCCGCGCCGGCCGCAGCGAGGAGGGCGTCAGCCTGAAGCAGCCCACCACCACGCTGTCCACCGCCGAGGCCATCGCGGTGGCGCTGGACGCCGCGCTGCACGCGCGCTTCTTTGGCAGCGGCCGGGTCGGCGCCGACACCGTCGCCCGCCAGCTGGTCGGCTCGGTGGTCAAGGAGGACCTCGCCGACCTCGCGGTGCTGCGCGAGTACGTGCAGCTGGTCGCGCGCAAGCGCGCCGGCCAGCCCGGCCCCTGGCGCGACTTCCACGACGCCGCCGAGACCGTGCTGCGCGGATGAACGCGGCAACCGCGCCCTTGCCGGCACCGGAGGCGCTGGACCGCCAGGTCGAGGCGGTGCTGGCCGAGGCGCTGTACTGGTTTCCGCTGCGTCACCACTCGCCGACCTGCGCCGCGGTGCTGGAGCGGGCGCTGCGCGCGCGGCGGCCGCGGCTGGTGTTCCTCGAAGCGCCGGCCGGGCTGGAGCCGCTGGTGCCGGCGCTGCTGGCGAAGGACACCCGGCCGCCGGTGGCCTTCTACGCCAGCTGGCGCGACGACGCGCCGCGCGACCCGCCGGAGGCGCCGCCGCGGCAGCTGGCCTCGTGGTATCCGCTGCTCGGCTACTCGCCCGAGTACGTCGCGCTGCGGGTGGCCGACGAGCTGGGTGCCGAGGTGGTGTTCATCGACCTGCCGCAGGCGGCGCTGCTGAATCTGGCCGAGGCGCCGACCGCCGCGACGCCGGACGGTCCGCCGGCCTTTGCCGCCTACTGCCAGCGCGTCGCCGAGCGCGCCGGCTGGCGGCACTGGAACGAGGCCTGGGATCGGCTGTTCGAGCACGGCGCGATCGGCGTCGACGCGGAGGACTGGCGCCGCCAGCTCGCCACCTTCTGCGCGGTCGCCCGTGCCTGCGGCGGTCCGCTGGACGCGGTGACGCAGGCCCGCGAACGCCACATGGCCCGGGCGATCCGCGACGGCCTGGCCGCGCGCGACCTGCCGCCCGCCGCGGCGATGGTGGTCTGCGGCGGCTTCCACCTGTACCTCGACCGCGACGACCCGACGGAGCCGCCCGCCGTGCCGCTCGGCACCGAGCACCGCGCGCTGGTGCCCTACAGCTATCCGCGCCTGTCCGAGCAGCGCGGCTACGCCGCCGGCAACCGTGCGCCGCGCTGGTACGAGCGGCTGCACGCCGCGATCCGCGCCGGCGACCCGGCCAGCGCGCTGACCGAGCAGGCCATTGAGGTGCTGCACCGCGCGCGCCGCCTCGGTGAGACCGTCGCCACCGCCGATGCGATCAGCGTGCAGCACCACGCCGCGCTGCTCGCCCAGCTGCGCGGCTCGGCGCTGCCGGTGCTCGACGATCTGGACGACGCGCTGCTGTCCTGCTGCGTCAAGGGCGCGCCGGAGGACGCCGGCACTCGGCTGGCGCGCGCCGCGCAGGAGGTCCACGTTGGCACCCGCGTCGGTCAGGTGTCGGCCAGCGCCGGCCAGCTGCCGCTGGTGCGCGACTACCACGCCCAGCTGGCGGCGCTGGAGCTGGCCGGCCGGCTGGCGCACGAGCAGGTCGAGTGGCTGCAGCTGGACCGCCGCCAGCCGCTGGACGCCGCGCGCTCGGCCTTCCTGCACCGGCTATGCCAGCTCGAGGTGCCGCTCGGCACGCTGGAGCGCGAGCGCCACGGCCTCGGCCACCAGCTGTTCGGCGAACGCTGGAAGCTGCTCTGGTCCACCCGCATCGAGGCCCAGCTGATCGAGCGCAGTCTCGACGGCGACCGCGTCGAGACCGCGGCGCTGACCGCCTTCGCCCGCGCGCTGGCCGCCGCCGGCCACGATGCCGCCGCCACCGGCCGGCTGCTGCAGTCGGCGCTGGCGATGGCGCTGCCCGGCCTGTTCGAGCGCGCCGGCGCCGCCTGCGCCGCGGCGCTCGACGCCGACTTCCGCTTCGTCGCGCTGGTCGACGCGCTGACCACGCTGCGGGTGATCGAGACCAGCGCGCTAGCCCCGGCCCCGCGGGCGACGGTCACCGGCCTGATCGACCGCGCCTTCGACCGCGCCTGCTTCGCGCTGAGCGAGATCGTCGCCGCCCCGGACGAGGAACATCCGGCGATCCTCGACGCGCTGAAGGCGCTGGCCGAGGCGGCCATCAGCCGCGAGGACCTCGACGCCGACCACTACGCCAGCAGCGTGCAGCAGGCCGCGGCGCTGACCGCACTGCCGGGACTGCGCGGCGCGCTGCTCGGCCTGCTGGTCGAGCTGCAGCGGCTGCCGCTCACGCCGGTGGCCGAGGAACTGGCGGCCTACGCGCAGGCCAGCCCCGAGCGGCAGCTCGCCGCCGGCGACTTCCTGCACGGCCTGCTGGCGGTGTCCGGCACCCGAATGCTGCAGGGCGCCGGCGCGCTGGTCGCCGCCCTCGATGCGCTGCTCGCCCGCGCCGACCGCGAGGTGTTTCTGGCCATGCTGCCGCGCCTGCGCGCCGCGATCACCCAGCTGCACCCGCGCCAGCGCGACGCCCTCGCCGCCGAAGTCGCCCGCCTGCTCGGCCTCGCCGCCGACGAGATCGACGCGCCGCTGGCCACCAGCGCCGCCGCCCACGCGCTGATCGCCGAAATCGACCGCGAAGCCGCCGCGATCCTTGCCGGCTGGGGGTTGGCATGAGTACCGCCAGCCGCTGGCGCGCCCTGCTCGGACGCGAGGCCGCCGACGCCCACGGCATCGGCGCAGGCTCCGGCGCCGACGCAGAGGCCGCCGACCTCGCCCGCGCCGGCGCGCTGCTCGACTTCCTGGAAGACGACGGCACCCGTCAGGGCGGCAAGAAGCCCTCCCAGGGACTCACCGTCGCGCACTGGGTGGATCAGGTCCGCGAGCTGTTCCCACGCAGCGCCCGCGAGGTGCTGGAACGCGAACTGGTGCGTCGCCGCGGCCTGCGCGAGCTGCTGCAGAAACCGGAACTGCTGGAGGCCATCGAGCCCGACGTCGCGCTGGTCAAGACCCTGATCAGCCACCGCGAGCTGCTCAACGAACAGACCCGCGGCCTCGCCCGCCGGATCATCGAGCAGGTGGTCGCCGAACTGCGCCAGCGCATGCGCCTCGCCGTCGAGACCACCGTCACCGGCGCCCTGCGCCGCGACCGCCACTCGCCGCGCCCGGTCGCCCGCAACCTCGACCTGAAAACCACCGTCCGCCGCAACCTGCGCCACTGGGACGCCGAGCGCGGCCAGCTCCTGGTCGAGCGGCTGTACTTCCACGCCGCCGAACGCAAACAGCGGCCCTGGCACGTGATCATCGCCGTCGACCAATCCGGCTCGATGCTGGATTCGGCGATCTTCAGCGCCATCATGGCGTCGATCTTCGCCGAACTCCCGTCATTGCGGACCTCGCTGTTCCTGTTCGACACCCGCATCGCCGACCTCAGCGACCAAGTCGGCCAGCCGGTCGACGTACTGATGAAGGTGCAACTGGGCGGCGGCACCAACATCGCCGGCGCCGTCGCCTACGCCGCCACCCTGGTCCGCGAACCGGCGCGCAGCATCCTCGTGCTGATCACCGACTTCTGCGAAGGCGGCACCCCCGGCGAACTGGAACGACAGATCGAGGACCTCGCCGACGCCGGCGTCCGCTGCATCGGCTTGGGCGCGCTCGGCAGCGACGCCCGCCCCGCCTACGACAAAGTCGCCGCCGCCCGCTGCCGCAAAGCCGGCATGGACATCCTGGTCTGCACCCCCGAACGCCTCGCCGAGGCAATGGCGGAGATCATCCGGGGGTGACGTCGGAGGCGTTTGGCCAGAACACGCTGGCTCGCTCCTCGCGGATGGCGTCGACGATGTGGGCGCTATCCGGGCCAGTCCAACGCCCTTCGTGGATCCACAGGCCGTAGACCTGGCGCATCGCCTGGCCTCCGCAGATGGACTCTGCCAGCAGCAGACGTCCGGGCTCGTTGATTCGAACGTTCATGGCGTGAGCGTCAATGGCCGGATTCCTGCCTCAGAAGGCGTAGAAATCCTCCGGCACCGTCTCCAGCGGCCGCCAGTCGAGTTCGCCGGCGGTGGCGGCCTGGTAGCGCAGGATGGTTTCAGACAGCAGGTCCTTGATCGGCGCGCCGCCGGCGCTCTTTCTGGATTTGGGCTGCTGCGCGGCGGCGAGCCAGGCGCGGGCGGTGGTGGCGGGCAGCTGCTGGCTCTGGACGGCGCCCATCAGCAGCACCAGCAGATGCTTGCAGACGCCGCCGCCCATGCCCATGCACCAGCTCAGCGACGGCTCGCAGCAGCTGTAGCGGCCGTCGGCGTGCAATCGCGTCGAGTAGTACTCGGAGTAGCCGGTCTGGCTGCGGACGATGCCGGCGATGTGCTCGTCGGCGACCTCGGTGAACAGCTGCATGCGTTCGCGTTTCAGCATGTCGAGGGCGCGCTTGATCCGGCCGGCGTCGGTGACGCTGGGCAGCGCCGCCACCAGTTCCGCCAGCGGGCTTGCCGCCTGCACCGGCTGCGTCGCCGCCCCGGCGTGGGCGCGCAGCAGGTCGATGAACATGTCTTCGCTCAAGAGCTGCAGGCGGGCGCCGCCGGCCATCAGTTTCTCGGCCGCCGCCAGCGCCGCGGCCTTGCCCGGCCCGCGCCGCTGCCCGACCACGAGGTAATCCAGCTGCGCGTCGACCCGGTCGGCATACACCCCGCCCAGCGTCAGCACCAGCGCCGCCGGTGCCGTCGCCGCCGCACCGCGGCCGAAATCCAGCTCCCCGGCCACATGAAAACGCGCGCCATCCAGCTTCGGCCGCAGCAGGTGGATGAACCCGGCCTCGTCCAGCACCGCCGGCTTGCCGCTGGCCGCCAGCTTCTCCGCCTGGCGCTGCGCCTCGGCCTTGCCCTTCCCGCGACCGTTGCCGAACACGGCGTAATCCAGCCCGGCCGTCACCGCGTCCTCGACCACGCCGCCGCGCCCCAGGACCGCCTCCGCCGGCGTGCGGCCCAGATAGCGCGGAAAGCGCTCGAAGGCCCCGAGGATCGCAAAGCGCCGCCCGCTCAGGTTTTCCGCCCAGTCCAGCCTCGGGAACAGTTCCGTGCGCAGGCGCTCGGCGGCGTCGACGCGATGGTTCATGGCGAGGTCTCCGGTCGGAACGGCTGGCAAGTATGGCCGCACCTTCACGCCGAAGACGCGATTCCGCGACAGTGGGCTAACCTGTCAGGCCATTCGACATCCATCCGCGAGGGCCGGTCGTCATGAGCTACCGCTTCCCGATCGGGGCCGTGCTGGCCTTGCTGCTATGTGGCTGCGCGTCCGAGGCGACGCTGCGCGAGCGGAGCCGCATCCATTTCGACCCGCCGCAGGCGGCCCCGTTGACCTCGACATCCCTCGAAACCTTCGCGGATCAGAAGGAGGTCAGCGCCTACCTCCGAAAGGTCCGGCGACTCCGCGAGGCACAGATGGCCGTTCGGGTGATCGAGTCGAAGGCCACCATGACCGTGCAAGCAGAAGAGGATTGCACGCTGCTGGAGGATTGCGAATCGGAAAAGCTGGACTCGGTGATGGTCACCGGCTCGCGGATTTCCACGCCGTCGATTACCAACAATCAGACGGCGGGTGTCGATGAAGGCGATCTGATCAAGCAGATCGGGGATTATTTCCTGATTCTGCAGGACGGCCAGATTTTCGCCGTTCATGCGCCCACCCTGAAATTGACCGATCGGGTCGACGTCTATCGGCCACGGGATCCCCTGCGGCCCAAGAAATACCGCTGGGAGAATGATTTCGATGGCGCCGACTGGTACGACGAGATGCTGGTCCATGGTCAGCAGGTCATCGTGTCGGCCTACAGCTACGACGACCATGCCACCGAAATCAGCATCTTCGAACTGGACCCACTGAGCGGTCGCCTGCAGCTCCAGACCCGGCACCTGCTGTCCTCGAATGACTATTACTCCTCCTCGAACTATGCCTTGCGCATCGTTGGCGACACCCTCATCCTGCGGACCAGCCAACCGCTGGATGAACTGGAGGACTGGCCATCGTGGACACAGCAGATGCCCGTGTCGCGGAATCTCGGCACGTTGTTGCCGCCGCAGGCGGTTTTCAAGCCTTTGCTGCCGACACTATTCCCGTGGCTCCATCAGATCACCTATTGCCGGTTGAATCGGGTCGAGACGAATCAGGGGCTGGACTGCGATGCCGTGGGCGTTGTCGGTCCGCAATCGACCGAGTTTTACGTTTCCCCGAATTTCATCTATCTCTGGAACACGGCGGGAGACGATCCGGAACTCGATTGCGAAGAGATCGGCATCCGCCCCGGCGCGCGGGTGCCGGCTCGTGAGGTTCCTCTGGCGGCGGTGTACCGGGTTTCGCTGCGCGACCAGTCGGTGACGGTCGCCAGTGCGCGCGGCTGGATGGCGGATCAATTCCATCTCGATGAATATCAGGGACATCTGCGAGCCGTGGTGCATTGGGCACATGGTGGCTGTTATTCCTGGGACGATCAGCGGCAGACGAGCTTCATCAGCCTGTACCGCAGCGATTTCGGCGTCCGCTTCGGGATTCCGGCCACGGCGCGATTCACGCCGCTCCCCGCGATCACTGGAGATGACTACCACGCCCGTTTCATCAATGATTGGGTGGTACTCGGCACGGTCCGCGATCCGGACGACGAGGGCTCCGCTGAAATCGACGAGCCGCCGTTGGTGGTGCTGCAAGCCAGTCAGCCAGCGCAGGCCGCTCGATTCGACCCGGGGCATGACGTTTCCAGAATCGAACGACTCGATACGCAGGGACTGATTGTCGGTCCGGACCGCGCGGGCAATCTCGGTGTAACCGTGCTGGCGTTCGGCGAACGCGCCGAATCATTGGCATCGATCACGCTGGAGCAACGACGGGAAGGCGAGAGCCGGAGTCACGCCTTCAATTTCACGGTGGATGGAGATGAAACCATCCTGGGACTTCCGACCCAGCGCTACGATCGAGCGGCGTCTTGGCGCTGGGACGACAGCTCGGACCTGACCTATCTGCGCCTGCGCGCCGGCCGACTGACAGCGCTGGGTGAAATCACGCTCTCGGAGGCCGCGCGACAGGAGGCTCCCGGTTACCGCTGCGAGGTGTCCTGTATCGACTGGTATGGCAATGCCAGGCCGGTTTTCTCGGAGGTGGGCTGGTTCGGGTTGATGGGGACGGAACTGGTGCGAGTGCGGCGCGAACAGGATCAGGTACTGGCTGGCGCGAGGCTCGATCTGACCCGTCCGCCGAGGCAGGCTACCACTGCAGCGCCGCGCTGAGACCACGTCCCGCATCCGCCCCGCCGCTACACTCGACCCCCTCACCCGGGGAGTCGGCGCATGATCGTCAAGGAAGAGGTTTCCGCCTTCGTCAGCGGCAAGTGGGACGACGAGATCGTTCCGGAGCTGTGCGAGTACATCAAGATTCCGAACAAGTCGCCGATGTTCGACCGCGATTGGCAGGAACGCGGCTACATGACCGAGGCGATGGATCTGATCGAGCGCTGGGTGCGGGATCAGCCGATCCGCGGGATGAGCGTGGAGCGGCTGACGCTGCCGGGCCGCACGCCGCTGCTCTACATCGAGATCCCGGGCAAGGGCGACGAGACGGTGCTGATGTACGGGCACATGGACAAGCAGCCGGAGATGATCGGCTGGTCGCCCGATCTGGCGCCGTGGAAGCCGGTGCTGGCCGGCGACAAGCTCTACGGTCGCGGCGGGGCGGACGACGGCTACGCCACCTACGCCTCGCTGACCGCGGTGATGGCGCTGCACGATCGCGGCATCGACCACGCCCGCATCGTGGTGCTGATCGAGGGCTGCGAGGAGTCGGGCAGTTACGATCTGCCTTTCTACATCAACTTCCTGGCCGAGCGGATCGGCAGCCCGAGCCTGGTGGTGTGCCTGGATTCCGGCTGCGGCAATTACGACCAGATGTGGCTGACCACCAGCCTGCGCGGGCTCGCCGGCGGCACGCTGAAGGTGCAGGTGCTGGAGGAAGGCGTGCACTCGGGCGATGCCAGCGGCATCGTGCCGTCCAGCTTCCGGGTGCTGCGGCAGCTGTTGTCGCGGCTGGAGGACGAGCACACCGGCCAGATCCGCCCCGAGCTGTTCTACGTCGACATCCCGAGCGAGCGGATCGAGCAGGCGAAGCAGGCCGCCGGTGTGCTGGGGCCGGAGGTCTACAGCAAGTTCCCGTGGCTGCCCGGCATGCGGCCGATGGCCGATGACCTCGCCGAGCTGGTGTTGAATCGCACCTGGCGACCGGCGCTGTCGGTGACCGGGGCCGATGGTTTCCCCTCGCTGGACAACGCCGGCAACGTGCTGCGCCCGCAGACCGCGGTGAAGCTGTCGCTGCGGCTGCCGCCGACGCTGGACCCGATGCGGGCGTCCAACGCGCTGAAGGAGATCCTCGAACGCGAGCCGCCATATGGCGCGCGGGTGCAGTTCGAGGTCGAGAAGAGCTCGACCGGCTGGGCCGCCCCGGCGACCAAATCCTGGCTGCGGCACACGGTCAACGAGGCCTCGCAGACCTACTTCGGCCCGCCGGCCGCGGCGATGGGCGAGGGCGGCACGATTCCCTTCATGGGCATGCTGTCGGAGCGTTTCCCGGAGGCGCAGTTCGTGGTGACCGGGCTGCTCGGCCCGAAGAGCAACGCTCACGGCCCGAACGAGTTCCTGCACATCCCGACCGGCAAGCGGCTGACCGCCGCGGTGGCGCAGATCCTCGCGAATCACCTTCAGCGCGTCGGCGACGACGCCCCGTCGGCGGTCGCAGCCTGACCGGCGCCGACATGCGCGCGGGCCTTGCGCGGATCGGCTTCGATCCGGCGCGCTTCGCAGCCGAGGAAGTCGCGCCGGATCGCTGGCTGGGTCGGGTGATCGAGCAGCATCGCGCGCATCTGCTGGTCGATGACGGCGAGACGGTCCACACCGCGATCGTCGCGCCCTGGCTGAAGCGGCCGCGCGAGGGCGCGCACGCGCGGCCGGCGGTCGGCGACTGGGTGCTGCTGGAACCAGCCGAGGGCGATGTCCGGCCGATGGTGGCGCAGCTGCTGCCGCGGCACTCGGCGCTGACCCGCGGCGCCGCCGGCGATCGCTACGCGCGGCAGACGCTGGCGGCCAACGTCGATGTGGTGATGGTGGTGGTCGGGCTGGACCGCGACTTCAACGTGCGCCGGATCGAACGCTACTTCGCGCTGATCTCGGCGTCGGGCGCGGCGCCGTGGCTGGTGCTGACCAAGGCCGACCGCAACGAGGATGCCGACGAGGTCCGCGAACGGCTGACCGGCCTGTTCCCGGCCGCCGAGGTGCATGCGGTCAATGCGAAGGACCCGGCCAGCGTCGCCGCGCTGTCGACCGATCTGCACGAGGGGCTGACCGTGGTGCTGGTCGGCTCCTCCGGCGCCGGCAAGTCGACGCTGACCAACACACTGCTCGGCGAGCTGCGGCAGGCCACCGGCGCCGTGCGCGCCAGCGACGAGCGCGGCCGTCACACGACGGTGCATCGCTCGCTGCTGCGGCTGGCCTCGGGCGCCTGCCTGATCGACACCCCGGGCCTGCGCGAGATCAAGCTGACCGGCGACGAGCCCGAAGACCTCGCCGCCTTCGACGACGTCGAGTCGCTGGCACGCGACTGCCGCTTCCGCGATTGCCGCCACGAACGCGAGCCGGGTTGCGCGGTGCAGGCGGCGGTCGAGGCGGGTGAGGTGTCGGCGGCGCGGCTCGCCAGCTTCCGCAAGCTCAAGGACGAACGCGAAGCCGCCGAAGCCCGCGCCCTCGCCGCCGAGCGGATGAAGGCGCAACGCCAGCGGCGGACGCCATCGCGCGATCGCGGAGGCAGCCTGTGACCTCATCGCACTCCGTGAAGTGGGCAGCGACCAGAGATCGCTTCACTACGTTCGCGATGACGAATCGTGGAGTGCGTCTCGAATGCCGATCCTGTCTGGCACATTCGAATCAATGGCTTGCCAATGACCTCATCGCGAACGCAGTGAAGCGATCTCGTGCTGCCGTGAAGCTTCGAGGCGACCCGAGATGGCCACGCTGCGCTCGCCATGACGAGGCCGGAGTCTTCGAGGCAAGCCCCGACCGCCCGAGGACTCCAGCCGCGCCGCGGACACCTGTGCCGCACTCGCCGCCTGTGCCGCACACCCCACGACGCGTCATCGCGACCGCGAGCACGCGTGGCGGGAAGCGATCTCGGGGTGCCGCGAAGCTCCGAGGCGACCGCCGATGAGCACCCTCGACCCGGAACTGAAGCACTACGCCGAGCTGGACGCGCGGATGGTGCAGGCGGTCCGCGAGATCAAGGTGCTGACCACGATGAGCTGGCCGGTCGAGACGCAGGAGGCCTTCCTCGGCGCCTGGGCGGTCGGACGCATCCAGCTGCCGGAGATCAGCTATCCCGCGCTGGACTTTTCGGCCTGCAAGCGGGTGCTGGAGGAGGTCGAGGCGCTGGCCGACGAGAGCCATCCGGTCGGCGATTACCTTGCCCGCACCGCGCGCAGCTGGCGCTACGCCGCGGCGATGCTGGAGCACCTCGGCAAGCCGGAGATGGGCGCCTTCTCGATCAAGCTGTACGGCCGGCCGGGCGACCGCATCGCCGGCTCGGAGGTGCGCAGCAACGAAGCCGCCGCGCACTTCATGACCGCCGCGCGCGAGGTGATGGCCGACACCCAGCTCGCCGATCCGGCCGAGCAGATCGACGCGGCGACGATGAAGGCGCAGCTGGAAGCCGACATGGCGGGGCTGTTCACCCGCCACCGCATCGAGGTGGTGATCGACCCGCATCTGGTGGCGAAGGCCGCCGCCGGCCCGACCCGGATCCGGCTGCGCGCCAACACGCTGTTCTCCGAGTACGACCGCCTGCAGCTGTTGAACCACGAGGCCTACGTGCATTCGCTGACCGCGATCAACGGTCGCGAGCAGCCGCACCTGAAGAGCCTCGGCCGCAACTCGCCGCGGATCACCGCGACGCAGGAGGGCCTCGCGGTGTTCGCCGAGCTGGTGACCGGCTCGATGGACATTGCCCGGCTGAACCGGATCAGCCTGCGCATCCAGGCCATCGAAATGGCGCTGAAGGGCGCCGATTTCATCCAGGTGTTCCGCTACTTCCTTGATCAGGGCCAGGTCGAGGGCGAGGCCTTTGCCTCGACGATGCGGGTGTTCCGCGGCGCGCCGCTGTCCGGCGGCAGCGCCTTCACCAAGGACGCCGTCTACCTGCACGGCCTGCTGTCGGTGCACACCTTCTTCCGCTACGTGTTCCGCACCGGCCGACTGGCGCTGGCGCAGCAGCTGTTCGCCGGCAAGATGACGCTGCACGACGTGTTCACGCTGTCGCCGCTGTTCGACAGCGGCTATCTGGTCGCGCCGCTGTACCTGCCGCCGTGGGCGCAGCGCGTGCATGCGCTGGCCGGCTACCTGTCCTTCTCGCTGTTCGCCAATCGCATTCGGCTGGATGCCATCGAGGAGCAGGATCTGAGGCTCGGGATATGAGCGGTGTGCACGTGGACACTTTCCCGGGACCGCTGGCGTCCTCGCCGGCATCCAGCCTGACCCTGTACGGCCGACCCGCCTGCCACCTGTGTCTGGAGGCCATCGACCTGCTGCGCGAGGCCGGCCTGATCGCCGCCTTCGTCGACATCGACGATTCGCTGGACCTCGGCGTGCGTTACGGTCTGCGGATTCCGGTGATGGCGCATGCCGATGGCCGCGAACTCGACTGGCCCTTCGACCTGCGCGAGCTGGTCGACTTCGCCGCCGGGCCGGGTCGCTGTACCCGTACGCCCAGCGAGTGAGGCCCGTGACGGTGCGGCTCGCTGCGTTCACCGGCACCCTACGCAGGCCCGTCTCTGTCGTGCGGGTGTGGTTCGCGGCACCCTGCGAGGGCGTTGTGGCCCCGCCTAGTCCCTGTCATTGATTGCCCGGAACCTCAGTCTCGTGACCGCCGATACCCCCTACCTGACCCTGCTGCGCCACCTGCTCGACGGCGACGCCACTGCTGTGCCTGCCGTCCACGTCAAGTCCGACCGCACCGGCACCGGCACGAAGAGCCTGTTCGGCTGGCAGAGCCGCTACGACTTGGCTGACGGCTTTCCGCTGTTGACCACCAAGCGCGTGCACTGGAAGAGCGTGGTGCACGAGCTGCTGTGGTTTTTGCGCGGCAGCACCAACGCCCGCGACTTGAACGCCCACGGCGTGACCATCTGGGATGAGTGGGCCGGCCCCGATGGCGACCTCGGGCCGATCTACGGCCGGCAATGGCGCAGCTGGCCGACGCCCGACGGCGGCGCCATCGACCAGCTGGCCCAGGTCGTCGCCGAACTGCGCGCCCGGCCGGATTCGCGGCGGATGATCGTGTCGGCGTGGAACGTGGCGCAGCTGCCGCAGATGGCGCTGCCGCCCTGCCACACGCTGTTCCAGTTCTACGTCGCCGACGGCCGGCTCAGCTGCCAGCTCTACCAGCGCAGCGCCGACGTGTTCCTCGGCGTGCCCTTCAACATCGCCAGCTACGCGCTGTTGACGCTGATGGTCGCGCAGGTGACGGGGCTGAAGCCTGGCGAGTTCATCCACACGCTGGGCGACGCGCATCTGTATCTCAATCATCTCGATCAGGCCCGCGAGCAGCTGGGCCGCCCGCCGCGGCCAGCCCCGCGCATCCGGCTGGATCCGGCGGTCACCGAGCTGGACGACTTCCGCTACGAGCACATCGAGCTGATCGGCTACGACCCGCATCCGCCGATCAGGGCGGCCGTGGCCGTCTAGGGCCGCGCCCGATGCCCGAGCCTTGGTCACCCGATCATGTGCGCGCGCTGCACACGCTGCTCGACGCGCTGGAGCCGACCGGCGTCTGGTATCGCGCCACGGGCGGGCTCGCCGGCAACCTGCAGGGCAGTCGCTGGCCGCTGCACGACATCGACATCGACTACCGCCGGGCCGATTGGCCGCGGATCGAGTCCGCGATGCGCGCGCATGTGTGGCAGGCACCGCAGGAATACCGCGATGCCGAGTTCCGGCTGACGCTGGCACGGGCGCGAGTCGGCCCGGTGGAGATCGAGTTCTGCCAGATCGAGGATTGCGCGGTGGCCAGCGGCGATGGCTGGTGCCTGCTCGACCCCACCCCGATCCGTGAACGCCGGTTCTGGCAAGGCCGCGGCATCTGGACGCTGCCGCTGGCGGAGCTGATCGCCTACAAGTCGCTGATGAGCGGCCGCGATGCGGACCTGCGCGAGCTACGCAGCCTGCAATAGCAGAGGGCGGGCGATCGGGGCCACGGCCGTCGCGCATCCGTGACCAAGGTCAGGGCGTGACCTCTGGGCTGTGGTGGGATCACGGCGCACGGCTACCTTGGCCGGACCCGACGCAGGATTTTTCTCATGCTCACCATCGATCGTGTCTCGAAAACCTATGGCAACGGCGTCCGCGCGCTCCGCGAGGTGTCGCTCTCGATTCCGAAGGGCCTGTTCGGTCTGCTCGGGCCCAACGGTGCCGGCAAGTCCTCGCTGATGCGCACCATCGCCACGCTGCAGGAGCCCGACAGCGGCAGCATCCGCTTCGGATCGATCGATGTGCTGAAGGACAAGGACGCGATTCGCCGGCAGCTGGGTTATCTGCCGCAGGACTTCGGCGTGTATCCGAAGACCAGCGCCGAGGACCTGCTCGACCACTTCGCGGTGCTGAAGGGCCTGACCGTGCGCGCCGAGCGTCGCGCCGCGGTGGAAGCGCTGCTGCAGCAGACCAACCTGTGGGCCGCGCGCAAGCGCCATCTGGGCACCTACTCCGGCGGGATGCGGCAGCGCTTCGGCATTGCCCAGGCGCTGCTCGGCCAGCCGAAGCTGGTGATCGTCGACGAGCCCACCGCCGGGCTGGATCCGGAAGAGCGCAATCGCTTCCTCAACCTGCTGGCCGAGATCGGCGAGCAGGTGGTGGTGATCCTGTCCACGCACATCGTCGAGGATGTGACCGACCTCTGCCCGCAGATGGCGATGATCAACCAGGGCCAGGTGCTGCTGTCGGGGACGCCGGCCGACTGCATTGCCGCGCTGCGCGATCGCGTCTGGGCCGCGCGGGTCGACAAGGCGGAGCTGAGTGCGATCCAGAGCCAGCATCAGCTGCTGTCGACCCGCTTGGTCGGCGGTCGGCCGGTGGCCAAGGTCTACAGCACGCAGGCGCCGGATCCGCGCTTCGCCGCGGTCGAGCCGGACCTCGAGGACGTCTACTTCCTGAAGCTGCGGCAGCATCAGGCCGCCTCGCGTCCCAGCGCCTGAGGCCGCCGCCATGTGGGAATTCTTCCGCTTCGATCTGCGCTACCAGCTGCGCGCACCGTTCTTCTGGATCGGCGTGCTGGTCTTCGGGCTGATCGCCTACGGCGCGATGGCCAGCGACGACATCATCCTCGGTCAGGCGATCGGCAACGTCCATCGCAACGCGCCGAACGTGATCATCACCATGCTGACCACGTTGACGATCATGGGCATGTTCCTGGCCGCGGCCTTCATCGGCAATCCGGTGCTGCGCGACCATGAATTCAAGATCGCCGATCTGTTCCACACCTCGCCGATGCGGCCGCACCAGTACCTCTACGGCCGCTTCCTCGCCGGGCTGGTGATCGCGCTGCTGATCTACACCGTGGTCGCGCTGGCGATGCGGATCGGCCTCGCGATGCCGTGGCTGGATCCGGAGCGCCTCGGGCCGCACCGGCTGTCCAGCTACGTCTACGCGATGCTGGTCTTCGTGCTGCCGAACACCTTCTTCGTCGGCGCGCTGCTGCTGGTGCTGGCCACCCGCTTGCGCAGCATGCTCGGTGTGTATCTGGGCGTGATCGGCTTCTTCGTGCTGTGGGCGGTCGGGCAGACGCTGACCGCCGAGCTGGAGAACCGCCAGATCGCCGCGCTGCTCGATCCCTTCGGCTTGAGCGCGCTGAATCTGACGACGCGCTACTGGTCGGCCGCCGAGATCAACACCGTGCTGCCGCCGCTGGACGGCCTGCTGCTGGTCAACCGGCTGGTGTGGATCGGCCTCGGTCTGGCGCTGCTGCCGCTGGCCTACCGGGCCTTCCGCCGCGGCATCGACGACGCGCCGGTGCGCGGCGCCCGCCCGGCCGCGAGGGTCGAAGCCGCACTACCGGCGCCGGCCGCGCTGCCGGTCGCCACGCTGCAGTTCGACCTGGGCTGGCGTCTGCTCTGCCTGTGGCGCAGCTTGCGGAGCGACGTGGTCGCGGTGGTCATCAGTGTGCCCTTTCTGGCGATGCTGGCCCTCGGGCTGCTCAATTTCGTCAGCGCGGCCTGGAACCTGGAGAGCCTGTACGGCACCGCCTCGTATCCGCTGACCTACCTGATGGTCGAGCGGATGGAGCAGAGCTATACCTTCCTGCTGCTGCTGATCGTCACCTTCTACGCGGGCGAGCTGGTCTTCCGTGACCGCCAGACCGGGATCAGCGACGTGGTCGACGCCACCCCGCTGCCGACCTCCGTGCAGCTGCTGTCGCGCTTCCTCGCGGTCGGCGCGGTGATCCTGATCTATCTGCTGGCCGCGGTGGCCTGCGGCATCGGGATCCAGCTCCTGCACGGCTATTACGACATCGAGCTGTCGACCTACGCCAAGGGCGTGGTGCTGAACGCCATTCCCTTCGTGCTGCTCGGCGTGCTGGCGCTGTTCCTGCACATCGTCAGCAACCACAAGTTCACCGGCTACCTGCTGATCGTGGTGTACCTGCTGTCGCGCATCGTGATGAGTGCGATGGAGTGGACTCACCCGATGCTGATCTATGGGCGCGCGCCGGAGGCCACCTATTCGGCGATGAACGGCTACGGCCACTTCCTGATCGGCCATCTGTGGCTGCGCAGCTATTGGGCCAGCGTCGCGCTGCTGCTGGTGCTGGTGGCTGCAGCCTTCTACGTCCGCGGCACACCGGGCAGCTGGCGCGAGCGCAGCCGGCAGGCGCTGCAGCGGCTGCGCGGCCGACTCGGCATCGCCCTGGCGGCGGCGACCGGCCTGTATCTGGCGGTCGGCAGTTACGTCTACTACAACATCGAGATCCGCAACGACTACATCGCCGCCGACACCGAGCGCGACCTCGCCGCCGATTACGAGCGCCAGTACGGGATCTACCGGGATGACCCGATCCCGCGGATCACCGCACTGCACACCGAGGTGGACATTTTCCCGACCGAGCAGCGCGCACAGGTCCGCGGCCGCTACACGATCATCAATCCGCACGACACGCCGATCGAGCAGGTGCTGGTCGGTGTCAGCCCCGAGCTGACCCGTTTCGATCCGGGCGCGCACGTGGTGGAGATCGACGATCCGCGGCTGGAGGTCCGGCGGCTGCGGCTGACGCCGGCGATGCAGCCCGGCGAGACCCGCGAGGTGCCCTTCGAGCTGGACCTCGGCCGCAAGGGCTTCACCGCCACCCGCGGCCCGACCCAGTTCGTCGACAACGGCACCTTCTTCAACATCGGTCTGTTCCCGGGCTTCGGCTATTCCACGGATCGCCAGCTGCAGGATCGCAACGAGCGTCGCAAGCGCGGCCTCGGCGAGCCGGAGCGGATGCCGAAGCTGGAAGATGTGGCGGCGCGTTCGGCGCACTACCTGACCGACAACGCGACCTGGATCGACTTCCGGACGGTGGTCAGCACCGATGCCGACCAGATCGCGCTGGCCCCGGGCGCGCTGCAGCGCGAGTGGCAGCAGGACGGCCGCCGCTATTTCGAGTACCGCAGCGAGGGCCGGATCCTGCCCTTCGTGGCCTGGCTATCGGCACGCTGGGCGGTCAAGCGCGTCGACCATCACGGCGTCTCGGTGGAGGTCTACTACGACCCCTCGACGCCCTACAACGTCGACCGGATGCTGCAGGCGGCGCGCGATTCGCTGGACTACTTCCAGTCGCAGTTCACGCCCTACCAGTTCCCGTACCTGCGGATCCTGCAGTTCCCGCGCTATGAGCGCTTCGCCCAGGCCTTCGCCGGCACCGTGCCGTTCTCCGAGTCGATCGGCTTCGTCGCCGACCTGCGCGATCCGGAGGCCGTCGACTTCGTCTACTACGTCACCGCCCACGAAGTCGCGCACCAGTGGTGGGCGCATCAGGTGATGGGCGCGGATGCCCAAGGCGCGACGATGCTCTCGGAATCGCTGGCGCAGTACTCCGCGCTGATGGTGATGGAGCGGGCCTACGGCCGCGCGCAGATGCGCCAGTTCCTGAAATACGAGCTGGACCGCTACCTGTCGGAGCGCAGCGGCGAGATCAACGAGGAACTGCCGCTGATGCGGGTCGAGAACCAGCAGTACCTGCACTACCGGAAGGGCTCGCTGGTGTTCTACCGGCTGCGCGAGGAGATCGGCGAGGCGGCGCTCAATGCGGCACTGAAGCGCTACCTCGAGGACAAGGGCTTCCAGGAGCCGCCCTTCACCGTCAGCACCGAGCTGCTGGACTACATCGAGGCGGTCACACCGGCCGACCAGCGCGGCCTGCTCGACGACCTGTTCCGCACCATCACCTTCTACGACAACCGCGTGCTGGAGGCCTCGGCGGTGCGCCGTGCCGACGGCAAGTACGAGGTCACGGTCAAGGTTTCGGCCGACAAGCGGGTCGCCGACGGCGAGGGCAACGAGACGGCAAAACCGATCTACGACTGGATCGAGCTCGGCGTCTTCGCCCGCGACGCCGGCGCCAGCGAGCGCGAGGAGCGCGTGCTGTCGCTGGAGCGCAAGCTGGTCACCGGTCAGGACGCCACCTACACGGTGGTGGTCGACGAACGGCCGCACGAGGTCGGCTTCGACCCGTACAACAAGCTCATCGACCGGGTCAGCGACGACAACCGCAAGCGCGTCACGCTGAGCGAGGCGGCCGCCACCCGCGGCTGAGGCTGAGGCCCCGTCGCGCCGGAGCTCCCGGTGCGACGGGGCCCGTGCCGTGCCAGCGGCGTCCGATGCCCCGGCAGTGGCAGGATCGGGCGCTCGACCTCGCGGCTGCCACGGAGACGCCCGGATGCGCGCACCCTCCTCGAATCGGACCCTGCTCGCCGGCCTGCTGCTGGCGATCGGCGGGCTGGCCGCGCTGTATGGCCTGCGGACCTGGCTGGATGGCCTTTCGACGGCCGACCCGGCGGCGGCGTTGCCGGTGCTGACGCTGGTGCTGTGGGGCATGGTCGCGCTGGTCGCCCTGTCGCTGGCCGGCACCGCCGCCCTGCTCTGGCGGGTGGCCGCCCGAGCCACCGCCGCCCAGCGCTTCCCGCCGCCGGGCGTGACGGTGGTCGGACGCGTGCCGATCCTGACCGGCGCTGCCGCCCTGCGCCGCGCGCGCCTGCTGCGGCTCATCGCCGGCTTCCTCGGGCTGATGGCGCTGGTCGTGCCAGCGACGATGACGGTCGTGCTGGACGCCCTGCTGCGCTAGTGCGGTGTCCCCAAAGTCATTGGAAGTATTTCCGATGGATCTGGTCCCGAGGCGAGGCGCGAGGAGGACGCTGTAGCAGCGCTACAGCGACGACGAGCAACGAAGCATTCGGGACCAGAGACGCGGAAATGGTTCAAGGAATTTCTGGGACACCACACTAGATCCCGCCCTGACGCCCGCCTTGCGGCGCCTGTCCGCCGCTTCTACGCTCGCTTCACTTACGCCGCCCCGGCCGGGGCGCGATCACGGACAGGGGACCTCATGAGCGGCAATCCGGTGGGCTGGTTCGAGATCTACGTGCAGGACATGGCGCGCGCCCGCGATTTCTACGAGGCGGTGTTCGTGGTTCGGCTGAGCCCGCTCAACAACCCGGATCCGGCCGCCTTTCCGGGCATGGAGATGTGGTCCTTTCCGGCCGCGATGGATCGCTACGGTGCGTCCGGCGCGCTGGTGCAGATGCCGGGCATGGCTTCCGGCGGCGGCGGCACGCTGATCTATTTCTCCTGCATGGACTGCGAGACCTTCGCGAAGCGCGCGGTCAAGGTCGGCGGCACGCTGCTGAGCCCGAAGACCTCGCTGGGCGAACACGGCTACTGCGCGCTGGTCAAGGATCCGGACGGCAACGTGATCGGCCTGCACTCGATGCAGTGAGCGGGCGCCGATGACCATCGAGATCCGCCACAGCGAGGCCGCCGACATCGAGGCGATCCGCGCGATCTATGCGCAGCCCAGCAACATGGCCGCCACCCTGCAGCTGCCCTGGCCCTCGGCCGAGCGCTGGCAGGCGCGGCTCGGCAAGCTTGGCGAGCATTTCCACAGCCTCGTCGCCTGCGAGGATGGCGCGGTGCTCGGCCAGATCGGCATCGAGGTGATGACTTCACCGCGCCGCAAGCACGTCGCCAACCTCGGCATGGGCGTGTCCGAACACGCCCGCCGACGCGGGGTCGGCTCCGCGCTGCTCAGCGCCGCGCTGACGCTCTGCCATCAGTGGCTCGCCGTGCGCCGCGTCGAGCTGGAGACCTACACCGACAACGAGGCCGCCATCGCGTTGTACCTGCGCCACGGCTTCGTCCACGAAGGCATCGCCCGCGGCTACGCCTTCCGCGACGGCCGTTACGTCGATGTGCACCGGATGGCGCATCTGCAGCACGACTGAGCGCACGCTGCGCAGTTGCGCCACCCCGCCGGCAAGCCTGTATCCCTCATGCGCAACTCGGGAGTCCGACCATGATTCTGGTGACCGGCAGCAGCGGACACCTCGGCACGGCGCTGGTGATGACCTTGCGTGATCAGGGCCATCGCGTGCGCGGCATCGACCGTCTGGCCTCGCCCTGCACCGATGCGGTGGGCGATATCGCCGACCCGCGCTTCGTCGATGACGCCATCCACGGCGTGACGCAGGTGCTGCACACCGCGACGCTGCACAAGCCGCACGTGGTTACCCACACGAAGCAGCAGTTCATCGACACCAACGTGACCGGCACGCTGAATCTGCTCGACAGTGCCGCCCGAGTCGGGGTGTCGGCCTTCGTCTACACCAGCACGACCAGCGCCTTCGGCGACGCGATGTCCGCACCGGCGCCGGACCCGGCGGTCTGGGTGACCGAGGCGCTGGCCGCGCAACCGAAGAACATCTACGGTGTCAGCAAGACCGCCGCCGAAGACCTGTGCGCGCTCTACGCCCGCAACCATCGCCTGCCCTGCGTGGTGCTGCGCACGTCGCGCTTCTTTCCGGAAGCCGACGACAGCGACGCGCAGCGTCAGGCCTTCGACGACGTCAACCTCAAGGTGTGCGAGTTCCTGCACCGGCGCGTGGCGATCGACGACGTCGTGTCGGCACACACCTGCGCGCTGGCACGAGCCGGGGCGCTGGGCTTCGGCAAGTACATCATCAGCGCGACCAGTCCCTTCACCGAGGCCGACCTGACCGGATTGCGCGTCGACCCCTGGCAGGTGCTCGACGCGCGACTGCCCGGCATGCGCCAGACGCTCACGGCATTGGGGTGGCAATTGCCGGACATCGACCGCGTCTACGTCAACGCGCGTGCCCGCCAGGCACTGGACTGGCAGCCGAGCCACGACTTCCCGAGCGTGCTGCAACGCGTGCTGCGCGGCAAACCTTGGCGCAGCCCGCTGGCGCTACGCGTCGGCACGCGCGGTTACCACGCCGAGGACTTTGGCGACCGGCCGTTCCCGGTGTAGTGCGCGGGCACAGAGACAGTTTCGCGCTAGCCCGAGGTGGTTGGCCTTTCGTCGTATGCGAGACTACGTGCATCGTTCGGCCCGTCGCTGCTTAACCTCCCATGATTGATCTCGACCTCGGCGGTGCCCGCCCCTCGAATGCTGGTGACGAGTTCCATGAGTTGTGGGCGCTCCGGCAAGCGTTGTCGCTACTCGACTACCAGAGTTCGTTGTGCGCAGTTAGCGTCGAAGGTCTGCGGCGGGAGGATGAGACGGGCGCAGATTCCAGCATCTGGGACGGTGTGGACTGTGCCCTTTACTTCGGCGGCGACAGACTTGCGACCGCCACTAAAATCGTCATCGAACAGCTGAAGTACTCCACCGCCGAACCCGGTGCACGTTGGACCCTGGCCCGACTTTGCGCGGCTACGAACCAGAAGAAAACGAATGCCGTCATCACCGGGCTTGCCACTGCATTTGAGAAAATCCACGCGAAGCGCCCGGATCTAGTGCCCGGCAGCGGCCTCGTGGTGCGCCTGGTTTCGAATCAACCAATCGATCCGAAGGTCATTGCCGCGCTTTCCAACGACTCCAACGCGCCGGACTACAAGACACTGCGCACCGCCAGCAAGCTGAAGGCGGCCATGTTCAAGGAGTTTGCTGCTGCGCTCGACTGGTCGCAGGCCAGTCAGACCTCCCGATATGCACTAGACGACGCGGTTGTCCGCGCTATCTCGGAACTGACCGAGGAGGATGCACGTACAAGTCGCGATGTACTGATGCGTTGGATTCGCAGAGATCTGATGATGCCAGACCGGCCACGAGATCCGATCAGGCGAGAGGATCTCATGATCGTGATTGCAGGCACGGATAGTCCGTACGCCTTGTTCCCCTGCGAGCAGGATCTGAAGCGCATCGATGATCCAATTCCTCGCGCAGCAGCAAACACCGTTCTTCAGCACTTTCTGGGTGGCACACAGCAATTGGCGCTCCGAGGTGAGGGTGGCTGTGGAAAGACTACGGCGCTATTCGAAATCGAGGCTGGACTACCGGTTGGCTCTGAAATGGTTGTATACGACTGCTATGGCGCTGGCCGATACCTCAACTCGAACGCGCCGCGTCATCGCCCGCAGGACGCTTTCCTGCAACTGGCAAATGAATTCGCCCGTCGCCTGCGCGCACCTCTGCTCATTTCCAAACCTGAGCGCGGCGAGTGGCCGCGCGCCTTCAAGCGCCGGCTGGATCTGGCGTCCAGGCTAATCGCCAATCGCAATCCGCAGGCACTGCTGGTTATTGCAATTGATGCGGCGGACAACGCGGTCACTGCTGCCAAAGAATGCGTCTCCGGTCAGCCCAGTTTCGTACGGGACCTTGTCCGGATTGGCGACTTGCCGTCCAACGTTCGGATTCTCATCACCGCACGGCCGGGGCGTTTTGCAGAGCTTGACTTGCCGGAGGGCTTCAAGCCGCTCGACATCGGGCCATTTCTGCCCGCGGAGACTGCTGCCTATGCACGGCGACGCTGGCCGGACGCACCGGCGGCCTGGATCGAGGATCTGCACGAACTCTCGGGCGGCAACCCGCGCGTCCAGACCTACGCACTCGACCAGGCCGGTGCGGATGTTGCACAAGCGATTGATCTCCTGCGGCCAGGCGGCAAGACCCTCGAAGTTGTTTTCCGCGACAGCTTCAATGCGGCCCTCAGAAAGGTCGGCCGACCCCAGGAAATTGCAACTTTCTGCGCCGCCCTGATCGGCCTCCCACGTCCGGTGCCAATCCGCCACCTTGCGGCTGTCACGGCGCTGGATGAGGCCCATGTCCGCGATCTCATCGCGGATCTGCGCACAGGTGGCTTGCGCATAAGTGGCGATGTCGTCAGCTTCATCGACGAAGACCTCGAAGAATTCGTCCGTCAGAAGGCAGGTAATGCAGTTGCGGCCATGGCGGCGACGATCGCCGAGCATCTTTTTGCGCAGCGCAACAGCGATGCTTATGCGGCAACCCATGTCACGAGCGTGCTACTGAAGGCCAAGCGGCGGACCGACGTCATTGCGCTCGCCAAGGACGAATCGGATCTCCGTGTCATCACCGATCGCGTTCTGCGCCGCGTCGTGCAAATCCAGCGCCTGCGCAGCGCGATGATGGTCTGTCGCGAGGCGGGCAACCTGGTTGACGCGGCAATGACGGTCCTTGCGGGTGCCGAGGCCGTGCGTACGAATGCGGCCGCGATGACACTGTTGCTCGACCACCCCGACCTCGCAGTCCGCTTCGCGCCCGAGAACGTCTCCGAAATCCTGCGTGACCCGGAAAAGCTCAGCGAGCACGGATCCTTCCTGATGCATCGGATGGCCGAAGATGCGCGCAAGGGCAACGGTGCCGCGGTACGGGAAGGTCTGAGGCAACTGCAGGCATGGCAAGCGCGACGCGATGAGGCTGGTCGTGAAGATGAACAGGATCCGTGGCCGACGCCAATCGTAAATGATGCAGCCGTTGCTGAGGCGCTGTGTCGAATCGAGGGGGCGCTCGAATTCCAGAAGCGCCTGCGTCATTGGTCGCACCAGTCGCTATTGAACTTGGCCTTCGTCGTGTGTCGACAGATTGCTGCAGTCGGCGATTACGCCTTGCTGACTGATTGGTTGGTCACGGCACCGCCTCGTCCGTTCCGCTTCATACCACTGACCTATCTCGCGCTTGCCGGCCAACCGATTGATCTCCACGAGCTGGTCAGCTCTCTCCAACGCGTGGCTCGCATTGGTGCAATCGACCCGGAGAGGATCGGCCTCCACTCCGGCCACGAGAACGTCGTCGCCGACCTTCACGAACTGTTTGTCACCGGTTGTGAGATTGCGATCAACTGCGACGCAGAGTTCACCTGCATCTCAACATTGTTGGATCGGCTTCGACCGACATCGCGCCGTCTGCGCACGCAAATGGTGACGACCGACCAGTTCGCACTCGCCATGCGGGCGCATGCACTCTGCGAGACGATGGCCGGCCGTAGCAAGTGTGCCGATACTTTTTTCGTCGATCAGCCGGATATGGAAACTACGCACCCCGGTACGGTCGAACGCTTGGTCAAATCGATGATGCCGGTTTACACCACGCGAGCGCGTCTCTTGATCGGCACTGCGAAGCTTGCAGATCTTCAACTACCCAGTGAAACGGGCAGCTATCCACCAGCGTCGCACGCTCTAATTGCCCAGTACGAAAGCGCTGCTGTGGCCTGCGCACATCTTTGTCATGTTCAAGGCATGGTGGGACCCGATCTGGCCCGGTTCGTAATCGACTGCGCAAATTCGAAGCAGTCCTCACCGATCTTTGGTGCGACGCGACACCTCGTTGTCCTTGCCTTGCGACCAGAGTGGCATGAACACGTACTCGAAGAGGTCGTCCGGCGTAGAGCAGAGATCAGGAGCCTGCGATCCACGGCCAGTGACAAGAGCGGTGCGCTGATTCAACTGGCCCGCATCCTGGCACCGGTGAACGAGGCAGACGCAAGTGCCGTATTCGAGAAGGCAGTCGAAGCGGTTGCTGAGGCCGACCATGACCTTGTCCCCGCACTTGAGACGCTGTCGAAAGTTACGACGGGCATGGTCCGAGGGGAATGCCGAGACATCGCTACGGAACTGGCCGTTGCCGCTTGCGACATTGGTCAGCGCCTCGGCCGCGACATGCCGTGGAATGCGGTGACCGAGGCACTGGTCCGCCTTGATTTCGGCGTAGCCTGCGCTGCAGTAGCCCGTTGGGATGACGAAGACGTGGTGCATCGCCGCACGACCCTCTCGGCGGTTCTGACGACCGGGGTGGCGACTGGCACCATCTCGCCGATGCGTGCCGTGGCCTTGGCAGCATTGATGGAGTACACCCCTCCTGAGCAGACTGCCGCTATCGTGACAGCCTGTCAGCGAAGCAAGACAGCGCAGCGGCATGCGATTGCCGAGGAGTTAGCACGTGACGAGTGTCTTTTCCATTGCCGCGACCGGGACGACGACGACTTCGAGGCACTGCAGCGATTTACCGGATTGATGGAGGCTGGCTGTTGGGTCGACGCGCTGCGGGAGCGCATGCAGCAGCTCCTACGGTCAAGGCCCGACCCATCCCTTGGCGTGCCTGTGCCGCGCGAACTACCAGAGCGACCAGACATCCTCGCGAGCGTGGACTGGCGATCGACACGCTGGGTCACGGCGGATGTTATTGACGAAGCGCTTGATCGCTTGTTGGCACAGCGACAAGAAACTGGCGCACGCTTTTCCGCGGGTGATGTGCTGGATCGCATGGCGAATGCGGTTGCACTGGGCGATCGTGGGGCCTATCTCGATGCAATCACCTTATCGCGTGCCGAGCATCTGGGAGATTGGGAGCGAGCCAGAATCCTGAATCGTCGGCTCGATCAGTGGGGAAATTCGCCGGCAATTTCCCGATGGTGCCGAGAGCGCTTGCCCGACGTGATCGCCATAGATCTACCAGCGTACTGCCACGGATTGGCGAAAGGCGAACCGACCCTGACCAACCTCCTGACGTTCGCGGAGGCCGATGACCGGATCGGTGAGGTCATACTCGACGGCATTGAAAGGAACGTAGATCGGCTCGATGCCCCGACCCTCTACGCACTGGTCGGTGTAATTGCCGAGCACGCGCCGCAGGCGACAGCCACTGCCATTACACGCGGATTCGCGGCACGCATGGCATCGTCAATCCCCGCAGCGTACCGCAGCACTTTTCCGACCGCGGACATTCCAAAGGACCCCACAGAGGTCATTGCACGCTTCCTCTACGCACTGATGAGCGATATCGAGGTTCCGGTGCGCTGGCGTGCTGCACATGCCGTACGCCGCTTAGCGCGTTTTGGCGACAGGGCCGTGATTGATTCGCTGGTAGCGCTTCTCGATCGGCGCGACGAGAGCGGTTTCCGCGCGCCAGCGACACCTTTCTACTGGCTCTCTGCTCGACTCTGGTTGCTGATCGCTCTGGACCGCGTTGCCAGCGAAGCGCCGCAGACACTGGCGCCACATGCACAGCGGCTGCTCGCGCTGGCGACGGATGAAACGCTGCCGCATGTGCTGATGTGCGCCTTCGCTGCCGCTGCGGTGCGGAAGCTGGTCGCGGCAGGCGCGTTCTCGCCGAACCAGGCACAGTCAGATGCCCTCGCCGCCGTGAACATGCCGAGATTGCCGACCACCTCGGCACTGCCGGCCTACAGAGGTGGCTTGGAACACGTCAGCTTCGACATGATCAAGCATCGTCGATATTCTTTCGACACTACGGATACCGTTCTCTATTGGTACAAGCCTGCTTCGCAAATCTTCGCTGACGTTTCATCCGAGAATTTTCTCGATATCGCCGAGCGCTTCATCGTTGACGAATGGGCCAACGGCAGCGTGGAGCGCGCATGGGATCGCCAGCCGCGTCACAACCGACTCAATCGAGATGGTTTCTCCACCAGTCACCGCCACGGCTCGCTTCCGTCCCAAGAACGCTGGGACACCCATCTGGAATGGCACGCCATGTACTGCACCGTTGGTACGTTGCTACAAACTCATGCACTGGCGGAAGCTGGCGAGTTTGATGATCCCGATTTGCTTGCGGGGTGGCTGCGCCGTAAAGGCTTGACCAACCCACCCGAGTGGCTGTCCGACCAGTTGGCTCCGATACCAGCGGAGCCAGCCCTCTGGCGCGAGATCGCGAACAGGGAGGCATGGCTGAAAGAAGTCACGGACGTCGAATTAGATGAGCTAATTGGGCTCAACGCAGGGGACTCGATTGCGGTGGCCGGGAAGTGGCATCTACAAGATCAACAGGTGAATTGGACAGCCGAGGTCATGAGTGCTCTCGTACTGCCAATGGACATCCAAGCTCTCACCACTTTATCGCAATCGAATCGCGATGGCTACTCGCCGGAAGCGAATGACCGGGATGGCCCGACTAGCCCACGGAGCGGCTGGCTCCGTAATCGAACTGACGACCTCGGTCTCGACGAGCACGATCCACTGCGTAACGGCATCCGAGGCGACGCTTATGCGCCTGGACTCGCTGTCCAGCAAACGCTCGAATTGACGCGCACGACAGAGGTCGGCCGGCTGATCTGGCGACGTCCAGACGGGGATGAGGCCTTCATCTCGGAATCCTGGGGCGACCTCGCTGGCGATCAGGACCAGCGTAGTATGTCCTATAGCAACGTGCATACGGATGGCCATCGACTGCGCGTCATGCGCCCTGCGCTGTGTGCGTTTCTTGAAGCCGCAGGTCGGGATCTCATCGTGCAGGTTACCCTCATCAAGCGCAGAAACTACCGAAAATCGCCCAACAACAAGGTCAGGCTGGAGCGTGTCTGCCACTATTTGTTACAACGCGGCGGCTCTTTCCACACTGTTGATGGTCCACAGGGCATCTGGGCATTACCTCAAGACCCTTAAGGGAACCTCGAAAGCCCCGATTGACTCTGGGTCAGATGTCGAAGAATCAGTCGGTTGAGGGATTTCTTGACGCCGGAACCGGGGTTTTTCGAGAAACCCTTAAGACTGATCGCGGCGCATCCCGCTCAGGCCCCCGACCACGCTGCCACGATCCGGCCGACCTCGGCCAGCACCGCTTCGTCCTCGGCGCGGATTTTCGGGTGGTGGCGGCCGGTGGCGTAGTAGGCGGCGATGACGATCGGGGCACGGCCGGGTGGCCAGGCGACGGCGACGTCGTTGTACTGATCGCCCAGGTCCTCGATCAGCGCGGTGCCGGTCTTGTCGCCGACGCGCCAGTGGGCGGGCAGGCCGGCGCGCAGTCGGCGCAGGCCGGTGGTGGTGTCGACCAGCCACAGCGCCAGCCGGTCGCGACTGGCGGCGTCGAGCAGATGGCCGGTCAGGAGCTGCGCGGTGGTGTCGGCGATGGCCCGCGGCGTGGTGGTATCGCGCAGATCGCCCGGCTCGACGCGATTCAGGTCCGGCTCCAGCCGGTCCAGCCGGGTGATCGTGTCGCCCATCGCGCGGAAGGCCGCGGTCACGGTCTCCGGGCCACCGAGCTGACGGATCAGCAGGTTGGCGGCGACGTTGTCGCTGGTCTGCTGGGTGGCGCGGGCCAGGTCCAGCGCCGACAGCGCAGTGACGCCGGCTTTCAGCCGCTCGCCGACCACCGGGGCGTGCGGGACCAGATCGGCTTCGGAGTAGCTGATCGGCGCTTCGCCATCGAGACGGCCGGCGCCGTGTTCGCGCAGCACCAGCCCGGCCAGCAGCAGCTTGAAGGTCGAGCACATCGCGAAGCGCTCGTCGGCGCGCCAGCCGAGCCGCCGACCGGTCTCGGTATCGAGCGCGTGGACGCCGAGTCGGCCGCCGTGGCGGCGCTCCAGGGCGGCGAGGGCTTCGGCGGTGGTGGGGTCGCTGGCTCGCGCTGGCAGCGTCAGGGCGGCCGCGCCGGCGCCGCTGAGACCGAGGAGCAGCTGGCGACGGGTCGGTGCGAGGCGGTGCATGGGTATTTCCGCAGTGGTGAGCAGGTCGACGATGCTGGAGCATTCCGCAGTCCGGCTGCGGGCAGCGCAGTGGCCGAGCAGTGGCAATCCCGAGGAGCCCCGGAACTCATGAACCTGATCGACTGGAACGATTTTCTGAAGGTGGAGCTGCGGGTCGGGCGGATCGTCGCCGTCGAGCCCTTTCCGGAGGCGCGCAAGCCGGCCTACCGGCTGCAGGTGGACTTCGGCCCCGAGATCGGCGTCCGCAAGTCCAGCGCGCAGATCACCGCGCTGTACACGCCCGAGGCGCTGATCGGCCGGCTGGTGGTGGCGGTGGTCAACTTCCCGCCCAAGCAGATCGGGCCGGTGCGCTCGGAATGTCTGGTGACCGGCTTCCACGACGCCGAAGGCCGGGTGACGTTGTGCATGCCCGAGCATGAGGTGCCGCTCGGCACCCGACTGCTGTGAGCGGCGTGATCACGCCGGTCCTGCTGGTGCCCTCCGCGCCGCACTGGCCGGAGGCCTACGCGACACTGTGCGCCGAGCTGCTCGCGGTTTTCGGGCCCGGCGAGATCGCCATCGAGCACATCGGCAGCACCGCTGTGCCGGGCTTGCTGGCGAAGCCGGTGCTGGACCTGATGCTCGGCGCTCCGACGCTGACCGCAATCGAGGCGCGAATCCCGACGCTGACCGCACTTGGCTACCAGTACGTCGACCGCCACGAGCACGAGCTGCCGCAGCGTCGCTACTTCGTCCGCCAGCCGGCCGGCGCCGAGCGCATCCACCTGCACGGCCTGGTCCGCGGCGATCGGCTCTGGCGCGAGCACCTGATCTTCCGCGACGCGCTGCGCGCCGACGCCGACCTCCGCGCACGCTACGCCGCGCTGAAGACCGAGCTGGTCGCTCGCGGCCTCGACAAGGCGGCGTACACCGCCGCGAAAGCGCCCTTCATCCGCGCCGTGCTGGACGGCTGAGTCTCCGGACAGTCGTCACGAAGACACGAGGCAGCGTCCTTCGCGGGATCGAAGTCATTCGTGATCCCGCAAGCGACAGATCGCCGAGATGCCGGCGCCGGCGGCACTGCTCACCAAAGACGGCGAATCCGGTGTCCGAGCGGGAATGCCCGGCAAGCCGTTGGCCGGGTCGATGATGTCGGAATGGCGGGCCCGGGCATTACCCGTCATTCTGCCGCTGTCTCAAATCGGCAATGGTTCCATAGATATCCGCGTTGTCACTGGTGACCAGCGCTTCGTGATCCAGCGGGATCGGCAGTTGGGCCAACCCCGAGAGCAATTGGCCGAGCGCGGGGCCGGCCTCTGCCAGCGCCTGGGCTCTGCAGTAGACCACGACCAGTTGAAATCCATCGATCGATCGAACGACACGACCACGCAGGAACCCGCCATAGTCCGGCTCATCGGACAGGATATGTTCGTAGCCGCGTGGCACATGCTTGCGATGTGCATCCCGGGCGTCAAACAGCTTTCCGTCGGGGAAAATCCAGAAGACGAATTCCGGCGAGGCGTGCGTGAAGTCCTTGATGGCGGAACGCCGACCTCGGAATCGGTCAGCCAGAAATTCGAATCGTCCTGCTGCTTCCTGGCGAGTCACTGAGCCGACCGTGATCATCTGCGTATGCACCGGGTCGTCGCTGTCTGGAAACTGTGGCGCGGTCGGCGCGGTGCGCCTTACCAGCGATACACCACCGCCCGCATCAGGTCGGCGGCGCGCTGCATCAGGGTCGGAACCGGAAACGGCAGCAGCACGCCGCCCCGGGCCATCGCGTGCTGGCCGTGGCGGACTTCGTCGTCGCGCATCTGCTTCAGGATCGCCCGCGAGCGCTGGTCGGCTGCCGGCAGGCGCTGGTCGTGGTCGGCGAGGTGGGCTTCGACCTGGCGTTCGGTTTCGCCGACGAAGCCGAGCGCGACGGCGTCGGACACCAGCGCGCTGCCGGCGCCCATCGCCCAGGCGCCGGTGTACCAGAGCGGGTTGAAGACGCTGGGTCGGCTGCCGAGTTCGCCGAGGCGTTCGCTGCACCAGACCAGGTGATCACCTTCTTCGTCGGCGGCGTGCATCAGGTCGGCGCGGACGTCGGGCTTGCGGGCGAAGGCGGCGTGGCCGAAGTACAGGGCCTGCGCGCAGACCTCGCCGCTGTGGTTGATCCGCATCAGGCCGGCGGCGTGGCGGCGCTCGGCCGCGTCCAGCACGGTGTCGGGCACGGCGGCGCCGGGGTTGGCCCGGCCGGTGCCGGTGGGCGGGGCGGCCAGCGTGCGCAGGGCGCGGTCGCCCTCGATCAGCAGTCGATCCCAGAAGCCGTAGTCACGCATCGTCCTTCTCCTGCGAGCCGGGGCCGGCGTCGGCCAGCTGCCCGGCGAGGGCCACGAGGATGCTCCGCGCCCCCGCATCGGCCTGTGTAGCCAGCTGCCGCGTACAGCCGAGGTTGCAGCTGAGGATCGGGCCGTCCGCCGACGTCGACGCCAGCAGGGCCGCCGTGATGCGACCGGCGCGCGCCGGGTCGACATGAGCCTGGCGGCCGCCAGCACCGCAGCAGCCGGGCGGCAGCGCGCTCGGCGGCGACCCTGGCACCTGCGCGACCAGCACCTGCACCGTTCGGGCCAGAGCCCCGTCGCCGGCGCGGGCGGTGCAGGGCAGGTGCAGCGTCGGCGGGCGGGCCCACGGCCGGAAGCGCAGCCGATCGACGCGGGCCCGCAGGCGCTGGTGCACGTCGACATGGCGCGCGCCGAAGATCGCGTCCAGCTCGGCGCTGCAGCCGCTGTTGACGGAGGTCAGCGCGACGTCGGCGGGCACGGCGGCCTTGAGCCCCGCGGCCAGCGCGTCGGCCGCGGTCGGCAAGCCGCTGTGTCGATGCAGCGCCCCGCAGCAGCGCGAGGGCCCGAGCCGGACGCGATAGCCCGCGGCGGTGAGCAGCTGCTCGGCGGCGGCCAGCGTGTCGCGGTCCAGCGCGCGGCCGGTGCAGCCGGGCAGCAGCCACAGCTCCGGCGCATCGGTCGGGTTCGGCAGTACCGGCCTTGCGCCCGCCGCAACAGCGTTGCGAGCACCGACCCGCGGCAGCCCGCGTGCTTGCAGCCAGCCACCCAGCCCCAACCGCTCGGCGAGGCGCAGCAGCTCCACCGCCAGCCGCAGCCGCCACGGCCGCGCCAGCAGCCACAGCAGCTGCCGCGTGCGCGGGTCGAGAGGCTGTTCGGTGCGCAGCCGCGCGAGGCCGCCGTCGATCACCGCGGCGTAATCCACCGCCGCCGGACACACCGATTCGCAGCGGCGGCAGTGCAGGCAGCTGTCCAGCGCCTCGGCGACGCTGGCGTCGGCGGCGAGCCGGCCCTGCGCCAGCTGCTGCACCAGCAGGATCCGCCCACGCGGCGAGCGGGCTTCGCTGCGGCTCTCCGCATAGGTCGGGCAATGCGGTAGGCACAGCCCGCAGGCGACGCAGGCGCTGGTCGTGGCGGCAAGCTTCGCGTCCGGGGCGGGTGGTGCGACCGGGCCGCTCATGCGCCGTGGATCCAGCGGAAGGTCAGGTTGATCCGCGGCTCGCGCACGCCGCGGCGCTTCGGCAATTCGTGCTTCCAATGCTGCTGGGTGGCCCCGGCCATGACCAGCAGGTCGCCGTCACCCAGCGCCAGAACCGAGCGGCCGACGCCGGCGCGAGCCTTGAACACGAAGTCCCGCGTGGCGCCCAGGCTCAGCGAGGCAATCACCGGCTCCGCGCCCAGCTCCGGCTCGTCATCCGCATGTAGCCCCATGCTGTCGTTGCCGTCACGATAGAGATTCAGCAGCACCGAGTTGTAGCGCGCGCCGGTGGTCGCCTCGACCGCCGCCTTCAGCGCCGCGACCTGCGGCGTCCAGCCGTGCGGGACGTAGTCCACCGCGGAATAGCGATACACCGCGCCCGGCTCGCCCATCCAGCAGCAGCGCCGCGGCGCCGGCAGCTCGCGGCCGAAAATCCGCACCGTGTGCGTCTCCCACGGCACCTCGGCCTCAATCGCCGCCTGGCTCGCGGCCGCTACGGCGGGTGCCAGCCAGCCGCGCCACAGCCGCAGGCTCGCGCCGGGCAGCGGCAGGACCTCGCCGGCGGTCGGATCCACCGAGGACAGCGCCAGCGGCCGGGGACTCATCGGCGGCCGCTCATCCACCGGCCATCCACCGCTTGTCCACCGACTTATCCACCGCGTTCGACCACCGCGGCGCGAGCCGGATCGGCCACCCAGCCGCTGTAGCTCGGCGGATACAGCTGCGAGCCCGACAAGCCGGCGTACTCCATCGCCAGCAGGTTGTGGCAGGCGGTGACACCGCTGCCGCAGCTGTGCACCAGCGCCGAGGTCGGTCGGCCGTCGAGCAGTTCGTCGAACTCGCGGCGCAGCAGATCGGCGGGCTTGAACTGGCCCTCGCGCAGGTTCTCGGACCACGGTCGGTTGATCGCACCGGGGATGTGGCCGGCGACCGGGTCCAGCGGCTCGAGCTCACCGCGGTAGCGCTCGGCGGAGCGCGCGTCCAGCACCATCAGCTCGCCGTCGGCGAGGCCTCGCTCCAGCGCCGGCGTGTCGACCCAGGGCATCTGCCGCCAGCGCGGCGGCACCGCCTCCTCGCTGTACAGATCCGGCACCTGTGCCGTGGTCTCGCCGCCCTCCAGTACCCAGCGACGGAAGCCACCGTCCAGCACCGCCACGCGATTGAGGCCCATCGCCCGCAGCAGCCACCACGCCCGCGCCGCCCAGATGCCCTCTTCCTGGTCGTAACAGACGATCTGGTGGGCCACGCCGAGGCCGAGCCGCGCACAGAAGCGGGCGAAGGTGTGCGGCTCCGGCAGCGGATGCCGGCCCAGCGACGCGTCGGCGCTCAGGTCGGACAGATCCTGCTCCAGATCGGCGTAATAGGCGCCCGGCAGATGCCGCTGCTGGTACTGCTCGCGCCCCCAGCTCGACCGTCCGAGCTGGAAACGGCAATCGAGGATCCTGAGACCCGGGGCGTCGAGCCGTGCGCGCAGGTCGGCGGCGCGGATGAGGGTGCTGGACATCGCGGGCTCCGGGACAACGGAAAGCCCCGATTCTCGGGCCCGGGGCCCGGACTGTCGACGGCTCGGGCGTTTCGCGGGCAAAACCCCGCTGCGTCCGCCACCTGCACCGCCGTTGCCGCCGACGGCGACACAATCCGGCCCTCCCCAGCGCGTGACCTCCCTGCCGCCATGCCGAAGTTGATCGCCGTCGTCGAGGACGAACCCGCCATCCGCGCCAACCTGACCGATGCGTTGAAGCGCTACGGTTACGACGTGCACGGTTACGCCAGCCGCCGCGAGGCGACGCAAGCCTTCGCGTTGAAGCTGCCGGATCTGGTGCTGATCGACGTGGGCCTCGGGGACGAGCCGGAGGGCGGCTTCGAGCTGTGCCGGCATCTGCGGCAGCGCTCGGAGACGTTGCCGCTGATCTTCCTGACTGCCCGCGACAGCGACTTCGACGTGATCTCGGGCCTCCGGCTCGGCGCCGACGATTACCTCAGCAAGGACATCTCGCTGCAGCAGCTGCTGGCCCGGGTGGTGGCGCTGTTCCGCCGGGTCGAATCGCTGCGCGATCCGCCGGAGAAGGAGGAAGTGATCGAACAGGGCGCGCTGAAGCTGGAGGTCGAGCGGCTGCGCGCGTCCTGGCAGGGCCGCGAACTGGGGCTGACCGTCACCGAGTTCTGGATCGTCTACGCGATGGCGCGCTATCCCGGCCATCTGAAGACCCGCGACCAGCTGATGAGCGCCGCCGAGGTGCTGGTCGACGAGAGCACGATCACCTCGCACATCAAACGGATCCGCAAGAAATTCCTCGGGATCGACGCGGCCTTCGCCGAGATCGAGGCCGTGCACGGCGCCGGCTACCGCTGGAAAGCCTGACCACCGCCGCGTGCGACTCCGGGTCAAGCTGCTGCTGATCGCCCTGCTGACGGCGGTGTTTCCGCTGGCCGGCTGGCGTTTCATCCAGCAGATGGAAGACACCCTGCGCGAGGGCCAGGAGCAGGCGCTCCTGGCTTCGGGCCGGGCTATCTCGCAGGCGGTGCTGGCGCTGGAGCCCGGCTGGGCACTGCAGGCGGGCGCAGCCGGCCGCTGGTACGC
>Ga0209812_10000149_pt1 | contig 64268 bp, 44 predicted proteins | sample JI71714BDNA_FD_187502 | JGI IMG/M metagenome (GOLD analysis project Ga0209812, IMG submission 187502) | Wastewater effluent complex algal communities from Wisconsin, to seasonally profile nutrient transformation and Carbon sequestration -... | ecosystem: Engineered > WWTP > Effluent > Algae...
CGAACAGAGCAAGTCGGATGTTGGCTTTCGTGGCCATTTTGTTTGGTGTGTGCATTGTTGCAACACGACCTTCCTAGCGCAAGTGCGCCCGAAAAGGGTGCGCTCCTCCGCGCTAGGAATATTCCTCCCCGGAATAATTCCGGACTGCAAGCCACGGAAATAGCCCCGAAATTATTTTCCAGGAATAATGTTAAATCACACTTCTATGGGGTAGCAGGTCTGCCACGCAGCAGATGCACGGGCACGCGCGCTTGCATTTCAGGCCGATGCCCCGCCCCTTGAGGGCCGCGAACGAGAAGAGACGGGCGGAACACGCTGGGGCGCAGCGCAAAAGAGGTGCTATCGTGGCCAACAAGCGGGGTTTACCATGGGCTGAAACCATGCCTTAGCACAGCTGCTACAAGGTCTATGCATCGATGCATACGGGTACATGCATCGATGCATACACGGGCATGCACACCTGCTATGGGGCGTATGCATCGATGCATACGGGTGCATGCATGGATGCATACGCGGGTATGCACACCTGCTAGGGGGCGTATGCAGCCATGCATACGGGAGCATGCATAGATGCATACGCGCGTATGCACACCTGCTATAGGGCGTATGCATAGATGCATATGGGAGCATGTATAGATGCATACGCGCGTATGCACACCTGCTTGGGGGCGTATGCAGCCATGCATACGGGAGCATGCATAGATGTATAGACGCGTATGCACACCTGCTAGGAGGCGTATGCACCTCTACATGGAGGCGTATGCACACCCGCTACAGGGCTTAAGCACCTGCACCTATACCGTACTTGCACACCGGCCAAGGGGCGCCCTTGGTGGTCAACCCGGGCTATGCGGGGCCTCCGGGGTGCGTGCTTGGCCCCACTCAACGGGGTTCGTGCGAGCGGTGGTGGAGTGCAGGGCCCCCTCATCGCCCAGCTGCTCCAGCGCTACGCCCAGCACTTTGGCGAAGCGCTCGGCGATGTGCGCCTTGGGCTGGAAGGCCCGCCGCTAGATCTTGCTCACCATGCTCTGCGATACGCCCACCTTGCGGGCCAGCCGCACCTGCGACCATACCCTCTGCTTACGGAAAAAACGCACTTTGCTCCCATCCATGATAGTCGTGGTGTTGGTGATACCGATCCAATACACACGATCGGGAAGAGGGCGACAGTTATTGCATACATCTAAAATGGAACCCAACATGTGCCTTGGCTCTTGACCACCTGAGAACCTACCAACCGCAGCCTGTGGAATAACCAGGCGAACGAATTGGGAATGTGAAAATCAGCCGCAATCACTACTAGCTTGGTGCCATGACTCGGGATCTCGAGATCGAACAGGCCATCCTGGGTATGGACCAGGAAAGTTACGCGCGCATGGCGGCTGCGGTATTGGAGCGCGACGGTTACCCCACGTTCAGCGTGAACACCGTTTCGGGTAAGGTGCGCAGCCGGAAGGGAGTGCCGGATGCGCTGTGCGAACATTCGGACGGCACATACTCCTTCCTCCAGTGCACCGTGCAGGTGGATCGCCTACCGAAGAAGCTCCACGACGATCTGGAAGACTGCTTCGCGAAGAAACCTCGGAGGATCGCCCGTACAACTATCCGTGAGGTAATACTGGCATGCAGCGAACGCATACTTCCGGAGTTGCGCGCTACTCTGAAAGCCGATGCGAAGGCCATGCGCACCAAGGTCGTCCTATATGATCTTGACCGCATTAAGCGGGTCATTCTGGAGAAAGGCGACGATATCGCCGAGGACCACCTGGGCATCAAACTGATCGCGCAAGTGCTCTCTCGCGAAGCCTTCGTGAAGCGGGCGGCGCGCACTGGTCCGGTCAATACGGACTACAGCACCACCTTCCGCTTCAGGGAAGAGGAGTTGGATCGTGCACGCGTGGCGTTGAAAGCACAGCCCATAGTTCTTATTGCCGGTAACGCTGGCGTGGGCAAAACGCGTCTGGGGTTGGAGGTGATGGACCGCATGAAGGCAATGGACCCGGACCTGCACCTGCTCTACGTCCGGAACCAAGGTGTGCCCTTCGCAGATGAACTAGCGAAGCGCTGCTCAGCGCCAGGACGTTACTTGGTGCTGCTGGATGATGCGCACCGCATGGGCGACCTGCCCCGTGTGCTGGACCTGTTGGGGCATGAACGCAACGATCGCGAAATACACGTGCTATGCACGGTACGCCGCATCGCGTTGGCACATGTGCGCGAGATCCTCGGCATCATCACCGACGAAGCGCAACTGATCCTGGATCCATGGACGGATGATGAGCTGCGCACCTTCCTGGACAAGCAGTACAACATTCAGCGCAACCTCTATGTAGACCGCATTTTGGACATGGCCCGGGGCAACCCGCGCACCGCGGCCATGGTAGCCAGCATCATCAATCAGGTTGGCGACTACAATGGCTTCACGCATGTGGCCCAGGCCTTCCGCCTGTACTATAAGGAGCATCTGGACCGCATCAGTGCCTTTGCCAATGTGGACAGCCTGAGGGTATTGTTCAGCTTCGCATTCTTCCACCATATCGAGGGTACCGCCTACGAAATGCCCATTTTGCCAAGGTTGCTGCCGCTGTTGGGCATGGAACAGGAAACCTTCTGGAGCCATGCGCGTGACTTGGACCAGATGGAATTGATCAACCTCCTCGGCGATGAAGGACCCGGCCTGATCGCTGATGAGACCTTCGGCACTTTCTTGGTGCATCATGTGCTCTTCGAAACGCGGCGTATGGACCTACGGAAGTTGCTTATCACCTTCTTCGATGGATATCGTGAGAAAATCGTGACCGCCATCAATGCGGTGTTGAACATCTTCCAGGCTGAGGTGGAGGCTGCTGTGCTGAAAAAGGCAGTGTTGGGAGCTTTCCGACATTTCGAGGAGGAGGAAAATGACGGCGTGTTGCTGGAACTACACGAGGTGTTCCACGATGTAGACCCCACCCGGACACTGGAGTACGTGGACCAGCTTATTCGTGTGCTACCGGCCGAAGCGCAGGGAACGCCCTACCTGTTCGCCGACGAAAGGAATGACCATTCCCTCGACGCTCCCTTGCGCATCCTTCGATGCTATGGTACAGGAGACCCCAAGGATGTGCGCAGCACTGCCGTCGACCTGATGCTCGCCTTTTTGGAGCGGCAACCGACCAAGGGGGCACAAGTGGTGAAGGCTTTGGTGGGCGCATTCGACCTGCATGAATTGGCCGAAGCCACAGGCTACCAGGACCAGCGCGATGTGGCCGAGCAGCTCATCGGGCTGTCGCAAGCGGGCAATGCAGCCGCCACCGGACTCTTCTATGGTTTGTCACACAACTATCTCGCGGCGCAAAGCTGGCGGGTGGTACCCACGCGGAAGCGCAACCAGATATCATCGCGGATCCACGTGCCCTATTTGAACGAGCCAATGAAGGCGCTACGGCGGATAGTATGGGATCACCTGTTCGAACTATACAAGCGTCCGGAACAACGCGAGCGTGTGATCAAAGCGATGAAGGACCACCTGGCGGCTTTCGATGTACGGGGTAATAAGAAGCTGGTGGCCTTCGATGCCGAACTGATCGAAGGCTTCTTCATGGGTGCGCTCGATCCGCAAAACAACGCACACTGCATTCTGGTACGTGATCTATTGCAGCATTGGCAACGGCAGGGGGTCAAAGTAGGCCCGGCATTGTCCCGGTACTTCACCAACCCCACTTTCAAGCTGATGCAGGTTTTGCGCTACGAACCTTCCTTGGCCGACGAGGACGACGATACGGTGGAGCCCTACGAGGTATGGAAGCAGCGGCTCCAAAACCTTGGCGAAGGAACTTCGCCCGTGGAGTGCCAGCGGACAATGCTACGTGCAAAGCGCATCATCCAAGTTGATCCCATGGCCTTGGATCCTTTGGGTCCCAGCAGGGCGATCACGTGGATCATGATCGGTGCCTTCAGCAACGAGCCCGAGGTGTTGGTTCAGGAGATCGAGCGACTTGCCGCGCAGGGCGATCCCCTCCAACTCGATCCCTTCGAACTTATTCCAGTGCTTTTGAAAGCGATCGGTGCCGAGGCGTTGGAGCGCCTCATTGCTGCTGGTGGACTCCGGCAACGTTGGAGTTGGTGGCACTCCTTCTACGCCGAAGTGGCAAAGCACACCGATCGCCTGCACCACCCGGAAGACTTCGAGGAACGCTGCCTGAACGCGCTCGCAAAAGGACAGTTCATGTACTTCTCACTGGCCTTGCACTTCAAGGAGCAATGCCCCGGCCTGCTGGTGAAGTTGGTGCGTGTGGCTGTGGACCGTGCAGAGGAACACGGTAGGTCGAATCACTTGTTCGATCAACTCTTCGATGGTAAGCGCACCGAGCTAGATTCGATCATCGGCCTTTTCGCGGCAGAACAGGAATTGCTCCAGCGCGCATTCTTTTGGGCCGTTGTGGAACACGGCCTACACCGAAAGGCCGCTGATATCTTCCTTGAACTGGTAGAACTGGACCCCTCTTTCGTGGCGCGTTGGGTACAATGGAGATACGCGAAGAGCTACTCAGCACCGCAACCGGAGGACTTCAGGTTGCCAGCCATCTGGAAAAGGGAGGATGTTGCGGATCTGATGGATGCCGCCTTCGCCATTGCAAGCACAAAGCCGAAAGTGTTCGTTGGTTGTGACGACTACCTCAGTTTCTTCTTCAACCCTACAGTGGATGGTGCAATTTCAGATGCCGTGATCGGGTCGCAGAACGCCTGGCTGCATCGCAGGATCGCGGTAGGGTACTCCGACGAGAGTTCATGCCAAGTGCTCCTGGGCATCGTACACACCCTGCCCGAAGAACGCCGGCTCGAGCTGATCATGCACTTCATCGATCAACACCCTGATCAAAAAGCCTTCCGGCGCACCGCGTTGGATGCTCGCTTATCGCGGGTAGTGGTGCGGGTGAATGGAGCCCCCCAGTCGCGGCTACCCTTCTTGCAGAAGCTATTGGAACGCTGCACTGGCCGCACACGACTACCCTACCGCGTGGCGGTGGAAGAGGCGATCCAACTGGCCCAGCGCGAGCTGAAGGCCGCACAGCATGAAGCGATTATCGAGGGTAGGGCATGAGGCATGTCCAGCACACGATCGCTAAACAAGCCGCCAGCATCGCCTCGCTCTTTGAGTAGCAGATGGTCCTTCGGGCCAACCGCTTCAGGCAGGTCCTCAGCGTTAGGTTCATCCGTTCGATGCCATTGGTAGCAAAACGCTTAACGCGGTGGATGTTCGCGGGGATCAACGCGGGGTAGCTATCGCAGCCGTCGGTATGGATACGCTTCGCTTCCGACAGCAGCAGGGTATCCACCAAAGGCCGGAGCATGCGTTTGCTGCGTTTCCCTACTCGCATGCCCACCACGTCCTTCGTGCTGCGATCCACCGCATAGGCCACCCACACGCGGTTCTTCTTATGACCGACAAATGTGGAAAGCTCATCCACTTCGTAGCTGCGACCCTTGGGAATGGGTCCGGGGGCCAGGCGTGCCGCAATGCGCTTGATCCGCGTGATCACAGTAGTGGGCGAGATGCCGAGCACCCGGCCGGTGCTGCGGATGCCACAGCCCTCGCGGGTGAGCATGGTAATACGATCATCTAGCCCGGGTGTATGAGCCATGCGCTTGTAGCTGCTGCGTTGGTACTTGCCGCAAGCGACGCAACGCAGCAATTGTACAGCACCCCACCTGCCTTTGCGCTTGCAACTTCCTCGGCAATAGCCGCAGCTGAACGGAACGGAATACGCCATGACCAACGAACGCAGCCAACAGGCTTCTCGTGTGCGAGGCGATGGATTGGAACACGAAGCCTGGAATGGCCTCCGGAAAACGGCGTAGGACGAGGAACGGCCCTCTCAACCCACCAGGTCATCGCGCAATGCAGAACGGTACGCTCTACCCTGGCGCCTGATAAACAGGCTGTTGTGGAGCGGCAGTGGAGCTAGGTGATGGATTGGAACATTACCATCGGCGGGGGCATTCCGGCTCAGGTCAACTATGAAGGAACCACGGATCACAGATCCGCGGGAGCGGGGAGGTGAGCAGGCGGTTGAGCGGGTCGTAGGCGAATTGCTTCAGCAGGTGCTTACACTTCACTTATCCGTTGCGACATACAGGGCTTGAAAAGAAACCACGTGCACTTGATTTAAGCAGAGCCATAATCTGCTCACCTAGAACAATTTTTGGACGAGCAACATGCAGAATCCTGTTCTCTTTGACAATCTTGTTCGACGTGCCAAAACATTCATAGGTAAAGTAAATTGTACTCTTCTCAGTTGACCATTCACTGTACGTCCAAGCACATTGAGACTCAAACCCAAGTAATTTACTAAAGTAACCATCCCGAAGGCATTGAGGGCATTGGTCTTCAATGTCATAGCCCTTTGATATAGGCTTGTTGAACGGTGGTAGAATTATTCTCGGATACAAGCAGAAGTAATTGCTGAGTTTACCGTTGACCCATACACGCCGAAAATCAGCGCTTTTCGCAATGTCCGAAATTATCTTTTGCCTTATCTCGTCTGATACTACCAAATCGCCTTGATATGTCATAGAAGCGGCGAAGCCAAAGCTTTTACCACGGCTTCTAACGTGCAAATCCCCAACAAGTGGAGCGCCGGTACCACATCGCGAACAACCTGCTTGAAGGTCAAATACACAGCCTTCAGCACTTCCCGCAGTTCCCAATGGCGTGCCCTTATATCCGACTACGAAGTACTTCATGCTGGCTAGTTAAGAAAATTTCTGATTGCGGCAAGCCACGTAGGTTTGTTAACGTAAGCGATGGAGTAAAAATGAAGAATCTGGGCTTTTGTGTATTCCTGCCCTGTGGGCATTAGTCTCGACAAGACATTGGTGATCATTGTATGCTCTAAGCGTGATAGAACTACTGTGGGTGCCAGTGATGAATCATAACCTAAGCGCTCCAAATGTCTGACTTCCGCAAGATGGTGGCCTTGTATAGCACCCGCATGGCCCTTGGTAATTTTCTGTGCTTCTTTATAGGGTACAATGGCCGCGTCGCCTGTCCCAAAATTCGACAAAGGACTCGGGGCAAACCTTACACTGAATGGTTTGACATGCAGTGTAGTCTGTGAAATAAAACTTCCTCCCCACATGGATGTTGCTAGTGCAAACGCCTGAGGTGTGAGTCGAAGAATTTCACCTTGTAGAGATTCAAGTATTTCGGTACGCGCAGCCTGCAATTTGTTTACATCATGTGGGGTACTTTGCGGGGTATTTATTGCAGATTCGAAATACTGGCTTACTTCAGGAAATCGATCAGCAAGCCAATTCATTTCTTTAATGGTTCGGCCTAATTGCTCTCTGAAATCAACTGTCCAGTTCTCTTGTGTAATCTCGATTGTGCTAGATTCAAGTAACTTATCAAATGGGGTCTTGAACACTTCTTTTATCGAGCCAGAATTCCTAACAAAGGACCAGAAAGTAACTTCTGCCATCCACTTGTCAGAGTTGTATGGCGTCTCAGGAACATCAGCGCTCTGGATATTTGATATTATGCGAGGTTCCGTGCTAGGTTTGTCTCTTTCGAGTACAGGTGTTTGGATTTGAAGATCAACGGTATCCTTGGCTGTTGGGCTTTCAGGGGAAGTTCTATTCTGCATACCATCAATGTCCAGATCCCCTATCGGATTATTGGCTGCATAGTTGTACGACGTCAACTGTGTATACTTATCCGCCAACGGATCCACGCTCACGAACCTCCCCACCCATGCCGCATAATACCGCGCTCCATAATAGTATAGTCCGCTCTCACTGTCCAGTTCCTTCCCTACATAGCGGTAGCGCTTGTTCACTCTGGTGAGCATGGCGGTATCCCCGAATGGGTAATACTCGGTGCGGTCAAGAATGGTCCCGTTGTGGTCCAAACGGGAGGTGCTGGTCCCCAAATAGTCTTCCAGGTTGTAGTGTGTGGGTTCGCCCACGTCCACAAAGTCGCCGAACAGATCGCCCAAGTGCGTGGTGGCGATACGGCTTCGGCCGTCCATAACATGCAATACGGTCTGCTCCTTTTCGATGACACCTGAACTGTCTTTCTCGTAGCGGTGCTCATATACCCCATCGATGTACACGGTCACTTCCACTTCACCGGATGCATTGCGCACGAACTTCTTGATGCGTTGCCCTCCTGCATTGAGGTAGTGCGCTTCCGCTGTGATGCTGCCGCTTGCTTCGCGTTTGAAGTAGCGAAGCTGATCGGCGGCATCCCATTCGTAGTGCCGGTCGGTGTTGGCCTGGATCAGATTGCCACAAGCATCAAAGGTGAATGTGGAGTAGATGTCGGGTATGCTGTCGCCATTGTCCAACTGCTCCAAGATGTTCTTGCCATTGCTATAATGGTAGTGGCGTTCATAGTTGTTGCCGCTGGCATTGTGGTCCAGCAGCAGGATGTTGCCCAGCTTGTCGTATTCGAATCGCTGCGTGTAGGCGTGGGTGTGTGCGGCGTTGGGATTCACCGGGTCATTGGGTGGTGCTAATACCCCCTTGTCACCCCAGTGGTTCGTATTGTTCTGTGTGTCGCTTTCCCGGCCTGTGGCCGTCAGCAGGCGTTTCAGTGGGTCGTAGCTGAAGACTTTATCCAAGGCGTCGGACCCTAACTGGCTCCCAGCGATCCCACAGTCACTAACTCGCTCCTTGATCATTAGAATGTTTCCCCCCAGGTCGTACTCATATCGTTGGTCCTGCTTCGTAGAACCGTTCTGCGGCTCGTACTCATGGTCCTCTTCCGCGTACCGCTCGGTCTTGATACGCAGCAATCGGTAGGTGAAGGGATTATACGCATACCGCGTCATCATTCCATTCCCCATCGCCAGCAGCACGCGCTGCCCTTTGGCGTTGTAGGCGATGTGCCGCACATAGTCCGTCCCATCGACGGTGATGGCCTCCAACGCCCCCGCCCGGTTGTAGGTGGGCACCATCTCCTTGCGCTCCACGTCCACATCCTCCGGCAGGATGCTCTTGCGCACCCGGTTCAAACCGTCGTACAACAAGCCGGTCACGTACTCCTTCGCATCCAGGATGTCCTCGTCCAGCCCGTCCCAATCCACCACGTACTTCTCGGCGTCCGTCAACTCCTCATCGGCGATCACCTGCCGCACTTTTTCCAAGGGGTTGCCCTTGAAGTCGTAGCCCGTGATCGTGGCTTTGCCGGCCTCATCGTAATGCGTAACGAGCTGCCCTTTGAGGTTGAGCAGCTGCGGGTCGGTCAAGCCAGCACTGTCGCCGTACAGCATGTGTTGCCGCAACGTCACGCTTTCTGCGCTGGCATCCTTCGCCCAGATGTCCGTGGGCCGGTTTAGGTCATCGTAGGCCGTGTACACCGCCGCGCCTTTCGCGTCCGTGCTATACAGCGGCTTGCCTTGGGCATCCACGGCCAAGGTCTTCTCGCCGCTGTCCAGGTGTTCGGTCCAGAGGTTGTTGCCGGCGGTGTCGTACAGATGCTCGAAGCATACGCGGTCCAACGGGTCGCGTACTTCGAGGAGTTGGCCTTTGATGTCGTAGCGGTACTTCATCACCACGTCTTCTGCCCTCACCCCCGGTCCCTCTCCCGAGGAAAGGGGGGCGCAATGCTCCACGGTGCGTATCGTGCGGCCCAGGGCATCGATCAGTTCGCTCTTGGGTGTCCAGTGGTGAGAAGCCGAAAGTGAGTTTCCCGGATGCGTGACAGGCGCGAGGTCGTTGGCATCGTAGGTGAACCGCTCCCACGGACTGGGTTTGAACGATGCGGGCGTGTTCAATGCGTTGGGCACACCGTACACCACGCGCTGCTCGGTACCGTCGGGGTTCACGGTACGCTGCGGGCGACCGAGGGCATCGAAGAAGATGCGCACCCGATGGCCGTGTTGCGCTGTAGGGTCGGTGAGGTCGAAGCCGCTACCGAAGTAGGGCTCCCACTGCTCCACCACCTTGCCTTTGTTGTTGTACAGCTTGGCGCCGCTCACCACCACGTTGAGCGGTCCGGAGGTGCGCAACGTGCCTACGGCAGGAGCGTTCGCTACACCATGGTCGGCGGGCAAGCCGCTATCGCCCAAGAGCGCATCTCCGAAGCGCAAGTCCTCGGCCTGCGTGCGTGTCTGCAACTGCCTTCCGAAACCATCGCTGTATTCCACTGCGATGATGGTGGCATCCTGCTCTTCGCTGGGCAGCGAGGAGAGGTAATCCGCATTGATGTGATGCAAGCGCTGCGTCGTCTTCACCCACACGGGCGCACCGCTGTCCTTGAAAGCGAAGAGGTCGTACTCCAGCAGCACACCGGGGTTCGCAAGCGTATCGCCCTCGCTGTTGTCGCCCTTGCCCAGCAGGGCCGTCTTGTGCATCAGACCCAAGGGTGTGAAGGCGAAGGTGCTGATGTTCAAGTTCGGGTCCGTTACCCGCTCCGGTTGCAGCACACGGTAATCGTACTCCGAGCTGGTCTCCATGCCCACCGGGTCGGTCACCTTCACGGGCAGCAACTGGTAGTCGTCGTATTCGATGCTGGCTTCGTGATCGAACACATCGCGCATGGCCATAGGCAGGCCCTTCGCATTGCCGGGGCCCTCGTGGAAGTCGAAGCGGGTGCGTTGGGCGTTGGTGTAATAGCCGGCCACGTAGTCTTCGGTGCCTCCACCGGCATGGTAGACATAACCGCAATTCGGATGCTGTAGCGCAGCAACGTGATCAGTCGGGAAAGCGCTCCAGTCGGGCGGGTCTATGGGTGCTTCATCGTCCGGAACGAAGCATGGTGGATGGTTCCCCGATCCATACGCCGCATCCAATTCATCGGGCTGCACCATGAGCGCTTCGGTGCGCACGGGTACCCCATAAGCGCCCAAGGAACCGTAAGCAGCCCCATCCTCGTTGGCACCGTCGTAGTACGTGTAGCCGAGGGCGAGCAGGTGGGCTTTGTGTTCTGGTTCCGAGCCTAATCCGGTCCATGTATCGGGAGCACCGGCAAGAATGATGTCGCGCAGGGCGAACACGCTCATGGAACCGTTGTTCCGGGCCTCGTAACTGCGCGCTTGTTTGGCACGGTCCACCACGTATTGCCCCGGAAATGTCGGCGCGATGGCCCCTTCAACCGCGCTGAGTGGATCGATGCGTGGATCCACGTAGATGTGCTTGGTGTACTGGATCGTAGCATCGTACCCGCGCGCCGGATCGTACATGCCCGTATGGCCCTGCAGTTCGCCACCCGTGCGCGGATCCTTGCCCCTCGGCACGGCGATGCTGATCTGGCTCAGCGGCTGTCCGTAATCATCCACCTCTCCGGTGAAGGAGAACTTGGTCATGGGGTCGGTGCCACGCTCCCAGGTGGTGCTGCGGCTGCTGAGCCCGAAGCTGAAGAAGATGTGGTTGCTGTGCGTCTGTACCGCGAGGGCCTTGATGGTGGGGTTGGTGTTGGGGCTGTCCACCAGGCGCAGGCCGGTCTGCGTTTCGGAAACGGTATACGGTCGCTGCTGCAGGGGGCTGCCATCCATGGCGTACAGCTCGCTGCGCAGGGCGGTGCCGCGCAGGGTGCGGAAGGCATCGCGCCGCGCACGGCGGGGCAGCCCGGCGATCATCAGCAGCATCGCGGGATCGCGTTGCAGCATGTTCGTATCGCCGCTCCAGTACTCGTCGGCGAAGTCCACCTCCTTCCAGTCACCCTTTTCCGCGCCAACAGGACCGAGGTGGAACCAGTTCTTCGCCAGCACGGGCGGTGCGTAGTGCTCGGCGCTCACCCCCAGCGGTACGGGTGAGCCGAGCGGATCGGCCTCCAGGATCAGGCTGTCGGTATTGTAGGCCTCGAAGGTCTCGGTATCGAACTGGTCCACGCGCCCGAAGCCGCGGAACTCGCGCTCGCCGCCATCCCAATAGCCGTGGTGGTAGAAGTAGCGCGTGGTGAGCTTGCCCTTGCTGATCTCGTCGATCACCTCCACGCGGTCCACCACCTGCACGGGGAAAGGGAGGGTGGTCTTCCACGCACCGGCATAGCCCACGAACGCACCCAGCTGGTCGTAGGCCTCATGCCGCATCGGCCGGCGGTAGGTATCACGCAGGTAGTGTGCGGTGCTGGTGCCGTACCGCACCCGCGTACGCGCACCCAGGTTGTTGCGCATGCCCACCATCACGTAGGGCTTGATGCCACCGCAAAGGTCCAGGTACATCATGCGGGCACCGAGCGGAGCGCCGGGAGCGCCGAGTTCGTAGCTCCAAAGGATGCCCGGCGTGCCCGTGCCGAACAGGTCCACCATTCTGACACTATCCCGGTTGGTGAAGCTCGGGGTGCCTTGGATGGTCACCGGATCGCTGAACCCGTTGCCGCTCTGGTTGAACCAGACAGTGATCTGGTTACGCTCCACGTAGATCACGTCCGTCTGGCCATCGCCATCGGCATCGCCCAGGATCAGTTGCGCGGGGTTGAAACCGTAGCCCAGGCGCGGGCTGTTGCGCATCAGCCTGCGCTTGCCGAAGCGCCCATAGCCGAGGTTGGGCCAGTAGCTGATGCCGCCGTCGTGGATCTGCACGATGTCCGCCAGACCATCGCCGCTCATGTCCGCCGTGCGGATGCGCGGGTCACCGAAGTTCACGTTCGGGAAATCGTCCAGACCGGCCTTGTTGACGAAGCGCGCCTCGCTCCAACCGATGGCCCTGCTCTCGAACTGCAAGCCGCCCGCCGTCGCGCCGACGCTTTGGCCGGCACTGTCGAAGTTGCGGTTGGTGTCCAGCAACGGACTGTTCTGGAAATAGCAGATGAAGCGGTCGGCGTTGATGAGCACATCGGTGCGGCCGTCGCCGCTGAGGTCCATGAACTGGGCTTGCGCGCTTTGGAGGTTGACAGGCGGCCGCGTGTCGTATTTGCGGAAGCTGTCGGTATCCCACTCGCCATCGTGGTTCAGGGAGTAGTAGCCGCTGAAGTTCGGCGCATTCATCACCAGGTCCACGCGGCCGTCGCCGTCGGCGTCCATCAGCTGCACGGCCTCGCTGCCCAGGGCAAGTCCAGTGGGCGCATTGCGCATGGTGCGCGGTAGTGCGAACGCGCCATCGCCTTTGTTGGTCCAATAGCGGATGGGCTGTCCGGCGCTCATCTGCACCAGGTCCGGCAGCCCGTTCCCGGTGAGGTCCACCAGGTCCATGTCCGGGTGGTTCAGGCCCAGCGCGGGCAGGTGCTCGCCCTTGATGGCGCGCAAGTCGCGCTTGGTGATGTCGAAGTCTTGGTACTCGAACTCTACAGGCGGAAGGCTTTCCGAGGCTTCGCCATCGTGGCCGGTCACCTCCACCTGCGCCAATTGGCTCACCTTGTTGTGCGCGGTGTGGCCGAGCTCGTCGCGGTAGGTGAGCGCGTAGCTCTTCACCGGCACCGTGTTCGTGTTGGTACCGCTCGGTGTATGGCCGGCCGGCATATCTGCATCCAGCGGGTGGGTGAAGGTGCGTATGCGGGTACAACGCCGGGTGGTACGGATCTCGAAGCCTTGGCGGTATTCGCTATGCGGGTCGGGCCGTGTGGTGTATTCCAGTTCCACCGAGCACAGGTAGCGCCTCAGCGTCTCGTGCGGATAGTCCATGTACTGGATCCGCTTCACGTACAGTTGCGCAAAGGCGTAGGGGGCCAGTACCACCTCCCGTTCGTAGGTGTAGCGCACATCGCTACCGAAGGGGTCCACGGTGCGGTGGATGCTCCATTGCGCAATGTGCCTCGGGTTCTCCGGATCGTACAGCGTGGTGTTGTCCGCGCCGATCGCATCCGGGTTGCCGTACCAGGTCACCATGCCATCCTTGGTGCGCACTTCCCAGTAGTCGCGGCCATCGCTCCATTTGTGATGGATGATGCGCGCGAAGAGGCCCTCGGTGCGCGGTTGGTAGCGCATCCAGGTGTGTGCGACAGCTTCCACCACCTCCTGGCCCCGTTCCACCGGGATCAGATCTTCGGCTCCGCTTAGCACGAACACATCCTTTTCGTCATCGTAACGCGGGATGCCCAAATTGGTCTTCCGCATGATACCAGGCAGGCTCATGTTCCAGCCCAGACCGAAGGGCCCATTGCCGCTGCCGGTGCTGTAACCCAGCGTGAGGCTCGGCTGCAGTCCGCTACGCCCCGGTGGCACCGCGATGGGTACACTGAAGTTGCCTGTACCCGTGAACAGGTCCGGTGAAAAGGTCTCCCCCATACCCGCGATGGCACCGCCCCCCTTGGGGAGGGAGATGATGTTGGAGCCAGCGGCCGACTTCTGTTCCTGCGACATGGGGTATCTAGTTCACGAACGTTAAGGGCAAATACGATAACTGGGCATGCAAGAGGCTACCTGCGGCTGAGCAACTCAAGGCAGGGTATACTTGGCGCCGTCGCCGGTGTAGCGGATCACGAGGTAGATATCCTCCACCTCATCATTGTCGAAGTGGGCGCGGGCTGGAGTGGAATCTTCTGAAACCGCGAACGACCATAGCTCCACGACCGGTCTGCCAACAATGGTAGAACTTCCGAATTGGCCGGAAGTGACCAAGTTCTGTTGAGGTTGAACGGTGAACCCGTCCATATTCCCCAGACCCACCTCCATTTCTCCGTTGAATTCCGCCTCATCGTCCTTCATGACCACGTAAAGACTAAGGCCACTCACTTTCGCTTGCTTCACGTGTGGAGCCAGGTCGCGCTGGTTAAGGTTGAAGGTGACCCGATATGGCGTCGCGCTCTGCAAGGTATTGTGCAGATCGAACCACTGGTCGGGCAGGTTGTTCTTGAAGCTGATGGCTAGCGCACCTTCTGCCGCTTCCTGGTTCAATTGGTTGGCCAGCGCAGTGCGGCGGTTGCCGTCGCTCAGGGCTTCGTACTCGATGTTGAAGAGCACATCGGCAAGCGAAGCATAGTCGAAGGGATTGGCCGCTTTGTCCATGCGGAACTCCCACAAGGTCTCCACACCCGAGCCCTCGAAGGGGTTGAGGAATTCGCCTTCGGGTAGCATAGCGAAAACACCACTATCTCCCACTCCACTGCTGAGGGCGATCTCATCGGGGTAACGCTTTATGGTTTGCTCCTGGAAGAAGACACCACCGGTGAAGACCCTTGACGTACCTCCATTGGACAAGGTGGCACGAATACCTCTCGTGGGCGGCACCAAGGCGATGACCGTAACGCTCACCTTTTTGATCAAGCGCAGGTAGTGGCCCGGATAGTCGCGGTCGAAATGGTCGTGGGTGGTGTAGAAGCTGGCGATCCCTTGGGCCCGTAAGCGGATGAGCTGCTCCGGGGCCAGCTCGCTCAGCGAGAAGGTCTTGCTCAGCTGCCGTTTGGGGCTGTTGGTGCTGAAGGCAGCCTGGTCCAGTTGGGTCAAGTCGCGGAGCAGGCGCGTGCTGCCGGTGAGGCCACGACGGTCGGTACTACCGCCACCGCCCAGATCGGTGCCCAGCTGGTTGGGATCCATCTGCCAATAGTCGCTGCGGATGAACGGCGGGAAGTCGATGTTCCGTTCGAAGATCAACTGCCGCTCGGCCATAAGGGCCACTGCCGTAGCTTCCTGCAGGAACCACGCGTACACATCTTCCAACACGCCGCTCATCCATTCGTAGAGCTCGGCATTGGTGAACTTGTTGCGCAAGAAGTCCAGGGTGGCCTTCGCATGGTCGTTCTGCAACACGGCGATCTCGCGCTCCTGGCCTACGATGCGTACCCGGTCGTTGGCGAGTTTGATCTGTTGGTCGCCGATCTGTTCGTCCTTGCGGGCCAGCGTGAGTTGGAACTCCCATTCTTGTTTGCGGCGCTCGAAGGAGGCTCGAATTGAGGCGTTCTGAACAACAGCTGTCAACCCGTACACCCCAAGCTGTGCAGCTTGCTGGGTAACCAAAGCAGCAAAGCCCGGTATTGCGGCCGCAGTAGCCAATGATAATCCAGCAATCGAACTACCTGCAGCTGCACTTGCGAGTTGGGAACTTCGATACAGTGTTTCTGCGACTTGCGCCGCAGATTGCAGGGTTGCTAAGAGATAGTTATAACCGAATAGGTCTAGTTCAATCTGAAGTAGTCCTTGATCAACCATGGATTGTAATCCGTTGATCTGAAGCCTAGCTCGTTCCTTCTGCAATTCTGCGAGTTCCACACCGTCTTCAGCCTCTCTCACTCTCAAATTCTGCAGCTTAATGTTGGCTTTACTTGTCGCCACATCCTGCTCAGCCCTAAGCTCCGCATAGCGTTCGGCATCCAACTTCTCTAATGCCCCCAAAAAAGCGGCTTCCACTTGCTGTGCCATGGCCACCAGCTGTCGCGCACGTTCCACCAAGAACCGATAGCGGTAGGGGCTGGGGAGACCAGGGCGTTGGGAGGGAATATTGATGCTACCCCCCGCCGCACCGATCACTTGAATACCGGTCATGGTGTCGGTAGGCGCGGCGAAGGGATCGAGTTCCCGCACCATGCCCGCGATGTTCCTGCAGTTGCGGATCTTGAAAAGTTCCACTTCGGCCTTTAAGACCAACGCATACACCACCGGATTGGGGACCACACAGAAAGCCAGTGCGGTTCCAGAGAGGTAGATGGCGCTGAACGGGTCGTTGAGGTAGAAGCTGTCTGACGGTGCATCAATAGACTGCGTCCGTGTAGTCTCCAACAAGGTCGGCGTCAAATACTCCCGGTCGTATTCGGTTTCGAACGGAAGCGGAGCCGTATCCAGCCGCAAGAAATCCAACTCCTGCGTACTCAGGAACGAAGTCGTCCGGCCCGTTACCAGTTCCATGGTATGGTCGAACGCCGCGGAAACGGTACGCGACAAAGCCGTGTAGGCCAGGTCGACATTCGCACCGGCCGAACCAGCCGTTGAGGATATGCTGAGCGTATCCTGTACTACCTCCAGTGCGGTTTCCAAGGTCGGGGTGGGTGAGGCGGTCAACCCCGCGTCGATGAGGGCATTCACCGCGGCGAGGCGATCTCCCCAGGACCCAGCAGCTTCCATGGCGTCGCTGATATCCTCGAGCAGGTCCTGATAGCCAGCCTTGCCTGCGATAGGGTCCAAGCGCTCCAAAGTCTCGGTGTAGACCAGCACCCAAGCCTTGGGCACAGCGTGCTCCTTGATCAGGGCCAGAGCATCGGTGATGGCGCAATCGTGCCCCCCGCTGAGGTACTTGAGCAGGTCCAACGCATCCTCGTACAGCTCGCGTGCCCGCGGCACCGATTCGCTGTTGTCCATGGTGAACTCCGCATCCGCATAGTCCAACAAGCACGATACGATGGCCCGGATAGTGTATCGTGTGTAGGTATGCGGTCGGACGCTGGCGATGGCATGCGGATTCAGCGGATCGCCGTACCAGTTGGCCATGCGGTTCGCATTCAACTCCAACTCCTCCTCTTGGCGCAGCAGGTAGCTGATCTTCCGCACACCACTTGGCAAGGTGTAGTCGTACACCGAGCGGAACCAATCCAAGGCAGCCTGATAGTGTCCATTAGCATGTAGCTGCAGCGCGATCTGCATGGGAACGAAATACGTGGCCTCTGCAACGGGTACCACGTGCTTATCATTCGCCCCTTCATTGGCTTCCCAAAGCACACGATTGAAGGTTCGTTTGATGGCCTGTTCTGGTGGCGCACCCGCCTTACCGATACCCAACTCGCGGGTTCTGCTAGGAAGAAGTTCCAGCAAAGGGGCGTCCCAATTGAGTGTCTCAGGATCATCACCGGCCAGTACCGTAGTCACCATCTTGACGCTTGGCGGCGTTGTCCCAAAACCTGACTCTTGAAGAAGGCTCACTTGGAAGTCCCCTTCAAAGCCGTCATTCGCGTTCACTGCGATGAAGATGGTCGTTTCAGTACAAAGTGCGGAAGAACCGTAGTAGTATGTGAACACTCCAGGCGCTGTGAAAACACCGTCCGTATAGTTGATCGGCCGGAACTCGGGCGAGTACCCGAATCCAAGTAGAGCGGATTGCGATCCGCTCGCATCCCAATTCACCATCAGCCTAGACCGAGGATCCGAACCTCCCGGTCCAAAGAATTTCCTGTATTTGACCCCTCCACTAATATTCTGGAAACGGGTAATGGACAGGTAATAGGTCCCAGCCGTATCACCCGGTGATCGTAGGAGGAAGAACTGTACTGCAGTGTCGAATGACCAGGCTGGTGGATTGTAATTCCAGCAATCGATTACGGACCCCATTAGTGATCCTAAATTGGGATCGACAGACGACATCGTTACCCACTTGCTCCAAATTCCGTCACCCCCTAATCCATCCAACGCTGCATTAAGATCTCGCTTGAACGACCAAGGTCTACCATCTGCATCGTTCAATGTGATGACCAGTGTCGGAGACTGCCACACGGCCAAATTCTTCATCACGCAGAAAGAGCGTATCCTAGGATCGAAAGCATCAAACTCTTCAACCTGACCACCTTCATCCAAAAGATCGTCAGTACCAATGCTGAAATCCCGTGGCTCGTCATCCCACTGACGGCTCTTTAGCCCGTATCTCAGCAAGTAGAATTTGCTTGTATCGCTATCCCGAGAGTCAGTCACGAAGAGTAGTATGTGATCAATGGATAGGTCATCGTTGATGTACCGGTGTGTTCCATGTAGGATGTAATCCACACCATCAGGCACAGGTATGGCACTCCAGCATTCGACCTGCTTTACATTATCCTGGTCGTTGGTATCGAGTACGGCGAAATACGGTCGCTTTGATCCTTTCGCCTTGGCGAACACGTATGTCAAGGTGCGCGGCGCGAACTTTGGCTTCCCGCATTCATCGTTACCATGCCAGGATCGTGCTTGCTGTGCACAAGCCACCTCCAGTTCGTTCAGGTCCTTGAGGTATTCCTCGTACGCATGTGCGGTCTTACACGCATCATCCGGCCCAAAACGTCTGTTGTTGCGGGTGGCCTGCACCACATCCTTGAATGCCTGTGAGGAGAAGGACCGCAAGCTCGGGTGAAGCACATTCTCCGGATACAAGAAGACGAACATGGCCGCACGCCAATTGGCATAGCTGCCCATCCATTCCCACGCTTGGTCGAAATCGCCGTTGAAGGTGAAGTCGGGATAGTGCTGCCGAATGTCACCGGTGCGAGTTTTCCAGATCAGCTGCTGCAGGGTCTCAATGGCCGCAGCCACCCGGTTGGTCTTGTAGCAGCAGTTGTTCTCCAGGTCGATGAGGAAACGGTCGCCCAGATCGCGGGCGTTCTCGATCAGCGAGTACTTGGGGTCTCCACTAGCGGTCACAAGCGCGTCGCGCAGGTGCACCATCATGGCTTCGTCCACCTCGAACAGGGCCTCTTGCCAGGCCTCTTTCACCTCCTTCTCCTGCTCCACGCGGCTGGCGAGCTTGCGCCGCCATGCGGCCAAGTCGCCCTCATCGGCCAACCAAGGCTGCACGGGATAGGCCGGGTCGGGCGGGTAGCTCAACACCCCTTCCGAACGTGTTTTGAAGTGGTCTTGCGACAGGGTGATAATGGGTTGTTCTGCCGTTGCGCATTCATCGATGCGGTATTGGGTGGCTTCCCGGCGTTTCTTCACCCGTACCAGGATATGCCGCACGACCACCTTCTCTTCCGCGCGCAGGGCCGTGACCGGCGTGCCAGCCAACAGGTCGTGGTAGACCATGACCTGGTTGAACTCCACCGCCGTGAGGTTCAACTGCGCCAACCTTGGCCTGATATCCACCCCACCTATGGAGCTGTCGCGTAAACTCTCGATGGTGGGCTCTGCAAAGCCGAGTTCGGACTTGAGCAGGGCGTTGAACTGGGTGAGGTTGGTCAATTGGCCATTACCCGAGGAAAGCAATGCCAGCCAGTTGTCGCGCTCCGTAGCTCGCGCTTCCCAGAGTCCGTAGGCCCGGTCACCCTCTTGCGGGGAACGCAGATCCGCGGGTCCGATCAGGTCGGCATCGATGATGGGGGCCTCGCTGTTGCGGGCGAGGGCATTGAGCCAAGCGGAGCGTTGCTCTTGAGTGGCGCGCCACTTAGGTAGCGATCCCTTGCGCAATTCCCATTGATCAGCTGTAGCCTCCTTGGTCAACCAATCACCCTTGTATCGCACGATATGTTTGTGCGCACGTTGTAACAAGGCTAGAACGTTCTCTAGTTCGCCTGCCGGTATCTGTTCGCCCTCATCCGCACGGACCCCGTAAGTGACTATGGCACTTAATTCTGCTTCACTCACCTTGAGTCGTTGCTCAATATAGAAGCGTGCCCAGTCAGCTTCAGCGGGCTCTGCCAAGCTGTTCAGCAACGTCAGGTATTCGTTCGTGGAAGCGTCGCCAGGAGTCCAATCCAAGTCTGGCGAATCAAAGGCCACAGCCAACAGCGCAGCGGTATCAACAGCTCCCACGAGCGCTTCACGGTCGGCGACCAGTTCGGCTCGCCGGTCAGCGACGATCTGGTAAACACTATCACCATCGATGAGATGTTCAGTTGCAGCTGTGATCTCGGGAAGGTCACGCGTTCCAACCAAGTCCGGGTCAAGGAATGGGCCATCGCCAAGCAACGGAAAGTCACCTTCGCGTGGCCCATTAACGGCTGGCATGAAGTGCTTGGGGCCGAGTTTCAGTTGTGCGCCAGTCTCCTCAGTTCTCCAAACATCATCGCAAGCGCGCCGCTTCAGCACCAAGAGCAAAATGTTCTTGAACTCCACCCACTCCGCATCCGTTAGGCCACCTTCCGGCTCACGAGCCAACGGAGTGGCCTGGTTCTTGTCGTAGAGTTCCAGCAAGCGACGTGCGCTTGCACCATCAAGCGCCAACGTCGCTAACACTGCACTTTCGGTAGGGCCCTGTTCAGCGAGAATGGACCGGATGATGGAGATCTGTCCTGAGCTCCAAAATGTGGGTATGACAGCAGCTCCGTAGGGTGTGGTCTCATCCTCCTCCAACCGGGCCACCATAGACGCACAACTGCGGATATTGACTGGCTCATTGGTATGTGGGTCTTCCCCTACGAAATCCAGCGTCCCGCCGTAATAGTCCTGGTCAGGCACTTCGGCGATCCGTATGTAGGTATTGCCGTTGGCTTGGAACTGATCCACCATCGTGTACTCGATAGGGAGTTCCCCAGCGGGAATGAAGTCGAATGCCTCATTACTAAGGGCCAGTGTGGTCTCCAAGCCATAGGCTACGACCAGTCGCAGATCTTTGAAGACGGTTCTCCGTCGGTTTACAGGACTATCGTCAACATCAAGCACGAAAGACTCATCCATGGCGGCGAACTCCGCGTCGATCCAGTCGCGGCGTTTCTTCCACAGGTCGAAGGGTACTGAGAATCCACCTAAGAGCCCGGCTTCAGGATACCGCAGGTCATCGATGGTGACCACATCCGGATCGATGATGGCATTCCAAGACCCCTCTTCGCCTGGGAAAGCAGGACCAAGGCCATCCTGTTCTTCCCAGATCTCGCGCAGCCGTGCCATCTTCCACTGTTCCACCAAGCTGGGCTCGGGATCGCTCAGTGGATCCCGTCTTGTATCGCGCAGGCCGAATAGGCTTTCCAGTCCTGTGATGGCGCCTGCGGTCTCACCTTCGGTGATGTTCTCCGGATCCGAAAGGTCGATGAAGAGTTTTGAGATGGTCGTGGTCGTCCCTTCGTGCAAGAGTGGAATGCCCAGTTTGTGAGCGATCTTCTCCACCACGTCACTCGACACTAAACCACGCGCATTGCGCACCTCATTGTAGCTGGTCCCCAGCTTCCCGAGCAACAGCTCGTAAGCCTGCTCGAGATAGGCCCTTTCCGCTGCCTCCAAGGCTGTGAGCTGATCACCTGTAGGCTCATTCCCCCCCTCTTCCCGCTGGAAGTGGCGTAGGTTCTCAGCGGCTATCCGATTCTGGCAAACCGGTTTCTTGAGCTGCTCGCAATCCAGCTGCAAGCCGCCCATGCGATGGTGGAACCGGTCTTCGAGGAATGGGATATCGAGTTTGTTGCTGCCGCTCTTCAGAACATGGGCATAGGTGAAACCGAGCAGATCGGCCAGGTATGCGATCGGGCTCACCGCAGAACGGCAATCGGGGCAATTGCAGCTCTTGGCAGTCGTAGGCGTGGTGCGTGCCTTGCCGATCGTATGATCAGGGATGGGAGCCAAGGAAGCCGCGGCATTGTTGATGCCGTACAAATGCAAGGCCTTGGCCTGGTAGTGGATCCGTCCTGCACCAAGATCGCCGAACAGGTCGGTGTTGTCCTCGATGAACTTGCCGCGTGGCGCCAGTGCGATATCAGCGATGTTCTTATAGGCCCTGGAGAACAACGTCTGGTTCTTCGCCAGATCGGGTTGCAGGAGTTCCAGGGCGGCAAGGCCATCCAGCTGCACCAGGGCTGCACTGGTCGGGTCGATATCATCGCTGGGCAGGTTGCGGAAACCTCCCAACTGCCGGATGTGTTCCAGTCGAGTGGCGGTAAGGTCATTCGCCGTGAGGTAGGCCGTCACCGCAGCAGGCACGCTTACCCCGGTCGCACTGATCGTACTGGACGAACTCGCGGCCCTGGTGAAGGTCAATGCGGTCTCGACCGGTGTCTTAGGGTCGGCGACAACATAGGCAAGTATGAATTCGTCGGAGCCGGTCAGCAAGGGATGACTGAACGTCATCTTCAACTCGTACGAAGAACTCGTGATCCCCTCGAGGACCCGGAATCGGAACTGGTAGTATCCAGCCTTGTTGGTGGTGGTCCATCCGTATGAGATAGGCTGCTCACCAGCGTTCTCGTCCACGCAGGTCACCTTCACCCCTCCGCCCGTCGTTGGGGCATCCACGACTTTACCGATGAAGACATACTCTCGGCCAGCCGTTCGTATATACTCCGCCGCCATGCCGATGTAGTATTCGGCAAGCAGCATGTAGAAGTCATCCTCCAATCCACTACCGGACGCGGTGCTGATAGATGCCAGGATACGGTAGGGATCCTCGGTATTCTCGACATCCTCGCCGACATAGCGGATAACAGCTTCAAGTACAGCACGCTTGCGACCAGGCCAGAGCGCATAGAACTTCTCAAGCATACCATTGATCACTCGCTTCTCACCAAGCGTCGGTGCGCTTGGGTTCGCCGGTGCGCCAAGCGAAGCGATGGTCGTGGCTTCGGCGCCAATACCGCTCCAGAAATCCTTCAGTGTGACCTCCCCTTTTATCACGCCTGCAACGGTGAAGGCGTTGGCCCGAGCTAGGAGGTAGATATCCTCCAAGCCACTCACCTTGTCAAGTTCATCCAGCAGTGCCTCGATCTCTCGATGTTCGCGCGGTGCGAAGAATTCCACGAAGCCGAAGTAGGGTGGTTCAAAAGCCATAATGATGAAAGTTGGTTATTGTGTTGAACTACGTTGTAAGATGGGCGATCGTTGTGTCACTCTTTCAACATTTCCTGTTGATGAGGAGGAGTGTGAGAACCAAATGCTTCATTGTCAACCCCTACGATCGTTCATAAGTGCTGAATCTCGATGCACAATATGTATGTCCAGCGTATCTCTATGAACAAGCGTTCTGTTGGTCCCGCACCCACCACTTAGAGCCCATTAGAATAGAACAGATCAATACATTTTCCGCGCATCCAAGTTGTGACCAACCGTTCCCCTTGCCACCGGCCGCCGCCCCGCGCCGACTTCGCTGGCTAACTTGGGCCACCTTTCGCAACCCCTCATGATGCCACGCCATTTCCTTCTCGGTGCCGGCCTGTTCCTGGCCATCGCCTTCCCCACCGCTGCGGATGCGCAGAAGCAACTCACCAACCGAGACATCTGGGCCAGTCCGGTGTTCAGCGCGGACCTGGTGGGTGGCCTTGCCAGCATGAACGATGGGCAGCACTACACCGTGTTGGACGAGACCGAGGCCGGCGTGGTGATCGACCAATACGCCTACCGCACCGGTCAGAAGGTGAGTACCATCGTGGAAGGCGCCGCACTGGTGCCTGCTGAGGCGCGTGAGCCCATCGCCATCGACGGCTACAGCTTCAGCGGCGATGAGAAGAAGCTGATGATCGAGACCGCGAGCGAACCGATCTACCGCTACAGCTACTTCGCACACCACTACGTGTACGACCGCGCCACCAAGAAGCTGGTGCCGCTCACCGATGTGACCAAGGCGAAACAGCGGCTGGCCACCTTCAGTCCCGATGGCAGCCGCGCGGCCTTCGTGCGCGACAACGACCTGTACGTGGTGGAACTGGCGACGATGAAGGAGACACGCGTGACCACCGACGGCGCCTGGAACACGGTGCTCAATGGCGCCACGGACTGGGTGTACGAGGAGGAATTCACCCTGGTGCAGGGCTACGCGTGGAGCCCCGACGGCAGCAAATTGCTCTACCTGCGCAGCGACGAGAGCGCGGTGAAGGAGTTCGACCTGACCTATTACAAGAACCAGCTGTATCCGAACGAATACCGTTTCAAGTACCCGAAAGCGGGCGAGGTGAACAGCACGGTGAGCCTGAAACTATACGATGTGAGCAGCGGCCTGACGTACGCGGTACCGCTGGGCACCGAGGACACCGACATCTACGTGGCGCGGCTCGGCTTCACCCCGAAAGGGCAGCCCTGGTTCATGCGCCTGAACCGCTTGCAGAACCAGAAGGAGATCCTCCTGGTGAAGGTGCCGCCGACGGGCACGAAAATGCAGCCCATCGCGGAAGTGGTGTACCGCGAAACGAGCAAGACCTACGTGGAGGTGACGGACGATCTGCACTTCCTGGCCGACGGTAGCGGCTTCGTGCTCACCAGCGAACGCAGCGGCTGGAACCACCTCTACCACGTGCCGATGGGCGGCGAGCCGAAGGCCCTTACCACCGGTGAATGGGATGTGGTGAGCGTGGCCGGCATCGACGAAAAAGGCAAGCGCGTGATCTTCACCGCAGCGCGGACGGTCCCGGAGAACCAGGATGTGTGGGCCGTGGGCTTCGGCGGCAAAGGCCTGAAGCAACTGAGCCCCCCGGGTGGCTACAACGATGCGGAGTTCAGCACCGGGTTCCAGTACTTCATCAACACCCGCAGCACGGCGAACGAAGCGCCGGTGGTGACCTTGCACGATGGCCAGGGCAAATTGGTGAAGCAGCTGAAGGACAACGTGCGCTTGAAACAAGCCCTCGCGGACTACGGCGCGAGCCGCAAGGAATTCTTCCAGTTCACGACCGAAGGTGGAGTGGCGCTCCGCGGTTGGATGATGAAACCGGCGGCCTTCGACCCGACGAAGAAATACCCCGTGCTGATGACGCAGTATAGCGGTCCTAACAGCAACGAGGTGTTGGACAAGTTCGATGGGCGCGACATGCTGTGGCACACGCTGCTGAACCAGAAAGGCTACATCGTGGTGTGTGTGGATCCGCGCGGAACGGGCCACCGCGGGCACGACTTCCGGCACGTGACCTACGGACAACTGGGCAAGTACGAGACGGAAGACCAGATCGCCTCGGCGAAGTGGCTGGCGAAACAGACCTATGTGGATGGCACGCGCATCGGCATCTTCGGCTGGAGTTACGGCGGCTACATGAGCAGCTTGTGTATCACCAAAGGCGCCGACGTGTTCAAGGCCGCCATCGCCGTGGCCCCGGTGAGCAACTGGCGCTACTACGACAGCATCTACACCGAACGCTTCATGGGCTTGCCGAAGGACAACGCCAAGGGCTACGACGACAACAGCCCTATCAATCATGTGGAAAAGCTGAAGGGCAACTACCTGCTGATCCACGGACTGGCGGATGACAACGTCCATTACCAGAACGCCGCCGAAATGACGCTGGCCCTGGTGAAGGCCAACAAGTCTTTCGACCAGTTCGTGTACCCCGACCGCAACCACGGGATCTACGGCGGCACCACGCGCCTGCACCTCTTCGAGCTGATGACGGATTGGTTGGTGGAGAATCTATAAGAACCAGGAGCACGGGCAAGTGACGCTCGTGCGCTTGCCCGTGCGCCTGCCCCTGCCCTGCACCTGCACCTGTCCCTGCTCCTGCTCCTAGTCCTGCCCCTGCTCCTAGTCCTGCCCCTGCGCCTGAGCCCCCCACCGCATTGCCAGTTCCCCGCCTTTCCTACCTTGGCGCACCTCAACCCCTAACACCTTCATGACCAACACCTCGACGACCACCACCGGGCACCCCCAGGGGTTGTACTGGCTCTTCGCCGCCGAAATGTGGGAGCGCTTCTGCTACTACGGCATGCGCGCCCTGCTGTTGTTGTACCTGGTGAAGTCGCTGGCCATGGGCGACAACATGGGTTTCGCGGTCTACGGTGCCTACACCGCCCTGGTGTACGTGATGCCGGTGATCGGTGGCCGCATCGCCGACCAGATCCTCGGATCGCGGCTCGCGGTGTTGTTGGGTGGCGTCTTGATGGCGATCGGTGAGTTCATCATCGTAGGTGGCACGGAGATGATGCTCTTCTGGGGCATGGCCGTGATCATCGTAGGCAACGGTCTCTTCAAGCCGAACATCAGCACCATGGTAGGCAAGCTCTACCCCGATGGCGACAACCGGAAGGACAGCGGCTTCACCATTTTCTACATCGGCATCAACTTGGGTGCGCTGCTGGCCACCACGGTATGCGCGGAAGTGGGCAACATCTATGGCGCGAAGTACGGCTTCGCCCTAGCGGGTGTGGGCATGCTGCTCGGCGTCATCGTCTTCCAGATGGGAAGCAAGCACTACGCGGAGGTGAGCGCACCGCCATCGCCCGACACGCTTTACAAGCCGAAGTACGGCCCCTTGAGCCCCTTCAACGCTGTGCTGGTGCTCTGCGCCGCGCTGATCCCGGTGCTGTACTTCCTGCTGCGCAATACGACCATCGCGGGATACGTGCTCCTGGCGGTAGCGGCGTATGTGGTCGGCAGTTTGATCGCTCGTGGGGTGAAGGATGGCAAGGTGCAACTGGACAAGATGTTCGGCTTCATCATCCTCATGCTCTTCAATGTGGTGTTCTGGGCCTGTTTCGAACAGGCGGGCAGCAGCCTCACGCTCTTCGCGGACCGCAACGTGGATCGCCACGTGTTCGGCTGGGAGATGGGCGCCGCCACCACCCAATTCTTCAACCCGGCCTACATCCTCATCTTCGGATCCATCTTCTCCATTATGTGGGTGAAGCTGAAGCAGGCCGACCGCGATTTCAGCATCCCCATGAAGTTCGGCCTAGGCATCCTGCAACTCGGACTGGGTTACCTGGTGATCCTGATCGCGGCGCCGCTGGCCGTGGAATACCAAGTGCCGCTGTGGACCTTGGCGCTCCTTTACATGCTGCACACCACCGGTGAACTGTTCCTCTCTCCCATCGGCCTGAGCATGGTGACCAAGTTGGTGCCGAAGGACATGACCGCCACCGCCATGGGCGCGTGGTTCTTGAGCATCGCCGGAGCGAACTACGCCGCTGGCATGCTCGCGAAACTGACCGGTGCTGAACACGGCGAAGGCGAAGCGGAAGTGCTGGATAAAGCCGCCAGCTTGGCCACCTACGTGGACGTGTACAGCACCATGGGTTATGTGACCGCGGGCATCGGCCTCTTCCTGATGGTGATGAGCCCGTTGATCAACAAGCTCTTCCACGGCATCCGTTGAGCCCGATCAGATGATCAGAGAATGGGATGATCAGATGATCGTCATTCACCTCGTGACCACATGCGTCGCCCTGCATCGCATTTTCCGATCATCTGATCATCTAATTATCTGATCGGCATGGCCCGCAAGCACCCCACCGCCCTCCCCTTCCTCTTCCTCACCGAGATGTGGGAGCGGTTCGGGTACTATTTGATGATCGGCATCTTCCAGCTGTACCTGATGGACCCCACGTCCACCGGTGGCTTGGCGATGGAACGCAAGGATGCGGCCGACATCTATGGCACCTTCATCGCGCTGGTCTTCCTCACGCCCTTCATCGGTGGTCTGTTGGCCGACCGTGTGTTGGGCTACACCAAAGCGATCTACATCGGTGGCACCTTGATGGGCCTGGGTTACATGGGCCTCGCCTTGCCGGGCATGACCGCCTTCTACACCTCGTTGGCGCTGATCATCGTGGGCAATGGCTTCTTCAAGCCGAACATCAGCACCCTGCTCGGCAACCTCTACAACGAGGATCGGTACCGAGCGCAGAAGGACAGCGGCTACAACATCTTCTACATGGGCATCAACGTAGGGGCCTGCATCTGCAACCTCTTCGCGGCCTACATGCGCAACAAGTACGGCTGGGGTTATGCGTTCGCTACGGCCGGTGTGGGCATGTTCATCGGTCTCGCGGTCTTCTATTTCGGCATGAAACACTTCCGCCATGCGGACGTGAAGAAACCCGCACAGAAAGAGGACATGCCGTTGAGCAAGGTCTTCGGCACGGTTCTATTGCCCGCCATCATCGTGGGCATGGGCGGCTGGGCTATCCCGGGCAACGTGTTCGGCAGCGACAGCACCGACGCGTTCATTTTCGCCACCATCCCGGTCATCATCTTCTACGTGGGCTTGTACCTGCGCGCGAGCATCGAAGACAAGAAACCGCTGGTTGGTCTGCTGAGCATCTTCGCGGTGAGCATCCTGTTCTGGGCCGTGTTCAAGCAGAACGGCACGGCGCTCACCACCTGGGCACAGTACTACACCGACCGTGAACTGCCAGCGGCCATCGCGCCCACGGCCAATGACTTGTTCCTGGCCGAACGTGTGGTGAACGCGAATGACACGGTGCCGCTCTACGACGAGGAATTCCGCTTGGTGAAGGTGGATGGCGTGGCGCAGACCGCATACGGTAAGCCCGTTTATTTCCAGAACCTGCAGCCGGAACTGATGCCGAAGGAGGGTGAGACGCTCTACCTGGGCAACACCGAGTTGTTCCAGAGCATCAACCCGCTGTGGGTGATCCTGCTGACGCCGGTGGTGGTCGGCTTCTTCGCTTTCCTACGGCGCCGGAACATGGAACCGAGCACGGCCAGTAAGATCGGCTGGGGCTTGCTGGTGAGCGCGTTGAGCACGCTGGTGATGGTGTGGGCCGTACGCATCTGCGACAATGGCGAGATCAAGGCCAGCAGTTGGTGGTTGATCGCCACCTACGGTGTGGTCACCATCGGCGAACTGATGTTGAGCCCGATGGGTCTTTCGCTGGTGAGCAAGGTGAGCCCGAAACGCCTGACCGCGCTGATGATGGGCGGCTGGTTCCTGAGCACGAGCATCGGCAACAAGCTGAGCGGTGTGCTCGCTAGCCTTTGGGACACCTACGCTGACAAGGCCAACTTCTTCTGGGTGAACTTCGCCCTGCTGATGGCCGCCACCGTGATCATGTTCGCCATGCTGCGTTGGCTGAACCGGATCATCCCCGAACAGAAATAACGCCGCCCTAGGACCATGGAACAAGCGCCTACCCTGCAACAGATCCGCGACTTCAAGGGCACCTACCCGAAGCAGCTGCTCTACCTTTTTGGCACCGAGATGTGGGAGCGTTTCTGCTTCTACGGCCTACGCGGCATGCTCGCGGTGTTCATGGTCACCGAGCTGGGCCTGGCGGAAAAAGCGGCCAACCTGCAATACGGGGCCATCCAGGCCTTCGTGTACGCCTTCACCTTCCTCGGTGGAGTGTTCGCGGACAAGATCCTGGGCTTCCAGAAATCGCTGTTCTGGGGGGCGCTGCTCATGATCGTGGGGGGCTTCACCATCGCGGCCGCACCGAAGGAGTTCTTCTACATCGGCATCTGCTTCAACATCATCGGCACGGGTTTCTTCAAGCCGAACATCAGCACCATGGTGGGGCAGCTGTACCACGAGGGCGATGCGCGACGCGATGCCGGGTTCGGCCTCTTCTACATGGGCATCAACATAGGCGCCTTCCTTGGTGGCTTGCTGATGGTATGGGTCGGTAAATCGTATTCGTGGCGGGCGGCTTTCGCGTTGGTGGGCGTGGTGATGATCATCAGCCTGATCAACTTCGCCATGCGCAAGAAGAGCTTCGGTCCCATCGGCCTTTCGCCGTTGAGCCCCGACATGCCGGCGAGCAAGCGCAAGGCCTTGGAGTGGGGCACCTACATCGGTTCCCTGGCGGTGATCCCCTTGATCCTGCTCATGGTGACGAACACGGCGTACACGGACATGTTCATGTACATCGTGGGGCCGCTAACCCTGGTGTACCTCGCGTGGGAGATGCGCACCTTCAGCCGGGCGGAGAACCTGAAGCTGGGTGCGGCACTGTTCTTCATCTTCTTCAGCATCTTCTTCTGGGCCTTCTTCGAGCAGAGCGGCGGAAGCCTGAGCCTCTTCGCGCTGAACAACCTGCGGCCGAACCTCTTCGGCATCCCGGTGGATCCCAACAGCGTGAACAACGCCGCCAATTCACTCTTCGTGATCGCATTCAGCGCCCCAGCAGGTTTGCTCTGGTTATGGCTGAATAAGCGTAAGCTGGAGCCGAACAGTGTGGTGAAGTTCGGCTTGGGCTTCCTGTTCCTCGCCGGCGGTTTCTACATCTTCAAGAGCACCTTGGGTTTCGCCGATGCCAACGGGGTGACCAGCACGGAAGTCTTCACCTTCGCGTGGTTCGTGATCACCTTCGGGGAGCTCTGCCTCTCGCCCATCGGCCTCTCGTTGATGACGAAGCTCTCACCCATCCGTATCCAAGGGTTGATGATGGGCATGTGGTTCCTAGCCAGCGCCTACGGCCAATATGCCGCTGGCCTGTTGGGAGCCGGCATGAGCGCCGAAGACCCCAATGCCAGCAACCTGGACAAGCTGAAACTCTACACCGATGGCTACGGCGAGCTGGGTCTCTACGCGTTGATCGCCGGTGGTGTGCTCATCCTCCTCTCCCCGCTCATCCGCCGGTTGATGCGCGAAGTCCACTGACCCCACAACCCGGCACGGTCATTGTAACTTTCGCCAGGATCCTCCTACACCCATGCGTACCCTTCTCCTTTCCCTGGCTTTCGCACCGCTGGTGCTGGCCGCCCAACCCCTGACCCAAGCCACTGCGAAACCCGCGGAGACCAAGGGCGCAATCAAATGGCTCAGCATCGAGGAAGCGCAGGAACAAGCGAAGAAGGTGCCCAAACCCCTGATGGTGGACGTGTACACCAGCTGGTGCGGTCCCTGCAAGATGTTGGACGCGAAGACCTTCAGCGATGCGCGCCTGGCCGAGTACGTGAACAAGAACTTCTACCCGGTGAAGTTCAACGCCGAGAGCGGCACAGCGGTGACCTTCAAGGGCCAGAAGCTGGAGAACCCCGAGTTCGACCCGAGCCGGGTGGGTGGCCGCAACGGTACGCACCAGCTCACCTACATGATCGCCAATGTCCAGGGCCGCATCGCCTACCCTACGGTGGTGTACCTGGATAGCGAGTTGAACGTATTGGCTCCGGTGCAGGGCTACCTCACCCCTGACCAGATGGAGCCCATCCTGCACTACTTCGGTGGATCGCACTACAAGTCGAAGGACTACCAGACCTTCATGGGCGACTTCAAGGGGAAGTGGACGGCGCAGTAAGGCGTGAGGTCATCCGCCGATTGCGCAGATTCCGCAGAAATTCCGGCTTGTTTGGGCGGAACGTAGGGGAGCGGCGGCAGATTTCACAGATTTCGCAGATCTTCTGTCTTTCTTGGGCGGAACGTAGGGGAGTGGTCCGCCGATTTCGCGGATCTCGCAGATTTTCCGGCTTACTTGGGCGGCACGTAGGGGATCTCTGCGTTGGTGAAGCTGATTTCGCAAAGTCCGATCGATCACCTCCGGTGACATTCATGAAGGTATAATGCCTGCTTCAGTCAAGCACGGGCTGACTCTGAAGACATGGTTCTAGCCGACTGAACAGCTACGATCTGTTCCAGATAGAATCTGATCACTAGGACTAGCCGTTCCAGTTGAACACCCGTCGCTTGAATTGCAAGCTGGCCGCACCGAAGTTGATCCCGAGGCCCCGGCCGATGCGGGCGGCCTTGAGGTAGTTGAGCAGTTGGGTTTCGTCGGCGCTGGTGATCGTGCTGATGGCCTTGATCTCGACCACGACATCCTCGTAGCAGATGAAGTCGCACCGGTAGGCGGTGGTCAAACGGGTCTCTTTGTACTGGATGGGTAGGAGGACCTCTTGGCGGAAAGGGATACTGCGGTCGCGGAGTTCCAGGGCCAAGGCCTCGTGATAAACGCTTTCCAGGAAGCCCTTGCCGAGCACAGCGTGCACTTCCATGGCCGCACCGATGATCGCATAGGTCAATGGATCGTGATCATCCATAGCATGGTGTTCTGTAAAGGACGCAACCGCTCCAGAAAGTCACTCTCCGACCTAGCCAGACAACCCGGTCAGCGAAGGATGACCAGCCAGTACCGCGCTTCACACTGACCAGAAGACCACCCTCACCCACCAAGCATCTGCGAAATCGGCGAAATCTGCGGACCACCCTCGATCACCCAGCATCTGCGAGATCGGCGGACCACCCTCAACCACCGATCATCTGCGAAATCTGCGGACCACCCTCACCCACTAAGCATCTGCGCGATCTGCGAGATCGGCGGACAGACCTCCACCAACAGGGGTTATCCACGATCCCTTTCCCGCGCCAGCGTAGGTCCTTCATCCAAGTTTGAACATTCCTGTGTCCGGGTACGTTCTTTGCTACCTTAGCGGCCACTGTATAAAGACCCTCAAGACCCGTAGGAACCGATGAGCGAGAAGGCGCAGATCATTTTGGATGGCAAGACGTACGAATTCCCTGTCTATGTCGGTAGCGAAGGCGAGAAGGCCATCGACATCAGCAAGTTGCGCGATGTGAGCGGGTTCATCACGCTGGACTACGGGTACAAGAACACGGGCGCCACCACCAGCGCCATCACCTTCCTCGATGGCGAAGAGGGTATCCTGCACTACCGCGGTTATCCCATCGACCAACTGGCCGAGAAGGCCTCCTTCCTGGAGGTCTCCTACCTGTTGCTCTATGGTGAACTGCCCAATGCCAAGGAGCTGAACGACTTCGAGAACCAGATCCGCTACCACAGCCTGGTACACGAGGACATGAAGCACTTCTTCGAGTTCTTCCCGAGCAATGCCCATCCGATGGGCATCCTCTCGGCGATGGTGAACTCGCTGAGCACCTTCTACCCGAAGAGCCAGGACCCGCACCGCTCGGTGAACGACCGCATGCGTACGGTGGTGCGCTTGATCGCCAAGATGCCCACGCTGGCGGCGATCAGCTACAAGAACAACCTGGGCCACCCCTACATGTACCCGGACAACAGCCTGGGCTACGTGGAGAACTTCCTGTACATGATGTACGGCCTACCCACCGAGCCCTACAAGGCCGACCCGGTGGTGGTGGACGCCTTGAACAAACTCCTGATCCTGCACGCCGACCACGAACAGAACTGCAGCGCCAGCACGGTGCGCATGGTGGGCAGCAGCCAGGCCAACCTGTACAGCGCGGTGAGCGCGGGTATCGCGGCACTCTGGGGACCGTTGCACGGCGGCGCCAACCAGGAGGTGATCGAGATGCTGGAGACCATCCGCAACGATGGCGGCGACATCCAGAAATGGGTGAACAAGGCCAAGGACAAGAACGACCCCTTCCGCCTGTTCGGCTTCGGACACCGGGTGTACAAGAACTTCGACCCGCGTGCCACCATCATCAAGAAGGCCTGTGACGATGTGCTGAAGAAGCTCGGGGTTAACGACCCGGTGCTCGACATCGCCCGCCAGCTGGAGGAGATCGCGTTGAAGGACGAGTACTTCATCGAGCGCAAGCTGTATCCGAACGTGGACTTCTACAGCGGCATCATCTACCGCGCCATCGGCATCCCCACCCGCATGTTCACCGTGATGTTCGCGCTGGGTCGTTTGCCGGGCTGGATCGCCCAGTGGAAGGAAATGGTGGAGAACAAGGAGCCGATCGGCCGTCCGCGCCAGATCTACACCGGCGCCACCAAACGCGACTACGTGGCCCTGAAGGACCGCGGTTAAGCACACCCGAAATGATCGTGGAGGCCCGGGCGACCGGGCCTCTTTCGTGGAAGGGTGTACCTTCGCGGCGAACCTGATCCGTTGCAATGAAAAAGATCATCGGCCTTGCCCTCTGGGTGCTCGCTTTCGCGATCCCCTTCCGTTTCGCCATCCTGGACACGGACGACCTGCTCCAGCCTGACGGCACCATCAACAACGTGAAGGGGCTGATCAGCTTCGTGGTGATGCTGGTACTGCTGTTCACCGGATACGCGCTGATCGATTCCACCAGTCCGAAGCCCGGCAGCGACGACGGCCACGGTCATTGACCTCGGCGATGGCCCACGTGCTGATCGCCACCGATATGAGCGCTAACGCGCTCCATGCCGCCACGTACGCCATCCGGCTCTATGGGGCGGAAGGGAACACCTTCACCCTACTGAACACCTACCGCGCGGCACCAGCCGTACCGGATCAACCCGCGCTCCCCGGCGACCTCTTAGCGCAAGTGAGCACGGAAGGCCTCGAAGCCTTCGCCAAGTCCCTTCTCGAACTGCTACCCGAGCCCACGCCTGACCTGGCCACCGTTTCGGCCTATGGTGCGCTGGAGGATGTGCTCGACGACATGGCTAAGAGCGACCAACGCCCCGATCTGGTGGTGATGGGCACGCACAGTTCATCGGGTCTTGAGCGGGTGCTCATGGGCAGCACCACGGCCGGAGTGATCAAGGCCGGTGTGCTTCCGGTGCTGGCTGTACCACAGGGTGCGCAATACCGCGACCCGAAACGCATCGTACTGGCCGATGACGGCGGACCGATCGAGCGGGAAACATTGAAGGTGCTGCTGGACATCGCTCGGTGGTCACGTTCCGAGGTGACCATCGTACACGTGGTGCCCGAAGGCCACAACAGCGAGGACGAGGCAGTGGACATCGGCTACGACATGCACCTGGGTGCCATCCCGCACACCTACCACAGTGTGAGCGGCGATAACGTGATGCTCGCCTTGAACGACCTGGTCGATCAAAGCGACAGTGATATGGCTGTGGTGGTACACCGCCGACGCGGCTTGATCGAGCAACTCTTCCACCATAGCGTGGCCACCGACCTCGCCTTGCATACACAGATCCCGGTGCTCGTGTTGCAACAGGCCAGTGCCTGACCCATGCGCGGCGGACTCCCCCTCTTCCGTTTCCGTGGCATCCGGGTGTTCCTGCACTGGAGCTTCATTCTGCTACCGGCGTATATAGCCTTCACCGGTTTCTCCGAAGGCCATACGTGGAGTCAGATCCTGAAGGAGATCGGCCTGATCCTGATCGTCTTCGGCTGTGTGGTCCTGCACGAGTTCGGCCATGCCCTAACGGCCCAGCGCTTCGGTGTGAACACACGCGACATCACCTTGCTGCCGATCGGTGGTGTGGCCAGCTTGGAGCGCATGCCGGAGGATCCCAAACAGGAGTTCTGGATCACCGTCGCCGGCCCGTTGGTGAACTTGGTCATCGCCGGTGTCGCCTTCGCCATCCTGGCCATCGCTGGCATCGCCATGATCACCACGGATCTGTTGGGTGACATCTCGACGGGCGCTGGCTTGCTCACCTTCTTGGTCACGGTGAACATCGGTCTCTTCCTCTTCAACCTGATCCCCGCCTTCCCCATGGATGGTGGGCGCATCCTGCGTTCACTGCTGGGCATGTGGTTGCCGCGCGAGAAGGCCACCCGCATCGCCACGGTCATCGGGCGTATCCTCGCGGTCGGTTTCGTGTTCTATGGTTTATACAGCGGAGCGCCCTTCCTGGCCATCATCGGTGTGTTCATCTTCATGGCCGCCGGTTCCGAGGCGCGCGCTGTGCAGCAGAAAGCCAACGTGCAGGGCTTGCGCGTAGGCCAGCGGCTGCGCACGGATGTGGTGAAGATGGCGCCCACGGCCACAGTGCAGGATGCGTGGAACGCCATGACGATGATCGACCACCACGTGGTGATGGTGATGGATCAAGGCCTGTTCCGCGGTTTGGTGATGAAGGAGGACCTGCGCGCAGCCTTGGGTGAAGGCGGCGGCACGAACACCATCGCGCCCCTCACGCGGCACGTGCCTTCCGTAGCTCTGGAAGAGACCGCCATGAGCGTGTACGAGCGCATGGTGTACGAGAACCACTGGGCCATGATGGCCATCATCAACGGCAAATTCGTGGGTGTGGTGTTGCGGGTGGACCTGGAGAAGGCCTTGGGCCCATTGGCTCCACGCTGAGCCCTACTCGACCGTCTTCTTCTTGGGGTTGTGCAAAGTGAAGACCCGTGAGATGTTGAAGCCGAAGTGGATGTCCCCTTCGTCCCATTTCCCGGTGGTCTCCGAGATGAAAGCGCGCTCGAACATGCCGGTGCTGTTGGTGAAGTGCAGCTGGAACACGTGACCACCGGTCTCGATATCGAAGCCCACGGAGAGCGAATTGGTGTAGAGCGGAATAGGATCGCGCAGCACGTGGAAATACTCCGCGTTGATAGCGAGGCGCTTGGTCAACTTCGCACGGGCAGCAACGCCTATGTTGATCAGATCATTCCGATCACTGGCGAGCTCCACCAGGTTGCGGTGCACCACTCCGGGCATCACCTGCATGGTGAACCCTTCGCTGAACTTGCGCCCCAGGATCATCTGCCACGAGTACGAGAGCCGGTGGGAGAAGTAGTCCTGCCGCCCTGGACCGAACCAGGGCACATCCTTGGCTGGTGCGGTGGTCATGGACGCGGACGCCACCACCGCGAGGGTGATGGGCATGCCACAACCATCATCGCACTGGCGCAAGACTTTGAACTTGGCGAAGCCATCCACGGTCTTCTCGAAACCGCTGCGTCCAACCCCGATCATCAGGCGGTCACTGATGCCATAATCCAAGCCGAGGCGCACATCGGCATTGTCCAAACCGAAGAACTCGTTGACACCGCCGCTCAAGAACCCGAAACGGTGACTGATGCGGAAGTCGAGCACACCGTGCGCGGTATTCTCCAGGCTATGGCTGTTGATGACCCGCGTGGTCTTGAAGCTCGCTGTGGTATACACCGGACCGGTCTCCTCCTCGCCGAGCAGGTCGAGCAGGTTGTCTTGACCGAAAGCCGGGAATGCGAGGAAGGCCGTGGCGAGCAGGGAAGTACGGATCATCATGGAGCGTTGAGGATGGAAGGCTGTAACGCCTCGGTCACATCTTGGCGTAGGACAGGTCCACCGTGATCTTGATGGTCTCCGCGATGTTCTTGCGCACCACGCCGGGGATCGCGATAGCGTGATCCTCAGGCTTCACGTTGAACTCGCTCTTTGCTTTGATGACACCACCGGCTTCCACGGTCATGGTGCCTTTGGTGGTCACGGGTTTGGCGACACCGTGGATGGTGAGATCACCGGTCACATCTACCGCGTAGGTGCCCGGTGTCTTGGCTTGTTCGGCGGTGAGGCCGGAGACCTTGCCCTTGAAGGTGGCTTTGGGGAAGGTGTTGCTCTCCATGTAGTTCTCGTTGAAGTGCTCCTGCATGAGGGCCTTCTCGAATTCGAAAGCTTTGACCAGCGCGGCGAATTCGATGGCACCGGAGGTGGCGTCGAAGACACTGGTCACCTTGTTGTTGTCGGCCTCGATGTTCTCCACGGCGGTGCCGGAGAAGAAGTGGATGTGGCCGTTACGGGTGGCGAAGCGCTCCTGGGCGATCAGTGCGGAAGGCACGAAGGCGAGGGCGAGGGCGATGTTCTTGAGCTTGGTCATGTTCGTTCAGTTGTTCTTCTTGTCTTCGTTCATTGAGCGGCTACACAGCGCACAAGCACCACATCCATCAGCAGGCCGGTGCAGATGCCTTTCACGTTCACTTGTGCCCCTGAGCGCCAATCGATGGGCAGTTCCTTGTTGTCGAATTCGCACACCACGGCGGCGAGTTGGTCCCCGGTCTCGAGCACCACGTTGGTCTTGTCGGCGCCCACGGGTTCCATGCTGCGTATGGATCCACTCACCTGCACCACTTGTTCGGTGGCTCCCACGTAAGTCTTGGTGGCGGCCTGTTCGTCGTTCTGGAAGGCCTGCAGGAGTTCGGCAGCGCTCAACTTCTGCGCTACGGGCATGTCATCCGCACGGGCGGTACCACGGGAATATTCCATGTAGGCGTAGGTGCCACCACCGGCCAGCAGTGCGGCAGCAGCGAGGGCGATCATCACGGAGCGTTTCATGTTCATCATCAGTTCGGCGCGCCTGCGTTGATCCAGGCTTGCAGTTTTTGTTGGTCACAAGCCGGTAGTGAACCGGATGGGGGCATCGAGCCCTGCACGAGAACCACTTGCTGAAAGGCGCCGTCGTCCACGCGCGCTTTCACATTGGCGTACTGGGTGAAGTCGCCTGGACCGGAACCGCCGGAGACGTGGCAACCGGGCGAAGCGCAGCGGGTTTGTACCAGTGGTTGCACTGTGGAAGCCCAGTAGCCGGGCACGGTGGCATCGCCGGGGTCACACGCGCCTGGATAGAGCAGCTCTTCCTTGTCGTAATAGCAACCGCCCAAGGTCAGCACAGCGAGGAGGATGGATGAAAGGATCAGGCTCCGCATGGGTCAGTTGTTGGGTGCACCGGCATCGATCCAGATCAGGAACTGCTCGATGCGGCAATCGGAAAGGCGTGATCCGCTCGGCGGCATGGCCGGAACTCCCGCCACGTGTTGGATGGATGCCGCCAAACGACCATCATTCGCCACGGAATTGAGCACGCTCCACGAGGAGAAGTCGAGCCCGCCCTGCGGTGTGGCGCCGCTGTGGCAACCCTGGCAGCGCGCTTCGATCACCGGGCGGATGGTGCCAGAATAGGTCACATTGAGCGTATCGCAGACCGTTGGTTCACAGCTGTTGTTCTGTGCACCTTGCTGGATCCACTGGCCGATCAGGTTGATCTGCTCCTGCGTAAGCGGCGCTTGGGGCGACTGCGGCATGCGGTCCTCCACGTCGTCGTCGTTGATAGCCTCCCAAAGATCGCCGTCCTGTACGATGCCGCTGTTCATCAAGGCTTGGTAGGAGGTCAGGTCGATCTCGTCGTTATCATCCGTGGCCGATGAATGGCAACCATTGCCCATGGTGCAGTTGGAGATGAGCAGGGGTTGGATCTGCTGTTGATACCACACCGTCGTGGGCGAGCAGGTCACCACCTCCTCGGGCTCTTCGGTACCACCGCCTCCGCCACCGTTGCCACCGAGGTCGGTATCATCGATCGGGGAGAACGGGGCCTCATGTTGACAGGCGGTGAACACCAGAACAACGGCCAACAGTGACCAAAACCCACCAAACCTTCCATCCATCACTTGATCAGCGCGTTGCTCTGGCATTCTTCCTTCGGTTTCCGTTATCACGTTGCTAGCGCGTCCAAAAGTACCGCCACCTGTGGGGCTGGCACGGCGGAATCCGACGAGGCGGTAGATCCGGGGGATGGACCGGTATCAGGAGCGATGGCCCTGCGTTACAGCGGCGGTCCGCACCTGCTGAAGCTCGATGACCGCCGAGGCGAGCACGACGGCATTCAGGCGGTTGTGGTAGTGCGGTGCACGGTTCAGGCGAAGGATCTTGCCGAGCAAGGCCTGCGGTTCGGTGGCCAGCAATAGAGCCAAGTCCTCGGGCAGCAAACCTGCGAGACCGGGAACACGATGATGTACTTGCGTTGCCATGGATCGAAGTTGCGGCCGTCCCTCCACCTTCACACTACGGGGTTCGATGAAGTGGTCATCCGGTGTGATGGAGCGGGCAGCCAGCTCACTCACCGGCCAACCAACGCTTGAACTCCGCGGATCGTTCGCTGCTCACGATGGCATCTTCCCCGTAGGGCGGATCCAGCACCACCTTCACGCGGCTCTTGCTATAGGCGAGCAGTTCCTTGATGCTCCGTAGTTCCACGATCAGCTGGCGGTTCAACCGGATGAAGCGCGCGGGATCCAGCTGCTTCTCCAACCGGTCGAGGCTCTCTTCCAAGGGCAGGTCGCGTCCTTCGCGGGTGCGGAGGAAGGTATTCTTCTGCAGCGAATGGATGTAGGCGATCTGGGCCGGTTCCACCAGCTTGAAGTGGTCGCCATAGCGGATCAGAAAGCGCTTCACGGGTACAGCGGGTGGTGTGCTTCCTTGGGGACCATTGGCCAAGGCCGAGTGATCACGCACCACGCCGCTTTTCTGAGCGCGCAACAACGCTTGGGCGAGATCCACCTTCTTCAGCGGTTTCAGCAGGTAATCCACGGCGTTCACGCGGAAAGCCTGCAAGGCATAAGCGTCGAACGCGGTAGCGAAGACCACGGGAAAGGCGACCTCTACGGCTTTGAAGATCGCGAAGCTCTCGCCATCGGCCAGTTGGACATCGAAGAAGGCGAGGTCGGGTGCCGGGTTGGCCTTGATCCATTCCACTGCCTCCTTAACGGTGGGCAAATCGGCCACCACCGTCACCGTGGGGTCGATCTCTACAAGCATCTTCCGCATACGGGCCACCGCAGCGGCTTCGTCCTCAACGATCAGTATCCTCATGGCGTGGTAGTAATGGAATGCTCACTTCGAACCGCCCCGCCACCGTGCGCACCACCACGGACCGGGATGTGAGGGCGGCGTAGCGCTTGATGATGCTATCCAATCCGAAACCCGTGGACTTGGCCGCGGTGGTCCTGGGCCTGATCGGGTTCCGCACAACGAGCTCATCCCCAACGAGGACCACCTCGATGCGGAACGGGTCATTGGTGGTGGCGGTGTTGTGTTTCAAGGCGTTCTCCACGAGCAGTTGCAGGGTCAACGGTACGATGTTCCAGGGCGATGCATCACCGGGAATGTTGACGAACAGGTCGATCGCGGTGCCGAAACGGCGTTGTTCAAGGCCGAAGTAGATGCGTAGCAGTTCCACTTCCTCCGTGAGCGGGATCAGGTCCTTGTCGCGCACGAGCAGGATGTTGCGGAAGAAGGTGCTAAGGTCATCCACATGTTCCACCGCCTTCTCCTGATCCGTCTCGATCAAAGCCACCAAGGTGTTGAAGCTATTGAAGAGGAAGTGTGGATCCACTTGGCTCTTCAAAGCCTGGAGCTGGAAGCGCACCTTCTCCTGCTCCATGCGCTCGCGGTCGCGCATACGACGCTCGCGGGCGCGTACCACGACGATGATCAGCGCACCGAGAAGGAGCATGGCAAGCGCGATGACCCCAGGTTCGCGCCACCATGGCAAAGACACCTCGACGGTTAATGTACGCCATTCGGCACCCGGTGTAGGCTCTCCGATGAACGCTCTGAGCTGGATGCGGTGCTGGCCCGGTGCCAGCCCTACGAATGCCAGTTCACGATCGCGCGTGCGAAGGATCTGTCCATCCGGTCCCAAGCGGTACTCGAAACGAAGTTCACCGGGATCCGGATAGTAAAGCCCCGTGAACCGAATGGTGATGTCGTTCCGATCGTGCGTCGTGGATATCACGTCATCTACTGTTCGCGCTTCGCCGTTCACGAGCACCTCGGTGATCACCACCGGTATCTGTTCGTTGAAGTGACGATCGGTCAATCGCAGCCTATACAAGCCCCGGTCACATGCGAACCATACTGATCCGTCCGATGAGCGCGCCAGTGCATTGAGTTCCGCTTTGATCCCGACCGTGCCGATCCTGCCAGAAAGGTCTGTCCAAATGTTCTTGAGGGGATCCAGCGCCACGGTGCCCGCGCTTCCAATGGCGAGCAGACGACCGCGCATGGAGCCCAACGCGAACAGATCACCGTTGAGCGCGGGTGAATCACTGCCGACACAAATGGGTTGTTGCCCAGTTAGGCGACAAAGACCTGTGCCAGGGCCGAGCGCCCAGACCGAACCGCCATCATCCTGCGCCAACGAATAGAAGGTGCGTCCAGTGGTGTTCACGGTCCTGGTCGAACCCTTATCCCAGTCCACGACGCCTTCTCCATCCGTGGCCACCATCACATGCCCCGAAGACATCGGCAGCACATCGAAACTGAATCCGCCGGTACCGGATATGCGGTGGAATCGCTCGCCGTCCCACAGGCTTGCTCCATCCAGCGTAGCGAACCAGACGGAATCGCCCCACGCTCTCGCAGCCAGCACGTTCTCGTTGTGCAACCCTTGGGCGGTCGAATAGCGTCTTACCATACCGGAAGGTGCGATCGCGAGCACACCACTTCCGAAAGTGGCCGCCCAGATGGTGCCGTTGCGCGTTGCTGTCAAGGAAACCACCGGTGTACGCGGATCGATGTCGACCGGAATGCGCGTAAGGTGCCTGCCTTGCGAGAAGCCAGCAGGATGGTGGTGGATGCCCGCGGGTGTGGCCACCCAGATGCGATCCTGGCCGTCCACACACAACGCGGAGACCTGTCGCAGGTCGAGGCCTTCGTGTTCGGGAACCACCAGGACCGCTGGATCGGCGCGGTGCACATGGTCACTTCCATCGCACCACCACATGGCACCTTCGCTATCGGGGAAAAGGCCTGTTATCGCCGCATCGTCCAAGGCCGCGGGCTCGTGATACACCCCGCGTGAGGCATCATGATCGAAGACCAGCACGCCCGAACTCGCCGTTCCTACCCAGGTCCTTTCCGCGTCCAACGCGATATCGGTGATGGGTCCATAGACCCATGACGAGAGCAGTGGATACGCACGATGCGAGCCGGGTCTCCATGCGAACACTCCAGCGCCATCGGTGCCAGCCAGTACGCTACCGTTGGCGGCTACTGCCACCGCCATGATCAGGTTATCCGGCGCTCCTTGGACCTCGTCGAACACGTCTTCTACGCCGTCTGCCGAAACGATCGCCACACCTTGGTCCGTTGCCACCACCAAGCGATCGACATCAAGCATGGCCAGGTCATTCACGTGGTCATCTGGCAAGCCTTGTGCGAAGGTCAATTTGCTCAGGCTATTGTCCTTGATGAACCAGACACCGTTCCCATACGTGCCCAGGCAAACGGTTCCATCCGAGAATGTCGTGATGGACCGGACGGGAGCTGCGGCAAGGGTACTGTCCACCAAGAGCGTATCGCAAGCATTGGCCGTGCAACGCCACAAACGGCCATCGGAAAGTGCCACGAACACTTGCCCACCTGACGTGTGCATCGCGGTAACATCGTTGCCCTCGGTGTGGATCAAGGTCACTTCGCGTTCGCCATCGGTGCGGATCACACCCAGATCGGACCCAGTCCACAAGAGGCCCAATTCATCCTGCACCAAATGGGTGATGTGCGGGCGTCGCTGGCCTGGGCGCACCTCCAATGATCGGAGGAAGGGGAATTGCGCGAGTGTGACAGCCGGGAAGAAACACACCAGCAACAACCAACGCTTCGCGCTCATCGGGCAGCGGTAGGTGAGCGGAAGAGCACATCCACCTTCACGGCCACCACGGGTGCCACCTTCTGTTGCACCACGCGGGGAATGCGGATACCATGTTCGTCCAATGCCACATCGAAATTCGAAGTGACCCGGATGCCATCGCTTGTCACCACGACCTCGCACGGCACGATCCGCTCCTTCGTGACACCATGCACCACGAGGTCACCCTTGGCGCGCGCGGAATAGCGCCCAGGCACGGAAAGATCGATGGACTCGATGATGCGTCCGGCGAAGGTGATGTTGGGCCACGTGGTGGAGACCATGTAGTTCTCGTTGAAATGCTCGCGCTGCAACGGGGCATTGAAGCCTTGGAACTCGACCACCGGCACTTGCACGGCGAACGAACGAGTGGCGATCTCGACCACCCCAGCCGCTTTCGAATTGGTAGCTGTGATACGCTCCAACGGAGCTTCACTTGCGAAGGTGATGAGCGAGCGGCTCATGCGCCAGCGCACGGGCTCTTGCGCTAGTACCGTCACTGGCAGCAGTAAGACGAGGAGAAAGCCGTTCACACGCATGCACTGGAATATCCAACCCCGTGCCGAAAGTAGTGGGTGCTAGCGCTGCACGGTGAATGGTACGCGCCTTGTCACCCTCCCACTAGTCGCTTCGAGCACATAGGCGCCATTCGGAAGATCAAGCACATCGACCGTTCCGTCCATGGTCATGGTCTGCAGGACCAGCTTGCCGCGTAGATCATGGATCCGAATGGCGAGTGATCCCTCGATCCCCGATAACCGTAGTACATCCAACGCAGGCAAAGGCGCCACGGTCATCAACTCGGAAGGTGCCGGGATCAACGCGGTCGTAAGGCAGGTATGTTCACCGGTTATCCGTGTGCTGAACTGGAGGCTGTCTGAGAAGGCGTTCCACGCGGCTTGGTCATCGCGCAGGAAATGATCGAGCCAGAGACCGGCGAGGTCGTTCACGATATCGTGCTGTTCTTCCCGGGAAATGGAGAAGTCCGCACCGAGCACACTTTCGCCCAGGGTACAGGTGAAACTGTTCGCCCCGAAATAGCAGTGACCTCCCCCATCCACGGACACGTATGCCTTGCACGGTGCTTCGATGGCGGCATACATCGGCAACTGGTTGGTCTCTGGCGGTGTCACACGATCCTCACTAGCCGCGAAGACCAAGGTGGGGACGAGCACATTGGCGGCCGCGGCGATGGCCGAAGGGTTCGTTTCCGCAGCGGCGAAGTTCACCACGGCCTGGATGGAAGCATTACCAGCTGCGCCGAGGAAGCTAGCCCCGCCGCCCATACTGTGGCCCATCAACGCGGTGGTGGGAGCGATATGTCCGAGTAAGAGTGAGCCTTCATCATTCCCAGCAGCTTGCATGGCCCCCACGAGGAAGGCCAGATCGGCTCCGAAACTGGCATGCGCCGGCGAGAATCCACCCTCCGTGGTGGGCAGCACCAGGATGTAGCCGCGTGGCACCAGTCCATCACGCAAGTTGGTATAGGCATCCACGGACATCACGAAGCCGTGGCCGTGGATGAGGACCGGAAAGGAACCATCGCTCACGGTTACGTTGGAACCGGCTGTGCTGCTGGGGTAATGGATCACACATGGCACGTCGCGATTCCTCGCAGGATCGAAGAACTCCACCTCCGTGGTTCCGATGGCGAAGGGTTGAGCGAATGCGGGAATGGCGGACAACCAGAAAAGGGTGATGATGGAGCGCATGGGTCAGCAAGGTATTCCAAGAAGCGCAGCACTCCGCAACTTCGACAGGTCATCCCCAGCGAAGGGATGGAGGCTCTTACAGCGTGGGCCTGGACAAGTTGGGACCCGGGTCGCGGCGGATCGTGGACGCCAGACTACACCCGGACCCCGTTCCGGGGAATGGATCACCCGAGAATGAGGCTCCATAGCAGGCTGCTCGAACCTCAGAGGTCCGCGCTGGGCTTGAGAAATATGCCATTGCGCGTGGACCGGCACCCGATCGGCAGAACGGCGAGTGAACCTAAACCAAGAGAAGCCATGCGCACGACCATTCTAACCATCGCCCTCGCCCTGATGACCAGCGCGGCGGCTACTGCTCAAGACACCAAGAGCACGACCACCAGCCCCATGCAGGCGGACAAGCACGCTTGCATCATGGCCGATGCAGGTACCTGGACCGACCTTGGTCTGGATGCCGCGCAAGTGACGAAAGTGAAAGCTATCCAAGCGAACTGCCAAAAGGAGCATGATACTGCGAAAGCCGCTGGGAACAAGTACGAAGGCGCAGCCAAGTACGAGACCGAATTGAAAGCTGTGCTCACCCCGGAACAATTCACGAAATGGAGCCAGTGGTGCGACGCCAATAAGGCGATGAACACCAAGAAGGTGATGACCAAGTAGGTGCGTGCTGGGAGTCTGTGGTGGTCTCCCCACGTCTGAAGGCGACGGCTCCAGTTCTCTGGGGCCGTTGTCGTTCGTAGTAGCCCTTGAGTGGGAAGGATCTAAAGAAGCCCGGTATCGCTGCGCGATACTGGAATATTCCTTTTCGCCGATCCGCTCAAGCTGCGCTTGGCTGATCGGCATAGGAGGATCGCACGAGGCGCGCTATCCCTGGTGGGGTGGCTTCAAGTAAGCCCGGTATCGCTGCGCGATCCTGGACTTTTTCTTTTCGCCGATCCGCTCAAGCTGCGCTTGGCTGATCGGTATAGAAGGATCGCGCGAGGCGCGCTATCCCTGGTGGGGGTGGCTTCAAGTAAGCCAGGTATCGCTGCGCGATCCTGGACTTTTACTTTTCGCCGATCCACTCAAGCTGCGCTTGGCTGATCGGCGAAAAGTAAAAGCCCGGCCACTTCCGTGGCACGGGCTTCCTTGGCGGAGAGGGAGGGATTCGAACCCCCGGTACCCTTGCGGGCACATCTGTTTTCGAGACAGACCCGATCGACCACTCCGGCACCTCTCCTGAAGCCTTCCACCGCCGGAGGTCGATGGAAGGGCGGCAAAGATAGACGGACCAACGGACCGGAGAAGTGCCGATCTTACACACCGAAAACATCCGCCGATGCCTACAGAAGGGGCCGTACTGGCCTACACCGTCGAAAAGACCCGCGAATACACACTGTTCTACCTCCGCAAGTTGGTGGAGGGTATTCAGGATCAACAACTGTTGCACCGCCGCTTCGTGTGTGAGGGCCACGAGCTGAATTCGGCCTACTGGCTCATCGCCCATATCGCGGTCACCCAGAACGGCTTGCTGCTCATGTCCACGGGCGGGCCGTTCGAGAAATTCTCGTGGGCCAAGTACTTCGGGCGCGGAGGTGTGGGACTACCGCCGGATCAATGCCCGCCGTTGAACGAATTGATCGAGACCTTCGAGCGCGTCCATACGAAAGCTGTTGAGCACATCGCGGCCTTGCCGAATGACGCCCTCGACGGGCCGAACCTCACCGGTATCGCGATGATCGGCACGACACTCCGCGATGTCATCATCCACGGTATCCGGCACGAGGCCTTGCACACCGGGCATTTGAGCTGGTCGTGCAAGTTGCACGGCATAGCCACCATGTAAGGCCCGCCAAGGGCTCGGTGGAGGTACATTTGCGCTCTTTCACGGATCATGTCGTACCGCGTACCCATAGATCGTCTTCGACAGCCATTCGATGCCTTGCTCGGTGCGCAGACCACCGGTGGTGTCCTCCTATTCCTAGCTGCCGTCGCGGCCATGATCTGGGCGAATTCGGCCTATGCGGAAGGCTACCACCATTTCTGGGAGCAACACATCGTGCTGGGCAGTCCGGAGTGGAACCTCGACCTCAGCCTCCATCATTGGATCAATGATGGGATGATGGCGATGTTCTTCTTCGTGGTGGGCTTGGAATTGAAGCGTGAGATGGTGGCCGGCGAACTGTCCCGTCCGCGTGATGCCATGCTTCCGATCGCGGCGGCCGTGGGGGGCATGATGGTACCTGCTGCGTTCTATTTGGTCCAGAATCCTTCTGGCCCGGCGCAAGCAGGCTGGGGCATCCCCATGGCCACGGACATCGCCTTCGCGCTAGGCCTCATGGCCCTCTTGGGCAACCGGGTACCCTTGGCCTTGAAAGTGTTCCTGACCACGCTTGCCGTCGCTGATGACCTTGGGGCGGTGGTGGTGATCGCCTTATTCTATACCTCGGACATCTCCATGCTCAACTTGGGCATCGGAATGGGCATCCTGGGCATCATGATCGCGGGGAACCGCTTGGGTGTGCGCAGTCCTTGGTTCTATGCGATCTTCGGCATCGGTGGCGTATGGACGGCCTTCCTCATGAGCGGCGTGCATGCGACCATCGCTGGCGTATTGGCCGCCTTCACCATACCGGGTATCCCAAAGGTGGACGAGATGGTCTTCGTCCGAAGGATGCGGCTGTACCTCTTCAGCTACGCTAACCAAGACACGCCCGACAAGGGTATCCGCACGGCGGACCAGATCCACGATCTGGAGCGGATGAACCGGTTGACCGAATACGCGAGCACGCCCTTGCAGAACTTGGAGCATGCGTTGCATCCATTGGTCACCTACATCATCCTCCCACTCTTCGCACTAGCCAACGCTGGTGTGGTGTTGCCGGATGACTTCGTCGGTGCTTTAGGCACGCCAGTGGCCCTCGGTGTTGGGCTGGGCTTGGTGTTGGGCAAGCCGATCGGCGTTCTCTTGATGTCGTTCCTCATGGTGCGTTTCGCTGGCGCAAGGCTCGGAAGCGGTGTCACCTGGCGCCACATGATCGGTGCTGGCTTGCTGGCAGGCATCGGCTTCACCATGTCCTTGTTCGTGAACGAACTGGCGTTCTCCGATGCGATCCTTCAGCAGGAGGCCAAGCTCGGTGTGCTTTGCGCCTCGCTTCTAGCTGGCGTGCTCGGCTACGTCTGGCTGGTCCGCACGCCGACACGGAGATCCAGCACGGAAGACTAACGCCCCATCCATGGGAGCGCCATCACGTCCCTCGAATAACGCGGTCACCCTACAGACCTGGGTGCTGATCGTCGGGGTGGCACTGATGGGGGTGAAGCTCCTCGCGTGGCACATCACGGGCAGTAACACCATCCTGGGTGATGCCTTGGAGAGCGTGGTGAACATCGTGGCTGGCGCCTTCGCACTGTACAGCTTGATCCTCACCGCGAAGCCGCGCGACCGCGAACATCCGTATGGGCATGGCAAGGTCGAATTCATCTCAGCGGGACTGGAAGGTGGCTTGGTGATCATGGCGGGGGTGCTCATCATCTGGCGTTCGGCCCATTCCATGGCCCATGCGCAAGGCCCCTCGGAACTAGGCGCGGGCATCGGGCTCACAGCCCTCACGGGCAGCGTGAACCTCGTGATGGGCTTGCTCTTGAAGAAGCGCGCCCGTGAGGTCCACTCCATCACCATGGAGGCGAGTGGCACCCACTTATTGAGCGATGCGTGGAGTACAGGAGCAATGGTGCTTGGGCTTGCCGTGATCGCGATCACCGACATCCTTTGGTTGGATGCGGTGTTCGCCATGGTCTTCGCTTTGTTCATCATCTACAGCGGGGCACAAGTCCTGCGCCAGGCGGTGGCGGGCATCATGGACGAAGCCGACCTGGACCTCGCCGCGCGAGTGATCGCCGTACTGCAGGAACACCGCAAGCCGCAATGGGTGGACGTACACAACTTCCGGATGATCCAATACGGACCCGTGCTCCATATCGATTGCCATGTGACGCTGCCGTGGTACTACAGCTTGGAACAGGCCCATGAGGAGATCGCGTTCATGGAGCGGCTGGTGAATGAACGCTGCCAGCGCGAAGTGGAGCTCTTCATCCACATGGACCCCTGCCTACCCAGCAGTTGCGCCATCTGCGCACTTGAGGCTTGCCCCAAGCGGAAAGCCACTCATAGCCGCATGATCACCTGGCATTTGGGCACAGTGCTCCAGAACGCCAAACATTCCGCGAGTGATACGGAGGTGATAGGGCCCGCTTGATCCTTGAAAAAGCGAAGGGCAAGGTCTATCCGTGGCGACGGCCGCTCAATGCGTCCGTGCGTCCACGCCTAACTCCATGCGAACAGCTTGCGACTCCAGTGTATAGAACGACAAAGCCCCTTGCGGGGCTTTGGGGTGGTAGACCGGGCTTGAACCGGCGACCTCCGGAACCACAATCCGGCGCTCTAACCAACTGAGCTACAACCACCATTTCCCGCCACCGGAGCAACGGGGCCGCAAATATAGCGCGAAGGTGCCAACACCCACGTCCGGCGGCTGGGCTTCGGCGTACTTTTCGCGGCCCATGCCAAGCAGCCCCGGTGCAGCGGCGGAAACACCGCACGTCCTCGTCCTCCCCAAGTGGTGGCCGAACGCACGCGACCCACAGCTGGGCGACTTCATCCGCAAGCAGGTACAGGCGGTGGCCCGCTTCACCAAGGTGACCGTTTTGCTAATTGAAGGCGATCCGGAACTACCCACCGGCGTGGCGCGTGCCGATGCCGATGATCTGATCGTGATCCGTTCGCGTTACCGCACCAGCCAAAGCCCGGTGAAACCCTTGCGGAAACTGGTGAACCTGCGCCGTTACTGGAAAGCGGCGATGGCCGGCTGGCAGACGGTCCTTCAGGAAAGAGGTACGCCCGAACTGGTCCATGTCCACATTCTCGTTCGGCCGGCCCTGGTGGCGCATTGGATCAAGCGGATGTATGGGATCCCGTACATCCTGAGCGAACAGAGCAGCGAGTACCTCGACGGCACCTACGGGCGTAAAGGCCCGGTCTTTCACGCGTTGAACCGCAAGCTCTTCCGAGATGCACGCGCCATCACCGCGGTCTCGGGTTGGCTGGGCGATGGCTTGAAGAACCTGGGGCTTTGTGCGCGCTACGATGTCGTTCCGAACGTGATCCCAGGGTTGGACCGACCGCTGCCCGCACGCGGGGCCACCGGGCATTTCATGGTGGTGGCTGACCTTGTGGACCGCACCAAGAACGTGAGCGGCGTGATCAGGGCATTGGCCATGGCAGCGAAGGAGCGAGATCAGCTCAGCCTGACCGTGATCGGCGATGGTCCGGACCGTAGCTTCCTGGAGGAGCTGGCCCAGGACGAAGACGTTGCACAACGTGTCCGTTTCCTCGGCCGTTTGCCGAACGCGCTAGTGCTCGACCATTTGGCCCAGGCATCCGCTGTGATCATCAACAGCAATGTGGAGACCTTCAGCGTGGTGACCGGAGAGGCCTTGGCCCAAGGGAAGCCTGTGATCGCTACGCGCTGTGGTGGCCCGCAGGGTTTCGTCACCGAGACCAACGGCATCCTCATCGACGTGGGCGACACCAACGCATTGGCGGCAGCCATGATCCAAATCACCGAGAACATCACGATATACGACCCGTTCACGATCCGCGCGAGCGTTAACGAGCGCTTCAGCCCCGAAGCCGTGGGCCAGGCCTTCATTAGGATCCATCAACGTAGCTTGACCGCCCCTGCCAGCGCATGAAGAGCGAACTCCGCATCGGGATCTATTGCAAAGGGACCACCCTACCCCATTGGCAGGCGCAGTGTTTGCGGCACCTGGCGGAGCAGCAAGGGGTGCGTTTCAGTGTGCTGGCCGTGCCCGATGTACACGACGGTGCACCACCGGCTGGTGGCATGCGCGAAGCCCTTGGTACGCGGCTCACTGAGCTCATCATCCACCGCGCCGCCGAAGCGGAGGACCTCTCCACCATGCTCGGCAATCTCCCGATGGTGTGGTTGAAGGGCAGCCAGCCATCGCCGAAAGAACTGCAGGCGGTGCAAGCCCATGGTGTGGATGTGCTGCTCGCACTGCTCCCCCTGCCGGAAGACATCGCAGCGGGCACGGACTTGCCCATATGGTCCTTCGACGTTCAAGGACAGCCATTGTCATCCAGTGGCCTGCCGGTATTTGCCCGATGGATGATGGAACCACCGCCCAGCAGCGTGGCACTGCTCTGCTCGGGGACCGGACAGCGCGTGAGCGCCACCTTCACCACACGCACCAATACCGATGGGGTGGACATGGACGCCATGCTGCTCGGCAGCGCTTGGTTGCCGGTGGAGATGCGGCGCACCTGGGATGCCACGAACACCAAGCGCGAGACCCACGCTGAGCCCTTGGCCAAAGAGGCCAGCATCATCTCCCTGCTCTTCCTGTGGTTAAGCAGTGAAGTGCGTGCCGCCACTTCGGGCAAACCACGCCCGGTACACGCCGGCGAGTGGAACATCGGCATCTTCCCGAACCCGATCCAAAGCTTGTTGGACGAGGACCACAACACCAACGTGCGCTGGCTCACCAGTCCCTCGCCGGGCACCCACCGACTGGAGCCTTTCGGCTATCAGGCGGCCGATGGGCAGCTGAACGTGCTGTACCGGAAGATGGACAGGCTCGGCGGCATCGACAACATCGCACGCCTGCGACCGAAGAACGACGGCAACCTGAAACGATCGCGCACCATGCTCTCGGCCCAAGCAGCCCTGAGTTATCCCTTCGTAGTGCAACATGGTTCCGATATCCACGCCATCGTCAGCTACCCGCACCAACAACGCACCGAGCTGTTCCGTGTGACGGAGACCAACGATGGGCTCGACCATGTGAAGACCTTGTTGGATGTGGCGTTGATCAATCCAACCTGCGTGGAATACGAGGGCCGCTGGTGGATCATGGGCTCCGACGTGGATGCACCAGATGGTGTCCTGCGCGCCTACCATGCACCAGCCTTCGATGGACCGTACACCGCACACGTGAACAACCCGGTACGCATCAGTGGCACGGGCTGTCGGCCAGCAGGGACCATGTTCGTGCACGAGGGGATCCTTTGGCGCCCTTCCTTGGACAACACCGACCCACGAGCCCCGGCAGTGATCTTCAACCGCATCGTGCAGTTGAGCCCGACCACCTTCCATGAAGAGCCAGGCCGCACCCTCACGGGTTTCGCCGGATCGATCTATGGCAACGGCGTGTCCACCATCTGCGCGATGGGTGACATCACCATCGTTGACGGATTGCGCCATGCCCCGGAAGCGCGCGAGATCGGTCCGTCGGAGCGCAGTCCCAACCGAAGGAGCAAGGCTTACGAGGAATGATCCGACCGGTGATCGGTACCGTGGCCACCCGCGTGGTGATCACCCTGGCCAACCTGTTCCTGGTGGCCCTGGCCGGACGCATGCTCGGCGCGGAAGGCTTGGGCAGCATTGGTCTCTTGGTGCTGGGCATCACCTTCGTGTTGATCATGGCCCACCTCGTTGGCGGTGGGGGTTTGGTGTACGTGCTGCCACGGCTGGGAACGGGTGCGGTCCTGATGCCTTCGTATGCCTGGGCGCTGCTCACCGGTGGCGCGGCACTCGTTGGGTTCACCTTGTTACCCCTGGCGCCTGAAGGTCTTGCCGTGCATGTGGTCGGACTCGCTTTCCTGCAGGCGTTGAACAGCATCCACCTCAACATCCTCGTCGCACGGGAGCGCATCGGCTTGCAGAACACACTGCTCGTGGTGCAAAGCCTTGCACAAGTGATCATGGTGGCGGTGCTGTTCCAGGTGGAAGGGGCTACGTTGATCGACTACGTCGAAGCGACGTATATCGCACATGGGCTCACCGTGATCACTTCGGCCTTCTATGCCCTGCGCGGAAACTTATTGGCCAGCACCGCCGCGATGCGCGCGGGTTTCCTGGCCTTGTTGAAGCAAGGCGGGATCGGCCAAGTGGCCAACCTCTTCCAGCTGATGAACTACCGCGCGGCCTACTACCTCATCGAAGCCTTCCGGGGTACCGCGGCCTTGGGAGTCTATTCCGTGGCCATGCAATTGGCGGAAGGATCCTGGTTGGTGCCGAAGAGCATCGGAGGTGTATTGTACAGCAAGGTGAGCAACCTGGAAGAAGAACGACGGCAGGTGCAGCTGACGGTGATCCTTTTCAAGGTGGCAGTGGTGTTCGGGCTGCTTTGTACGGTGGTGCTCATACTGCTGCCCGATGCCGTGTACAGCACCATCTTCGGTCCAGAAGTGCAGGGGTTACGACCGATCCTCCTCCTCATCGCGCCAGGTCTGGTGGCCATGTCGGGTTCGCAGGTGTTGAGCCATTTCCTCAGCGGCACCGGGCGCATCGTCCAAAACCTCATCGGCAGCGGTCTGGGCATGGTGGCCACCTTGATCCTTGGTTGGGCCTTGGTGCCGGTGCTGGGTGTGCAGGGTGCTGCGCTTACAGCCTCGGTGGCGTACAGCACCAGTTTGATCTATCAACTCATCGTCTTCCTGCGCCTCACCAGGATCCCGGCGAGCGAGCTTTTGCCACACGCCGGCGATGTACGGAAGGCACGATCGCTCTGGTACATCCACAAGAGCAAACGCGCGGAGGCGGGATCCTATATTTGACCAGCGCGCTGGCATGATCCGCCCCACCACCCCACCCTGCGGGCCGCGCAGCGAAGCATGAAGGTCTCGGTCATCATCCCGTGCTACAACGTAGCGGGCTTCATCGGCGAATGCCTGGAGAGCATCCTGGCACAGGACCATGCGGACCTGGAGGTGATCTGCGTGGACGACGGCAGCAAGGACGACACCGCAGCCTGCATCCAAGCCATCATCGCCACAGCGCCGCGCGGGCACATCATCCGCCTCATCCAGCAACCGAACCGCGGGGCCACAGCGGCCCGCAACCACGGGTTCCGCGAAAGCCAAGGCGAGTACATCCAGTTCATGGATGCCGATGACGTGCTCATGAAGCGGAAGATCGCGCACCAAGCGCGCCTGGCCGAGAAGACCGGTCGGCCGGACCTCATCGTGGGCAGCTTCACCATTCTCGACGCGCGCGGCAAAGTGTTGCAGGAGCGGTACTACACGCGGAAAGGCGACCTCTGGATCCACTTGATGCGCACCGACCTGGGCAACACCATCAGCAACCTGTGGAAGCGCAGCATCATAGAGGCCGTTGGCGGCTGGGACGAGACCATGCGCAGCAGCCAGGAATACGACCTCATGTTCCGGATCCTCCGCATCACCCAGAACGTGGTGTTCGATACGGAGCTGTACAGCATCGTGCGCAAACGCGAGACGGGGTCCATCACCCAGACCAACCTCGGCGGGAACTGGATCCGCTACGTGAACCTCCGCACGCGCATCATCGATCACTTGCGTGATAAGCGTTCACCGGCGGAGCTGGCGCAGTTCCATCAGTTCCTGTTCGACTCGATACGCGTGTTGTACGAGCACGACCCCAAAGCAGCTCTGGAGTTCCACGAGAAGGAACTGCCCAAGGGCTTCAAGCCATCGCCCTCACCCACCACGCGCCCCACGTACTTGGCGCTTTACAACATCCTTGGCTTCCGCAACACCCAGCGGCTCTGGGCGCGCTTCCACTAGATCAGTGCGTGTTCGTGGTACACCGGTGCATCCACGTTCATGGCCGCCGATGCACGGATTTAAAGTGGCCTGTCCTATCCTAGGTCGAGCAAGTCCTTCACTGCCGGTGGACGCGCCACGGTGAAACCCTCGCCGTACGTGACGCCGATCAACCGCCCCATCTGACGGGCCCGTGCTTCTAGGAACGGCAGGAAATCGGGGTTCGAGATAGGGCTGCTCGGCTCCGTGCTATTGGGGTCATAGAACTGCGAAGCGAAACAGCGCAACGCCGCCTCTTTTCCAGACCAGTGCGGTGTAACGTCGATGATGAGGTCCGGATCGATCCAGTGGTCCTGCACCGCATGGAACACGGAGGTCGGCCGCCACGCTTCTTGCTCCACACCATCGTGCGTGGTGGTGATGCGCCGCAGCCCGCTTAAGAAACACGCTTCGGCCACCAAGGCCCCACCACGGCCGTGATCAGGATGGCGATCGCGCACTGCGTTGGTCAAGACGACTTTGGGACGATGCGCGCGCACCGCTTCCACCACCTTCAGCAAACTCGCTTCGTCGGCGCGGAAGAACCCATCGGCGAGGCCAAGTTGGTAGCGGAACGTAGCACCGAGCACGGCCATCGCAGCGTCCGCTTCGCGCTTGCGGATCTCCGGTGTGCCGCGCGTGCCCAGTTCCCCGGCCGTCAACTCCACCAAGCCCACGGAATGCCCGAGCGCGCGGTGATGCAGCACGGTACCGGCCATGGCAATCTCCACATCATCGGGATGTGCCGTGATGCACAGGATGTCGACCACTGCGCTCATTTCCCTTCCACCCAAGCGATCACGCGTTCATCCAAGGGGCTTACGCCGGATTCCATGGACATGCTCAGCACACCATCGGGATTGATCAGGTACTTGTGGAAGTTCCACTTCACCCCGGTGTCCATCACCCCGTTCTGGCTCTTGTTCGCCAGCCAGTGGTACACGGCATGTTGGTCCTTGCCCTTGGTGCTCACCTTGGCCATCATGGGGAAGGTGACACCGTAGTTCTTTTGGCAGAAGGTGGCGATCTCCTCCTCGGTGCCGGGCTCTTGACCACCGAAATCGTTGCTGGGGAAGCCCACGATCACCAAGCCCTTGTCTTTGTACTTCTCGTACAGCTCCTGCAACTGCGCATACTGCGGGGTATAGCCGCATTCGCTGGCGGTGTTCACCACGATCAACCGCTTGCCGCGGAACTGGTCCATCTTCACCAGTTGTCCATTGATGTCGGTGGCGCTGAGGTCGTAGAAGGACATGGCGGGTTTGGGTGCTTGGGCCTGGTCACCGACCGGCGCCGAGACCGGTCCGACTTGAACACGGTTGAAACAGGCAGTGCCGAGAACGGACAGTGCGATGAGGGGAAGGAGCGTACGCATGGTGCTGGAACAGCGCGAAGTTCCGGAATGTTCTGGTGGCGCCGACATGAAGGGCCGTTGACCACGTTCCTGCTACTCACGCAGAGACGCAGAGAACGCCGGGTCGGCAAGTGAAAATGTGATGGGAAAAGACCCACGGCTTTTCAAAGACCTGCCGAACCCTCTTGACCGGGATAGCCGACAACTTGAGGGAAGGATAGGCATCATCCCTTCCATAACCTCTGCGTGCCGCTGCGCCTCTGCGTGACTCTGAATTTAGTCACCATCCATCCCAATATCCAGGTCCACTGTCACCTTTTCCCGGCCCCGCCCGTACAACCGCACATGCGCGCACTATGCCCTTCCCTTGTTCTCTCGTTCACCCTGGTCGGTTCGGTCATGGCCCAAGATGCCGTGGTGATCTCCGACATCGCCCAGCTGGTGCGGAAGCCCGACCTGGCGCAGGACCCGGCCGTACGCTCGGGCATGCAAGCCGCCGGCGTGGCCGATGAGCGGGCCCAGCAAGTCCTCACCCTCGGCAAAGCCGACAACCTGCCTGCTGGACTCAGCACCGACAGCGCCCTTGCCGCCAATGCCGCCGCCGTGCGCAACTACAACGCCCACAAGGTGTGTACCTACGCCGACGAGGCCGGTCCCAAGGTGCTGGTGCAGGTGCTGGCGGCCGAGAACTACCACATGCCGGAGGACCTGCGCAGCCGCCAGGACATCTACTTGGTACTCCCCGAAACGGCGGTGGAAACGGCCATCACCGATGCCCAGCGCCCCAAACCGAGCAAAGGCCCCAGCTGGCGCCGCATGCGCGAAGCCCGCATCACGGCACCCGACGGCGTATACGCCACCTACGACCTGGCCACCGACAGCACAGTGCTGGCCGAGTTGGTGGAGAGTGGCATGAGCCAGGCCGAGATAGACGCCGTGATCTTCCGCAGCCACGAACGCAACTGGCCCGAGGGCATCGACGGCTTCGAGCGCCGCTACCCGCGCCTGAAGGACTTCAAGCGCTACAAGGCCTATCAGGCCGCCACCTGGGATGACAAAGTGCTGCTGGTGATCCCCGTGGAGCAGAACAAACGCCAGCCCATCGCCCTGCGCCCGCACCTGGACATCTACATGGTCTACGCCAAGAGCGCAGTGGAGGTGAAGGCGAAGAAGTGAGGCGCTTTCGCGGGTGTTGACCCTGTGCGCGTTCGAGCACAGCGTGGCCCATCCAACGACACAGCTCGTTTCAACTAGCGTGGGCGGTATAACGTCTGTATTCTTGGAGTAACGTTATTACATTAGCAATGGCATGGGTAGAATGTTCGGGTATCGTGGTTACGTTAAGGACCGCTGCCGCAGGGTCCTCTCGTGCCTCGGGAGACCCTGCGGAGGTTTAGAAACCTTAGAATACGCATGAGTCCGTTGACCGCGAAGCTTGTTAAACGCATCGTCCCCGGAGATATTGTACTGATCCCCTTGGACAAGGGAGCAACGTGTTGCGCTCAAGTGCTTGTGCGCGGCGGTTTGATCGTCTTCAACAAGGCTTGGAAAAAACCACCCGAAAGTCTTGAGGAAGTGACCGGATACGATATCGTTGTTCACGTGGTGGTGGAATCAAGCGTTTACAAAGGGCGATGGCCCTGGATCGGCCATGCGCCAATACCTCCTGATCTTGTGGACCCGAAGTACTGGAAACCGAGCACACGCGGAAGACACCTGGTAGACCTGATCGTGGGGGGCAACATCGTTGATGATATTCCAAGGGAACAAGCTATTGGTTTACCACGCCACGGAATTTGGCTTTGTGAGGCGATTGAGGAGCGCCTGAAACATCACTTCAATGGAACAAAAGATCCATGGGATGAGCGCATGGGGCCATTGATCTCATGGCTGAAATAGGGCGCGCTACCCCGCATGGTTGCTGCGCTACATCTAGGAGCAATGTGGCATGAAACCTTCCTCCGCCCCCGCGGATCTAACATCCTTGGTCTTCTCTCAACCATTCGCGCCCAAGTTATCACGGTGATGCCGCCCGTCCAGGCCAGGTTAAGTGATCATATCAATACAGCACCAACATGAACCTACTGGACTAGCGTCTAAGGCTCGATCCTGTTCAACGTACCGTTCGCACACCGATACCTTCTCTCAATCTATCTTCATCCCGAATGAGCGAGCCCCGCATCACCCAGGTCCTGCCGGAACTCGTCCGCGAGGGCATCATCAGCGCCGAGCAGGCCGAGCGCATCCGTGCGCGCTACGCGGGCGATGCGGAGCGCAGTGGCAACCGCATGCTGCTGGTCTTCGCGATACTGGGCAGCTTGTTGGTGGGGCTGGGCATCATCCTCATCATCGCCCATAACTGGGATGATCTTTCGCGCAGCGTGCGCACGGCCATCGCCTTCGTGCCGATATTGCTGGGTCAAGGGCTGGTGGTCTATGGCCTTTGGAAGAAGCCGGGCGTGTTGGCCTGGCGCGAGGGCAGCGCGGTGGTGCTCGCCTGTGCCGTGTGTGCGTGCGTCTCGCTCATCGCCCAGATCCACCACATCGGCGGCGATCTACAAGGCTACCTCTTCACCTGCTCCTTGCTGATCCTGCCTTTGCTGTACCTGCCGGGTTCGTTCAGCGTGGCCTTGGGCTATTTGGCCTTGATCACCTGGTACGCCTGGTTGGTGCGTTTCGAAAGCTTCGGCGGCGGTCTACGGCCGTGGTATTTCATCGCCTTGTTGGCGGCTGCCCTGCCCTACTACATCCGCCAAGGTCGTGAGAACGGCACTGGGGCTAGGTTCTGGTGGCTCAGTCTTTTCATGGCCCTGAGCGTTGGGGTTGGCAGTCAGTTCTTCTACCGGGATTGGGAACAGCCGAACGTGCTCGGCCTCATGGCGCTGGCGGGTGCCTTTACCCTGGTGCCGTGGCTGCATCATGGCCGCGAACTGCGCACCTGGCCTTGGGTGCTGGTGGGTGGTGCCACTTTGCTCATCACCTTCTTCGTGTTCAGTTTCCGGCCCGTGTGGGAAAACCTCGACCACGGCGATCGGTCGGACTGGCCCTTGATCGCCGCGTACATGACCGCGGGCAGCATTGCCTACGGCTGGTCGTTACGGGTGCGCAAACCGTTCGAGCGCTGGCCCTATCCCGAAGGCTGGTGGCTCTTCGTGCTCTGCTTCGGCACCGGTTTCTTCTCCCCTGCCCTGGCCGCCATCCTGGTGAACGTGGCCCTCTTGATGCTGGGGGTGTTCACCGTGAAGCACGGCATCGAAGCGAATTCCCTGAAGCGCATGAATCTCGGCTTGACGATCCTGAGCGTCACCATCCTGATGCGCTTCTTCGACAGCGACCTCAGCTTCGTGGTGCGCGGCCTGGTGTTCATCGCCATCGGCTGCGGTTTCCTGTACATGAACATGCGCCTGGTGCGCCAACGCAATAGCCAACGCCATGCCGCGTAAGGTGCTCCTCTTCCTGCTCGTGGCGCTGGCCCAGCTGGCGGTGCCCGCGTGGATGCTCATCGGCCACGAACGCGTGCGCTCCGAAGGCGAGGTGTTCAAGTTCCGCACGGCGCCAGTGGATCCGCGCGATCCCTTCCGCGGCGAATACGTAAGCCTGTCGTTCGAGGCGGAAACCGGCCACTGGCCACTGCCCCATGAAAATGATGCTTCCGGCGCCCGGATCCATGCCTATGCCGTATTGGCCAAGGACGCCGAGGACTTCGCCGCCATCACCGCGCTGGTGCCTGAACGACCGACCGTAGGAGCCTACATCCCGGTAGAGTTCATGGCGTGGGAGACCGACACCATCTTCAACATCCGCCTGCCCTTCGACCGGTACTACCTGGAAGAAGGCGATGGACCGAAGACCGAAGCCCTCCTGGCGACCCAGTGGAACGACGGCGTGCCCACGCAACCCTTGCCAGCCTACGCCGTGGTGCGCGTGCTCGATGGGGAGACCGTGATCACCGACCTGGTCGTGGACGACAAGTCCATCCACGAATGGCTGAAAGAGGAACCGCGTTCGGCGCCGGAGACCCTACCTGCCCCGGAGCCTACTTCGGCACCAAGCGGATCGTGAATTCGCGCGCACTTTCGCCGGGCGAGATCAATAGTCTTTCGCTGTACGCCTCGTAACCGTTCTCGGCCACACGCAACTCCAACGCGCCGGTGGTCACCACGAACAAGGCATAGCTGCCTTCGCTGTTGGTCTGGTTCACGGCTTGGCGGTGGCCGTGCTCATCATACCACTCCACCAGGGCTTCCAGCACGGGTTGGTCGGTGGTGGCGTTCACCACGGCGCCGTGCACCTGCACCTTCAGGGTATCCTGCGCCAAGGTGGTCTGCGCGGTGCCGAGGACACCGAACAGCAGCAGGGCACACATCAACGGTCGAGCCATCGTCGGTCGCTGTCTTGGGGAAGTGAAGGTAAGCCGCCTTCCTTCTTCAAGGTGGCCAGCACCGCACCGATGGAGGCCAGTACGGGTGCGAACATCACCCCGAACAAGGGCAACTTCATCACCAGGCTGAAGAGTGCGCCGTTCGCCAACACCGCGCCGATGCGGTCGTTCACCGCCTTCACGCTCTCGCCGATGCGCATGCGGCGCCGTTCGAAGACATAATCGAACATGCTGAAACCGTAGAAGTAGGCGGAAACGGTGAAGAGCAATGCGAAGGAGACCGGCGCCAACACCGGGACGAAGAGCGTGAGGAACCAGATGCCCACGGTGATGGCCAATTCCATGATGCCGTTGCGAAGGGCGATGAGGGCACCACGTAGGGCGTCCTTCATCAATTGTGCCCAGCTGAAGGGGAAGGTGCGTCCGGTGATGATCTCTTCTGTGCGCTCGCTCGCGTAGGCCAGCAGGGGCGAAAGCAGGATGAGCACGATGTACTTGTTGGCCACGAAGAGCAGGTAGGCCACGGCGAGTTTCAGCAGGATGGCTACGATCATTTCGCGGGCACCGTTGAAGAAGGCCTTCACATCGCTCCACCAGTCCTGGGCGCCTTCCTGCACGGGCACCTCCAGCTGCAAGGCCACCCAGTCGCTCAGCCGATCCACGGGACCCTGCAGCACGGCTACCAGCCCGAAGGCGAGCAACACCCACAGCAGCACCGGTACCAGGAACATCCAGCCCATCCGGTTGCTCATGGCGAAACCGAACGCACGGAAGAAACCGGAAAGGCCGAGGCCGAGGTCGCGGGTGAAGGACATGGCACAAAGATGCACGCTGCGGGAAGGCCGCCTTCTACCTTTGGCCTCCCATGGAACTGGACACCCTCACCGCCATCTCCCCTGTCGACGGCCGGTACCGCGACCGCACCCGCGCGCTGGCGCACTGGTTCAGCGAGCAGGCCTTGATGCGTTATCGGTTGCAGGTGGAACTGGCCTATTTCCGTTTCCTGTGCGAGATCCCATTGCCTGAGTTGAAAGGCACCCCGGTGGACAAGCTGGGCCCGGTGGAACGCCGCATCGCCGAATTGAGCACCAGCGACGCCCAGCGCATCAAGGCCATCGAAAAGGTGACGAACCATGATGTGAAGGCCATCGAGTACTTCCTGAAGGAGCGGCTGGAGGAAGCGGGGCTCGGCGAACAACGTGAATTCGTGCATTTCGCGCTCACGAGCCAGGACATCAATAACACGGCCCTGCCGCTGCTGATCAAGGATTTCCTGTACCAAGCCTACCTGCCGGCGATCACCGCCGTACGCGACCGATTGCATGGCCTGGCACTAGATTGGGCGCGTGTCCCCATGCTGGCGCGCACGCACGGCCAGCCGGCCTCGCCCACCTCCCTCGGCAAGGAATTCCAGGTCTTCGTGGAGCGGCTTGATGGGCAGATGAAACTGCTGCGCGAAGTGCCGTTCACGGGCAAATTCGGCGGCGCCACAGGGAACTTCAACGCACACCACGTGGCCTATCCCGAATACGATTGGGTGCAGCTCGCGGACCGCTTCGTGCTGGAGAAACTCGGCTTGGTGCGCCAGCGGTTCACCACGCAGATCGATCATTACGACGACCTCGCGGCCTTGTTCGATGCTTTGCGCCGCATCAACACCATCCTGGTGGACCTGTGCCGCGACCTCTGGCAGTACATCAGCATGGATTACTTCCGCCAGAAGATCAAGGCGGGAGAGATCGGCAGCAGCGCCATGCCGCACAAGGTGAACCCGATCGACTTCGAGAACGCGGAGGGCAACCTGGGCCTGGCCAATGCCGTGTTCAGCTACCTCAGTGAGAAACTGCCCATCAGCCGCCTGCAACGCGACCTCACCGATAGCACGGTAACGCGTAACATCGGCGTACCCATGGCCCATACCATGATCGCGTTGGACGCCGTGCAGAAAGGGCTCGGCAAATTGTTATTGAACGAAGCAGCCTTGGAGCGCGACCTCGACGCCCAGTGGCCCGTGGTGGCGGAGGGCATCCAGACCATCCTTCGTCGTGCCGGCTACCCACAGCCCTACGAGAAGCTCAAGGAGCTCACACGCGGCAAGGAGAAGATCACGCAACACGACATCGCAGCATTCATCGACACGTTGGACGTGAGCGAGGCCATCCGGAACCAGCTGAAGGCGCTGACCCCGCGCAATTACACCGGGATCGACCTGTTGGGGCGATAGGCTGCTGGCGTTCCGGTGACGGTCAGTATCTTTTCCGGCGAACGCAGCACCATGCTCCTCACCATCACCGACCTGTGGCAGCAGGCCAGCGGCTTGGAAAAGGCCTACTGGGTCTTTGCCGTACCGTCCACCTTGATCTTCCTTTTCATCATGGTCACCACCTTCATCGGTGGCGACAGTATGGATGCCGACCCCTCGGATCTCGACAGTGATGCGCTCGATGGTGTTACCTCGCAGTACTTCACGTTCAAGAACCTCGTCGGTTTCTTCTTGCTCTTCTCGTGGACCGGCATCGCCTGCCTGCATGGCGGAGTGAGCATGGGGACCACATTCGCCCTATCACTCGTCGCGGGTGTCTCGATGCTGCTTGCCATGGCCTGGATGTTCCGAGCCATGAGCAAGATGACCGAGAGCGGAACGCTGCGCATGGAGAATGCGCTCGGCCGCACGGCGAACGTGTACATGCGCATCCCCGGCAACCGTGGTGGCATGGGCAAGGTGCAACTCACCGTTCAGGGCTCTTTGCGTGAACTCGACGCGCTCACCGATGGCGCCAATGACCTGCCGACCGGCACGATCGTGCGGGTGGATGAGATCATCGACGGGCATATCCTGCGCGTGAACCGGACCGAACACTGACCATTTCGCACCACCATGGCCAACCTTGAAGGCATCAACATCGCCCTGATCGTCGTCGCCGCGGCGATCCTCTTCCTCTTCGTCCTCTTCTTCTCCCTGCTAAAGCGCTACAAGCGATGCCCCAGTGATCGCATCCTGGTTGTGTACGGCAAGGTGGGCGGAAATGCCGATGGTGCGTTCAGCGCACGCTGCATCCATGGTGGCGCTGCCTTTGTCTGGCCCATCTTCCAGGATTTCGCCTTCCTTGACCTCACACCGATCAGCATCGAGGTGAACCTTACGAACGCGCTCTCGCGGCAGAACATCCGGGTGGACGTACCCTCTCGTTTCACCGTGGGTATCACCACCGAGCCCGCGCTGATGAACAATGCTGCGGAACGCCTGCTGGGCCAGAACAAGCAGCAGGTCCACGACCTTGCCAAGGACATCATCTTCGGCCAGCTGCGTCTGGTGGTGGCCACGATGGACATCGAAGAGATCAACAGCAACCGCGACAAGTTCCTGGCGAACGTGGCCAGTAATGTGGAGGCTGAATTGAAGAAGATCGGCTTGAAATTGATCAACGTGAACGTGACCGACATCAAGGATGAATCGGGTTACATCGAAGCGTTGGGCAAGGAAGCGGCTGCGAAAGCCATCAACGATGCACGGCGCAGTGTGAGCGAGAAGAACCGCGACGGTTCCATCGGGGAGGCCATCGCGCAGCAGGATGAACGTACACAAGTGAGTGCGGCGGTAGCACAAGCGCGCATCGGTGAGGCAAGCGCGAACAGAGAGGAACGCATCAAGGTAGCCGATGCGGACGCCTTGGCCAAAGTGGGTGAAGCCGAGGCCATGCAGTTACAGCGGGTGCGCACCAGTGAAGCTGATGCACGCGCTGTGGAGGGCGAGAATAAAGCGAAGATCGACATCGCCCAGAGCGAAGCCGAACGACGCGAGGCGCAAGCCGAGGCGAACCGCCGCGCCATCGCTGCGGAGAAGGTGAAGGAAGCGCGGGCCTTGGAAGAAGCCTACGAAGCACAGCGAATCGCTGAGACCGCCCGGGCCGACCGTGACAAGGCGATGCAGTTCGCGAACGTGGTTATCCCCGCACAGATCGACAAGCAGAAGGTGGAGATCGCCGCTGAGGCCGAAGCTGAGCGGGTGCGTCGTCATGCCAAGGGTGATGCGGACGCCATCCTGCTGAAGATGGAAGCTGAGGCCAAGGGTAATTTCGAG
>Ga0209812_10000150_pt1 | contig 63809 bp, 53 predicted proteins | sample JI71714BDNA_FD_187502 | JGI IMG/M metagenome (GOLD analysis project Ga0209812, IMG submission 187502) | Wastewater effluent complex algal communities from Wisconsin, to seasonally profile nutrient transformation and Carbon sequestration -... | ecosystem: Engineered > WWTP > Effluent > Algae...
GATCCGGAACAGGGCTGGAACGGCCTCTTCCCCGATGGTTCCGAAGTGCCGATAGGCGTTTATGTCTGGAAACTCGTGGCCAAGGACCGCATCACCACGAACCGGATCGAACGGGTAGGCCACGTCACTTTGGTGCGCTGATCGGGCATCGCCCCAGGTCTATCTTTGCGGCCCATCCGGAACCCGTGAAGGAGCGCCTCGTCATCATCCCCACCTACAACGAAAAGGAGAATATCCAGGCGATACTCGAACAGGTGATCGGCCTGGAAGGGGGCTTCGATGTGCTCGTCGTGGATGATGGCTCACCGGATGGCACGGGCAGTATTGTGAAAACGGCGATGGCGAAGGCTCCGGGCCGGATCCACATCCTGGAGCGGTCCGGTAAACTCGGCCTTGGAACGGCCTACATCGCCGGCTTCAAGTGGGCCATTGCGCAGGGCTACCAATTCATCTTCGAGATGGATGCCGACTTCTCGCACGACCCGCACGACCTGCTCAGGTTGTACGCCGCTTGTGCCTCGGATGGCGCGGATATGAGCGTTGGTTCGCGTTACGTGAAGGGCGGACAGGTCAAGGACTGGTCCTGGGATCGCGTGATGCTCAGCTATTGTGCGTCGCTCTACGTCCGTATGATCCTCTGGCTTGGCGTTCGCGATACCACCGCCGGTTTCGTTTGCTACCGGAGGCATGTTCTTGAAGCATTGCCGCTTGACGAAGTGAAGTTCGTGGGTTACGCGTTCCAGATCGAAATGAAGTATCGAGTGCGCTTGGCGGGATTCCGCATCGCCGAAGTGCCCATCACCTTCGTCGATCGTTTGAAGGGTAAGAGCAAGATGAACTCGGGTATCTTCAAGGAGGCCATACTGGGTGTGCTTCAAATGCGTGTACGAATACCACGTCCATGAACTCCGTACTTATCCGCAACGCCGTCGTGGTGAACGATGGTTCAACTTTCAAGGCCGACGTGTTGGTGCGTGATGGCTTCATCGAACGCATCGCATCGGAAGGGATCGGCGATACTGATCTACCTGAGTTCGATGCAGCGGGTCGGCTCCTTCTGCCTGGTGTGATCGATGACCAGGTGCATTTCCGCGAACCTGGCCTTACCCACAAGGAAGATATCGCACACGCCAGTGCCGCAGCGGCAGCGGGAGGGGTTACCAGCTTCATGGAGATGCCCAATACGAACCCGCAAACACTTACACAGGAGTTGCTGGAGCTGAAGTACGCGCTGGGCGCGGAACATTCCCTGGTGAACTACTCCTTCTACATGGGTGTGAGTAACGATAACTTGGATGAAGTCCTGCGCACCGACCCTGCCACTGTTTGTGGGCTGAAGGCTTTCCTAGGCTCCAGCACGGGCAACATGCTGGTGGATGATCCCTCCACGCTCGACGAACTGTTCCGCCGGGCGCATCTATTGCTGGCCATCCATGCGGAGGATGAGTCGACCGTGCGTGCGAACATGCAGGCCGCCGTGGCACGCTGGGGCGAGGATATCCCCATGGATCAACATCCGCTGATCCGCAGTGCAGAGGCGTGTTATAAGAGCAGCAGTCGTGCTGTGGCACTGGCCAAGGAGCATGGTACTCGCCTCCATGTGTTGCACATCAGTACAGAACGGGAGATCGAACTTTTCGCACCTGGGTCCTTGGAGAAGAAGTATATCACCGCCGAGGCCTGCGTGCATCACCTCTGGTTCAGCGATGCGGACTACGCCGAGAAGGGTGCGTTCATCAAATGGAACCCTGCGGTGAAGACCGCAGCTGATCGGGCCGCCATCCGTCAGGCAGTGATAGACGACCGCATTGATGTGATCGCCACGGACCATGCCCCACACACCGTAGAAGAGAAGGCACAGCGCTATGCGAAGTGCCCTTCTGGTGGGCCGCTCATCCAACATTCCTTAGTGGCCATGCTCGAACTGGAAGCGCAAGGCGTGTTCACGATGGCGCAGGTGGTGGAGAAGCTCTGCCATGCTCCGGCTCGTCTATTCAATGTGGACCGGCGCGGCTATATCCGGGAAGGTTACCATGCGGATCTCGTTCTCGTGGACCGCACCACACCTTGGGTGGTAGACCGTTCCAACCTGCTCTATAAATGTGGGTGGTCACCGTTCGAAGGCCAACAATTCGGATCCCGGGTCGTGCGCACTTGGGTGAACGGACGTGCGGTCTTCGCCGATGGTGCCGTGGATCGTTCAGTCCGGGGCCAGCGCCTGCGTTTCGATCGATGAGATCGTTGGTCATCATAGTCCTGTTGGCCGTATCGTGCCGCGCTCCGGAAGAAGCTGTTCCCAGTGATGTGCTCCCGCGCGATCGCTTCAAGGACATTCTAGTGGAAGCCCAACTGATTGAGGCGCGAACGAACCACGAGCTGGTCGTGGCCCACCACAGCAGTATTCCCAGTGAGCAGTACTACACGGATATGTTCAAGGAGCAAGGCACCACGAAGGAGGAGTTCCAGCGCTCCTTCACCTTCTGGTCCGGGCGGTCGGCCGATATGAAGGTGATCTACGAAGAAGTGTTGGTGGAGATCAGTCGACGCAAGGACGACCAGGGTCAATAAGCACCTTGACCGTTAACGAAGGCCGCTACGTTGGAGATGGCTTCCTCCGCATTGCGGAACCGTTGTCCCAAAAGATCTTCGGCTTTGGCAGCGCTGTATGAACGGCTGGTCAGAGCACTGTGTACTGTTGCTCGGGTGATGAAGGGCTTTGAACCCGTGATGAAGCTGCGCAGGGCCTCCACTCTCCACCCCAACTCCAGCATCCATGGTCGAAGGGGAACATCGGGTGCGGGATTCCCGAAGGCGGTCGCTAGGAGGGTGAAAAGACGCTCATAGGTGATGTTCTCCCCCACGAGCAGGAAGCGCTCGCCAGTAGCGCCTTTCTCCATCAAGGCCAACATGCCCTGCGCCACATCACGCGCATCCACCACCGCGTTCGATCCCGGCGGATGGAAACGTGTGCCCTTACGAAGACGCTCAACCAGGGTCATGGAACTTCGCCCTTCCTGACCCGGTCCGATGATCACGCAAGGGTTCACGAGGATGGCGTCCAACCCTTCGGCGATGCCTCTGTACACCTCCATTTCCGCAGCGTACTTGCTCCGAGAATATGCAGACGTGCGCTTGTCCGCGCTCCACGGAGAACGTTCGGTGCGTGCTATACCCGGGGACTCTTCACCAATCGCCGCCGTGCTGCTCACGTGGCACAATCGTTCGATGCCGTTCTCCAACGCAGCGTTCACCACGTTGGCCGTTCCGGTCACGTTCACCCGGTGCATGAGGTCCGCATCGCGTGGTGCGAAGGAGACCACCGCAGCCGTGTGGTAGACCTGGCGAACACCATGCATCGCCGCCCACAACCCGTCCACATCCAACAGGTCGGCCTCCACCCATTCGATCGCCGTGAGCAATACATCCGCATCCGCCCGGTAGTGCCGGAACACCCGCTCCACGATGGATCGATCACTTCCACGGCGGTAGAGCGCTCGTACAGGTCCGCGAGCCGCGCACTCCAACAACACATGCGAACCCACGATACCCGTGGCGCCAGTGACCAGATGCATGCCGCCAAGGTAACCAGGCGGACCGCATGCTCCAGCTATCTTTGCGCGCCTTCAAAGGGCCTACGATCCGCAATGACTCGCGATTTCCTGCATGAACTGAAGTGGCGTGGTATGCTCAACGATAGCACACCCGAAGTAGAGGATCACCTCCGTAAAGGTCCAGCCAGTGGTTACATCGGATTCGACCCTACGGCCGATTCGCTCCACGTGGGCCACTTGGTGCAGGTGATGACCCTCACGCATTTCCAACGCTGCGGGCACAAACCAGTGGCCTTGGTGGGTGGAGCGACAGGCATGGTGGGTGATCCCAGCGGGAAACGCACCGAGCGTAACCTCCTCGATGAGGATGCGCTTCGCCATAACCAGGTGTGCGTGCAGAAGCAATTGGAGCGCTTCCTCGACTTCAGCGGCTCGGTGAACCCCGCCCGCATGGTGAACAATTACGATTGGTTCAAGGACATGAGCTTCCTGCGCTTCATCCGCGACGTGGGTAAGCACATCACCGTGAACTACATGATGGCGAAGGACAGTGTGAAGAGCCGATTGGAGACTGGTTTATCGTTCACCGAATTCAGCTACCAGCTCGTGCAGGGTTACGATTTCTACTGGCTCAACAAGCACATGGACTGCACCGTGCAGATGGGTGGCAGCGATCAATGGGGCAATATCACCACCGGTACCGAACTGATCCGGCGCATGGGTGGGGGAGAGGCTTATGCCATCACCACCCAGTTGCTCACCAAGGCCGATGGGACCAAATTCGGGAAGAGCGAAGGCGGCAACGTATGGCTCGATGCCCAGCGCACATCGCCGTACAAGTTCTACCAGTTCTGGCTGAACAACAGCGATGCCGATGCCGCCAAGGCCGCGATGATCTTCACCACCTGGGAGGAGGACTTCGCGAAGGAACTGATCGCCCAGCACGCCAAAGCGCCGCACGAACGTCGTTTACAGAAGGAGCTCGCGGGATACATCACCACACTCGTGCACGGCGAGAATGAACTGAAGAGCGCCATTGCCGCAAGTGGCATCCTCTTCAGCAATTCCAGTGAAGGCCTTTCCACCCTCACGGAGCAACAATGGCTGGACGTCTTCGAAGGAGTGCCACAAGCTGATCTTTCACGCAGCACCTTGGAGGCGGGCACATCGATCATCGATCTGCTCACCGATCACACGGGTTTCCTCCCCAGCAAGGGCGAGGCGAAGCGCGCTTTGAAGGAAGGCAGTATCAGCGTGAACCGGGTGAAAGTGGACGATGCACGTGGGGTGGATACCAACGATCTGATCAACGGGCGGTTCATCCTGTTACAACGCGGGAAGAAGAATTACTTCTTGGTGAAAGTCTAAGCCTCCATCAAGAGGTTGCAACCCCGTAGGTCGCTATGGTCGAAGCGGCCCAGCACTTCGAATGTGCCGTCGGTGTACATACGTCCGAGATCCTGTGTGGCGATGAACGGGCAGCTCGCTACGTTGGCCAGATCGATCACGTTGAGCCCCCCGGTTCGGCCATGGGGCAGGTAACCCAGTGGATCGTTCGGGTCGCGCACCAGGATCCTCATCCACGACGGAGCTGAATAGCGGCCTTCCCCTTGCGACCAAGCCTGACTGAGCAACTCGGTCATGCCATACTCACTGTGGATGGCAGGTACATGGAACGCTTTCTTCAGAATGCGATGCAATTCGTCCCGCACGATCTCTGGCCGGCGCCCTTTCATACCGCCCGTTTCCATGATCACCGTGTTCGGGAGCGGCTGCGGAAAGCGTTCGGCAAGGTCGAGCAAGGCGAAGGTGACCCCAAGGAGCAGGGTGGGCTTCCCCTCATCTTCTGAGCGGTGCAGCAAGGCTGACACCTCATCATACTTGTACAAGTAGGTGCCGCTGAAAGGATCACCGGTGGCCTCGATCAACCGTTGAGCCATGTACACCAAGGAACTGCCTTCGCGCTCGAGGTAGGCCGGCAGGAGTGCGACGATGCGCAAACTGGCAGGGTCTCCATAGGTGCTCGCGAACGATCGCATGAAGGAGCGCTCGTACAACGAAGGCCAGGGCACGTGGTGCACGCTGGTGACCGCGCCGGTGGTGCCGCTGCTGGTGAAATGGCTTGTCGGATCCAGGCCTTCCAACAGCACGCGGTGGTTCTTGAACGCGCTGATCGGCAGGAACGGGATGGCTTCCAAGCGGTCAACGGACACGGCGGTCACCCCCAGGCCGTTCAGGAATCCACGATAAACCGGGTTGTATGCGGCGTGTAGGTGAAATAGCTCCAAGGCCAGCGCGTTAAAGGAGGCGTCGTCGTCCACCTCGAATACCTGCTCAAGGAGCCTTGGGTCGAGGTATGGCGGGAAAGCGGGCATCAGGGCGAAGGCAGCTTAACTTTGACGGGATGAACACCTCTTTGAACGGAGTGGCAAAAGTAGCCGGAGCCTGCGGGCTGGTAGGGGTTCTCCTGAGCGGCTGCTTGAAGTCCGAGGAATTCCCAGCCACACCGGCCATCCAGTTCAAGTCGTTCGAGTTCTTCGGCGACTCCGCCTCGCTCACGATCTCGTTCACCGATGGTGACGGTGATATCGGTCTCGACGCTTCGGACATCGCACCACCGTACGACACTTCGTCCGTGTTCTACTACAACCTCTTCCTGGAGCAGAGCGAGAAGATCAATGGGGTATGGAACGACGTGCAGTTCGAGGAGCCGGTCTACTACAGGATCCCGCGCATCACACCTACGGGCCAGAATAAAGCACTGGAGGGCGAGATCGCGGTCGCCATTGACCCATTCCCGTTCTTCATCACGGGCAACGCGGATACTGTTCGTTTTAGCGTGGAAATGGTGGACCGCGCGCTGAACCGCAGCAACAAGGTCTTCAGCAACGATATCATCGTTCCCTAGACCTCGCCCACCAGCGCTTCGGACACGTTGATGACGTGATCCCCCACCTTTTCGCAACTAGAGAAGAGGTCGTTGTAGATGAGTCCGCTCTTCACATTGTAATCCCCGGCCTCGATGCTCTTCAAGTGCATCCGACGCAATTGGTCGCGCAGCTGGTTGATGTGCTGTTCGGCCTCCACCGCTTCGTCGATGGCGACCTGGCCATCCTCTGCGTCAAGGTTCTTCAGCATGATGGTGAACGCCCGGTCCAACAAGCTCAGCAGTTCCTGGAGGTTGGAGCGTTGTTCCGGTGTGAACCAGAGGCGTTCCTGGTGCTTGCGCTCCAGCAGGCGTGACATCTGGTAGAAGATATCGCCGATGCGCTCCAGGTCGCTGATGATCGCGAGCATCGCCCGGATCCGTTCGCTCATCGCCTCGTCCTTCGCCTCGGCACTGGTGCGCGTGAGGTACTTGCTGATCTCCACTTCCAAGCGGTCGGTGATATCCTCATAGCGCGCCACTTTGCCGAAGAGGTCGGTGCGTTCGGCATCGTTGGTGCTCACTAGGAGTTGGTTCACCATCCCGGTCATGCTCGCGGTGAGCTTGCCGAACTTGGTGATCTCCTTTCGCGCTTCGATCAAGGACAGTTCTGGTGACACGGCCATCACCGGATCATTGATGTACTCCAGGCGGAATTCCTTGTCGTCTTCCGTCCGGCTGGGGACCATGCGGGTCACGATGCGCTCGATCTGCGGAACGAAGCCGATGAGCAGGAGCGTGTTGAGAACGTTGAAACTGATGTGCAGGTAGGTGAGGGCCCAGACCAGAACATCCGTATCGGCGTAGGGCGATGCGCCGTGTACGCTGGTGACGTAGCGATCCAGCAGATGCAAGTACGGCCCGAAGAGCAACAAGGCCCAGACCAAGCCCAGCGCCTTGATCACGAAATGGGCTCGCGCTGCGCGTCGTCCCCAAACGTTCGCCACCAGCGCCGCAAGGTTGGCCGTGATGGTCGTCCCCAAGTTCATGCCGAGTACCGAGGCCGCTGCCATCTCGTACCCGATGATGCCGCGTTGGCAGAGCACCATCGTGGCGGCCAGGGCCACGCTGCTGCTCTGCACCATCATGGTGAAGAGCATGCCAAGGCCGGCGAAGAGCAGGATCGAGAACGCACCATGGCCCGTGATCCGTTCAAGTACCGCCATGCCATCGCTATCAGGCACGGGGATCACGTTCTTCAGGAACTCCAAGCCAAGGAAGAGGATGGCGAAGCCCACCATGAAGTCGCCGATGGGTTTGGAATGTCGGCCCTTCAGGAAGAGCAGCGGGAAGGCCAAGCCGATGATGGGAAGGGCGAACACATGGATATCCATGGAGGCGAAGCCCAGTGCGCTGAAGAGCAAGGCCTTCACCGTGGTGCCGATGTTCGCACCCATCAGCACGCCGATGGACTGCCTCACCGTGATGAGGCCCGCATTTGCGAAACTCACCACCATCACCGAGGTCACAGAAGAAAGTTGGATGAGCACTGTGGTGATGAAGCCGGTGAAAACGCTGAGGAAGCGGTTCGCGGTCATCACCTTCAGCACATCGCGCATGCGGGCACCTGCCACCTTCTGCAGGCCCTCGCTCATGGCTTTCATGCCATAGATGAAGAGACCCAGCGAACCAGCCAGGGTGAGGAATTCGATGATGCCGAAACGCATGGGACGCGCGATGGCGCGGGGCGCAAGCTATCAACGCCATGTTTCCGGGATGTTAAGGGATCGCGGTATCCTCCGCCATTCGCAGGTTCCCGGGTGCGATAGTCGTCCGGCTACCTTTGTCCGCCGAACGCTCACCACCGAACACATGGGTCAACTCTCACCCCGGCAGGTCGCCTTGATGGCCGCTTTGGCAGTCGCCTTGGTAGCAGGGTGCCTGGGCGGCGTTGCCAGTTGGTCCGGAGCAGTCGACATTCCACTCTTGTGGGGCGCCATCGGCCTAATGTTACTCTTCGCCTCTGCCTACGGTGCGTTCGCCTACGGGATCGATCGCTTCGTGCATGCACGATTGAAACTCCTTTACCGCACCGTACACGACCTACGTCGTACACGGAAGGGCGATGACCGCATCGAACTGAAGGGTGATGTGCTCGGGCGGGTCAACGCTGAGGTTTCCGCCTGGGCTACGGAACGCCGAACGGAGATCCGTGAGCTCCAGGAACGCGAAGAGTTCCGGCGCGAGTTCATCGGCAACCTGGCGCATGAACTGAAGACACCCATCTTCAACATCCAAGGCTACATCCTCACCTTGCTCGAAGGGGGGCTGGAGGATGAGAAGGTGAACCGGGACTTCCTCCAACGGGCTTCCAACGGTGTGGACCGGTTGATGAAGATCGTGGAGGACCTTGATCTGATCACCAAGCTCGAAAGCGGTGTGATGGACCTACGCACCACGCGCATGGACCTGCATGACCTGGTGAAGGACACCATCGAGAACATGGAGATCCTTGCGCAGGGGCGTAACTTCAAGTTGGTGAACGACCTTGAACCCAACACGTTGGTGATGGCTGACCGGAACCGCCTTGCGCAGGTCTTCACGAACCTGTTCACCAACGCGATCAACTACGGTCGCGATGGCGGCGGTTGTACGGTGCGCAGTTATGGCCTGGAGGATCGTGTGGTGGTGGAGGTCTCCGACGATGGGATCGGGATAAGCCCGGAACACTTGCCTCGACTTTTCGAACGTTTCTATCGGGTGGGCAAGAGCCGTGCCCGCAATGAGGGTGGCTCGGGACTCGGCTTGGCGATCGTGAAGCACATCATCGATGTCCACGGCGGTTCCATCACGGTGAAGAGCATCGAGGGCCAGGGCTCTACCTTCTCCTTCACCTTGGAGCGGGCGATGTGATCCAGCGTCAGCGTATCGCGTCTTCGTACAGCACCACCTCCTTCTCGTTGTTGATGCTGATGCGCGGGATGTCGTCGAAGATGGTGAGCTTGCCGGTGACACACACTTTCTTGTTCAACAGCCATACCTCCGGATCGTAACTGAAGTTCGGTCCGTTGTACTCCCAGATCGTGGCATAGAACTCCTGGTTGGGGTGCATGCGATCGAAGTTCAGGTAGATGGCTTTGGCCTTCGCCGTCTTGCGCGTGCTCACCACCGTCCCACAGACCGTCGCCGTTTTCCCGATGTGGTACTTGGCCTGCACGCTGTTGATCATCCCTTTGGGTAAGGGCGCTTGCAGCGGCTCCACTTCACCGAAGTTCGGATCGCCCTCCGCATACCAGTCCTTCAACTCGCGCGCCGCTTCGACCTTGGCCTCCACCGCGTCATCCAGCGATGAAAGGAAATCATACCCCGTGAGCTTCTCTACACTATCCACCGGCACAGCGAAACTGATCGGTGGGCCATCGAGCTTCATGTTGCGCATCACGAAAGCGATGGCTTTGGGTTGGTCACCATCCAAGTCCGCGATCACCTTCCAGAACATCTCGGGGATGCTCACTTCGTTCTTCCGGTCAGCTTTCTGCATGGTGGGTAATCCATCGCGCAGCACCGGACCGGTGACCACGAACACGCGACGCTTGCTGAAGTTCACGTAGCGACGTCCCCAATCCTCCAGGTCGGCCCAAGTTTCACGGTTCAGCTCCGGTACTTGCGGACTGATGTTCGAGTAGTAGTACGTGGCCTTCAGCGCATCGTAGTTCCAACGCATGTCCGCGCTCGGCACCAAGTGTCCCCGGTCATAGCCGCTGTTCCAGTAGTCGGCCGTGACCGCCGTGCCCGTCTTCACCAAGGGGTCCGGAAGGAAGGAGTCGATGCGCGCCAGGTTCCCCGTGATCAGGTCCGGGGTGGCGATGTGTGCCGTCCACTTCGGCTGCTCATGCTTCTCACTATACACCAGCATATGACCCGCATGTGTGATCACCTCATCACCCTGCTCCAATTTCGGCAGACCGAGTTGCTCCAGGTCACGACGGATGATCGCGAGCTTCACGCTATCGACCCGTGCGGTCAGGCGGATGCGTTCTTCTTCGATGGAGGTGCGTTCTTCTTCGAGCTTCTTGAGGCTCTTCTCCAGATCGAGCTGGGCGAAGCTGAAGCTGCAGGAAAGAGCGAACACCGAAAGGAGCAGATGGCGAGGTACGATCATAGCTGGCTAAATGTAGGGGACTCCGATCAACGGAGCAGGCCTGCAAGCTCATCCAAAGCTTGTTCCAAACCAGTTTGGCCCACCACGGGCTTGAGATGCGCTTTGGTCGATACATCGTCCAAGGCCGCTTTAACGTCAACCTGGTGCTGGGCCTGGACCAAGAAACGTCCGGTGCGTGAATGCAAAGCACCCAGGTATTCCTGCTCGGCCTGCCCTGGCGTGGGGATCACCAATGCGCTTCGACCCAGCGCGACCAAGTCCATCAAGGTGGTGTAGCCACTGCGCGATACCACCAGTTCCGCAGCAGCCATGGCGGCAGCGAGTTCAGCGCTTCCCCAATGCGGCGCGCATGTCACATTGCCGCGTTGCTCGTGATCGGCCTTTCCCGGTAGGCCGCGCACCAAGAGGTGCTGACCTTCGATGCGTTGCAACTGGTCGGTGAGGATCCCGTCCAGCAAGGTGCGGTGCGGTTCTGGTCCACTGATCACCGCCACGATGCGGAAGCGGGCTGCTTCGGTCACATCGCTAGGATGCATTCGGCTCACTGTCCCGATGTAACGCGCGTTCGCTGGAAGATCGCGGCCATGGGAGAGTTCACCCGCCAGTCCCGGCGCTTCAGGTTCATCCATGATCCAGCAGCGGTCGAAACGGGCGATATGCCGCTGGTTCAACTTGCGCAGTGCACCCTGTGCGATCGGTGTGAACGGGAAGACCTGATGCGTGATGAGCACACTGGGCAGGTCCCGCGCCCGTAAGCCGAAACGCTGATCACTGATCACCGCGTCGAGATGCAGGTCGCGCCAGATGCGGTCGAACAGCGCGTTCTCCGCGCGTACGCTCCGTACCATTTCCGGGAATTGCCGCACCATGCTCCACAGCTGATTGCCGCTCTTCGAATAGCGGATCGTCGCGCCCGGGATCCGCACATGCTCCAACGCCGGGAATTCGGAACGCAGCAGCGCTAAGGGACCGTTGTCCGCACCGATAACGGGCACGGCCCCACGTTGTAGCAGGGCCTGGATGATGGGGATACACCTCGTGCTATGGCCCAAACCCCAGTCGAGCGGGGCCACAAGGATGCGCTTGCCGATGAACACGACCCAAAGATCGCACCTGTGTGTAAAGCGTGGGTGAAGCGTGGTGCATTGCCCTATTTTCGCGGCCCTTATGGGCAAGAACAAGATCAGCCGTTTCGCGGAGAACCTCACCTTCGAGCATGTGGTGCAGCCCACCTTCACGCAGCTCGTGAAGGAGGGTCTTCCGCAACGCGGCCGTTGGAACGAGCTGCTTTTCGAACGCCAAGCACCCCTGATCCTGGAACTAGGCTGTGGCGGCGGCGAATACACCGTCGGCCTCGCTCGTTTGAACCCCGACCGCAACTACCTCGGTGTGGACATCAAAGGCGCTCGCTTGTGGCGCGGAGCACGCACCGCCAAAGAGGAAGGCCTGAACAACGTCGGTTTCCTACGCACGCACGTGGACCATTTGTTGAAGTGTTTCGGGCCGCAAGAGGTGGATGAGATCTGGCTCACTTTCAGCGACCCACAGATCGGCAAGGCCCGCAAACGCCTCACCAGTCCGCTGTTCTTGGCGCGTTACAAAGAGGTGCTCAAGCCCGGCGGTATCATCCACCTGAAGACGGATAGCCCGCTGCTTTACGAATACACCCTGGAACAGATCGCCGAGCACAAGCTGCTCATCTTCGAGCAGAGTGCCGAGGTCTATGCCGAACTCGTGCCACGCGTCTCACCCGAAGAACAAGCCGTGCTGAACATCAAGACCTACTACGAGCAGATGTGGTTGGAAGAGGGGAGGACGATCCATTATGTGCGTTTTGGGATCAGTTGAGCAGCACACGACTGCAGTTAGTCCGTTAGACGCTTTCGAATCGTTGCCAAGCGATCATCCACAAGCAATTTCCCGTCGCGAAAGACCTCTCGCAGTTCGCCTTCCTGCTCTTCCTTCCACGAAACCTGATCCAGTAAGGTGTAGGTCCCATTCTGCTTGGTGATCTTCATCAAGCCTTTGGCTGAGCGCTTTGTGCCGTCATCCGTTATCGGGTCCTTGAAGATCGCCCGGCCTTCCCCGTTCACCTCTCCATAGGTCGCTTTCATGGCGAAGCCGAAGGTGTCGCGCGTGTTGTACTGGTAGGTGTATGAACCGATGCCTAGGACCACGTTGGTGCTAGCGAAGCCGTTCGCTTGCAACCTGCTGCAGATCTGCTCCGCACGATCGAGGGAGATGCTGTCCCCGTATATCGCGCCGATGTGACCGTCCAACTCCCGATAACCCTTGGCATTGGTGGTGCCACCGAAGGTCTTCCACAGCAATTCGATCACGCCTTCGCGGGCGGGACCTTCCGGTGCGGCAGGGTCGCCGCAGAGGATGTCAGCTGGATCACCACTGTCCGGACGGACGACCAGTTTGCCGTTCCGCGCCAGTACCTTGTCCTTCAGGTTCGGCAGATATTCGGTCAGGACCTTCCAGAGGTCCCACGTATCGGAGACTACGGAAACGATGCCGTTGGGATAGATCTCCGTGATCAAACGTTCGAACGTATCCTGCTCACCCATATCGGTGCCCATGCACATAACGGAATGCTCGGTCGCCGCGACCGTTCCACCGATGGTCTCTTCCTCTGCGTTGGCATTGTAATAGTGCTCCAGGAATTCGATGGCGGGAATGGTGTCGGTGCCCAGGAAGCTCAGCAAATGGCCAGCACCGGAGAGCATGGCCGCCTCCGCACCACCCATACCGCGCATGGAGAAGTCGTGTGCCTGCCAATCCACGAAGCCCTCCGCGGATGAGGTTGCCGCAGCGTAGCGGTCGAGTTTCTTGCGGTACTCGCGTGCGATGGTGGCGGAGTTGCAGGGCAGCCACAACGTGGTGGAGAGCAGTGTTTCGAAGTAGTTCGTGAGCCAGAAGAACTCGGGCTTGGTGTTGTACATGGTACACATTGGCACACGGAGCGGAACCGATACACCCTCTGGAAGTGCCTTGATCACCATAGGCAGGTAGCCCAGGTCGTGCAGCGCTGCGATGTGGTCCGTGCCTACCGCATTGGGGCCGAGGTAGGCATCGATCCGTCGCGCATAGGATCGTACCACTTCCGCTTTTGGCCTCGCAAAGAAGTTCGTGCGGAAATCCTCGATCAAGTAACGTTTGATGAAATACTGCAGACCGAAGAAGACCACGTCGTTGACACCTTCTATCCGTGACTTGCGTGGGGTCCAGTTGGAATAGACCAAGGTGGTGCCATCGGGATACTGACGCCGATGATCCACTTTGTAACCGTCCGTATTGAGCAGAGAATTCATGGTGTGGTTCAGGAATTGATCAAGTCGCCGAGGAGAATTCGTTCTACGCCGATCTCGTCCGTTGAACGGATGGAGTCAGTGGTAAAAAGGCGGTCGAACTTCTGCCGCAGCACTTCGGTGCCCTTGCTGAAGATGCCATGACTGATCGCCAGATGGAGCGGTCCGGCGTTACGCTTGCGGAGTTCGTCGGCCAGTCCGAGAAAGGTGCCGCCACCATCGCAGATGTCATCCACGATCAAGCAGGGGCGACCGTTCAGGTCGTCCGATGGTACCGTGAACCCTGAAAGGGCCCCCGTACGTACGTCGCGGCTCTTGCCGCACTCCAATACGGGCACACCACCCAATTGCTTGGCCAATCCGTGGATCTTCTTCAGCGCACCACCATCGGGTGAGATCAGCAACGGCAGCGTTGCAAGGCGCTTCACCACCGCAGCGACGAAGGCATGGTTCGGAACAACCGTGCAACGGTCCAGCAGGGCGGGCACCACGTCCGAGTGTGGGTCGAAAATGATCACCTCCTCCAGTCCAAGACCATTAATCAGGTCCGCATAAACCTTGCAGGAGAGTGATTCGCCCGGTGTCATCACACGATCTTGTCGCGCAGCGGGGAAGTAGGGAAGCACAAGGCTGATCATGTCCACTCGCAAACGGTGCAGCGCATCCACGGCGATCAGGAGCAGGCCGAGGTCGTTGAAGGAGTTGATGCGGTGCGTGATGAGCACCTCATCACTCGGTCCCACTTCGTCCAGGATGCGAATGTGAGGCTCTCCGCCTGGGAAGATGGAGGAGTCGAATCGGATGGTCCGACGTCCGCTTCGGATGTCGAACGTAGGGTCCAGTCTTAGTTCCATTAGTGTAAATAGTACGCAAATATGGATGATCTTCCCGGAGTATGCAAATCGGTAGCTCTGTCAGCCTGCGTTCAAGTCCAAGAAGATGCCTTTCTGCTGAAGGGTCTCGTAGCTCTTCCGGTCGAAGCGGAATAGCTGGGCTGGCCTGCCGCTGCCCAGTTGTCGAGACTTACCGGTGGCTTTCAACAGCCCGAGCGCCATGAACTTCTTCCGAAAGTTCCTCCGGTCCAGCGGTCGTTCAAGAATGGTCGTATACAAGGTCTCAAGGTCCGAGAAGGCGAAGTCCCGGTCCAGGAGCTCGAAGCCGATGGGTTGGTAGGTCAACTTGGCCCGAAGGCGATCCAATGCGGTACGGACGATGGTGCTGTGGTCGAACGCCAACTTGGGCAATTCATCCAGCGGGAACCAGTCAGCCGCAGAAGCGTCGGTATCTGCATGGGGTTTCAAAGCAGAAGGGTCCACAAGGGCGAAGTAGGCGACCGAGACCACGCGTCCACGTGGATCACGGTGTACGTCATCGCCGAACGTAAATAGCTGCTCCATCCATTTCACGGCAATGCCTGTTTCCTCCTTCAGCTCGCGATGCACCGCTGTCGTCAATCCTTCCGAACTGAGCACGAATCCGCCGGGAAGCGCCCACATGCCCTTGGTGGCACCGAAGCGTCGTTGGATCAGCAGTAAGAAAAGACGACCCTCACGGTAACCGAAGACGATGGCGTCCACCGCCAGTCGTATCGCAGGAGCTGCTGCCATGTGGTGCAAAGTAGCATACTGATGTTCGATCTTTGGCACCCCGCATAGCACCATGCCCAAACGCACCGTCATCAACGAAGCCATCCAGGAGCGCGACTTCTTCGCCGACGTCATGTCCGTGGTGTGGCAGATCCCCAAAGGCAGGGTGACGAGCTACGGTGCCATTGCCAAGTACCTCGGGGCCGCTCGTAGTAGCCGGATCGTGGGCTATTGCATGAACAATTCCCATGTGGTCAAGCCCAAGGTCCCCGCTCACCGGGTCGTCAATCGCATCGGAATGCTTACTGGTAAACACCACTTCGCCACACCCACGTCCATGGAGGAGCTGCTGGGGAAGGAAGGGGTGAAGGTGAAGGATGACCAGGTGGTCGACTTCGCCAAGCGGTTCTGGGACCCGGCGATGGAGTTGGAGCTTTGAATCAGGGGCTACTTTTGTCGCCCCATCATGCCCATCACCCAAGAAGCCATTCTCAGCGCCCTCTCGCGCATCATCGAACCGGACTTGAAAAAGGACATCGTTGAGCTCGACCTCGTGCGCGACGTCACCGTGGACGAGAATACGATTCACGTCCATGTGGAAGTGAGCAATCCGGCCATGCACAGCCGCAAACGCATGGAGGAGGCCGTGGTCTTCAACCTGCAGCAAGCCCTGGGCAAGGAGGTGAAGGTGGTGGCCAACGTGACCCCCCTGAGCGGCGAGCGCGGCAACCTGCGCAAGGTGCTGCCCGAGGTGAAGTACATCGTGGCCGTGGCCTCGGGGAAGGGCGGCGTAGGCAAGAGCACCATCACCGCCAACCTCGCGGTGGGTTTAGCCAAGCTGGGTTGGAAGGTGGGCCTCGTGGATGCCGACATCCACGGCCCCAGCATGCCCATCATGTTCGACACTGTTCATGAGCGCCCCACCACCATTGAGAAGAACGGCAAGCGCTGGATCGTGCCAGTGGAGAGCCATGGCGTGAAACTGCTCAGCATCGGCTTCTTTGCGGATCCTTCACAAGCTATCGCCTGGCGCGGACCCATGGCCAGCAAGGCCCTCGAGCAACTCTTCAAGGATGCCGACTGGGGTGAACTGGACATCATGCTCGTGGATCTGCCCCCTGGAACGAGCGACATCCACTTGAGTCTGGTGCAAGCCGTGCCCCTCACCGGCGCCATCATGGTGAGCACGCCGCAGCCCGTGGCCTTGGCTGATGCCCGCAAAGGCGTGGGCTTTTTCCAACTGCCCAGCGTGAACGTGCCGGTGCTCGGCATTGTGGAGAACATGGCCTGGTTCACCCCCGCCGAGCTACCCAACAACAAGTATTTCATCTTTGGACAAGGCGGCGCGCGCGCACTGGCCGGAGAGCTGAACGTACCCCTCTTGGGCGAAGTGCCCTTGGTCCAGAGCATCCGCGAGGCTGGTGATGTAGGTCGCCCGGCGGTGTTGCAGGATTCCACGTTGGTTTCCACTGCGTTCACCGACCTTTGCCGTGCAGTGCAGGCGCGTTTGGAAGAAGTGGTCCACGCCAAAGCGCCCGCCAGCCATGCCTGAGACCATGAACGCCACCGAGCTCGAACTGTGCGAGCAACGCATCCGCGAAGCGTTGAACGAACTACGCCCGTTCCTGGAGGCCGATGGTGGCGATATCTCCCTGGAGGAAGTGACCGCCGACGGTACCGCCCGCGTACGTCTGCACGGCGCCTGCACCAACTGCGCCATGAGCCCCATGACCATGAAGGCCGGTGTGGAGGAGGCGATCAAACGCGTAGCCCCGCAGATCAAGGTGGTGGAGGCGGTGAACCTCGCTGCTTCGGTCGCACAGCTCTGAACCATTCCACGGGTCCGTTGTTCCCACGAGGGCGCGTGACTTGGGTCACGTCCACCTCCTTGTCCGGTCCTACCTTTGCCGCGCAATTCCCGCATGGAAACCCCCACCCGGACCAAGACCGTTGAAGAACGGCGCAACGTGGTCATCCTCTTCGCTGGCGACAGCGGCGACGGCATCCAGCTGACCGGTGCACAGTTCACCGACACGAACGCGCTGTTCGGCAACGACGTCAGCACTTTCCCCAACTTTCCCGCAGAGATCCGGGCGCCGCAGGGCACCATGGCCGGTGTGAGCGGTTACCAGCTGCATTTCGGCAGCGTGGAACTCTTCACAGCCGGCGACCAGTGCGATGTGCTGGTGGTGATGAACGCCGCGGCACTTCGGGCCAACTTGGGTAAACTTCGGAAAGGGGGCACCATCATCGCCAACAGCGATGGCTTCTATAGCAAGAACCTGCGCCTTGCCGGTTACATCGATCAGCAGGATCCGATGACCGATGGCTCGTTGGCCAACTACACGTTGCATGCGGTGGACGTGACCAAGATGACCCGCAATGCCCTCGAAGGCATGACGCTGGGCATGAAGGAGAAGGACCGCTGCAAGAACATGTTCGTGCTCGGCTTCGTGAACTGGATGTACAGCCGAAGCCTGGAGAACAGCGAACGTTTCCTCGAAGGGAAGTTCGGCAAGAAGCCGGAGCTGTTGGAGGCGAACAAGAAGGCGCTGCTGGCTGGCTACAACTACGGCGATACCAGCGAGACCTTCACTACGCGGTTCGAGGTGAAGCCCGCGCCGATGCCGAAAGGCACCTACCGCAGCATCACCGGCAACCAAGGCACCGCGCTCGGCTTGATCGCGGGTGCGCAGAAAGCGGGCCTCGACCTGTTCTACGGCAGTTACCCGATCACGCCCGCCAGCGATATCCTGCACGAGCTGGCCAAGCACAAGAATTTCGGCGTGAAGACCTTCCAAGCGGAGGACGAGATCGCTGCGATCTGCTCGGCCATTGGTGCGAGTTATGGTGGTGCGCTGGGTATCACGGCTAGCAGTGGTCCAGGCATCGCCTTGAAGGGTGAAGCCATGGGTCTCGCCTTCATGCTAGAGATCCCGCTGGTGATCGTGAACGTGCAGCGCGGTGGACCCAGCACGGGCTTGCCCACCAAGACCGAACAGGCCGACCTGTTCCAAGCCGTACACGGTCGCAATGGTGAAGCACCCATCCCTGTGCTCGCCGCCAGCAGCCCCACGGATTGTTTCGAGATGGCTTTCGAAGCCGTGCGCATCGCGGTTGAGCACATGACGCCGGTGATCCTGCTCACCGATGGTTACATCGCCAACGGCGCTGAGCCTTGGCAGTTCCCGAAAGCCAAGGACCTGAAGCCGATCACACCACCGTTCGCCACCCCGAAAGTGGCAGGCGATATGGAGAAGTTCCTGCCTTACCTGCGCGACGAAAAGGGTGTGCGCCCTTGGGCCATTCCCGGCATGGCCGGCCTGCAGCACCGCATCGGTGGCATCGAGAAGGAGGACGGCACCGGCAACATCAGCTACGATCCGCTGAACCACGAGAAGATGGTGCGCCTGCGTGCCGAGAAAGTGCGGAAGGTGGTGGAGAACGTTCCCCCACTGGACCTCGCGAACGGTGTGGAAAGCGGTGATCTACTCATCCTCGGCTGGGGAAGCACCTATGGCGCGATCCGCACCGCGGTGAACGAGATGTGCGCCGAAGGCAATTGTGTCGGCCACTTGCATCTGCGTTACCTCTTCCCTTTCCGCAAGGAGCTGGGCGAGATCCTCTCGCGGTACAAGCGCGTGTTGATCCCGGAGATGAACAGCGGGCAGCTGCGCCAGTTGATCCGTGCCGAATACCTCGTGGATGCGAAAGGCTTGAACAAGATCCAAGGCATGCCCTTCTCCGCTGCGGAGATCAAGGCTGCCGCCAAAGAATTCCTGAAGCAATGACCACCGCCACCGAAGTGCTCAACGGAAGCAACGCGCCGGCCAAGCTCGATTACGCCAGTGATCAAGAGGTGCGCTGGTGCCCCGGCTGCGGTGACTACTCCATCCTGAAACAGGTGGAGACCATCCTGAAGGAACAAGGCAAGCCGAAGGAGGAGATCGTCTTCATCAGCGGCATCGGCTGCAGCTCACGTTTCCCGTACTACCTGGATACATACGGCATGCACAGTATCCACGGTCGTGCGCCGGCCATCGTGAGCGGCCTGCGCGCCGTCCGTCCAGAGCTCAGCGTGTGGATGATCACCGGTGATGGCGACTCGCTCAGCATCGGCGGCAATCACCTTATCCACCTGCTGCGCCGGAATGTGGATGTGAACGTGCTGCTCTTCAACAACGAGATCTACGGCCTTACGAAAGGGCAGTACTCACCCACCTCACCGGAAGGCGCCGTGACCAAGAGCACCCCCATGGGCAGCGTTGACCATCCCTTCAATCCGCTCGCGCTGTGCAAGGGTGCCGATGCCACCTTCATCGCCCGCGCCATGGACCGCGATCCCAAGCAATTGCGTGAGGTGCTGGTGAAGGCCGATGCCCACCGCGGCACCAGCCTCGTGGAGATCTACCAGAACTGTAACGTCTTCAACGACGGCGCCTTCGAGGTCTTCACGGAGAAGGCCACCAAACCTTTCCACACGCTCTTCGTGGAACACGGCAAGCCGCTCGTGTACGCGAACGGTAGCAAGGGTATCAAGCTCGATGGCATGACACCCGTGATCGTGGACCTTGCAGCTGGCGAACCACTTCCCGAAGACCTCTGGATCCACGACCAGCATGACAGTTTCAAGGCTTCGATCCTTGTGCGTTTGTTCGACGACCAGGGCCACGAAGGCGCCATGCCCCGTCCCTTCGGTGTGTTCTACATCGCCGCGCGTGCGTGCATGGAGACCAAGATGAATGCACAGGTGGCACTGGCGAAAGAGAAGAAAGGCGCCGGTGATCTGGATGCGTTGTTGAGCGGGGGGAGGACATGGACGATCGGGTAGCCCTATTCGCCCACCAGTTCCACCTCTAGACGTATCTGGTTACTGATCGCCTGATCGCCCAGGTCATCGAAGAACGAATTCGATCCGAACCGGATACCGAACCGGGTCCGGTCCAGGTCCAAGGTCCCGCTCACCGTGCAGCGCTCCCCTTGTCGTAGGATGCGCGCTGGGAATCTTACCGGATTCGTCGTCCCGCGAATGGTCAGGCTACCCAGCACGGTGCAGGTGTCGTTCACGATCGGCGTGGATCCGGTGGCTGTGAATCGCGCATCGGTGTAGCGCTGCACGTCGAAGAAGTCAGCTCCTTTGAGGTGTTCCAGGAGGTTGGAGTTCTCGTGCTCCAGGCTGCGCATGTCCACCACCACGTCCGCAGTAGTGATCGTGTTCGCACCGAATCGGATACGACCCGAGCGCACGCGCAGCTGGCCGGTCAAGCTGTAGTCGCCTACTTCGCCGTATCCGGTCCATTGGATCATCGAGCGATCCCCGATCAGCTGGTAGTTGCCGGTGTCCAACGCGCTGGACTCCAATACAGCTTCAGTCTCCACCAGTGCCGTGCCTTTCCACCGCTTGCCTTGCGCATCCTCCACGATGTAGTACCACAGCGCATCACCACCGGTCAACGTTTCCTGCCGCCGCCAGCTTGCCGGATCGGTGTACACCACACCAGCCTTGATCTCTGCGTTGGGGCAGGTGTAATGGTGGGCGAACTGTTCGGGCGTGTCGGCCAACCGATGGTACCAGCCCGCGTCGGTCCACACGAAGCTGCCGAACTCGATCAACTTCACATCACCCACCACCGAGCGGATCGTCGTGTTGTGCTTCCATACGTACATGCTGTCCTCGAATACCGCGTTCACCGGGTTGGGGTCGTGGGCACCGACCAGTCCAACGGGCAGCCCCCGGAGTAGCTTCGGTAGCAGCCGGTCTGTCTCGGTATCATCGGCCTCCAACCGGGTTTCTTCGGTCGGGGAAGGAACCTGTCGCTGATCGCATGCGATGATGAACAGTGCGAACAGGGTGGAAAGGAAAAGGGGTGTTGTGGTGCGCATGGCGGTTGCATTTGATGCTGCAAAACAGCCTCTTCCACGGTCCCGGAGCGCTCCGAAACCGGTCGTGATACCTCTGCGTTGATGGCCTAAGGATCAGGCTGTTGGAAGAAATCGGGTCCTGCAGTTGCCGGTCGCGGGACCCCGAGCCTGCTCAGCCGTTCCCGGCGTGGCGTGCCATCCAGTCACTTGGGGAACATCCTTCGTGCTCCCGGAAGGCCCTGTTGAAGGTGGACTTGGCATTGAAGCCAGCATCGAGCGCCAGACCCAGGAGGCTCTTGGACCGCTGTTCTCCTTGGATGATCGCGGCCTTCACCGCCTCTACACGGTAGCCGTTCACCCAGCTCAGGAAGGTGCCCCCGGTCCCGCTGTTGATCGTGGCGGAAACCACTTTTGCCGGAAGTTGGACCGCTTGGGCGAGATCGACCAAGGTCAGGTCGGGTTGTCGATAAAGCCCTTGCTCTTCCAGGACGGTCGTTATCCGTGCAAGCAGCGCCGGATCGAACTTGGCGACCGCCGGTAGTGCGGGCAGATCCAATACCTCCACTGCTGTCTCCTTCATCCGCGCGGCATCGTCAACCGCCACGTTCGACCCCGATGCATCCGCTTCCGCGCGCTGGCCGTTCCCGCTTGATGCGACACGGATCACCTCCACCTGACGATAGCCCTGCCATCCTATGGAACAGACGATGAACAGCTTCATCACATCGGTGGGCAACACGGTACCGGTTTGGTGATACGCATCGGGGATAAAACCGAGCGTGACGGCCACTGCTGCGAACAAGGCAAAGAGCAGGACCAACCGATGCAGCCAGCGCATCGCCACAGGTCGTATATCGGAGAATTGCGCCTCCGTGATACCGCGCCAACGCTCCAAGGTGCGGTGCATCAAGAACAGATAGATGACCAAGCCCAGTTGACCGGCCCAGAAGAAAAGGGGCTTCAACCAGGGTTCGTACGTCTCCGACCAGAAGTGGTACTTGGCGTCATCGTTCAGGAAGAACGCACAGGCATGTACGGTGAGTTGGATGAAACCGGGAGCGAGGTGGGCCACCCGGAGATGCTTGTCCGGTAAGGGAAGGTCCAGCATCCGCAGCACGTAGAACCACAGCATCGGACCGATGAGCAACTGTCCGTTGATGGGGATGAAATAGAGCCATTGATTCCGCTCATATACACCGGTCTCCAACAATAGGTTATGCGTGAGCGAACCCAGGAATACCAGCACGACCAAGATCAGCCAGCTATTGGCTTGCCGATGCGCACGCTGAGCGAGCAATACGCCCATGGTGAACACACCGGCTACCAACGCGAACAGAAGTAGAACGATCGACATGTGGGGCCAAGGTCGGAAGAAGACGGGATGGACGGAGGCCGTCCACCCAACGAGCAACAACTATTGAACGGATAGCGAGAAGGATCGCGGAGGACGTAATGCTCCGTGGTTCCTAGGTAGGTATCATATTATGCCGGGACCGGTGATCGCAGGGCGGTCGTTCCTGCCTCTAAGACGTTCACGTTCCGCATATGGTGATCCTTGTTCTCCAAGGCGTTGATCCATCTTAACCTACAAAGGTGACCCTCCACCTTTCCCACCGTCCCAAGGTCGACCTTTGTTCCGATCCTTTTCCCATGCGCCTATCGCTCCCGCTCTTGCTGACCATCCCCTTGTGTATGGCCATCGATACGACGCAAGCCCAAACGTTCGACCTAGAGCAATTCGATCAATTGTTCCGGCCACGGCTGCGACTGGATGCGCGGTACACACCCGGTGTGGCGTTCAGCGACAGCCCGGGTAGTTTCGAAGATCGCAATGCGACCGCTGTATTCACCATCCCGCTGTGGAAGAAGTGGACAGCAGGGGTGGAGTTGAACTTGCTAGACCTCGATCCGGTGGATCTGCTGAAGAACAGCGTCCGCGTACGTGCTTCTCAGGTGATGGCCAACGTTCGGTACAGCGGTCGCGAATTGCGGATCGGAGATGATGTGCGAACGCTGCATTCCGGCTCCATCGGTGCGCTGGGCATCAGCCTCACCAAGAAGTATCGCATCCTTTTCTGGAGCGTGAATGCGAACGTGAGCGAAGAGGCCGCAACCCTGGATAGGGCCGTGCCGCGTTTCAATGGCATCATCGGCAAGATGCACGTCAAAGGTCTGCGTCGACAGCTCTTCTATGGTGCGGCCCTTACAGTGAGCGATGGATTGAATTTTCCGGTTCCATTCGTCGGCGGTACCGAACCCATGGGTGATCGCTGGAGCTTTCAGTACATCCTCCCCTTGCAGATCGGGGTGGGGTACAAAGCAGGTAAACGAACGCGGCTTCTGGCTGGGATCGGCGCCGATGGGTTCCGTAGTGGCTTCGAGCGTGGAACGGATCGAGCGAATCTCAATTACACGGCTTTTCGTGGGTTCATCAATGTCCGGCATAAACTGTCCAAGACCTCGCAACTCCGTGCGGAGGTCGCTGGTCTGCCGGTTCACGCCTTGCGCATTCCCGATACGAACAACGACCTGCAGCGCTACCCGATCGACGCCGGGATGAACGTGATGGTGGGCATGAACATCTTCTTCGGCGAAAGCACCTTGGAGCGCTTGCTGGACGATGTGCTGAACTGATCAGCGCAGCACGATCGGCCGCTCGATCAATTCTGCTTTCAACGGAGTGGTCGGCACCACGGTGGAATGCGTGGCATCGCCTTCCTTGCGATCACGCCAAGCACGCGGCACCCGCTCGATCTTGATGGGCCAGATGGTGAGCGTTCCCTGTCGGTCGATGTGGAGGCGGAGGAAATGTTTGTGGTCTTGGTGCTTCAACCCGCTGAAGGCTTCCTCGCTGTGGCGCCCGAAGACGTTGATCGAGATCAGCAGGTACAGGCCCATGATGATGGATCCCGCCACCCAACCGCCGCAGAAGATGAGCAGGCCGGTGAGGACGCTGTGCAGGAAGGGGCTGTGCGGGAAGAGTAGCTCAGACAGGTTGAGCGCGCCCCAGCCGATGTAGAACATGGCGAAGAAGTGCGCCGTGCTATGCGCCAAACCTCCAAGGATGCGGTACACCTTGCTATGTGTGTCGGTGAATGCCAGGAAAGCGGCGACGATGGCGATCAGCCACAACGCCAATGCAGGGCTTCCACTGAACGCATCCGTGGTGTAACGGAACGCGTGCCAGGGCGTGCGGGGTACTACATCATTCGTGGCAGAGCCTACCAGCCACGTGGTTAGCAAATAAAGCACGGCAGGAACGATCCCGAACCGAGGGTTCTTGAAGAGGAAGAACAAATTGCCATAAGCGATGCGTGCCGAACGTTTCATGTCCGGATAGGTGGCCTTCACGGCGTAGCTGCGTGGACGGGCATCCGGCGTGGCGGGCTCTTCCACGAGCAAGCTCACATCCTCCTCGTGCGTGGGATGCAGGAACGCGCCACCGCCACCTGCTGTGATCTTCTGCACCGGTTGCGCACCGGCCGCGCTCTCAGGCGTCTCTTCGTGTCGGCGGTAGTGGTGCAGGTCGCCGGTGAGGTAGACCTTCACGTCGATCCCGCGCTTGGCGAAGACCTCTTCGCGCAGGTGGATCAGATCGGTCTCATCGAAGGTGCGGCCCATGGCGCGGTACTTCTGTGCATACACCCACACCGGCAGCGACAGGCACAGGATCACTTTGTCGCCGGGTTTCATGTGCCGCTCCGCGATCTCGCGGAAGTGCTCGATCTGCGGCACGTCCATGTCGCTCTGCAACTGTCCGTCGCTGCCCACGAGCCACCAGCCGTGCGGCAGCTTCAACACGAAGTAGCTACGTTTCTGCCGTGTCCACCAGCCCGCGAAACGCCGACCACCGATGTCCGAACAGAACAGGCGCGAGAAAGCGCTAAGTCCATCATACCAATCGTGGTTGCCGGGAATGGCGTATACGTGCGGCCGCTCCTCGGGCTGGTCATCGCCGAAGGCCTTGGTGTATGGGGCCACCAGCCGGCGCTGGTATTCCTCGCGGGAAGGCGCGGGATAGACCTCGTCCCCGCCGAAGACGAGCACGTCCGCACGCGGCAGTTGCAGTTCGCCGTGAGCACCATGCACGGTGAGCGTGCGCTGGGCCGCCGCCATGGCCACGGCGTACGTGGGGTTCCAGCCATCACCCGTATCGCTGATATAGTCGATCCAGATGCCATCGCGCGGCCGATCCTTGTGCGGTTGCGGGCCTTGGCTGCGATCGATGTAATGGACGCTGTGGTCGTAGTACTCTTGCTTGCGCGATGCGAGGGCCTGCATCAGTCGCTTATCGCTCTGCTCGCCAATGAGCAGCGACACGATGCTTTTCAGACCGGTCGAGGCGAGTTGGCCAGGATCGAACCAACCCACCATGGGCATGCGCTCGGCGGTGCCGGAGAGTCGGAAGAGAGGTGGTAGGTCGCGTGTGGCCTTCGTGATGCGGCGCGCGATGGGCACGGCTGCGTCATCGTGCGGCTTCGCTTGTCCTTCCGCCGGTTCGTCCATGGCTCAGCGCTTCAACCCGGCGGGAATGAGACACACCGGTATAGGGTCCATCTTGTGCCGGTTGGCCGCGCGGCGCTTGTCGAAGATGGCGAGCACCTGCCGCTGGCGATCGCTGAGGCCTTCAGTGCTGCCCCCGTTGTCGCGCAGGTCCATGGCCCATTCCAACTCGGGGTAGCTCGCTCCGATCTGGTCCTCGTCGGTGCGGCTGTCGCCGAAGAGCCCGTCGGTGGGTGCGGCTTGCATGATGCTCTGTACGATGCCCAACGCCTTTGCCACCTCGTACACTTCCGTCTTGGTGAGGTCCGCGATGGGGGAGAGGTCCACGCCACCATCGCCGTACTTGGTGAAGAAGCCCACGCCGAAGTCCTCGATCTTGTTGCCGGTTCCGGCCACCAAGTAGCCATGCACGCCAGCGAGGTAGTAGAGGGTGGTCATACGCAATCGGGCGCGTGTGTTGGCCAGCGCCAGTTGGTGCATGGCTTCGTTGGCACTATCAGGCAGCGCACGTTCCAGCGTGTCGAAGGTGGGTGTGAGGTCGATGCGTTCGAGGATCACGTTGCCGTGCGCCTCCTGCAAGCGTGCCACATGCTCCAGTGCGCGGGTCACGTGGCTCTGTGCCTGGTGGATGGGCATCTCCACGCACAACGTATGCAGGCCGGTGCGCGCGCAGAGGGCACTGGTCACCGCGCTATCGATGCCGCCGCTCACCCCAACGACGAAGCCACGTTGGTGGTTGGTGGTGCAATAATCCTTCAGCCAGCTGGTGATGTGGTCGATGACCTTCGCGGTGTTCATTGGTACAAAAGAAACGAACCCCGTTCACGCTGGGCGAACGCATTTCAACGCTCTATCACCAGCCGTGTGGACCAAGGCGGTTCGCCTTCTCTTCGCAACGTAACAATGTAGACCCCTGTAGACCATTCGCGAATGTCCAGTTCGTAGCTCGTTTTGCCAGATCCTGAAAGTTGTTCTCGGTGAATTAGATCGCCCAGTGCATTGTGGACGTTCAGCTGCGTTGGGCCGGCTAAGGAGCAGTTGATCGAAACCAACTCAGCTGCGGGGTTCGGTAAGAGAACAGCGCCTGCGCCAGGGTCGAGTACCTCAACACCGACCGGCCCGCTGCAAACTTGCTCGTAAGTGCCACCAACGAATTTGACGGCCCTGTTCACCGAGTCGCCATCCAACACTGCACCGCATGATGCGAAGAGCGTATCACCATAGAAATCCATGGCGAATATCCCTCCCGAGGCTCGAAAATCGCCATCGACACCGCACCATTCTACGCCATCCCAAGTGGCAAGGCCCATAGCCTCTATTCCCCCTGCCGCACGGAAACCGCCGCCAACGAACAACTTCCCGTTGTGTTCCACCATATTGAGGACAGTCGCTATCGAACTCGTGTTTCCGGCCCACCATTGGATGCCTTGCCCCAGTGGATGGAATTGCTCCCCATCCCACCGCATGATGTTCTGCCCGGCGTTACCCGCCGTGATAGAGATCTGCCCGCCAACGTAAAGTTGATCTTGGTACACGGCCAGGCATTGGCCACCTGAGAAACCGCCGAGGATGCCTGGGCCGAGCAGCTGCCAATTCGAGCCGTTCCATTCGGCGATGCCCCTGCCATTTTCCATGTCCACGTTCCCGATAACGATGAGGTTCCCGTTGTACTTGGTTATATCAATAATGCTCCCACCATTATTGAACCAACCGACGGGCTGCCAACTATTGCCCACGCGTTTGGCTACACCGGGCGCTGGTTGCCCATCGGCGTGGTCGAAACCACCAACGGCGTAGAGTTCTTCGTCTAACACCCGTAAACGCCGCACACCGCGCTCGAGATCACCATACGGATGCCATTGGCTACCATCGTGATAAGCGATGCCCTCACAGGGAACGCCGCTCGCGGCAAGGAACTCCCCGCCAGCGATCAGCGTGTCATGGTAGAGAACCACTGAGTGTATCAAGCCGCGCAGCACACCAAGAGTGTCCCATTGGCCGTCGGTATAGCGCAGAACCGGATTGGTCTGGGCGAAGTTCATTGTAGGGTCCATTTCAACGGCCCCGCCTACATAGATGGTATCACGGGTGGCATTCGCGTAGATCTGCCTAATGTTGAGCACATTACCTGGCACCCCAGCCGTGACCCAACTCTGTGCTTGCACAGGGATCCACAGTGTGCCCGCGCCCACACACAACCAAAGTGCAATACGCATCATGGGGTGTGCAGGATACGTGTTGCGCCCAGGCCCCGTGAACTGACCAAGTAGACACCCGCACTATAGCCCGAAAGGTCCAAGTGCCAGTTATCCTCATGTGCAAGCAACAATTTCTCTATCAGCACTCTACCGCGAGTATCGCAAAGTACGGCAGAAGAGGACCCTGACAGACCAGATACATGATAGGTGGAGTGGCCGTTGTACTGGACGCTGATCGGGTTCCGATGTTCGTCTAGTTCGGCGAGCCCAACTGGTAGGCCTTCAATACAGAAGGCAGCCGTGAAGGCATCTGTTTGCGGATAAAAGGCATCATCGAACCAGTCATCGTCCCCAACCGGATCGGTGAAGGGAAAGAACGAAGTGGGGCTGTACGCAGCATAGGTCGTACCTGCGGCATAAAGCCGTTCGACACCTGCCAGTGCCAGCGTGCGTATGTCATCCCCATAGATTCCTCCTTCTTGGCCTCCGAAGTAGGTTGACCAGTACAATTCCTGTTCGTTGGAGAAACACATGAGCACCGCATCACCAACCCCGTACATACCAGTAGCGGAATAGACTCCAGCACCACTCACCAGGGTGTAGGTAGGGTCCCAACTGAGTCCGCCAACATAGATCCTATCCAAGCCATCCACATCCACGGCATTCAAGTGGGTAGACTTTTGTATGGTGCCTAACCCTTTGGCATAGGTCAACCATTCTATGGAGCGGTCTTCGCCATTGATGCGGAGGATGTACCCCTGCAAACCCGGTTTGAACGTGAGGTCGTGCCAATTCGGGCCTGCCTCCAACGGCAGGTCATTGCTGGAAGTCATACCTACAATGAATACATCTTCCTTTCCGTCCCCCCCGCCGGGCTTGATGGCCAACCCTTGATCGCCGATGGATTCACCCAAGCTACCTCCGAAATACGTCCCCCATTTCTGATCGCCAACAAGATCGAATTCCATAATGAACACATCCGAACTACCGTGATGGGTCTCGTCAAGCGCATTGATGCCACCATCTTTCAGCGGAAGGTTCGTGCTATTGGTCTGCCCGGCAACAACGATCTTATTATCGCCGAAACGCACGGTCTCCGCAGCGTCGCCGTAGTTGCCTGGGATGTAAGTGGTCCACATCGTTTTGCGGCTGGCATTGAACAATACGATGAAGCCATCACCTGGGGTGCTCTGGTCAAGTGTGCCGATGTAGCTCCACTGTTCTGCGCTGGGGTCCGGTGTTTCTTGTTCCTCAGGGAGTGTCAGCCCTTCGGCCTTACCCACCACGGCGAACCTGCCGTCGGGATGGAGATCGATGTCCAGAACGCTCCAGTAGCCATCGCCAATGTAGGTGGACCAAGTAGCTGCCCCACTGGAGTTCAGTTCCGCAACGAATCCACCCCGTGCAGAACTTTCGTTATAGTAGCTGCCATCTTCTGGGTCCACCGTCCAGAGGTCATTCGCGTTGGTGAATCCGCCCAAAAGGATATTCGGGTCTGCACCAGGCCGCACACGCAAGCAACGCGCACTTTGAAACCCTGTGGAGCCACCGTAGTACGTGGACCACCTCACCGCGTAGTTGCTCGTGAACTTGCTGATGAAGGTCATTGGACTGCCGTTGTAGTACACAACCCCGGTTTGTATCGGGAAGTTTATCGTCTGCGACTCGGTGCGGCCGCACACGTAGTAGTTCCCTGCTTCATCAACATCGCTGTCCTCGATCTCGTCCCTACCGTCGCCGCCTAAATACGTGCTCCAACACACACCGGGTGTGTTCGCTTGGCCGCCCATGGCAGGAGGTGGGCCAATGAGCAGAACTAGTGGCTTGGTTTGGTCGTAGACTCCGTTGTAGAAACTCACGATGCCTGCATCTTCATCAGCGGCGTACGTTGCACCCCACGGAACTGGAACCATAGAATTATCAGTATTTACTTGGTACGCAATGGCTTGCGGTAGTTTGAAGAATTTTCCATCCGAGTACAGTTTCAAACTACCCCATAGATCCAAGTTCAAGCTGTCCTGCCCACTGAAGCGGAGCTTTATCTGGGCAAGGCTGCTACCCGGTCGGCACACCAAGGCCATCTTCTGTCCGAAACCACCACTGTAGAAGTGAAGGTCCACTTTCGGGAAGATGTTCTCGTACAACACCCGGCTGTATCCCTCCACCCCGGTGATCCCATTGCCCCCGCAATGTGGTAGGTGATAGTTCAGGTGACTGTCCTTGAGAACGGTTCCGACCGGCTCAACCTGTGCGGCCCCTGCGCCCCACGGTGCCATTGATATGTGATAGACCGTATCCACGGTTGTACTGATCGTGTCCACGATAGGCAATGTGAAGGAAACGCGCGACTTGGTGCGCATGTAAGCCAAGGGCACCGATCCAAGGGTGTAGAATTTGACATCTGGCCTTTTACTTCCATCGGTGCCAACTACCTGGCCGTGATTCTTCCAGAAGCCGATGGAGGGCATATATTTCTCCTGATAAAGGTCTGGCGGGATGTATTGTGCTTGGCTGGTGCCAAGAGCAAACAAGAACATCAACATGCTAAAGGTATTCCGGCACATGTAAGTAGGGGAGTTTTGCAGTAGTCTTCTAGCGGTAGACGAGTTGAAGATACTGCGCGATTGAGCCGAGACCAAAATCGGAAGCGCGATGTGGTCGATGACCTTCGCGGTGTTCATTGGTACAAAAGAAACGAACCCCGTTCACGCTTGGCGAACGGGGTTCGATGAATATCCTGCTCAGATCAGAAGAACACCGCGAGGTTCAGCTCCAGATAATTCTGGAGGCCTTTCGCTTTCTTGTCGCCCACATTCACGTTCTTCAGCGCATTGGTGAAGCCGTTGTTGTAGGTGACACCGGCTTGCAAGGTGGTGCTTCCGGAGAAGTTGTACTCCAACCCCGCGCCCACGATCAGTGAGGCACGGAAAGGCTGGATGGAGTTCTGGAAATCCTCGTCCTCCAACTTATCGAAGCGTACTACATACACGCCCGAAGTGTCGAACACCGGGCTGTCGAAATCGGCTTTCGCACGGATGTTGTAGCTGGCACCGAATCCGAGCTGACCATAGTACCGCATATAGCCGATCTCGTTGGTCATGAGCTTGAAGGTGAGCGGCAACTCGATGAATCCGGTCTTGAAGTCGGTGGCGAGGTCCTTCTTCAGGATCGGGCCGTTGACCACATCAAGGTATTCAACGGTGCGCAAGTATTTGCCACCGGTGTTGTTCAGGAAGAGACCGGTGCCGAAACGGTAGTTGCCACTAGCCCCGATCGGGAACTCGGTGATCAGGCCGAAGGTGAACCCGATCGTGCTGCCGTTGTTCTCGAGGCCCTTGGTGTCAGCCTTGATCCAAGACATGTTCGGCGCCAGTTTGATGCCGAATCGCACACCGACATCATCTTGTGCTACAAGCTTCGGGGTGGCCCATGAGGTTGCGGCGAGGATCAGGAGTGCCTTCCCGCTGAGGCGGAACAGTGACGTCTTCATAGGTTTGTGGCTCGGTTAACGACCGCTCAAAGGTATACGCATTGAACAGTTACAGATCATGGGCCGCTTTTCTGGTAGCCTGTTCCCTTTGGACGGCCTGTGGGGGCGAACGTCACACCGAACTTCCGATCGATGAGGTGTCTTTAGCGGTGGAGATCGGTCGGTTGGACAGGGATATGTTCCTTTCCACCGGCGATAGCGCAAAGGCCAAGAGCCTGAAGGCCTATGCTACCTACGGCGAATTCTACCGCACCTATATCGAGGACATCCTTCAAGGCGCGCCACTGGAGGACCCACGCCTCGCCATGGTGCTTACGCGGTTCACCACTGACCCGGATTGGATGAGCGTGCAGCGAGCCGCGGATAGTGTCTTGGGCGATCTCGAACCACAACGTCAGGACTTCGAGGCCGCTTTCAAGCGGTTGAAGGTGCTTTTCCCGGATAGTCTCACCCCGCGCATCGTCGCGTTCAATTCCGGTTTCAACTACGGCATCTTCCCCACCGATAGCGTGCTGGGTGTGGGCGTGGAGTGGTTCATCGGCAAGGACCATCCGGTGATCGGCTATTTGGCGCCAGAGTCCTTTCCGCAATATGTGAAGGATCGGATGCGGCCCGAGATGCTGGTGCCCAGCGCTGTCAAAGGCTGGTTGCTGGTCCACTACACGCGCGACATACGCGCTGAGGATCTGCTCACGAACCTGGTAGAGACCGGAAAGGTCCTGTTCCTGTTGGATGCGTTGTTGCCAGGAACGGACCCTGCGCTCAAGTTCGCGTTCAGCAAGGAGCAGCTTGCCTGGTGCGAAGCCCATGAGTACGATATCTGGAAGGACCTCGTGGCCAAGGATGAACTCTACAGCAAAAAACTGGAGGATATCGGGCGTTGGATGAACGATGGTCCGTTCACCAACGGGCTGCCGCGAGAAAGTCCAGGCCATTTGGGCGAATGGTTAGGCTACCGCATGGTGAAGGCCTATATGGAGGACAACCCGGATCTTTCCATTCCACAACTCCTCGCGCTGGACGATCCGCGCGTGATCCTGAAGACCTACAAACCCCGCTAGAAGAAGTTGTCAAGTCGCGGTTTTGCCGCCAACTTGCGGGTGAGCCCCGCTTAGCGGCATGCTGAAGACGGACCCCGGATCAAGGGGCTTACAGCTGACAACGACCAACTGACGACCACGAATCACACTCATGAAGACCTCAGAGATCCGCCTTTCCGTTCACTTGGATGATAACCACGTTCCTGAACGCATCGATTGGGAAGCGGAGGACAATGGGGAGAAGAGCTCCAGCAAAGCTGTGCTGCTATCCCTGTGGGATGCCCAAGAGAAGAACACCCTGCGGATCGATCTCTGGACGAAGGAGATGACCGTAGAGGAGATGAAGGCGTTCTTCCACCAGAACATCCTCACGTTGGCCGACACCTTCGAGCGCGCCACCGGTGAAGGCAAGATGGCTGCCCAGATGCGCGACTTCGGAGCCTACTTCGCCGAGCACATGTTGCCGGAGTTGAAGAAGTAGTGCAACTCAAGGAGCAGGGGCAGTTGCAGGAGGCAAGACTGTCCTGTACTCGTGTACCTGCTTCAACCTCTCCACTGGGCGTTCACCTCCTCGATGAAGGCCAGCAATTCATCGCGCCCCTTCGAGGTCTCCGAGCTGGTGATGAACATCGTGGGTAATTCGTCCCACGACTCTTTCAGCTTGCGCTTGAACTGCGCCACGTTGCTGTCCACCTTGGGTGCTTTCAGCTTATCGGTTTTGGTGAAGATGATGCAGAAGGGAATGCCATTCTCGCCCAGCCATTGCACCATGTCCAGGTCGTTCTGTTGTGGTTCCAAGCGTGAGTCGATCAGCAGGAACACGTTCTGCAGAGTCTCGCGTTCTTTCAGGTAGGTCTGGATCATCTTCTCCCACACGGCGCGCTCGGTCTTGCTCGCTTTCGCGAAGCCATAACCCGGCAGATCCGCCAGCATCCACGGGCTTTTGCTGGTGAGCGTGCCTTCTACGCGGAAGTGTTCCACGTTGCGCGTGCGACCCGGTGTGTTGCTCACGCGCGCCAGCTTGTTGATGTGGCACAGCATGTTGATCAGCGAGCTCTTGCCCACGTTGCTTCGGCCAATGAAGGCGTACTCCGGCAGCGACGCTTTCGCCCAGTCCTTATCGGTACGTCCGCTGGTGAGGTGTTCGGCGAGGAGGGCTTTCATTCGTAAGGAGCAAGGATAAAGGAGAAAGAAAGAAGGAGAGAGAAGAAGAAATAAGGAAGCGAAAGGAAAAGCGCGTTGAGGTTCCTGGCCTCTTCTGTCTTTCTTCTTCTTACTTCAACCTTCAACCTTCTGTAGGGTCTTCCCCAACCACGTGTCCACGATGGCGTTGAACTTGTCGGGGTGCTCCATCATGGCAGCGTGGCCACATTCATCGATCCAGAACAGATCGCTGTGAGGTATCAGCGCGTGGAATTCCTCGGCCACATGCGGTGGGGTCACACCATCCTGTTTGCCCCAGATCAGGCATACGGGCATCCGCAGGTTGGGCAGGTCCTTGGCCATGTTGTGGCGGATCGCGCTCTTTGCAAGCGAAAGGATGCGGATCAACTTGGCCTTGTCGTTCACCGTCACGTAGCATTCTTCCACCAAGTCGTCGGTGGCGTGTTTAGGGTCGTGGAAGGTGAAGGCGATCTTCTTGCGCAGGTACTCCTTGTCCTCGCGACGCGGGAAGCTGCCGCCGAAGGCGTTCTCGTACAAGCCACTGCTGCCGGTGAGGATCAAGGTGCGCACCTTGTCGGCGTGTTTCGTGCAATAGACCAAGGCTACGTGGCCACCCAACGAGTTGCCGAGCAAATTGATCTCGGATAGCCCCAGGTGCCGGACGAACCGATCCAGGAAATCGGCCAACGCGGGCACGTTGGTGTTCAACATCGGCAGGGTGTACAACGGCAGCATGGGCATCAGCACCCGGTACCGTCCCCCGAAATGTTTGATGGGCCCCTCGAAGTTGCTCAGCGCGCCGAACAACCCGTGCAGGAAGATCAAGGGCGGACCATCACCCACATCGATGTAGGTGAACTCCCCTTCGCGTTTCAGATGCTCCTCGTTCGCCATACGTGCCGTTCAAAGGTAGAAGGATGGTTGGAACATGGAAAGGGTCACCGCAACCAATGCTGGCGGATGAGTTGGGGGAAGTGGATCACATCTTCCAGCGTTTCAGCGTTCAATACGAACTGGCGCACGTCTTCAGCCTGGGCCTGCATATCCAGCCGGGAACAATGGGCGATCAGTCTCTCGGCCAGTTCTTGTAATGTGGGCGTTCCGATCCGTTGACGTGCATAGTCCATGTCTGGAGCGATGCCCCGCGATAGGAGGAAGTTGACATCATAGAAATCGCGGCCCTTGTTGCGTGGACGTTCTAGTATGGCGTGGCATTTCTGGGAAAGAAGCAAGGGTTGCGAACAACAAGGCACGGTGGTGGATACACCGAATTTGGCGATCCGGTGCAACTCGGGTGTGTACTGGAAGCCTTGTGGCTCGGTGTCGAATTGGATCAAGACGGTTTGTTCGGCATGGCCGCTCAACCCCTGTTGGAACAACAGCCCTGGGAAGCGCACTTTGCAACGGTAGGCCGTGCGGCCACGGATCTCGGTGGTCACCGTGTACCCCTCATCGGCAAGGCCAGCCTGCACTTCTTCGCCAAGCTCCTTGAACTGATCGGTATCCAACCCGCGGTTGTCGAAGTCAAGGTCTTCGCTGAAGCGAGGGTTGTTGTGGATCAACCGCAAGCATGTGCCACCCAAGAAGACAAGCTTCTGTCCATGTTTGGAACGGTAGATCAAACGAAGGATGCGGTACTGGAGGTACTCGCGGAGCAAGAACGATGAGCGGTCCTCGGGTATGCCCGGGTACTCGGCGCGGATCTGGTCAATCCCGATCATGGAGCCATTGGTTGAAGCGCTCGTAGCGCTGGTGAAGACTGCGAGAAGCGATCACAGTAAGATATTCCTGCACCCGCTGCTGGTCCAGCATATCCAGTATGCCGGTCTCGTCGAAGCGCCAGGCCTCGAGATCTTGGACGGTTGAAATTTCAGGATGCAGGTAGAGCACGTCCAGTATCGTCTTCTCTGGCGTGGCCAACATCACACGCTGCCCGTCCTTCACGATGAACGTGTACCCGAAGAAGAAGCTAGGTCGCACACTTCGATAGCTATACCATGTGTTGGCATATTGGAAGCGTTTTGTTGAAGCCGTGGTGACCGATTCCACATGAAAGACACCTTCAGGGATGAACCCGTAGTAGCCCAGAGCTGACCTTACGCTTATGTAGCTCGGAGCGTAGATGGTATTGGCGATCACCCACCGGTCAAGTTCGGTGATGGGTCTCTCCGCCAATCGATAGAAGCCATTCCGCACGCGGTGAAGCAGCCCTTTATGCACCCACGAGCTTACCGTGCGCCGGTTCATCTGTGGGAAGCGCAGTCCGATCTCCGCCGTGCTGAACACGGGTTGGTCTCGGAAGACACGGGTGAAATCCCGGAAAGTGTGGTAGCCAGTTGTGTTCACAGAATGAGCAAATATATGCTCGTAATGAGGTCAAAAAGGGTCGATGAGCCCACCCGACCCACTTCCAACCACATTCCCTTCCCCCAACCGTTCCGCACATCGCCCTGTTGATCGTAAGGCCTTGATCGGCAATGGGTACGATCGATGGCACCGGATCTTTCGGGTTCCCTGTACGACGCATTCGGCGATCGTGGATGGCCTTCGGCGTTGTTGATAAGCCCCCACTTCTTCCCACCAGCCCAAAGTGCTTGTTTGTAGGCTAGTTGCGGCCATGTGACAACTTTTGCACACCTTCGCCGTTGAAGATTTATCAACAAGAAGGCAAAAACGGGGGAGATCGTGGGATTAAGTGGGTGACCCAGCCTACTTTCGCGACCATTCCTGCCGTGCATGCGCTATGCTGAACCTGTTAGGGGAATACCCGTCGACCCTGGATGCCAAGAGCCGTGTGCTCTTGCCCGCCGCACTGCGCAAGCAGCTCGGTGGCGCGGAGTCCAAGGGCTTCGTGGTGAACCGCGACGTGTTCAGCGAGTGCCTCGTACTGTATCCGATGGAGGAGTGGAACAGGACCAGCGCCCAAGTGGCCAGTCTGAACCGCTTCGATCCGGACAACGTGGAGTTCATCCGGCGCTTCCTCAACGGAGCCACACCGGTGGAGCTCGACGCCAACGGACGGTTGCTGATCCCCAAACAACTGATGGCCTACGCCCAACTGGGCAAGGACATCGTTTTCACGGGCATGGGCGATCGCATCGAGATCTGGGGCGAGGAGCAACACAAGCGTGCGCTCAGCGGGAACGTGGACTTCAAGTCACTGGCTGCGAAAGTGATGGCGGGCAAACCTGCTAAAGCCGATGACGCATGAGTATCACGACCCCGTTCTTTTACAAAGCTGTCTTGAAGGATTGAACATCCGCCCCGACGGCGTCTATGTGGACGTGACGTTCGGCGGCGGTGGCCACAGCAAGGCCATCCTCGCACAACTGGGTCCGAAAGGAAGGCTGATCTCGTTCGATCGCGATCGCGACGCTTGGAAGAACGCTCCGGATGATGAGCGATTCACCCTTGTGAAAGCCGACTTCCGCTGGTTGCGCAATCACTTGCGATTCCTGCATGCGGTGCCGGTGGATGGCCTGCTCGCCGATCTGGGTGTGAGCAGTCACCAGTTCGACACCGGCGCACGCGGTTTCAGTTTCCGATTCGATGGTCCGCTCGATATGCGCATGGACCACCGCGCGAAACGTTCGGCCTCGCAACTGCTGCGCGATCTGGACGAAGCAGCGCTCACCGATGTGTTGCGGAAGTACGGCGAAGTGGATGGTGCTCACCGTGTGGCGTGGCAACTGGTGAAGGCGAACGCGGAGACCCGCATCGGCACCACGTTCCAGCTGGTGGAAGCGCTGAAGCCTGTAACGCCGCGCGCCAAGGAGAGCACCTTCCTGGCCCAGGTGTTCCAAGCGCTTCGCATCGCGGTGAACGACGAGCTCAGCTCCTTGGAAGCGCTGCTCACGCAAAGTGCCGAGGTGATCGCACCGGGCGGCCAATTGGTGGTCATGAGCTACCACTCACTGGAGGATCGACTGGTGAAGAACTGGATGCGCAGCGGAGATCTCGGCGGTGAGGAAACGAAAGATGTCTTCGGCAATCGCACACGACCGTTCAACCCTTCAAGCAACAAGGCGATCCAACCAACGGATCTCGAGATAACGAAGAACCCCCGAGCACGAAGTGCCCGATTGAGAATAGCCACACGCACGTGAACAAGCTGCGCGAAAAGCAAGAGGAGGAAGTGACGCCCGCGGAACCCACCGCGAAGGCGAAGCGGGCTGCCGGACAGAAGTCTGGCGAGCCTGGCGCTGTCGCGCGCGTGCCGAAGATGATGATCGGTGTGCTCAATGGCTCCTTCCTCACCAAGGAGAAGGTGTTGGGCAACATGCCCTTCATCCTGTTCTGCGCAGGCTTGATGATCACCTACATCGCTTACGGCTACCATACCGAGCGCATCGTGCGTGACCTGGATCGTGTGGACCAGGAGCTCAAGGAACTCCGCAGTGAGCACATCACCGTCCGCTCGCAGTTGGAGAAGATGGAACAGCAAAGCCAGGTGGCTGTTGGCATCGGTGAATTGGGGTTGAAGGAAAGTCGTGTGCCACCCGTGAAGCTGGATGTGGACGAGGATGAACTCAACGCCACGCGCAACCCATGACGGAGAACAAGCAGTTCCGCGCGCGTGCCAACATGGTGTACATGGCGGTGGTGGTCTTCGCCATCGCCATCGCCGTTAAGCTGTTCACGATCCAGATCGTGGAGGGTGAAGAATGGTTGGCCAAGGCGGAGACGGTGAGCACCACGTACCGTACGGTGCAGCCCGACCGCGGCCACATCTATAGCGAGGATGGTCGTCTGCTCGCGACCAGTGTGCCAGAGTACGACGTGCGCATGGACATGATGGCGAACGGTCTCACCGATGAGCTGTTTCGGACGCACATCGATTCCCTGAGCATCCGACTCGCTGAGCTGTTCGGTGACCGTACTGCCGCCGAGTACAAGCGCGACCTCTCCGATGCACGCCACCGCAAGGAGCGCTACCACCTGATCAAACGGCGCGCAGACCACACGCAAGTACAAATGCTGCGCACCTTCCCGCTCTTCCGACTCGGGAAATACAAAGGCGGGCTCGTCACCGAGAAGCGCACCGTGCGCATGCATCCCTTCGGTCGGCTCGCTTCGCGCAGTGTCGGCTATGTGCTTCGCGACAGCACCACCCTGGGCCTCGAAGGTGGCTATGACACGTGGCTCAAGGGCGTGACCGGCCGTCGGTTGGAACGACGCTTGACCGGAGGTGTTTGGATGCCGGTGGACGATGGCGACGGCGTGGATCCTGTACCTGGCAGCGACATCCACACGACCATCGACATCAATCTACAAGACGTGGCCGATGCGGCGTTGGAGCGCCAACTGATGAAGCACGGTGCCCAGTACGGCACCGTGGTGGTGATGGAGGTGGAGACCGGCTATATCAAAGCGATCAGCAACCTCACGCGGCGCAACGACAGCACGTATGTGGAGGACCTGAACTACGCGGTGGCCCATGCCACGGAACCGGGCTCGACGTTCAAGCTGGCTTCGTTGATGGTGGGCTTCGAGGATGGTACGATCAAACCCACGGACACGGTGGATACCAACCGCGGCCGCGTGCGTTTCCGCGATCGCATCATGCGTGACTCGCACGAGGACCTCTACGATAAGATGACCGTGCGCCGGTCATTCGAACTCTCGTTGAACACCGGCATCAGCCTGGCCGTCCACAAGGCTTATGAGAAGGAGCCGAAGCGTTTCATCGAAGGGTTGAAGCGCCTACACATGCACGAGCCGACCGGTGTGGCTATTCCCGGTGAAGCCATCCCTACGCTGCGCGGCCCGGGGGAGAAAGGATGGAGCGGTGTGAGCATGCCATGGATGAGTATCGGGTACGAAGTGATGGTCACTCCGTTGCAGACCTTGACCTTCTACAACGCCGTGGCCAACAATGGCCGAATGATGCAGCCGCAGTTCGTGGACCGCGTCTCACAGAACGGGAAGACTGTGCAGAAGTTCGAGCCGAAGGTGTTGGATGAGAAGATCTGTTCCGATGCCACGTTGACGTTGGTGCATGACCTGCTGCGCAGTGTTGTGGATACCGGTACTGCCATGAACCTGCGCGCGGCCCACTTCGCCATCGCGGGCAAGACCGGTACGGCACGCATCGCCCGGAACGGGAACTACAACGACCTGTTGTACCAGGCTTCGTTCGTGGGCTATTTCCCCGCCGATGCGCCGAAGTACAGCTGCATCGTGCTGGTGAACGGCCCCACGATGAGCGGTATCTACGGTAACGTGGTAGCCGGCCCGGTCTTCAAGGAGATCGCGGACAAGATCTATAGCAACCGACTGGAACTACAGCAGGGCACCGAACTGGCCGTGACCAGCGGTCCGCGCACTCCGGTAAGCCTGAGCGGTCACCGTGGAGACCTGCAGCTAGCGTTGGAACGCCTGAAGGTGCCGGTGACCTACGACGGGGAAGGTGAGTGGGCCACCACCGTAGCCGGTGATACGACCGTGGTGCTCAAGGCGCGCGGTATCCCTGCCGATGCCATGGACCGCGTGCCCAACGTACTGGGTATGGGATTACGCGACGCCCTCTATATCCTCGAGAATCGCGGGTTGCGCGTGAAGGTGCAAGGCAATGGCATGGTGAAGCGGCAATCACTCCAGCCCGGATCGAAGGCATTCCAGGGATCGACCATCGTGATCGAACTGACATGAAGTTGCTGAAGGACATATTGTACCGGGTGCGCATCGAGCAGGTCGTCGGTTCCACGAACACGGCGATCGAGTCCATCGCTTTCGATAGTCGCAAGGTGGTCGCCTTCACCGCGTTCGTGGCCACGCGTGGCACGCAGGTGGATGGTCACAGCTTCATCGGCAAGGCCATCGAGAGCGGTGCCAGCGCCATCATCTGCGAAGAGCTACCCGCAGAATTGAAGGATGGGGTGACCTACGTGCGGGTGGAGGATGCGGCTGTCGCGCTCGGTGTGCTCGCTGCCAACTTCCACGACCATCCTTCCCGGAAGGTGAAGCTCGTAGGCATCACCGGCACCAATGGGAAGACGAGCACCGCCACGTTGCTCTTCCGTTTGTTCCGGTCCCTCGGCTACAAATGCGGGTTGATCAGTACGGTGGAGATCCGCATCGGACAGCGCATCATCCCTAGCACGCACACCACACCGGATGCGGTGCGTCTGAACGAGATCCTCGCGGAAATGGTGGCCGAGAAGGTGACGCATTGCTTCATGGAGGTGAGCAGTCACAGTGTGGTGCAGGAGCGTATCGCGGGACTTCAGTTCGTCGGTGCCGTGTTCATGAACATCACGCACGATCACCTTGACTACCACGGCACCTTCGCCGAATACATCAAGGCTAAGAAGCGCTTCTTCGATCAGCTGCCGGCTTCCGCATTCGCCCTGGTGAACGCCGACGATGCGAACAGTGCGGTGATGCTGCAGAACACCAAGGCGAGCAAGCACTCCTTCGCGGTGAAGACCATGGCCGACCACAAGGCCCGCATCGTGGAGAACCAGCTCACCGGTCTTCACTTGAACATCGATGGGCACGACATGTACTCGCGCCTCATCGGCGAGTTCAATGCGAGCAACTTGTTGGCCGTCTACACCGTGGCCACGCTCCTCAACGAGCCGGCCATGAACGTGCTCACTGCATTGAGCGATCTGCAACCGCCACGGGGTCGTTTCCAGATCGTGCGCAGCACCAGTGGCATCGTGGGCATCGTGGATTACGCCCATACGCCCGATGCCTTGAAGAACGTGCTCACGACGATCAACGAGGTCTGTAGCGACAATGAGCAGGTGATCACCGTGGTGGGCTGTGGTGGTGATCGTGATCGTACCAAGCGCCCGGTGATGGCGCGGATCGCGACCGAACTGAGCAGTCATGTGGTGCTCACCAGCGACAACCCGCGTACCGAGGATCCCATGGCCATCCTCAACGAGATGCGCACCGGTGTGCAGGTGACCGATCAGGCCCGCGTATGGGTGAACGCCGATCGGCGCGAGGCCATCCGCCAAGCTGTGGGCATGGCCAAGCCCGGTGATGTGGTCCTGCTCGCTGGCAAGGGCCACGAGACCTATCAGGAGATCAATGGGGTGAAACACCCCTTCGACGACGTAGCGGTGTTGCAGGAAACACTTGAACTCCTCCACAAGTAATGCTGTACCACCTCTTCGATTGGCTCGGCGCTGATGTCCCTGGTTCAGGGCTCTTCACGTTCATCTCGTTCCGTGCAGCGATGGCCGTGTTCGTTTCGCTGTTGATCTCGCTGTGGTGGGGCAAGGGCATCATCAACCTGCTCCGCCGCATGCAGGTGGGTGAGACCGTGCGCGACCTCGGACTGGAAGGGCAGTTACAGAAGCAGGGCACGCCGACCATGGGTGGCCTCATCATCCTTTCCGCGACGATCATCCCCACCTTGCTCTTCGCCAAGCTCAACAACATCTACATCATCCTGTTGCTGGTCAGCACGGTTTGGCTCGGCACCATCGGCTTCATCGACGACTACATCAAGGTCTTCAAGAAGGACAAGCGCGGCCTGGCCGGCAAATTCAAGATCGTCGGGCAGGTGGGTGTGGGCATCATCATCGGTGCCACGGTGTATTTCCATCCAGAGATCCGCACACGTGTGGAGATCCCGCAGGTGCTCGCTGACCAGCTCGATCCGTCCGAGCTGAACACCATCACCGAGGAGGATGGTACGGTCCACTACATGTTGAACCGGAAGTCGCCGAACACCACGATCCCCTTCGTGAAGGACAACGAGTTCAACTATTCCTCGATCCTGGGTCTTTTCGGTCGCAGTGCCCGTCAGTACACCTGGATCGTGTACATCCTCATCGTCATCTTCATCATCACCGCTGTGAGCAATGGAGCCAACATCACCGATGGGGTGGATGGTCTCGCTACGGGCACTTCGGCCATCATGGTCCTTGCCCTCGGGATCTTGGCGTATGTGAGCGGCAACGTGATCTTCTCGCAGTACCTGGACATCATGTACATCCCGGGCAGCGGCGAGCTCGCCGTGTTCATCGGTGCATTGCTCGGTGCTTGCATCGGCTTCCTCTGGTACAACGCCTATCCCGCGCAAGTGTTCATGGGCGATACCGGAAGTCTGGCGCTCGGCGGCATCATCGCCACGCTCGCCATCCTGGTGCGCAAGGAACTGCTGATCCCCATTCTCTGCGGCATCTTCCTCGTGGAGAACCTCAGTGTGGTGGCACAGGTCTCCTACTTCAAGTACACGAAGAAGAAGTACGGTGAAGGGCGCAGGATCCTGCTGATGTCACCGCTGCACCATCACTACCAGAAGAAGGGCATCCACGAGAGCAAGATCGTGAGCCGCTTCTGGATCGTGGGGATCATGCTCGCCGTATTGTCCATCGTAACCCTGAAGCTGCGATGAAGAAGCTCGTGGTCCTCGGTGCACAGGAGAGCGGTGTCGGTGCGGCGCGGTTGGCGCAGCAGCGCGGGCTCGATGTGTTCGTGAGCGACATGGGCGCGATCAAGCCAGCGTACCGTGAGGAATTGAAGAAGCATGGTATCGCCTTCGAGGAAGGTGGACATAGTGCGGACCGCATCCTTGGAGCCGACGAGATCGTCAAGAGCCCAGGTATCCCGGACACCGCCTCGCTCGTGAAGGCCGCAGCGGATCAAGGTATTCCGGTCATCAGCGAGATCGAGTTCGCTTTCCGCTACTGCAATGGACGCATCGTCGCCATCACCGGGAGCAACGGCAAGACTACGACCACCCTGCTCACGCACCACATCTTGAAGAAGGCAGGGCTCGATGTGGCCGTGGGCGGAAACGTGGGCACCAGCTTCGCAGGGCTCATTGCCGATGGGGATAACGCTCACTACGTGCTTGAGCTGAGCAGCTTCCAGCTCGATGGCATCCGGGCCTTCCGACCGGACATCGCCGTTCTGCTCAACATCACACCGGACCATCTGGATAGGTACCAGTACCGCATGGAGAATTACGTGGCGAGCAAGTTCCGGATCGCCATGAACCAGCGCGAAGACGACCATTTCATCCACTGCGCCGACGACCCGGAGTCGAACGCGTGGCTCCTACAGCATTCCCTGAAGGCCCAACGCTGGCCCTTCTCCATCCAACACAGCGTCGAGCGCGGCGCATTCCTGCAAGACGACCAGATCCACATCACTACGAACCGATCCACCTTCAACATGTCCATCATCGAACTCGCCCTGAAAGGGAAACACAACGTGTACAATTCCATGGCGGCCGGCATCGCAGCGCGTGTGCTCGAGATCCGCAAGGATGTGGTGCGCGAGAGCCTGAGCGATTTCCAGAACGTGGAACACCGGCTCGAACACGTGGCCCTGGTGCACGGCATCGAGTTCATCAACGATTCCAAGGCCACCAACGTGAACTCCGCGTGGTACGCGCTCGAGAGCATGGACAAGCCGGTGATCTGGGTGGCCGGTGGCGTGGATAAGGGCAATGACTATGCATCACTGCTTCCCCTGGTGAAACAGAAGGTGAAGGCGATCGTGTGCTTGGGTACCGACAACGCCAAGATCCACAAGGCGTTCGAGGGTGTGGTGCCCACCATTATGGATACCGCCAGTGCGGAGGAGGCCGTGATCACCGCGAACAGCATCGCCGAAACGGGAGATGTGGTGTTGCTCAGCCCGGCCTGTGCCAGCTTCGATCTGTTCGAGAATTACGAAGAACGTGGCCGCAAGTTCAAGGCGGCGGTGAAGGGCCTCTGACCGCTCAAACTCATTCCCATGGAAGAGAACAAACCAACCCCTTCGTTGCGACTGGCTGGTGGCCAGTTGGTGGAAGCCCGCAAGGCGGCGCTTGCCACGCAAGGCTCTGGTCCTCATCGGTTGGAACAGGTGGCTTTAGTGAAGGGCATTCCCTTCATCAACGATTCCAAGGCGACATTCCTCGATGCCACCTTGGAATCGCTCGCCCAAATGCCCGGCAAGGTGGTGTGGATACTGGGCGACCTCAGCAGCGAAATGGATGAAGGGTATGTGCAGGACCTGCTGAAGGAGAAGGTGAGCGCCATGGTCCTCTTCGGTCGTGCGGTGGATGGAGTGGAGCAGGACGGCATGTCGCCGGTGGAACACCTGTACGTGACCGATGAGCTGCGCACGGCGGTATTCCTCGCGAACGAACTCGTACGCCCAGGTGAATCCGTACTCTTCAGCCCGGCCTGTCCGAGCGGCAACGGATTCGCCAATTATGAGGAACGGGGAGCGGAGTTCAAACGCGCGGTGAAGGATCTTTAAGAAGAACGATCATGAACACGGTGTTCCAAAAGCTGAAGGGCGATCGCGTGATCTGGATGACGGTCCTGTTCCTGGGACTGATCAGCCTGCTCGCGGTGTACAGCTCCATCAGTTCGCTCGCGTTCAAGCGCGAAGGAGGAGGCACCATGCACTTCCTGATGAAGCACGGCATCATGCTGGTCACGGGTGGTGTGATCATGTACTACGTGTCGAAACAGCAGTTCACTATCTACTCGCGCCTGTCGCAGTTGCTGATCGGGGTGATGGCTGTGCTATTGCTCCTCACACTCCTCCTGGGCTCCAACATCAACGACGCCAGTCGCTGGATCACGATCCCCATCATCAACCAGAGCTTCCAGACGAGTGATCCCGCCAAGGTGGTGCTCATCGTGTACCTGGCTCGTGTGCTCGGAAAGAACCAAGGCGAGGAGTGGACCCTGCGCGAGGTGCTGATCAAGCTGATGGTACCGGTCGGTGCGATCTGTGGCCTCATCCTGCCGGCGAACTTCTCCACGGCAGCTGTTCTGTTCGCCGTATGCATGATCATCATGTTCATCGGTCAGGTACCGCTGAAGCACATGGCCGTCATCGTTGGTGCTGCGGTGGGCATGTTCGCCCTGCTCCTCGTACTGGCCAAGACCACACCTGGCCTTCTGCCTCGCTTGGACACTTGGGTGGGCCGAATCGAATCCTTCGGTGTGGAGGATCATGATGCCAACTACCAAGTGGAGCATGCCAAGATCGCCATCGCTTCGGGTGGCTTCCTACCGAACGGTCCGGGCAGTGGTACCTCGCGGAATTTCCTGCCGCACCCCTACTCCGATATGATCTACGCCTTCATCATCGAGGAGTACGGCAGCATCCTCGGCGGTCTCGGTCTGTTGCTGCTTTACCTCATCCTGCTCTTCCGCGCGGTGCGCATCGCATCCACGTGCGCGAAACCCTTCGGTGCACTCGCCGCGATCGGTCTCGGCCTCATGCTGGTCATGCAGGCCATGATCAACATGGCTGTTGCCGTGAACCTTGTTCCCGTCACTGGTCAACCGCTGCCCTTGGTCAGCATGGGTGGCACCAGCGTCTGGTTCACCTGCCTCGCTATCGGCATCATGCTCAGTGTGAGCCGTGGTGCCGAAGAACAACCCGTTCCCCCTTCAACCGATGTCAAACGCCCACGAACAGCGCTCGCTTAGGGTGATGATCTCCGGTGGAGGCACCGGCGGTCACATCTTCCCGGCCATCGCCATCGCCAATGCGGTGCGCGAGCGGGAGCGTGATGCCCAATTCCTGTTCGTGGGGGCGGAAGGGAAGATGGAGATGGAAAAGGTACCGGCCGCTGGCTATGCCATCGAAGGTCTCCCCATCCGCGGATTCCACCGCGGCTCCCTCGTGAAGAACCTCGCGCTTCCTTGGCGCCTCCTGCGCAGCATGATGAAGGCCCGCAAGCTCGTGCGCACCTTCAAGCCCCATGTCGCCGTTGGTGTTGGTGGGTATGCCAGCGGCCCGCTGCTCGCTGCCGCTCAACGGATGAACATACCAACGCTCATCCAGGAACAGAACAGCTTCCCGGGGAAGACCAATATCTATCTCGCGAAACGGGTGGACCGCATCTGTGTAGCCTACGGAGGCATGGAGAAGTTCTTCCCCAAGGAGAAGCTGCTCTTGACCGGCAACCCGGTGCGCCAGGAAGTGGTGCGCCTCGCCGGCAAACATCCTCGTGGACTTGAGCATTTCGGATTGCAAGCGGACAGGCCGATCCTCTTCGTGACCGGTGGAAGCCTTGGTGCCCGTGGCGTGAACAGGGGTATCGAAGCGGCACTGAAGGACTTCCAGGCCGCCGGTATTCAGGTGATCTGGCAGACCGGTACACCGTATCTGAAGCAAGCGCAGGATGCTGCCGCCAAATTGAACTACAGCGATTGCAAAGTACACGAGTTCGTCAGCAAGATGGACTACGCCTATGCCGTGGCCGATCTCGTGGTGTCGCGCGCAGGGGCCATCAGCGTAAGCGAACTCTGCCTGGTGCAGAAGGCTGCGATCCTTGTGCCACTACCTACAGCGGCAGAGGATCATCAAACACACAATGCACGGGCATTGACCGATCGTGGTGCTGCCGTGCTGGTGAAGGACGTCGATGCCGTATCGGAATTGGGCAGTACCGTGCTACGACTGATCAACGACAAGGACGCGCTCAACGGCCTCCACACCGCGATCGCTGGACTGGGAACACAGAACGCAGCCGAGATGATCGCGGCTGAAGTGATACGACTCGCACAAAAGGCGCCCGCGCAGCAAGTAACGGCCATGAACGCATGAACTCGCTCAAAGGCAACAAGCTCTACTTCATCGGTGTCGGTGGTATCGGCATGAGCGGCCTTGCGCGCTATTTCCGCCGTCGGGGTGCCGAGGTGGCTGGCTACGACCGTACCCCGAGCGAGCTCACGAACCAGTTGCAGAGCGAAGGCATCGATGTGCAGTTCAACGAGGATCCGCGCATGATCCCGGTCGAGTTCCGTGAAGCGGCACCGGCTGAAGTGATGGTGGTACGCACACCCGCCGTTCCCATCACCAGCCCACTCTTGCGTTACTGGGAGGAACGTGGCGCACGCATCCTCAAGCGGGCCGATGTCCTTGGTATGGTGACCGAGGATAAACGCACCGTGGCCGTAGCGGGCACACACGGAAAGACGACCGTGAGCACCATGATCGCCCACCTGCTCACCGTTGGCAAGGTGCGGTGCAATGCTTTCCTTGGTGGTATCGCCGCGAACTATGGCACCAACGTGCTCTTGAACGACGACGCGGTGGTGAACGTGGTGGAAGCCGATGAGTACGACCGCAGCTTCCTGAAGCTCTGCCCCAGCGAATCGGTGATCACGGCGATGGATCCCGATCACCTCGATATCTACGGCACGCCCGAGGCCATGTTCGATGCGTACACCCAGTTCGCCATCCTCTGTGATGGTCCTGTCCTGGTGCACGAGCGCATCGCCGACCACTTCAAGGAACGCGCGCTGGTTACGACCTATGCGCTCGGCAGCAGCGGCGTGCCGCGTGCGGAGAACCTGCGGGTGGTCAATGGCGCCTATGAGTTCGACTTGTATGCGGAAGGACATGCACTGGCAGGTCTTCGCCTGGGCATGCCCGGCAGGCACAACGTGGAGAACGCCATCGCGGCCAGCACCGTGGCCCTGCGCCTTGGTGTGACCCCAGAGCTGCTGCGCGCCGGACTGGCTTCCTTCCGCGGTGTCTCCCGTCGGTTCGAGACTCGCATCGCCGGACCGCAGGTGGTCTTCATCGATGACTACGCGCATCACCCGAAGGAGCTCGATGCCTGCATCGCCAGCGTGCGCGAGATGTATCCAGGCAAGCGCATCACCGGCATCTTCCAGCCGCATCTCTTCACCCGCACCCGCGACCTCGCGGACGATTTCGGGAAGAGCCTCGCTGCGCTGGACGAGCTGCTGTTGCTCGATATCTATCCAGCGCGCGAAGAGCCGATCGCCGGTATCACGTCGCAGTGGCTGCTGACGAAGGTCCCCTTGGATGCGAAGGTCTGCGTAAGCAAGGAAGAGCTCCTCAAGGAATTCCAGCAACGCGCGGTGGAAGTGGTGGTCACCCTCGGAGCCGGTGACATCGACCGTCTCGTGCCGCAGATAGAACGCCTGTTGAACGAACGCTACAGACCATGAACAAGTTGAAACGCATCCTACGCCCAGTGGGGATCGCCTTGGCCGTGATCGGTGTGATCGTGGCGCTTGGCTTCGTGGAACGCACTGCCGACCGAGCGCCCATCAACGACCTGCATGTGATCGTGGAGGGTGCCGAAGGTGTACACTTCATCGACGAGGCATCGGTCCGCCGGGAGATCCTGGATCAAGGTATCGCTGTGATGGGGTCGCCTACGGCGGATGTGGACATCACCGGGATCGAGGAGCGCCTGAAGAGCATTCCCTGTGTGGCGAAGGCCGAAGTGTACCACACCATGGATGGCAAGTTGCACGCCCGGGTGCAACAACGGATGCCCATCGTTCGGGTCTTCAACCAGGAGGGGAACAGCTTCTACATCGACAAGGAAGGGTGGACGATGCCTACGAGCAGCAACTACACCGCACGTGTGCTGGTGGTGACCGGTCAGCTGAACGAGCCAGGGGCGATCAACGGGGTCTATTCGGTCTACGCTTCCGACAGCCTCAAGCAGCACTTCCGCTCCGATGACATCCACCGGCTGGCCACCTTCATCACGGCAGATCCACTCTGGAGCGCGTTGATCGACCAGGTGGTGGTCACGCCCGAAGGCGAGTTCGAACTGATCCCACGCGTGGGTGCACAACGTGTGCTCATCGGCGATGGAAGCGCGCTCGCGGAACGCTTCGAGAAGCTCCGCATCTTCTACGAGAAAGGAATACCCAAGGCCGACTGGCGTCGCTATGCGCGGATCGATCTCCGCTTCGCAGACCAGGTCGTGTGCACCAAACGAACAACGCTGTAACACTCCACCAACACCATGGACCATAACCAAGACATCGTCGCCGGGCTCGATATCGGAACGACGAAGATCGCCTGCATCGTCGGGCGCAAGAACGAGCAGGGGAAGATCGAGATCCTCGGCATGGGCAAAGCCAAGAGCGACGGCGTGAGCCGCGGCGTGGTGGCCAACATCCAGAAGACGGTGGAGAGCATCAAGGCGGCCGTGCGCGAAGCGGGCGACAATGCCGGGGTGGACATCGGTACGGTGAATGTCGGCATCGCCGGACAACATATCCGCAGCATGCAGCATCGCGGTATGAAGATGCGCGAGAGCCTCGAGGAGGAGATCACGCAGGTGGACATCGATATGCTCATCGATGAGACCTACCGCCTCGTGATGCCGCCGGGTGAGGAGATCATCCACGTGCTGCCCCAGGAGTACATCGTGGACAACGAGCAGGGCATCCGCGACCCGATCGGCATGAGCGGCATCCGCATGGAGGCCAACTTCCACATCATCAGTGGCCAGGTGACCGCGGCGCGCAACATCAACAAGTGCGTGCACCGGGCCGGTCTCAACGTCACCGAGCTCATCCTGGAACCACTGGCCAGCGCCGATGCGGTGCTGAGCGCGGAGGAGAAGGAAGCCGGTGTGGTCCTCGTGGATATCGGCGGTGGCACCACTGACATCGCCATCTTCTTCGACAACATCATCCGCCATACTGCGGTGATCCCCTTCGGTGGCAACGTGGTCACCGAGGACATCCGTCAGGGTTGCGGCATCATGCGCGATCAGGCCGAACTGCTCAAGACCAAGTTCGGCAGTGCCCTGGCTTCGGAGAACAAGGAGAACGAGGTGGTCTGTATCCCCGGTCTGCGCGGTCGGGAGCCGAAGGAGATCAGCTTGCGCACGCTGTCGGAGATCATCCAGAGCCGCATGGAGGAGATCCTCGAGCACGTGTACTTCGAGATCAAGAACAGCGGAATCGAGAAGCAGCTCATCGCAGGCATCGTGCTCACCGGTGGTGGCGCGCAACTCAAGCACCTGAAGCACTTGGTGGAGGTGATGACCGGAATGAGCACCCGCATCGGGTACCCCAACGAGCACCTGGCCAAGAGCAATGTGGAAGCCGTGACCAGTCCGCTCTACGCCACGGGCGTGGGTTTGGTGATGAAAGGCTTCGACTACCTCGAGCGCCGTCGCCCCAAGCACTTCGAGGTGGCCAATGAGCGCACCGCCAAAGTCACTGTGAAAGGACACTCCAAAGGGCCGTTGAGCGGCTTCTTCAGCAACATCATCAACAGCGCGTCCGAGATCCTCAAGGACGACGAGAACTGAGCACGAACCTTCCCGTTCACCTTCCAATCCCTAACGTCATGAAATTCGACCTTCCAAAAGAGCTCGCCTCGATCATCAAGGTGATCGGCGTGGGCGGTGGTGGCAGCAACGCTGTCAACTACATGTACGCCCAAGGCATCAAGGGCGTAGACTTCATCATCTGCAACACGGACCGTCAGGCGCTGGACATCAGCCCGGTCCCCGTGAAGCTTCAACTCGGCATCGGCCTGACCGAGGGCCTCGGTGCAGGCTCCATCCCCGAGCGTGGCAACCAAGCGGCCCAAGAGAACATCGACGAGATCAAGGCACTGCTGAGCACGCGCACCAAGATGGTCTTCATCACCGCAGGCATGGGTGGTGGTACCGGAACGGGGGCCGCCCCTGTGATCGCGCAGATCGCCCGCGAAATGGGCATCCTCACCGTGGGTATCGTCACCAGCCCCTTCCAATGGGAGGGCCGCAAGCGGAAGAACCAAGCCGATTCGGGCATCGAGGAGATGCGCAACGCGGTGGATACGCTGCTCGTGATCAACAACGACCGTCTGCGCGACCTGTACGGCGACCTGTCATTGGATAACGCCTTCGAACATGCGGACAACGTGCTTTCCACCGCCGCACGTGGTATCGCCGAGATTATCCACAAGATCGGCAAGGTGAACGTGGACTTCGAGGATGTACGCACTGTGATGACGCGCAGCGGCGTGGCGATCATGGGCATGGCCGAAGCCGAGGGCGAGGATCGCGCTTTGCGTGCTGCTCACGAATCCCTGTCGTCACCCCTGTTGAATGACAGCGATATCAAAGGCGCGAAGTACGTCCTCCTCAATGTGACCCACGGCGAGCGCGCCTTGTCCATGGATGAGATGACGGAGATCACTGACCACATCCAAGAGGCTGCGGGAAGCACCGCTGATGTGATCTGGGGCTACGGCAAGGACGATAACCTGGGTGACAAGGTCCGTATCACCGTGATCGCAACTGGGTTCCAGATCAACCCCGAAACGGGTGCCATCGCCACGGAGCAGAACACCCGCACGGTGATCCCCTTGGATGCTGATCGTCCCACGATGATCACGCAGCCGATCCTGAATCCGGTGACCGCCAGTGCGCCACAGGCACCTGTTGCTCCCCCGGCCGTGGAGGAGCACAGCATCGCCGAGCCTTATCTGAAGCCTATGGAGGCGAAGGTGGAAGCGCCTGTCGTGAACACCACACCGGTGAATACGCCGATGGTTAACGTGCCTGCGCCACAGCAACCGACGCTTGAATTTCCCGCGCCGACCACGCGCGTGCAGCAACCACCAACGACTTCGGTGGAGACCCGCACCGAACCTGCGAAGCCTGCAGAGAGTCCGGAGAAGCGCGTGTTCACCTTGTACGATAACACGGCTTCGGAGCCAGCTGCAACAGCAGTGCCCGAGCAACGTAACGAGGTGAATGAGGTGCGGTTGAGCCCTGCCGAACACCAGAACCGGGTGGAACAGCGCGTAGCCAAGGTGCGGGAATTGAACATGCGTCTACGCACCCCCAACGGCCTGAGCGACCTCGAACGCGAACCCGCCTACAAGCGGAAGAACATCACGCTCAACGAAGGCTCGCACAGCACCGATAGCAATGTGAGCCGCTACACGTTGAACGAGGAAACGGACGAGAACGGCGAGCGTCGCGTGGAGCTGCGCCGGAACAACCCGTACTTGCACGATAACGTCGACTGATCAAGCCCTCCATGGACCTGCAACAACGTATCGATGCCGACATCAAGGCGGCCATGCTTGCCCGGGAGAAGGACAAGCTGAACGCGCTGCGCGCCATCAAAAGCGCGATCCTGCTCGAACTGACCAAGGAAGGTGGCCAGAGCGGGTTGGATGAGACCGTCGGGTTGAAGATCATGCAGAAACTGCATCGGCAACGCATGGAGAGCGCGGCGATCTACCATCAGCAGGGAAGGGCTGATCTGGCTTCCGAGGAGGAGGCCCAGGCCAAGGTGATCGAAGCATATCTGCCCAAGCGGATGTCCGATGCGGAGGTGGAGACCGTCGTGCGCGAAGTGATCGCGGCCGTGGGAGCCTCCAGCATGGCCGATATGGGCAAGGTGATGGGGGAGGCCAACAAACGCATGGCGGGTAAGGCCGATGGCAGCGCGGTGGCCGCCACGGTGAAGCGCCTGCTCGCGGGAGGCTGACCTGTCGATCATCCATGGAATTAGAAGCGCGGCCCACAAGCCGCGCTTCTTCGTTGGTAGGTATTACCAGGTCAATGCTGTGCGCGGTGCCGAGTTCCTGTCCCTAGCAGTTCGGTAGCTGCTTGGCCTCGTTCAGTCATAGGAGGGAACTTAAGAGGATCGGAATGCAGGATGTTGTCCAGGTCTGAATGCCGCTAGTGCAAGTTCCGTTCACGAACGATGCCACCCAGGAAGGATGAACATGCGATCGCATTGTTGGATGGAAATACGCTGGTGTGCATCAACGGTGATGGTGTTGATCGAACGTGATGCACCACACATTCGCGATCCATGATCCGCGTTGTGCTTGGGTGTGGTACAAAAAGCGAAAGGCCCCGAATGATCGGGGCCTTCCTTGCGTTCGTTGAACGCTGCTTACTTCTTCTTGGCTGCTTTCTTAGCTGCCTTCTTCGGAGCAGCTTTCTTAGCGGCTTTCTTAGGAGCTGCTTTTTTAGCTGCCTTCTTCGGAGCAGCTTTCTTAGCTGCCTTCTTTGCTGCCTTCTTGGCCATGGCGAATGGGTTTGTTTGTGTCAAACGTAATCGTGTCGACGCCAATGTGTACGCATGGGCATGAAAAAAAGTTCCACCATCGATTGTTGATATCGTTGAACGCGATCCTCGATGATGCGTTCACGATGTGCGCGTTGTGATCGATCATCGCATCATCATCACCTGCATCATCGATCGTTCATCGTTGATCAACACAGTGATCGATGATCTGATGTGACCGCTGGAAAGCCTTGGTGCATCAAGGTTGTAGAAGAACGATGAACGGACCCAACATCATTCGATGGACTTCGCATCGATCGTTCGATCAACCGACTTGCAGCTTGAATCCGACGCCGTGCACGTTCACGATCCGCACTGTTGCGTCGGCCTTGAGGTACTTCCGAAGACGACTGATGAAGACGTCCAAACTTCTTCCGAGGAAGTAGGTGTCATCACCCCAGACCATGTTCAGCACGAGTTCGCGGGGCAGCACTTGATCCTGATGCAGGCACAACAAGCGCAACACTTCGGCCTCCTTCTTCGTGAGCTTCCGCTCTTCCGACGGATGGCTCAGGATCAAGTTGCGATGATCGAAGGTGAATGTTCCTATGTCGAAGCGCTCGCGTTCGCGGACCCCTTCCGTGCGACCATGTGTGCGCCGTAGGATGGCCTCGATGCGAAGGATGAGCTCCTCGTGACTGAACGGTTTGGTGAGGTAATCATCTCCACCGGCCTTGAACCCCGCGATGCGATCGTCCGTCTGGCTCTTGGCCGTGAGAAAGACGATCGGTACTTCGGCGTTGGTCAAGCGGATGTCCTCCGCCAGGCTGAAGCCATCCTTGCTGGGAAGCATCACGTCCAGTACGCAGAGGTCGTACGTGTGTTCGTTGAACTGCTTCAACCCCTCCTTGCCATCGCGGCACAGATGCACGTTGTAACCACTTCGCTTCAAGGCATCCTGGATCACGAATCCGAGGTTCTGGTCATCCTCCACCAGTAGGATGGTCGGTTTGTGTTCGCTCATGGTATCCGATCGAATGGTCAATGCCGGTGTGCGCCGACGGGTGAAAGAGGTAGGGAGAGGATGAAGGTGCTGCCTTTGCCGAACTCGCTCTGGACCGAGACCCCTCCGCCATGGGCCTGGGCGATCTGCTTCACGTAGTGCAAACCCAGTCCGAAGCCTTTCACATCGTGCACGTTCCCGGTATGTACCCGATAGAAACGCTCGAAGATGTGCTTGAGGTCCTCCTTCCGTATGCCGATGCCATCGTCGGTCACTGAGAGCAACAACTCGTTGCCTTTGCTGACCGACCTTATCTGGATGGTGCCGTTCACACGACCGTACTTCAGCGCATTGTCCACGAGGTTGGTCAGTGCATTGGAAAGGTGGATGCGGTCGCCGGTGACCGTCGCTGCGGGTGCGTGCAACTCTAGGTCGATCACTACGCCGCGTTCCTTGGCTTGCAACTTGAAATGCTCCGCGATGTCCAACGCGACCTGGTGCATGTCCACCTTCTCCCGCTTCAGATCCAGTTTGTCCTTGTCCAACGAGCCAAGTTGTAATACGCGCTCCACTTGTGTACGCAAGCGTTCGTTCTCGCTGCGGATGATCCGGGCGTACTCACGCAGCCGGTCAGGCTCCTTGATGATGTCCGGGTCGCTGAGCACTTCACTGCTCAAGGCGATCGTGCTGATCGGTGTCTTCAACTCATGCGTCATGTTTCCGATGAAGTCGTTCTTCATCTCGCTCAGCTTCCGTTGCCTCAGGATCACCCATACACTGTAGGCGAAGAAGCTGAATACGATGAGGGTGACCACGAAAGGGAAGATCCACATCCATGTATTCGCGTCCTCTTCCCACAAGGAGCTTTGCCGGTTGGGGAAGTACACGCCGAAGTAATGGCCATCCTTGTCCAGCTTCTGTAGTTCACTGTGCGCCACCGTGTCGGTATCGACGCTATCCACCGAGACATAGTTGCCATAAACGATGCTATCGGTGAAGCAGTCGTAGATGCCATACTCGAAATCCTCCTGGATGTTCCGTCTGCTGAACTCCTTGCGCAACATCGCCTCCAAGAGATAAGGATGCACGGTGTCGTTGATGGTGACAGCGAAGTAGTTCGGCCGCTCCTGCTTCACGGCGTCGAACAGGTCGGTGGGATCCTTGGTTATCGAGAGGATCCGTTCCGTGACATCGGTGAGGGCCATCACCACCCGGTCGTTGAACTGTTTCTCCAGCTGGATGGCCTGCTCGCGGTTCAGCTCCACCTGCTCGTCGCGGTAACGCGAAGCTTGTTGCAGCCAAAGTAGTTGTATGACCACCACGCCCACCACGCTCAAGGTGGCCAGTAGCATCAGGGTTCCTATCGCTCTTCTTCCCATGGCTTCCATGCAATGTTACAAAGGTGGGCGGCGGTGACCTTTTACCATTAACAAGCCTTTTACTTTCGCCGTCCATGTCGCGCAACGTCCTTCTCTTCCATTTGCTGGCCATCGTGGTGGTGGTAACGCTCGGTGCCGGGCTTGATGTGATGGAGGTGGATGCTGCGCAATATGCCGGCATGTCCCGGGATATGCTGGTCCGCGATGAGTGGCTACAGCTGTTCTATCGCGACACCGACTACTTGGATAAACCTCCCTTGCTTTTCTGGCTCTCCGCCCTTTCGTTCAAGTTGTTCGGGGTGCACGATTGGAGCTACCGCTTGCCAAGTATCCTCTTCGCGTTCCTCGGCCTCTATTCCACCTATCGTTTCGCTCGGCTCTACCATGAGCGTGACATCGCGGTGAACGCCACTCTTATCCTCGGTAGTTCCGCCGCCTTCTTCTTGATGTGCAATGATGTGCGGTGCGATACCATTCTTACCGGTTCGGTGGTCACGGCGATCTGGTTGGGTTGCGCCTGGTTGGAGCAGGGCCGATGGGGTCAGCTCATAGGGTGCTCGGCGGCCATTGCTGCTGGTATGCTCTCCAAAGGGCCCATTGGTGCAGTGGTACCGGTGATGGCCATCGCCGGTCAGGCCCTTTTCACTTCCCAGTGGAGACGACTGCTCGAACCACGCCTGTTGGTGTCACTGGTGGTGGTGGCCTTGCTTTTATTGCCGATGTGCATCGGCTTGTATCAGCAACATGGCTGGCACGGTGTCCGCTTCTATTTCTGGGAGCAGAGCTTTGGACGTATCACCGGTGAGAACCGTTGGAAGGATGATTCCTCCGTGTTCTTCTTCACTCACGAGATCATCTGGCAACTTCTGCCCTGGACAGTGGTCCTACTGATCGGCATCTGGACCTCACTGAGTGGTCTGGTCAAGCGTGCCCCTTTACCAGAGTATGCAAGCATCGTAGGAGGTGTGCTCGGATTCCTGGCTCTGTCGCTCTCTCAGTTCAAACTACCGCATTACCTCTATGTCACCCTCCCGCTCTTTGCTGTTGTCGCAGCCAGGGGGTACCGACAAGCTACGGTTGGTTGGATGATATCCGCACACCTTGGCATGGTCGGGTTGCTTTGGTGCGCGTTGGCCTACCTGGTCTGGTCGGTTTTTCCGGGGGCGAGGTGGCCCTTCATGGCGTTGGTCCTGGTCATCGGTATGAGTGCTATGCTCATGCTCGTTCGTCGCGGCATTCATGGCTCGGCCTTCGCAGTACCGTTCTGGGTGATGATCGTGGCAGGCTTGATCTTGAACGGCTATTTCTATCCGAATGTGTTACGCTACCAAGCGAATGCGAAAGCCGGTCAATGGGCAGCTGAGCAAGGCTTGGAACCGGGCATGTTCTACGGGTTGCAAGTGAGTGGCAGTGCCATGGACTACTATGCTGGATACCCGGTCCCTTGGTTGAGCGATGCGCGCGAAGCCCGGGAGGCGATCAGGCCCGGGGTGGCCATCTACACGGACGCCGAGCACCGTAGAGAGTTGTTCGCAGCCGGTCTTGTACCTCGAAGTGAATTACGCCTTTCCAATCATCCGGCTCAACGGCTCTCAGCGCTGTTCCTGTCCGCTGGAAAGCGCTCTCAAGTGCTGGAAGACCGCTTTATTCTGCAGTACTAAGGGGCCAAGGCTTGACGGTTCTGTGACGAACCTTCTTGGAGGTGCTTTGTTTAGGAGGTGTTCCGAAACCCTAAACAGCCGAAAGGCTATCACTAACCTCCAACTTCATGTTCAAACTTTCAACCCTGCGGCTACCGCCCATTTTTGGGCGAACGCGCGCAGTCGGGCTCCTGGTCGGGCTCGGCTGTTCCATTGGAGCGACGAACGCTCAAACCTATTGTCCCAGTGATGGCGGCAATGGGAACATCTTCAACATCGCTCGTGTGCAGTTCGCTGATCTGAACAACCAGAGCGGCGACAACAACGGTTATGCCGATTTTACGGCGTTGGCGGCCAACGTGCAGCCTGGGCAGTCCTACCCGGTCACGTTGACCCCGAACGGTCCCTTCTTCCTACGCTACCGTTGGCGGGTGTTCATCGACTGGAACGACGATGGCACCTTCGCTGCCGGTGAGCTGGCCTTCCAGCAGACCGGTTTCGGTGTTGAGACCGGTACCATCACGGTGCCGGCTGGAACTTCCGGTGGAACCAAGCGGATGCGCGTGAACATGAGCGCATTCACCTACCAAGGCGCATGCGCGAACTACGCTGTGGGTGAAGTGGAGGACTATTCTGTCATCGTTCCTGAGGGATGCGATGCTGAAGCGGGTACCATCACCATCACCAAGCCCTTTGTTTGTTCAACGGGTGAAAGTGTCAACCTGCAAGGCTCGCCTGACGGGAACGCGGTCGTTCCCGCCGGTTTCGAGACCTTGTATGTCCTCACCCAAGGTCCCGGTCTGGTCATTCAGCAAGTTGCTTCCGATCCCGCCTTCAGCGTGATCGATCCAGGATCGTACACCATTCATACCCTGGTGTACAACCCTGCGACCCTCGATCTCTCGATCGTGCAGCCTGGCGTAACGACCGGCTTCCAAGTGAATGGTCTGCTGATCCAAGGTGGTGGTACGATCTGCGCATCGCTGGATGTGGCTGGTGGTGTCGTCACGGTGGTGAAGCCATTGGCGGGAACGCTTTCCGGCGGTGCCACGGTCTGTGCAGCTGATGATGTGGTGTTGACGGCTACCCCGGATGGGAATGCGTTGATTCCAACCGGATACACGCTCGCTTATGTGCTGACCAGCGGGTCTGATCTCGTGATCCAGCAGCTCGGCAACCAGCCTTCATTCACCGTGAACGGCGCGGGTCTCTTTACCATTCATTCCTTCGTTTTCCCAAGTGACCTCGATCTGAGTGCAGTTCAGCCCGGTGTGACCACCGGTGTTGACGTGCTGAACCTGCTCGCGGCGAACAACATCTGCGCAAGCTTGGATGTGGCTGGTGCTGCGTTCAACGTAACGAACCCGGATGCTGGAACGCTGAGCGGTGGTGCTGATGTGTGCCTCACGGACTCTGCAGTGACCCTGACCGCCACGCCTGATGGCAACAGCAACACGCCCGACGGCTACAGCCTCGCGTATGTGTTGACGAGCGGAACGGATCTGGTGATCGAGCAACTGGGTGCCAACCCGAGCTTCACCGTAACGAGCGGTGGTCTGTACACCATCCACACCTTCGTGTTCCCGAGCAGCCTCGACCTGAGCGTGGTGGAGCCTGGAGTAACGACCGGTGTTGACGTGTTGAACCTGCTCGCGGCGAACAACATCTGCGCAAGCCTGGATGTGGCTGGTGCCGCGTTCAACGTGACGAACCCCGATGCAGGAACCTTGAGCGGTGGTGCTGATGTGTGCCTCACGGACTCTGCAGTGACCTTGACCGCCACGCCCGATGGCAACAGCAACACGCCCGATGGCTATAGCCTGGCCTACGTGCTGACCTCTGGCACAGGCCTGGTGATCGAGCAACTGGGTGCTAACCCGAGCTTCACCGTAACGAACGGTGGTCTGTACACGATCCACACCTTCGTGTTCCCCAGCAGCCTCGACCTGAGCGTGGTGGAGCCTGGAGTAACGACCGGTGTTGACGTGTTGAACCTGCTCGCGGCGAACAACATCTGCGCAAGCTTGGATGTGGCTGGTGCTGCGTTCAACGTGACGAACCCCGATGCGGGAACCTTGAGCGGTGGTGGTGATGTCTGCCTCTCTGGCGCATCTGCAACTCTGACCGCCACGCCTGATGGCAACAGCAACACGCCCGACGGCTACAGCCTCGCGTATGTGCTTACCTCTGGCACAGGCCTGGTGATCGAGCAACTGGGTGCTAACCCGAGCTTCAGCGTAACGAGCGGTGGTCTGTACACCATCCACACCTTCGTGTTCCCGAGCAGCCTCGACCTGAGCGTGGTGGAGCCTGGAGTAACGACCGGTGTTGACGTACTGAACCTGCTCGCCGCGAACAACATCTGCGCAAGCTTGGATGTGGCTGGTGCTGCGTTCAACGTAACGAACCCTGATGCTGGAACCTTGAGCGGTGGTGCCGATGTGTGCCTGACCGACTCCGCAGTGACCCTGACGGCTACGCCCGATGGCAACAGCAACACGCCCGATGGCTATAGCCTGGCCTACGTGCTGACCTCTGGCACAGGCCTGGTGATCGAGCAACTGGGTGCTAACCCAAGCTTCGATGTAACGAGCGGTGGTCTGTACACCATCCACACCTTCGTGTTCCCGAGCAGCCTCGACCTGAGCGTGGTGGAGCCTGGAGTAACGACCGGTGTTGACGTACTGAACCTGCTTGCTGCGAACAACATCTGCGCAAGCCTGGATGTGGCTGGTGCCGCGTTCAACGTGACGAACCCGGATGCTGGAACGCTGAGCGGTGGTGCTGATGTGTGCTTGACCGGTGATGAAGTGACCCTGACCGCCACGCCTGATGGCAACAGCAACACGCCCGATGGCTACAGCCTGGCCTACGTGCTGACCTCTGGCACCGGCTTGGTGATCGAGCAACTTGGTGCTAACCCAAGCTTCGATGTAACGAGCGGTGGTCTGTACACCATCCACACCTTCGTGTTCCCCAGCAGCCTCGATCTGAGCGTGGTGGAGCCCGGTGTGACCACTGGCGTTGATGTGCTGAACCTGCTCGCTGCGAACAACATCTGCGCAAGCCTGGATGTGGCTGGTGCTGCGTTCAACGTGACGAACCCCGATGCTGGAACGCTCATCGCTGTTGAGGATTCCGTGTGCTTCCTGACCGGAACAGTTGAGATCGCCGCTACACCGAATGGTGGCCTGAACGTCCCTGCTGGCTATAGCGTGATCTACGTGCTTACCGAAGGCGAAGGACTGGTGATCCAGAACGTAGCACCAACGCCGAACTTCTTGGTGGGTGCATCTGGTGATTACACGATCCACACCCTGGTCTACGATCCGAACACCCTGGACCTCTCCATCGTGGAGCCTGGTGTGACCACGGGCTTCCAAGTGAACAGCCTGCTCGTACAGGGCGGTGGCTCGATCTGCGCAAGCCTGGATGTGGCTGGTGCACCTGTGAGTGCGACCGAGTGCGAAGGCTGCATCGCGGATGCCGGCACCATGAGTGGTGGTGGTGATGTGTGCGGCGCAGGTAGTGCAGTGCTTGTCGCTCAAGCGAATGGCGATGCTGTGATCCCGATCGGTTCCACACAGGCTTATGTGCTGACCTCTGGCACTGGTCTGGTGATCGAGCAGTTGGGCACTTCTCCGGAATTCACCGTAACGAGCGGTGGTCTCTACACCATCCACTCCTTCGTGTTCCCGAGCGGCCTCGATCTGAGCGTGGTGGAGCCTGGTGTGACCACCGGTGTTGACGTCCTGAACCTCATCCAAGCCACTGGCATCTGCGCCAGCCTGGATGTGGCCGGTACCGTCTTCAACGTGACCACGCCCGATGCCGGTACGCTCACCGCGGATGGTACGCCATGCCTCGAAGGTGGTGCCGCTGTGCTCACAGCCACCCCGAACGGCAACAGCAACACGCCCGATGGCTACAGCCTTGCATACGTGCTGACCTCTGGCACCGGCTTGGTGATCGAGCAACTGGGTGCAGCACCTGAGTTCACCGTCACCAGCGCTGGCCTCTACACGATCCATACGTTCGTGTTCCCGAGCAGCCTCGACCTGAGCGTGGTGGAGCCTGGCGTGACCACCGGCGTTGATGTGCTGAACCTGCTCGCCGCGAACAACATCTGCGCAAGCTTGGATGTGGCCGGTGCTCCGTTCAACGTTGAAGCATGCTCTGATGAGTGTGTGGCCGATGCCGGTGACATCTTCCCGGCCAGCTTCATCGTGTGCCGTCAAGGTGGATCTGCTACCCTCACCGGTATCCCGGCCGGTAACGCCGTGGTGCCCGCAGGTTACCAGACCCTCTACGTGCTCACACGTGGCCCTGGCCTCGTGATCCGTCAGGTGAGCCCCACTCCGCAGTTCACCGTGAACCAGCTGGGCATCTACACCATCCATACGTTGGTGTACGACCCCGCCACGCTGGACCTCAGCATCGTGGTGCCTGGTCAGACAACCGGCTTCGATGTGAACGCACTGCTGATCCAAGGTGGTGGCGACATCTGTGCCAGCCTTGATGTACAAGGTGCACCGCAGATCGTTCTCGGACCCTTCATCTGCAGCATCATCAACCTGTTCAACAACGGTATCGCGCCCCAGAACATGGACGAGCTCAACGATGTGCTCGCCTCCTCGGGCATGAGCGGTGCCAGTGCGGACATGGTGATGAACACCATCGAGCAGGACCTGCCGCTGAACGTGATGAGCATGTACCCGAACCCGACGCGTGACATGTTGACCATTGACATGGCCGTGCTGGTGGATACCGACCTCGAGTTGAGCGTGCTGAACGCCCTCGGTCAGGAAGTGCTGCCAGGCACCTCCTTGAACGTGGGCCGTGGGGCCAACCGTAGTGTGATCGACGTGAGCACTCTGCCTTCCGGTTCCTACCTCGTTCGTCTCACCATGAGTGACCGTGTACTGACCCAACGATTCACGAAAGTGAATTGACCTGGAGGTCAGGTGAAGGCGCGGCCTGGGCGATCCGAAGCGATTCGGAAAGCCTGGGCCGCGTCGATTCACCCCCTTTCCTTCCTTGTTACAATTCCATGACTCTAAAGGCGCCTATCCCCCGATCCGTCTATTGGCCTACAGCGTTATGTCTGTGTTGCTTTGCACACCCTAAGTAGAACGCCCCTTCAGATGAAGAAGACCTTATTCCTTTCCGCAGCTCTTACGGCTCTTTCGGCCAGCGCACAGACCACCGTAACGGTGACCACCGGTGCCGGAAATGCCACACAGACCTACTACAGTCTGGCCAACGGCGTACAAGCGTCCGCGAACCTTGCCGATTGGGACCTCGCCTTCGAGATCAACTCCTTCAATTCGTCCATCCTCGTGAACACCGCCAAGGGGCTCAAGGTGTACGAGACCAACGCTGCCTTGGATGAATGGGAACTCGTGAACACCCCTGACGTGGCGAACTGGACGCCATTGCAGAACTCCGAGATCCACTGGTCCCAAGGTGCCCTTACGAATGGCAATAACCTCTCACAGCCCGACGGTCTGAACGTGGGCTGGGGGAACTACAACATGATCACCCACACCATCGTGGGCACCAGGATCTATGCGATCGAAGATCTCGAGGGGAATTTCCGGAAGCTGCGGGTCAATTCCTTGGCCACCGGCGCCTATTCTTTCACCTACGCCGGTCTCGATGGTAGCGGAGAGCAGACCAGTAGCCTGCAGAAGTCGAACTTCATCGGTAAGAACTTCGGCTACTTCAACCTCTCCACCGGTACCACGGCCGACCTTGAGCCGGCCGCCGATGATTGGGACCTGCTCTTCACCAAATTCATCGCTGTGATCCCCGCTCCCGAGCCAACACCTTACCCTGTTGCCGGTGTGCTCCAGAACAAGCGCGTCATGGCCATGCAAGTGGATGGCGTACCTACCGCAGAGGCCACCTGGAACAGCGCCGATCTGGACAGCGCCATCAACATCATCGGTTCCGATTGGAAGACCTTCAACATGACCACCTTCCAATATGAATACCCTGCTGACCGCACTTATTTCGTGGAGGACCGCGACCTGAACATCTGGAAGCTGATCTTCATCGGATATGGTGGTAGCGCCACGGGTGACATGACCTTCACGCAGGAGTTGGTGAGCAGCGTGGGTGTGGATGAGGAAGCCTTCGGTCAGCTGGCCGTGTTCCCCAATCCTGCTACCAATGGTCAGGTGACCATCGTGCTGAACAGCGAGGTGCGCAACGGTCAACTCACCGTAGTGGACCGCGCAGGACGTTCCGTGAAGGAGCAGGTCGTGAACGGGGGAGGAGCACTTACTTCCGTACCCGTAGACCTCTCCGGCCTTC